>Ga0079226_10000092_pt1 | contig 53969 bp, 51 predicted proteins | sample Poulit2014_FD_76345 | JGI IMG/M metagenome (GOLD analysis project Ga0079226, IMG submission 76345) | Agricultural soil microbial communities from Georgia to study Nitrogen management - Poultry litter 2014 | ecosystem: Environmental > Terrestrial > Soil > Agricultural land | place: USA: Georgia...
CATTTATGTAATGCATTTAAAAAGAATGGAACATGATTGAATACATATTCCATTCTTTAAAATTAAATTTATCTGTGTCGATAAATCACATTCCGCTTAGCCATTTGTTTCATGATGAGCCAGGATATCCCTTGGCGGAAAACTGGTCTTGTCCACGGCAGAATAAATAACAGGCCAGTAAAATCAGTGAAAAATCCAGGGGTAATCAGTAATATTCCACCGATAATAATGGTAATACCATCCATTAATTCTTGTGCCGGAGACTGTCCTCGTGACATGGCCAGCTGGGCGCTCTTTAGAATTTCAGCCCCTTGTTTTTTCCACAGGGCGATGCCCAGCATTCCAGTTACAATAATCATCAAAACAATAGGCAGAATTCCCACCTGAGCACTCGTCCAAATAAAGATACCGACTTCAATAGCCGGAACGATAATTAAAATAATGATGAACCACAACATAGTGATCAAACCTTCCTGTTTAAGGCTGCAAAGGCCAGTAATTATAAAACACTTGCATGCCCTTGATGCACATTCCCTGTACTTCCATCAACGGTTACTTTTACACCGTCATCTATCACTTGTACAACATCCTCTACCCCCACTACAACTGGAATGCCCATATTTAAACCTACCACAGCGGCGTGTGAGGTCAGTCCGCCTTCTTCTGTGATAATCCCGCCTGCTTTTTCAATTGCAGGCATCATATCCTTATCAGTGGCAAAGGTTACAAGAATATCGCCGTTTTGTACCCGAGCGTTTGCTTCTTCCGGTTTGTTTGTAACGACTGTTTTCCCAAAGGCATAATGACGCCCTAACCCTTGTCCTTTTGCAATGACATTTCCGATAACATGCACTTTCATCAAATTCGTCGTCCCCGATACACCCACTGGCACTCCTGCCGTGATAATGACTTTATCACCTTGTTGGAATAACTTTGTTTCCAATCCTTTTTGAACAGCAGTGTCCAACAATTCATCTGTTGTATCCACTTCAACACTCAGTACAGGTTCTACCCCTGAGACTAAGGTCAAGCGACGGGAGACACTTTTGGAGAATGTTACAGCGACAATAGGTGCCTTTGGACGATACTTCGAAATCATCCGAGCAGAATAGCCGCTTTGCGTTGGGGTAATTAAGGCACTTACATCCAGACTGGAAGCCGTAAATGCAACGGACTGACTTAACGCTTCTGTAATCGTCATGGATAAGGATTTTGCTCGATTTTCAAAAATTTCTTCAGGGTTAATTACGGTTTCTGTTTTTAAAGCAATCTGTTTCATCATGGCAACTGCCTCTTTAGGAAAATCGCCTGCTGCTGTCTCACCGGAAAGCATGATTGCATCTGTCCCGTCGAAAATAGCATTCGCAACATCCGATGCTTCAGCTCTTGTAGGTCTTGGCTCCCATTGCATGGATTCCAGCATTTGCGTTGCTGTAATCACTGGTTTTCCTTCTAGATTACATTTGTTAATTAAATCTTTTTGCACCATCGGTACTTCTTCAGGAGGAATTTCTACCCCTAGATCTCCTCTTGCCACCATAATTCCATCACTTGCTTCTAATATCTTCTCTATATTATTGACGCCTTCGCGGTTTTCTATTTTAGAAATAATCTCAATTTGAGACGCATTATTGTCTTCTAATAATTTTTTGATTTCTAAAACATCCGTGTGCTCCCGAATAAAAGAAGCAGCAATGAAATCAATATCTTGTTCTATACCAAATTGGATATCGCGCACATCTTTATCTGTCATTGCCGGTAAGTTAACATGAACATCCGGGATATTAACCCCTTTTTTATTCTTAATAACTCCATTATTAATCACGCGTGCTTTTACTTCTTGTGCTTCTTTATCGACTGCTTCGACCTTCAACTCAATAAGGCCATCATCTAACGAAATCTTCGTACCTTCATGAACGTCATCAATCAATCCTTTATAGGTCACCGAAAAACGTTCATTGGTTCCTTCTATATCGTCCATCGTAATAATGACCTGGCTGTCTCTTTCAAGAAATGCTTCTCCATCTTTAAAATTCATGGTTCGTATTTCCGGGCCTTGGGTATCTAATAAAATACCTACTGTTTTATTTAATCGCTCTGCTACGTCCCGGATACGTTTAATACGCATTTGATGTTCTTCGTAATCACCATGAGAAAAGTTAAGGCGTGCTACGTTCATCCCATTCTGCATTAATGCAGTTAAAGTTTCTTCCGATTCAGAAGCAGGTCCAATGGTGGCTACTATTTTTGTTTTACGCATACTATCATCCTTTTTTGTTTTTATATAGACAATGCACTCGTTAATTCATACAATTTTTCATCAATATGATGTTCTCCGCTTAAGATTTCTTCCATATCGCGCGTTTCCAATTTATTTTGGAATAAGCCGATTACTTTCTTATCTTGTGAAGCCATTAATAAATCTACTGCCTCTGCACCCAGCCGACTTGCAAGAACACGATCAGATGCTGTTGGAGAACCACCGCGCTGCAAATGCCCTAACACAGTCGCGCGGGTTTCAAAGTGGGTTGTTTCTTTAATTTTTTTCGCGTATTCCATGCCATCTCCGACACCTTCAGCAAGTAAAATAATACTGTGTTTCTTCCCGCGCTGATGTCCACGCTTCAAACGCTTAATAACCAGCTCGTAATCTTCCGCTTTTTCCGGAATTAAAATACTTTCTGCTCCTCCTGCCAGACCGGCATACAAAGCAAGGTCTCCAGCATCTCTGCCCATCACTTCAATAACATACGTGCGTTCATGAGATGTAGCGGTATCTCTGATTTTATCAATCGCGTCAATAACCGTATTCAACGCTGTATCGAAACCAATGGTGTAGTCCATATCCGCTATATCATTATCAATGGTTGCAGGTACAGCGATAGTGGGAATCCCTAAGTCTGAAAGTATTTGTGCACCTCGAATACTGCCATCTCCCCCAATAATAACGACACCTTCTATTTCCTGCTTCTCCAATTGTTGTTTTGCTATTTTCTGTCCTTCTTGGGTACGAAATGCTTCACTTCTTGCAGAGTACAGAAAAGTACCTCCACGATGGATAATATCCCCAACCGAACCGATTTCCAATTTTTCAATTTTACCTTCGATTAAGCCTTGGTATCCATTATAAATTCCAAATACTTCGACTCCTTGAAAAATAGCTTTTCGGACGACGGCTCGAATTGCCGCATTCATACCTGGCGCATCCCCGCCACTTGTTAGTACTCCGATTTTTTTCATGCGTCCACCTCTTTACTTGGTAACTTGTATAACTTTTAAAAGTATACAGGTTCCTTTATTTGATTAAAAACCAACAATATGAAAACTTAATGGTTATATATTTTGCTTATGCGTTACTATATATAGTCATCATAACATACTAATCCTTGAAACCACGAAGAGGCTGACATTTGTCAACCTCTTCTGTACGTTTCTTATTCACTTGTATCGCCTATTTGACTAAATTTCTGCCAACGCTGCTCTAAAATTTCTTCTTCTGAGAGACCCAGCAATTCTTGAAGCGAATCGTCCAACACTCGGTCAATATAGTCTGCTTGTTGTTCGATATCCCGATGTGCGCCTCCCATTGGTTCTGAAATGATTTCATCAATGACTTCCAATTTCTTTAAATCAGGAGCGGTAATTTTCATCGACTCTGCAGCATCTCTTGCCTTTCCGGAGTCTTTCCACAATAATGCTGCTGCACCTTCTGGAGATATAACCGAATACGTGGAGTTCTCCAGCATATGAACTTTGTTGCCCACTCCCAGTGCTAAAGCACCGCCGCTTCCGCCTTCTCCAATAACAATACTGATAACCGGGGTCGTGAGGCCTGCCATCTCTTTTAAATTATACGCAATGGCTTCACTTTGTCCTCGTTCTTCAGCTGCCTTTCCTGGTTCAGCTCCTTTTGTGTCGATAAAAGTAACCACCGGCCGATTGAATTTCTCTGCTTGCTTCATATGACGAATAGCTTTTCGATATCCTTCAGGATGAGGCATACCAAAATTCCGGTGAATATTTTCTTTCGTTTTCTTTCCTCTTTGGTGGCCGACGACTGTAATCGCTTGGCCACGATACATTGCAATCCCGCTTACAATCGCTGGATCATCTCCAAAATAACGATCGCCATGAAACTCTAAAAATTGATCAAATAAATAATATATATAATCTAATGTAGTAGGACGTGATTGGTGGCGCGCTATTTGTACACGATTCCATGGATTTAAGTTGGAATAAATATCATCTTCCAACGAAGCAAGTCTTTGTTCTAAAGTGGCTATCTCTTCCGTTAAGTCAATTTCACTGTCTTGAGAAATATTTTTTAATTCTTCAATTTTATCTTTTAAATTAAATATAGGTTTTTCAAATTCTAACATAGGACTCATTGGGCCATTCCTCCTCCTTCTTCTTTTCGAAAGGAAGAAGAATTTGATGCTTCATGGATTTGTAACACGGTTGCTAATTGACTTTTCATGTCATGCCGATGAATAATTTGATCGAGTTGTCCATGCTTCATTAAAAATTCAGCTGTTTGAAAATCATCCGGTAACTTTTCGCGAGTCGTTTGTTCTATGATTCTTCGTCCAGCAAATCCAATCAATGCTTTAGGCTCTGCAAAATTATAGTCACCCAATGATGCAAAACTAGCAGTGACGCCTCCTGTCGTTGGATGCGTCAACACGGAAATCATTAATCCCCCATTATCTGAAAAACGTTGAATAGCAGCAGAGGTTTTCGCCATCTGCATCAGACTGAGGACTCCTTCTTGCATTCTTGCCCCACCAGATGCAGTAAATATGATAAATGGAAGGCCTGCTTCTTTTGCTTTCTCGATGGCGCGGGAAATTTTTTCACCAACAACGGACCCCATGCTTCCCATACGAAAACTGGCATCCATCACAGCAAATACTGTCTCACATCCTTCGATTTTTCCTTTTCCAGTAACAACAGCTTCTTTGAGCCCTGTTTTCAGTTGATCTTTTTCAACTTTCTCTAAATAACCGGGAAATTCTAAAGGGTTGTTGGTCGTTATTTGTTCGTCCCACTCTTCAAATGTTTCCTCATCAAATATCTGTTCGATTCTGTTCCATGCATACAACTGATGATGATAATCGCAGTTAGGGCAAACATATATATTTTTCTTTAATTCTTTCCGGTAATAAATGTTTTGACAATTTTCACATTTCATCATGAGGCCGGCAGGAATATCCTGTTTGGCTTTTTCATCAGGGATGTTATGGTTTTTTTTACCACGTGTAAAAATATTTCGAAGCAAGTATACCCCTCCTCTTTAAAACAATTCGAGCAATAAGCATAGCAAACGTTGCATTCGCGTCAAAGGGAAATGAGCAAGCCTTCTCCGTTTTTCTAAAAACGCTTATGCTTTACATTCCCCTCTCAGGAGCCAATGCCTTTGTTACGCTTATGCAGTAAGAAAGGATTTTACTTTCTTAATAACTGGCTTAATCTAGACTTATCACTCTTTATATACACTCTTAAACTTTTTTCTTGCCTTCTCTAACTATACTTGATTTTACGCTATTTTTCTACTTTTTGACAATCATCCTTTTTGCATGAAAGAGGGGTATCTTTATAGAACTCTCTTTATGACTCTTTATCTATCAAATTCATTTGTCTCGTTTTTTCAGCAACATCTTCCGGATCCACGTTTACTCTGGCAACACCGCTGTCCATTGCCGACTTTGCAACACTTTTCGCGACCGCTGGTGCTACTCTCGGGTCAAATGGAGCAGGAATCACGTAATCAGCATTCAGTTCCTCTTCTGTGATTAATTCTGCAATCGCTTCTACTGCCGCCATCTTCATTCTTTCGTTAATACGGGTAGCGCGAACATCCAGCGCACCTCTGAAAATACCAGGAAACGCTAATACGTTATTAACTTGATTTGGATAATCCGAGCGTCCTGTTCCGATTATTTTTGCGCCAGCTTTTTTAGCGTCTGCAGGAATAATTTCAGGATCTGGATTTGCCATAGCAAAAATAATTGGATTATCATTCATCTTCTTCACCATGTCAACGGTTAAAGCGCCGCCGACGGAAACGCCAATAAACACATCAGCTCCCTCTATGACTTCATCCAGAGAACCTTGCAGACGTTTCGGGTTCGTCTTTTCAGCGACTACTTCTTTCACGTTATTCATGCGGCGAGGGCGTCCTTCGTAAATCGCTCCCATCGAATCACACATAATCGTCTCTCCAACCCCAAAACTTTCCAGCAACTTAATAATAGCCATTCCTGCTGCCCCGGCGCCGTTCGCAACGACTTTAATGTTTTTGAACGTTTTGCCGGTTAGTTTCAGCGCATTCAAAAGACCAGCTACCGTTACAATTGCTGTTCCATGCTGATCATCATGAAAAATAGGAATTTCCGTTTCTTTCTTAAGACGCTCTTCGATAATAAAACAATTAGGCGCCGCAATGTCTTCTAAGTTCACTCCGCCAAACGTTGGTTCCAAACGTTTTACCGTATCAACAATTTCATCGATATCACTCGTATTTAAACAAAGTGGAAAGGAATCAACACCAGCAAATGATTTGAATAAAACTGATTTCCCTTCCATAACCGGAAGTGCTGCTTCTGCTCCGATATTCCCCAGCCCCAGCACTGCAGAACCGTCGCTAATAACTGCAACCATATTTCCTTTCATTGTATAATCATAGACCGTTCGTTTGTCCTGGAAAATTTCTTTGCATGGTTCTGCTACACCTGGTGAATATGCTAAACTTAAATCTTCTTTATTTTTAACAGGTACCTTCGTATTCACCGTCAGCTTTCCTTGCTTCACACGGTGCATTTGCAGTGCTTCGTCACGTAATTTCGACATACAGTTATCGCTCCTCCATATTATTTAAACTATTCTTCGTTAATTAGTGGTACGTTAAATTATAACAAAACTTCTTAAAATAGAAAGCACAAATCATTCAAATTCTTCCAGAATCGATGTTTTTTCTTCAGATTCTCTCTTCTCTATTCTCAAAACATACTCGTATAAAACAAGCGTCATTAAGCATCAAAAACAACATTTTCTTCTCCGAAATAGGCTTGTAAAAATGGCATCATATCCTTTTTATCAGCGAGATTATACTGCTTTCCAAGTTTATACGTTCGTTTATCTGCTTCATGATGAACGAACACTATATGTTCCCCTGGATACAAACGAGCAGCTTTTTGAAGAAATTCAAGCGCAGCCTTTTCTTCGATATCTTTCGTCATTCGAATGAAAAGATGAGCCTTTGCGTAATGCTGGATATCTCCTAAATCCACAGATGAAATCCGGTTAATAATCAACTGTTTCTTTCCTTGTCTCACACTTACGTTCCCTTCTAATGCAATAAAGGTTTCTTCTGTTAAGGTTGCACTCACTTCACGAAATTGCTGCGGAAACAGCACAGCATCCAAATCGCCGGTTTCATCTCCTATTTCCAGAAAAGCCATGGAGTCTCCTCGTTTCGTACGAATTTTTTTCATACTTTGCAAAACCGTAATCATATGTACTGCTCTTTTTTCAGGTAATTCAAAAACGGCTGAAATGGCTGTATATCCATTCATACTTAATCGTCGCCGGTATTCCTGCAAGGGGTGTTTGGAAACATACATTTGCAATAAATCTTTTTCATCTTGTAATTTTTTGATAGAAGGAAAATCTTCTTTCGAAACATAATTTGGCTTCATTTCCATTTCCGGAGGGAATAATTCATGTTGATCGCCAAATAATTCCGCATAATCCAGCGCTTGATCAATAGATGCTAACAGACTGGCCCGATTATCGTATGTTTCATCAAATACTCCAGCTAAAATCAATGTTTCAATGGTTTTGCGCTTGAGGTTTTTCAATCGTAAACAAAAATCAAAAAGATTGGAAAAAGCTCCTTGTTTGCGTGCTTCTATAATCAGGCGTACCGTTTCATATCCAATTCCTTTAATCGCCATTAGGCCTGTACGGACATGCGATCCTTCGACCCGGAAATAAGCGAAACTTTGATTCAGCGACGGCGGCAGCATCTGGATACCTAATTCATTCGCTTCCCGCATATAAGTGCGTAATTTAAGAGCATCATTCATCGCCGTGCTAAATAATTGTGCAAAGAAATAAGTCGGGTAATGAGCTTTTAAATAGCTCAATTGGTACGAAATTTTACTATACGCTACCGAATGACTTTTATTAAATCCATAATCCGCAAACTTATATATCCAGGAAAACATCTCTTCCGCTATAGCTGTTGGGTAGTTTTTAGCTTTGCATCCTTGAACGAATGTTTCTTTCTGTTCCTGGATCAATTCATGATTTTTATCGCCAATCGCTCTGCGCAATATATCAGCCTGTCCTAAAGATAAACCCGCAAATTGATGAGCCACCTGCATAATTTGTTCCTGATAAACGAGCACCCCGTATGTCGGCTCTAAAATACTTTGTAAGTCCGGATGTAAATAAGTAATGGCTTCTTTTCCATGCTTCCGATTAATATAAGCAGGTATTTGATCCATCGGTCCTGGTCGGTACAATGCGTTTAATGCAATAATATCAGCTAAGGAGGTAGGCTGCAGCCTCGTTAATACTTGCTTCATTCCTGCTGATTCTAATTGGAAGACGCCATTTGTTTTTCCTTTTTGAAGTAAAGCAAATGTCGCTTCATCTGTTTCTGGCAAATTTTCTACATCGATGGTAATCTTTTCCGCACGTTGAATGCTTTGTACAATCCGCTCAATTAGCGTTAAATTCCTCAGGCCCAATATATCCATTTTAAGTAAACCAATCGACTCTAACTCGTGCATGGCATATTGAGTTAAATAGGAATTCGTTGACCCTTTGGTTAATGGAACATCTGCCAGTAAATTTTCTTTCCCTATCACCACACCAGCCGCATGTGTAGACATATGACGAGGCAGTCCTTCAATCGTGACTGCAATTTTAAATAAGGTCCGCAGCACATTAGAACTTTTAATATAAGTTGCAAATTCCGGCGAGGCTTGGACAAAACTAGCTATCGGCTGATCAGCGGGCAATCCAATATGTTTTAAAATATACGCCTGATCGCGGTCATCCACTTCCATTACTTTCATTAATTCCCGCATTAAAGATCGCGCTTGAAAGGTACCAAAAGTAATAATCTGCGCAACGTGCTCTTCTCCGTATTTCTCACGAATATACTCGATTATTTCTTCTCGGCGAACATCCGAAAAATCAATATCAATATCCGGCATCGTTACCCGCTCTGGATTTAAGAATCGCTCAAACAGTAGATCATACTTTAATGGATCCACATTCGTAATACCCAGCACATAAGCTACGATGGAACCGGCAGCTGAGCCACGCCCGGGGCCTACCACAATCTGCTGTTCTTTCGCAAATTGCACAAAGTCCTGCACAATTAAAAAATAGTCACTGAACGCTAGCTCATCAATAATTGCCAGTTCATAATCCAACCTTTTTTCTGCTTCCTGTCGGCGCTCCTTGTACTTATCTTTCAACAAATCATGACAGAGCTTTTTTAAATAATCGCTGGCGCTTTGCTTTCCCGGGACTGGAAAAGCAGGCAACAGTCTTTGGTTAAAGTTCAACTCTACTGAACAGCAACGCATAATATGCTCATTTGCTTCTAAAAGTTCCGGAACGTCCAGGAATAATTTTTGCATTTCTTCATCAGAACGTAAATGATGTTCACCGCGGATATTCTTATCTGGAGAAGGCTGCCATTTTTTTCCCTGCTTCATTGCCTGCAAACAATCATAACTCAATTGATCATTTTGCTCCGCATAACGAGCATCATGGTGCGCGACAAGGGTAAAGCTTGTATTTTCTTGAATAGATCTTACTTTTTCAACAAAAGCGGAGTTATCTGTTTCTTTATAAAATTCCATTCCCAAATACAAGTTTTTTGCTGAAATAGATGCTTTCAGTGTTTCATATAATTGTTGCAGAGCTGTATAGGAACCTTGAGTAATCCACTGGTCTACAGCAGGGTCAGACGAGGAAACAATGCAGAAAAGATCTTCCTGATGGTCCTCCAGCAACGATAAAGTACAAGCGTTGTTCAACTGTATCGCTGTCGACAAAGCAATTAAATGTTGATACCCTTTATTTGATTTCGCCAATAATACGGCAGATACAGAACTTGAAAATTCCTCCAGCTCTATCGTTACCTGCATGCCGATTACCGGCTTAATCCCGTATCGCTTGCAAGTTTGATAAAAGGAGATGGCTCCATATAAAACACCTTCATCCGTCAATGCTAAAGCAGGGCAGTTCAGTTGTCTGGCGCGCGCAATGAGTTTGTCAACCGTCATTGTGCTTTCGTAAAAACTATAACCGCTCCTCACTTGTAAATGAGTAAATGGCATAATCACTCCCTACTTTCTACCGATAATCAGAACATATCTTCTGTTTTCATTATAGCTTTTAAACTCATTGCTTTTCAATCGATTTACAACTTCTTTAATCGTCAAACAATTGTTTCTTTTCTGAACATTTAATGACTATTCAAGCAACACCCTAGTAATTTCAAATAAGACAGCATATAATAAAGATAACAAATCTTTCATAAGGAGAAAGGAGCGTATCAACATGACTGTAATGGACCCTCAAAAAATGCGCGAAGAAAAAATGCAGACATTGAAAGAAGGAATTACTGTCTATGCGGAGACAGAAGAATTCATTCGGATGTTGAAGCGCGGCATTGAGAGAGAAGGGCTGGATGTCATTATTGATAAATCAAGCAGTGGAAGCTGGTTTATTCCAAACAATGACCCAAAATAAACTTTTATAAATATGCTGAATTTCAGATAATCTGAAATTCAGCATGTTTTTTTAGGAGAGCAGCTTTTGTAAATCTGCTGTTAAACTTTCTGTTTCTTCCCATGTTGCTGGAGAAGCGCCTGCCGCAAGAGGATGACCCCCGCCTCGATACGTTGCAGCTACTTCATTAATAATTGGTCCTTTTGACCGGATACTTGCCCGTATTTTTTCGTCTTCTTCTATAAATAATGCCCAAATGCGAATGCCTGCAATATCTGCAAGTGTGCCTACCAATTTCCCCGCTTCTTGTGGAGTAACTTCGTGTTCCAGCAGCACATCTTTCGTTAAACAGACTGTCGCAACCCCTTGTGGGTAAAACCTGTAATTTTCCAGAATATAACCTCGCAGTCTTGCTGCATGCGGGCTGATTTTATATAATTCATCGTATAAATCCTGCCGGTTGAAATCAAATTCAATTAAATCTGCAGCATAACGAAACGTTTGATTTGTTGTGTTAGCAAACATAAATCTCCCTGTATCGCCAATAATGCCTGCATAAATCAGGCGGGCTGCTTCCTGATTTATTTTTAAACCTTGTTCTTTACCATGCAAGAATAACTTATAGATCATTTCTGAAGTAGAACTGGCTTCTGTATCTACCCAGACAATGTCCCCATACGCGTCATGGTTTGGATGATGGTCTATTTTAATAAGTTTCGCTCCTGTATCGTAACGGTCATCACTGATTCTCGCTGTATTTGCTGTATCACAAACGATAACCAGCGCCTGTTTAAACCTGTCGTCCTCTATGTCATCCATATCGTTTAAGAAATCCAGGTTCGGATCTTCTTCTCCTACAGCAAAAATATTTTTGTCTGGATATGTTGCTTGCAATATCTCTTTTAAAGCGCCCTGAGAACCGATTGCATCTGGATCTGGCCGGACATGCCGGTGAATAATAATCGTTTCAAAGTCATTTATTGTGTCTAAAATGTGTTGTAATACCACTGTAAATTCTCCGTTCCTTATATTTTTTTCTAGCTTATTCTTTCAAAAAAAGCTACAATGGGCTTTGAAGCTTACTATTTACGAGGAGTCGATGAAATGTTTATTATAGCACTTTTCATTATATTATCAGTAGTCTTTTATATTTATTATAAAGTTTCTATTTTGCGGACAAAAGACAGTTTACTTCAGAAATATACCAATGCAAAATCACGTGTTTGTTTTGGAAGTTTCTTAATTTTCTTTGCCATTAACCAGTATTTAGCTTACCAGCAAAAATTCGTATTGATCATTAGCCTCATTTTCTTTGTTCTTGGAATTATGCAGGCCGTTGACGGGTATAAAGAAGCCAAGCATTATCGAAATGAATGGCGTCGTCTTTATCCTGAAGGAAATTAACTTTTTATTCTTTCACGGTGTTAAACAATTTCGTTTTTTAAATATGGTCTCCACTTCAATGAATCAACTCTTGTGTGCGAAAATGCTGCTTTTGCTCACAGGAGTTTTTTATTTTCCTTAATGAAAGCAATTCCTTTTTATAAATCAATTAACTGTGCCATGAGCATCCCTTTACTGACCAGTTTCTTATTATTATATACTTCTATATTGATCTTGGCGTATAACCTTCCAGCGTCTAATAATTCCGGTTTAATAATTAAATGACTGTCCATTTGCACTGGCTCTATGACATAAATATTTAAACTCTCCACAACCATATTTCCTTTTTTATACTGTTGCAGCATACGTGTACTGGATTCAGAAATAAGCGTCGTTAACACACCATACGATAAAGTACCGATTTGGTTCGTCATTTGCGGCGTTACATCTGTTTCAAATACAGCAGATTCCCCTTCCACTGCCGTCAGTCCTTGAGAACTTAAATCATGGATAGTTTCTCCAACTTGAGGCTGACGCTGTACTTCATTCAGGGCTTTCAATACATCCTGGCGGGACACGAGGCCTTGTAAATCATGAGCGCTCCCTACAACTGGAATGAGTTCAATTCCTTCCCACACCATCAAGTGGGCAACATACGCTAAAGAAGTCTTTGCTTGTACCGTAATAGGGTTTTTAGTCATGATTTTCTCAATGGACATATTTTCATCTTCACTCACTACATCTTTTGAAGTGACCATACCGATGACGTTCCGGTCGTCGTTAATAACCGGAAAGCGGGTATGCGCGGTTAATTCATTCAGTTGATACCAATCGCGAATAGCATCTCCCTCATATAAGTAATGCATTTCATCGAACGGTGTGTAAATATCTCCGACAAAAACGATTTCTTTTTTAATCATTTGGTCATAAATCGCTCGGTTAATCATTTCAGCAACTGTAAACGTGTCATAACTTGTCGAAATGATAGGTAAATTCTTTTCATCTGCAAGTTTTTTAATATGCTCTTTGGTGTCGAATCCACCTGTAATTAATACTGCTGCACCTGCTTTTAACGCATATTCATGAGCTTTTATACGATTCCCGACAATTAATAAAGAATCTGCTTCCGTGTACCCCATCATTGCTTCCAACTGCATGGCACCGATGACAAACTTATTTAAAATTTTATGCAGTCCATTCCTTCCGCCAAGCACTTGTCCATCGACAATTTTTGTTATTTCTGAAAAAGTTAAATGTTTAAAGTTTTGTTTTTCTTTCTGCTGTATACGAACAGTGCCGACACGTTCAACGGTACTTACTAATCCTTGATTTTCTGCTTCTTTAATAGCTCTGTAAGCTGTTCCATCGCTCACATCCAGTTCTTTTGCGATTTGCCGCACAGAAATTTTATAGCCGACGTCCAATGTCGTAATATGCCGAATAATTTGTTCATGTTTTGTAGCCAAAATACACACCAGCCTTCAACTGTACTAATTTTATATGTTATCTTTATTATACAGCTAGAGGACGAGAAGCTCAACAGTTACATCTGTTTCATGAAATTACACGGTTTGTCAGGAAACAGAAGCTTCATTTTTTGTGGAAAAACAGCTGATAACATACATAATACAGTCTTTAAAAAAACAGAACAACCTGATGATACAGTTAAAGCTGTACTGTATACACCAGGTTGTTTAAGCTGTTTTTATTTTTCGGACCGTTTCCCCCACCAAGTGGCTAAAAGCGGTCCTGATATATTGTGCCATACACTGAACAATGCACTTGGAACAGCTGCGATTGGAGAAAAATGAGCAACGGCTAATGCTGCGCCCAGCCCCGAATTTTGCATACCAACTTCTATAGAAATCGCTTTTTGGTCCGTAAAATCAAACCGTAATAATTTTGCAAGGACATAGCCAATTAATAAGCCAAGTAAATTATGTAATATAACAACAGAAAATATTAATAAGCCGGTTGTAGCAATTTCCTCGGTATTCAAGGCAACAACCGCTGCTGCAACCGCAACGATCCCCACTACAGATACGAGTGGTAAAGCTTTCACGCTTTTGTCCACTTGTTTGGTGAAAACAATTCGAATAATGATACCCAGCACAATCGGAATTAACACAATTTGCACAATGGAGAAAAACATATCTCCCGCTGAAACAGGAAGCCATTTACTGGCTAAAATCAACGTCAAAAAAGGTGTTAAAATAGGTGCAAGTATAGTAGATACAGCAGTAATCGTAACAGATAAGGCTGTATTTCCTTTCGCTAAAAACGTCATCACATTAGAGGCCGTACCTCCAGGACAACAGCCAACTAAAATCACGCCAATGGCTACCTCAGCCGGCAACTGAAATAAGACTGCCAACCCATATGCCACTAATGGCATGATAATATATTGAGCCAACACACCTGTAATAACACTTTTAGGTACTTTTAATATTTTCTTAAAATCCGCTAATGTTAGTGTAAGCCCCATACCAAACAATGATAACCCCGAGTAAAATATTAATATAATCGCCAATCCAGGCAAAACCATCAGGATATACGTAAGCAATCACAGCAAATAAAATAACCCAGATCGCAAATGTATTTCCCGCAAACTGACTGATTCTCTCTAATGAACGCATGAAATAAGCCCCCTATTTATTTATATATTCGTAATTGTACCACAAATCAGATTACAGAGGGGGATAGACGTTTCTGCTTTCAAAACTGTAAACATTTGTTTTTTTATGAGTATATACAGTTTTTCAAGATATATTTTTCATTTGTATAATAAGGGATAGACAAATTAGCATTGGACCATTCTTAACAGTTAATGCTTTAGTTGCGCTTATACAGGAAAAATAAACCCACTTATCTGTAAAAAAAGAATGAACCAAGCAGATGCAAACTGCCTGGTTCATACCAAAAAATTATCGTTTATAAATCAATCGATTCACCGACTTTTAAAGCTCGTCCTTTACCGGTCTTGACTTTTTCAACAAAGGCATCCGGGTCCTGTTCAATGACCGGAAATGTATTGTAGTGAACTGGAACAACCATTTGTGCGTTAATCCAGTCCGTTGCTGTAAGAGCATCTTCCGGTCCCATTGTGAAATTATCACCGATTGGTACAAATGCCAAGTCTATGTCGTTTCGTTCACCAATCATTTTTAAATCCGAAAATAAGCCGGTATCTCCAACATGGTAAATCGTTTTGCCATCAATCGTTAATAAAAATCCTGCTGGCATGCCCGTGTAAACAAACTCGCCATTTTCTTCCTGAAAAGACGAACTGTGAAAGGCTTGGGTGTATTTGACATGTCCGAAATCAAACGTATAACCACCGCCAATATTCATGCCGTGGACGTCTAACCCTTTACCGCCAAGATAAAGCGCCAGCTCATTAATCGCAACAATTTTAGCGCCCGTTCTCTGTGCAATAGAAACAGTATCTCCCAAATGATCACCATGCCCATGGGTCAGGATAATAACATCTGCTTCCACCTCTTTTGCATCTAAATCTGTTAACTCATTTCCCGTAATAAAGGGATCAATCAAAATATTATGTGTTTCGGTTTGCACGTATACAATAGAATGTCCATGATAAGAAATCTTCATGATATATTCCTCCTTCTCTCTTTATGATGCCATGAATAAATACATTCTTTCAACCATCTCATTTAAAGCAATTTAGAAATAGCCGTTCCTTCAAGACTCAGTGCGTCCGACACGCCTTGGTTTGTTAAATGACCTGCAAACGTATTAATCCCTTTTTGCAATGCCTGATTATCTTTCAACGCTTGAGAAGACCCCTTCTTAGCCAGTTCCAAGACGTACGGCAAGGTAGCATTCGTCAGTCCTTCTGTTGCCGTTTTCGGGACTGCTCCTGGTATATTGGAGACTGTATAATGCAGCACGTCGTGTTTAGTAAAAATCGGGTTATCATGTGTTGCCACCTGCTCACTTGTCGCGAAATTGCCTCCTTGATCAATGGCTACATCCACGATGACAGAGCCAGGATCCATAGACTTCACCATCTCTTCGGTCACAAGTACAGGTGCTTTTGCCCCGGGAATAAGTACAGAACCAACTGCTAAATCAGAATCCTCGATCTCTCTGGCAATATCCAGAGGGTTCGACATTAAAACATCTGCTTCATTGCCAAATTGCTCTGTCAGTTCTTTTAATCTTTTCGGATTTAAATCAAAAAGGGTCACATTAGCACCCAGACCAATCGCCTGCTTCGCTGCATTTGTTCCGACAACGCCGCCGCCAATAATCGTTACTTTTCCAGGACGAACACCGGTGATGCCCCCAAGCAATAACCCTTTTCCGCCGTTGACTTTCTCCAAATAGTGTGCCCCCAGCTGTGTTGCCATAAAACCGGCAACCTCACTCATTGGAGTTAATAAAGGGAGGGAGTTATCTGCTAACTGGACAGTTTCATAAGCGATACCGGTTACTTTTTTCTCCAGCATCACTTTTGTCAATTCAGGGTGGGAGGCTAAGTGTAGATAAGTGAAAATTATTTTACCTTCTTCAAAATAATCATATTCTTCCTGCTGCGGTTCTTTTACTTTCATAACCAACTCGTTGTCCCAGGCTTCTTTTCCTGTTTGAACAATTGTTGCACCGGCATCTTCGTATGTTTCATCTGTGAACCCTGCTCCTGTACCAGCATTGGTTTCTACATATACTTCATGAGCAGCGTTTATTAATGAATAAACACCTGCTGGCGTTAAAGCAACTCGATTTTCATTATTCAAAATTTCTTTCGGAATTCCTATTTTCATTCCTCAGCACCTCATTTATTTTAAATGGCTATTTTTCTTACTATTCACATTTTAGCAAATTGACAGTGTAATTGCATGTATTTTTCTATATCTGCTTCATTTCATCAACCATACTTTTTTAACAAACTGACAGGAAAACACATTTGCTTTTGAATGTTTCGTAACAGCCTGATCATTTCAACCTCTTTAATCATCTTCCTTGTGCTTCGTTTATAAAATAAACCATTAATCCTGTAAATAAAAAGTATCATTTATTCTTGAACTTTTTGTAAAAAATTTCTATAAACTGTGCTTTTACGCTGAATTGACGTTTCATTTTCTCGTTTTTTCGGGTATAGTTGTAGTAAGAGATGAATTATTAGGGAGGAATTAGGAATGGCTGAATATAAAAAAATAATCAATGCCGTAGATGGCTCCAAAGCTTCTGAACATGCATTTAACAAAGCAGTCGAAATTTCAAAAAGAAACAGCGCTACTTTAGTCTTAGCGCATGTGGTCGACACTCGTACTTTTGCAACTGCAGAAGCGTATGACAAGTCTTTATCGGAACGTGCTGAAAAATACGCTCAGGACTTATTAAATGAATATGTAGAAAATGCCAAAGAGGCGGGCGTAGATGATGTCAGCATGGTGATTAAATATGGTTCCCCTAAAGTTGTCATTGCCAAGGAAATTGCACCTGAATATGAAGCGGATTTAATCGTCGTCGGGGCAACTGGTTTAAACGCTGTTGAACGTTTCTTAATTGGAAGCGTCTCTGAAAGTATTTCTCGTTATGCTAAATGTGATGTGCTCATTTCCCGTTAATGATATGTTTAATCGTATAAAAAAAGTCGTCTTATTAAAAAGACGACTTTTTTATAAGAAAACATTATCCTGCATAATCAACGTTCGTGTTTGGTTAATTCTTCCCGTATATGAGAAATTTCAGGAAGAATCAATTTATTCATTGCTAACTTTACAGCTCCGGAAGACCCTGGCATTAGAAATACTGCTTTATCTCCCTCTAATATACCTGCCAAAGCTCGTGACATCAATGCGGCAGAGCCTATATCTTCTGTATAACTGAGCATTCGGAACAGTTCACCAAAACCGGGGATTTCTTTTTCTAACATTGGCTGCACAGATTCAATCGTCCTGTCACGTCTTGATATGCCTGTCCCTCCCGTAAGTAAAACTGCTTCAATTCGTTCATCTTCGACTGCAGTTTCTAAAATATTCTCAATTTGTGTCTGATCATCTGGAATAATCAGATGATGAACGACTTGATGCCCGTGTTCTTTTAAAAGTGCTTGAATCAACAGGCCGCTTTTATCATCTTCCGGTGTTCTTGTGTCACTAATTGTCGCCACTAGACAGGATACCTGTCTTTCTTCTACTTGGTGTACCATCTTTCCCCTCCTGTTTCCATAATCAAGGAAATTAAGACTCTGCAAGTCGCATGGTGTCGCGCGCTATCATTACTTCTTCATCGGTTGGAACAACAAGCACTTTAACAGGCGAATGCGGATAAGTGATGAAGCCTTCGTCATGCAAGTCCTGATTCGCTAAAGGGTCCCAATAAACTCCCATAAATTCCAGTCCATTTAATATTTTGCTGCGCACGGTCGTACTGTTTTCCCCGACTCCTGCAGTGAAAACAATGGCGTCTACCCCGGCCATTTTTGTCGCGTACGAACCAATATATTGGTGAATTTGACCGGCAAACACCTCTAAAGCCAGCTCAGCCCGCGGATTCGTATCCACCTCAGCTTCAATATCCCGTAAGTCGTTTGAAATACCCGATAAAGCAAGCATACCACTTTTTTCATTAAGCACTTCAATGACTTCTTGAGCTTCTAAGCCGGTTTTGCGCATGACATATGGAATAATTGCCGGATCAATATCTCCTGACCTCGTTCCCATGGTCACTCCAGCAAGCGGCGTGAACCCCATCGTCGTATCGATAGATTTACCCTTATTAATGGCGGTAATACTAACCCCATTACCTAAATGACAAGAAATAATGCGAATCTTATCTAAAGGCCTATCCATTAAATCAGCAGCTCTTTCAGCAACATACTTATGTGAGGTTCCGTGGAAGCCGTATTTTCGAATGCCGTATTCTGTATAATATTCATAAGGCATGCTGTATATAAACGATTTTTCAGGCATCGTCTGATGAAAAGCTGTATCAAAAACGGCAACGGTTGGAATATCCGGTAAATACTCTTTAAATGCTTGAATGCCGACTAAGTTTGCTGGATTGTGCAGTGGCGCAAACTCGGACATTTCCACAATTTTTTCGATTACACTTTCATCTATCAATGCGGAGTCGTCGAAATATTCACCACCATGAGCAACCCGATGACCGATAGCATCTATTTCGTTATAGCCTTTAATTACTTTTAAAGAAAGCAATTGTTTCAGTAACATATCTACAGCTTCACGATGGTCTTTGATATTGCGGGTAACTTTTTCTTCAGCAGACTTGGAGACAAGTGAAAAACTCGATCCAGTCATTCCGATGCGCTCAATTAATCCTTTTGCCAGCACAACTTCCTCTGGCATAGCAAACAATTGAAATTTCAAAGAAGAACTTCCTGCATTAATAGCTAAAATTTTTTTCAATGCACGACACCTGCCTCGTTATTAATGTAATTCCGCTTCACTAAACCATTGATTAATTTTATTCATGATATCTCCCATCGCTTTCGTATCTTTAAAGGAAGGCAGCTGAGCTAGAAGCGGCTGTTGTACATCTTTCGTTGCTTCTCCTTTTTTCCTTAAAATAAAAATACTTTTTTTGTGTTCCTTGGATTTAAAAGTAGATTCTGCTAATTGAATAATTCCAATAATATGAGCATGCTGTTGCAGGAACTTGTTTAAATCGTCACTTGCTTCTGTTGAAAATAAATGCTCTGGAATAACAAAAATAAGATAGCCGCCAGCTTTCGTATAATGCAAACTCTGTTCTATTAATAGATGATGTGCATAAGAATGGCCCTCTTTATTTTGTAACTCAAACGTTTGTGCTTGCGCATCATCCGGGTAATATCCTACTGGCAAATCAGCAACGACCAAATCAACCGGGTCTAATAAGAGCGGACGCAAACTGTCCTGATGGAAGAATTCTACTTCTTTCTTGAGTAAATTCGCATACATTACAGCAATCCGCAACAAAGTCGTATCTACTTCGCTGGCATATGCGTTTGTTTCCTGTTTTAGATAATTCATCACCGTTAATAATAAATTGCCTGTCCCCCCTACAGGATCAAAAACCCGAATCGATTCCGTTCCTTTCATCAATTTCTCGGCAAGATACCCGATAAATAAGGCAATCGTCTCAGGGGTGATTGCATGTTGATGCTGGGTTGTTTTTTGCATGCCTTTTACAATCGTTAATTGAATCGCTTTATGAATGTCTTCTGTATCGTAAGAGGAAAGTTCTATTTGTTGAAGCTGGGCTTCTACGGATGTTTGCACTTCACTGGAAATCTCAGATTGAAACGTGCCATAAAATAGGACTTCCATACACATGGATAAACTGTCTAAATAAGGTTCTTCTTCTAATTCCTGCAATTTCATTGTTTGTTCATCTATTTTTTCAAATAAATTGACTACATTTGTTTCGCTCATCTTTAACAGGTGTTCTGTCTTAAAACACCTTTCACCCCTATCTGTCTATCATTCAAAATGGACAATAAAAGGCGGGCTCACCAATTACTTATGAACCCGCTTATACGTCTCATTATTGTTTATGCTTGCTTTGCAGCCTGAAGTGCTGCATCAAAATCCGGATAATTTGTGACTTCCGGGACGTATTCTGCATGCACAACTTTATCATTTTCGTCCACCACAAATACAGCCCTTGTTTCGAGTCGCAACTCTTTAATCAAGGTTCCGTATTTTTCACCAAAGTCAGCGTCCCGGTGGTCGGATAACAATTCTATGTTTTTTACGCCTTCAGCACTGCACCAGCGTCCTTGAGCGAACGGCAAGTCCATGCTAACTGTAAGAATCTGGACGTTATCCAATTTGTCTGCTTCTTCATTAAAACGTTTCGTTTGGTTTGAGCATACTCCTGTATCTACAGAAGGGACTACACTGATAATTTTAACTTTACCTTTGTAATCACTCAGCGTCTTTTCTGATAAGTCATTCGCCAGAGCAGTAAAGTCAGGTGCTTGGTCGCCTACTTTCACTTCTGTACCTAATAATGTGACTGGGTCGTTATTGAACGTTACATTTACCATATAAAAACCAACCTTTCATTATTAATTACTATATCTTCATTATGGAATAGGTAATGTTCATTGTCCATTGATACGCTATAAAACAGAGAGCTTTCTTGCGTATTCGAATTTATGATTTTACCGTTCTATTACATTATAGTTTTACAATAATTCATCAAAAGAGGAACTGGACGTTTGTTGATTATCAATGGTAATCCGTTCAATCTGCTGCACAGCTTCTGCTATTTCTTCTGTGAAATCAACATTTTCTTCAAATTTATGAACCGTTTCCCGCTTTGGATTTGTTGCGGGTGATTTCGGCACAAAGATGGTACAGCAATCTTCATAAGGTCGAATAGAGATATCATATGTCCCTATCTGTTTCGCATGTGTGATAATATCTTCCTTATCAAAAGAAACCAACGGCCGTAGCACAGGGATATTCGTCATTTCATTAATGGTATGCATACTGGCTAATGTTTGGCTGGCGACTTGTCCTAAACTTTCCCCTGTAATCACAGCTTGAATTCCCAATTGGTTACAAACCTGTTCACTGATACGCAACATCACGCGGCGCATAACTGTCATCGCGTATCTCTCCGGGATATGCTGGAATATCTTTTGCTGCAGCTTCGTAAATGGCACGAGATGCATCTGTATCGGACCACTGTTGCGCGAAAGAACCTCTGTTAAATCCAGTACTTTTTGCTTCGCACGTTCACTCGTAAATGGCGGAGAATGAAAATGAATCATTTCCAGCTGCACTCCCCGCTTCATCATTAAATGCCCAGCGACAGGACTGTCCAAGCCACCTGACAGCAATACCAGCGACTTCCCGGCTGACCCTACAGGCAACCCACCGCTTCCGGGATACGTGGCTGACGTAATGTACGTCGCATTTTCTCTGATATCCACTTTAATTTCTACATCAGGCTCATGCACATCTACGGTTATATTTTCCGTATTTTTTAATAAATGAGCCCCTAAGCGCTGGTTCATTTCTTGAGAACGAATGGGGAAATTTTTATTTGCCCGCTTAACTGCTACTTTGAAAGTCGACACATCTGCTTTTTCCTGCAGTGCATATAGAGCCGCTTGTTCAATATCAGAGATCTCGTTTGCTACTTTAATTGCTAAACTCAAACTGTAAATCCCGAAAACGTGCTGGCATTTTTCGATGACGGGTTCAGGATTTGTCCCGTTTAAAACGACAAATAGCCGTCCCATGGAACGTGTCACTTTAATATCTGGATAATCCCGCAAAGCGTAGCGAATATTTTTTTGTAATTGCATAATAAATTGTTTAATGTTTTTTCCTTTTAACCCAAGCTCCCCGTAGCGGATTAATATATGATCGTATTGCATGTTCATCTACCCCATTACTGCTTTCAAATTTTGTATAACCGTTGTAAATAAGGAAATAAAGTCTTGAATTTCTTTTTCAGTTGTATCATAAGAGAGACTGATACGCAATCCCGACGTTGCTCTGGCATCCGATACACCGCATGCTTCAAGCACTCTGCTTTTGTCTTTCTGTTTAGAAGAGCAGGCAGATTGTGTAGAAATCACCGCGCCTTTTTCATATAAAGCATGAATGACAACTTCCGGCTTTAACCCGGGAACAGACACATTGATAATATGCGGCGCTCCCTCTCTTGGTGAATTCACACAAACCGCTTCTATAGAAGAAAGACTGTCTCTCAATTGCTCTTTTAAAACTTCCAGATCTTTGACATGCTTGGTTTCTTTTTCTTTGATTAACCGAAGAGCACGGACGACACTTACATTTCCTGCCACATTTTCTGTACCTGAACGGATAGACTGTTCTTGTCCTCCGCCGTGAAAAAGCGGGAACAGCGAGGTGCCTTGTTTCACGTATAATATACCTGTTCCTTTCAATCCATGAATTTTATGACCGGAAAAGGTACATAAATCAACATGAGCTTTGGACAAAGCAAGCGGGACCTTCCCAAGCCCTTGTACGGCGTCTACATGAAAAAACAGCTTAGGGTGGCGAGTTAATTGTTCTCCAATTTCTTCTATCGGTTGAATAGCACCTATTTCATTATTCACTTGCATGATGGAAACTAAAATAGTATCTGGACGGACAGCTTCTTCTACATCTCGCGGATTTACTATTCCTTGTTCATTTACAGGAAGATATGTGACTTCAAACCCCAGATTTTCCAGCGCTTTACAAGTTTCATAAACAGAAGCGTGTTCTACTTCTGTTGTAATAATATGCTTGCCACGCGTTTGAAATTGGAAAGCAATTCCTTTTATAGCTAAGTTATTCCCCTCTGTTCCACCTGAAGTAAAAACGACCTCAGACGTTTGAATATTTAAAAGTTCTGCTGCTTGTTCACGTGCCTTCATCTGCAGCTGTTCCGTCTCTGCCCCTAATTGATGAATGGAAGATGGGTTCCCAAAATATTTTTCAGCGACTTGTTCATAGCTGCGTAAAACAGAAGGATCTGCTTTTGTGGTTGCGCTATTATCTAAATAAATCATGTTTGTTTTCCTTCTTTCTTATTTAGCTTCCACAATAAACAAGACTGACTAATTGTATTAGACAGTCTGTTTATATACTAGGACACCGTTTGTTCCTGATATTTTTCAACTTTTTTTAACGCTCCTGGTTCAACTGCTTCTAAAGCACGTGCTGCTGTTTCAAGAGCGAGTTCATACTCTGCCTTGCGAAATAAATTTTCAGATTCTGCAAGAGCAACTGCCAGTTCCTGATAAGAGCTGCGATACCTGTTTGCGTATTGAATAACATGCTCTGTTAAATAAGCTTGATCCAGCATGGCATCTGCTCGTTCATTTGCTTGATCCATCGCAGCTTTCGCATCCTCTAATAATTGCTGCACATGCACCATGTCCAAAGGCTGTTCTGCAAGGGCTTCTAATACCAAATCATTCTTATGTTTCGCTTCATCTGCTAACTCCCAAATATAAGCAGGTACTTGCGGGATATTACTGCTGCGGATTTTACGGTTCATTTTAGCAATACCTTCCTGTAAAGCTTGGACCGCATCCCGGGCATCCATCTCCTCTTGCCTTAAATTCTGCAATTTTGCTTTAAAATCTTCATGGTCTTCCTGTAAAGCTTGCTGCTCATGAAACAGCGCCTCTAAATCCTGCTTTAATTTCGAATAGGCCATCGTATTTGCTGCCGCTTTATCGAGGAATTTTCCTGTATCATGATTCAATTGATCCACCTGGTAAACAAGGCGGGAAAACTGTTCTTCATCTGCTTCTTCCAAATAATAAGCTTGTTTCAAATCTTCTACTTCTTGCTCTGTTGCCGAAAAATCATCCATAAGTTGTTTTACTCGCTTTTCACAAACAGCAACTTCTTTTTCAACGTATTTTCTTGCCATGACTTCTGCTTCCAAAAGGTCATATATTTCTGTGATGCGTTCTTCCATTTCAAAAACGGAATTTCGTACATTTGCCACGCCTTCCCGTTCCAACTCTCGTAGTAAATCGGAAAGTCTGCCTTCGTATTGGGCGATTTCTTCTTCAATCTGTAAATCACTCAATATATAACCTTGTTCTTGCATCTCGGTTAATCCTTGCGTTAGCTCATGCAGCTGCTGCGGCAGTTCCTTACTGCACTTATGATGCAATACAGGGTAATCTTCTGCCTCTTCTTCCAATTGATCTATCTGTTGCCGTAAATGCTGAATAATTTCGGATCCTTGCCCATAATTACCTTCTTTTATTTGTTCATGATAAGCTGCTGTTTGTTCCTGCAAGTCTTTTATAACTGCGTCAAAACGCTCTTGTGCTTGTTCATACTGATGATGGTGCTTCGCTAAATGACTTTTCACTTCTTCTATTCGAGGTTCAATGCTTTCAATCTCTGCACGGTTGCTTTCTTCGGTATCAATCAATTGTTGTAATTCTGTTAAAATGACGTCAATTTGTTCTTCTACATCTGTTAAAATAGTATCCATTTTACTCGTGATTTTCTTAGCGTTGGGAAAATTATACCGATCAGCAGCTTTTTCTGCATCATATAATAATTCTTCCACATTTGCCAAATCTTTTGTTAAAATGTTGTCCCAGGATTCCCGCCAATTCTCAAATTGCTCTTTCGTCTCCCCTTCAAGGTTCAAGGCTTTGACACGGGCGATTTCTGCTGCAACATCCCGATTCATAATATCTAATTTCCATTGTTCATAATAATCTACTGAATCATATAATCTTTTACGTAAATACAAACCAATCGCCACAATAATAATGATTGCAATAATGCCGCCAATAAAATATTCCATGTTTTGCCTCCTAATAACCTTTGATAGAAGGGTCTTTTAATCTTATTTTATGTAAAGTATCTTCTATATATTATTCTCTTCTTTATCATACCATGATTATAATTGTTTTTGCTAAAAAATTAAAACTTTTTTCGGTTTTTTTATTTATTTACGAAGTGATGCAGCCAATTTTGCATCATGAACGCATAATCTGCAATGAACTTCTCCTTTTCTATGCTGTCCCTCAACTGTTCAATTCGCTCGTGTTTCATCGTAAACGGAGAAGCAAGCATCCCCTTCCATTGAATGAAAAGAACATCTTGCAGTCTTTTCCATTCCTTAGAAAGCGAATCAGTGAACAAGTTTTTTAGAAAATAATTTTCTTTTGCCAGATAAGTGACCTGCATCTCTCGAGCAAAAGTTGAATCAAGAGATAACTCACGATGAACAACGGCGGTTAATTGGTAATGTTCCATTTGAAAAGACAACACCTCGTGGAGTACCTTTTCTAAGATATGAAGTGATGAAGCTGTTTGATATGTCTCCAGTTGCTTCTCGATAATACCTAAGTATTCATCATAGTAGGAAGTGACTGCAGACTCTAATAATCCTTGCTTACTTTTAAAGTAATAACTGATTAAAGATACATTTGCATTTGCCCGCTCTGCGATATCCCGTACAGACGTCCCATGAAATCCATTATGGTAAAATAAATCAGCAGCAGCTTCCATCACTTTCTCTTTCGCAGTTGGTTTCTCCATGATTATTGCCCCCTCTTTCCCCAGTATACGGTAAAATGAGTGAGAATGCTTTTTAAATGAACAATTAAAAAACGTGCAGGTCTTTTTAGACATGCACAGTGGCTTTTACTGAAATCCAATCCATGATGACGTATTCTTAAAACATTGAAATAATTATTATATCGGACCTTACAAACGGATGGATAAACCAATTTTATGTTTCAGCCCATTTCTATTACATTTTATGCCATATAACGTTTTCCTATAAAGATAGCCATCTTTCTAAAAACTGTTGGGGAAATAAGACATATAAACGATGATAAAGCTACCTTTTTATTTTTAAAAGTAAGCAAATCATACATGCTTTTTTTCACGTTATTTCTCTTAATAAAGTTACGGAATTCTTTATTAGTGATTTGAGTAGCCCATTGCCAGGTAATCGACCAGAGAATTTTATTGGCAGCGTATTTTTTAAATGTGTCAAAAAATACAGGGTGTCTTTTTTGCATTAGATCTTCCAATTCTTTGGTTAAAAAGTAAGCATGAAATCTATCGGAATTAAATGCACTCATCGCAGAACCTGCTTGCAAATGATAAATATATAATGGCTTATCTATATACGCTACATTAGTCGAGCAGGCAATCATTCTCCAGAGCATGTGCACGTCTTCTCCGTATTTATATCCATCAGCAAATTGTAAATTGTTTTTCAATAAGAATTCTCTTTTTACCATTGTTGCGCAACACGTCGTATCCAATATTCCATATAAATATTTTTCCAAAGCCATAGCTGCGGGCATAATATAACAGTTGCCTGTGTGCTGCTCTGGCCTTATTTTTCCTTCTCTGTTTAGCTGATCTCTAGCAATAACTAAATCTGTATTCCCACGTGTTAACAAAAAATACATATCTTCTAAATAAGTTTTATTTACTGTATCATCCACATCACAAAAACAAATATAATCTCCTTCTGCTTTGCGCAGTCCTGCATTTCTCGCGGCGCTTACTCCACTATTTGTTTGATTGATATACTTTATTCTAAAGTTCTCATTTATAGACAATTGCTTTATTTTATTTAAACTTCCATCCGTTGAACCATCATTGATAAAAATAAGTTCAAAATTTGTATATGTCTGATTTGTAAAAGATTCGTAGATTTGCTCCACATAGTTTTCACCGTTGTAAACAGGAATAATAACACTAATCAATTTCTAGCACTCCTTTATATAAAATATATTTTTTAATGAAAACAAAACACATATCTATCCTTCCACATAGTGCATATAGTTCAAGTGTTCGAATAAAACTCATCTTATATATAGAGAGTTTTTAAGTATGGTGATGAAATCAATTAATCAAATATGCATTTAATAGGAAAACGTTTAGAGCTCTGAAGACTTGGGACGCTCAAATAAAACTCTTATGTTTGGAGTTTGACTGATTTATTAAATAATTATTATTTTATGTTATAAGGGATTATTTCTGAAAATCCTAATGTGTAATAAACCAAAATAAAATAAAAAATACTATACATACAAACTAGCAAACTCCCTATATACTTACTTAAGCTTGTTTCTAGACTAGCCACCAGAGAAGGGATAAGAAAAATTAAAGCAATATCAAAATAACTGGCCATTCTTGAAACAATTGGATTCCAAATGCTTGAAAGGCTCAAGAGAAACCCAACTATTAGAAAATAAATATAAAGTTTATTTCGGCCATCAAAAATAATTAAACTTCTTCTCATAAATAACATAATTAAAAGAATAAAAAAATTTAAGATAATCTCTCTATTATTCCCTGTGCCACTTTCATTAGAGTACTCACTAAATCTTTCAACACCACTTAATTTAGCTGTTAAATCTAAAAAATAACCATAACTAGCAATAAATATCACGATAGAAATTAGAAATAATACTCTTAGAACTATTTTATATTTATCTTTTCTATCAATCTCCTGCCCCGAATAATGAAACAGAAAATAAAATGGTATTACAATGATTGCTGTTATATGAAAAGTACTAGCTAAAAAAACATAAATTATAAATTTAATCAACTTTTTCTCAAAAATATATTTTAATGAAAAAACAATAATTGCAATTGCTAATTGCTGTCGGACAGCGTTTAACGAATCTGGAAATACAGTGAAAATATACAGTATATACCCTAGAGTTATTGATAATTTTCCAATATACTGTTTTAAAGCAAAATAAAGAAACAAGAGAGTAAGAAACGATGACAAAAAGAACAAAAATTGAACATCGCCTACCCAATGAGATAGCTTCTCTAGTGTGAAAAAGCCAACTTCGTAATTATTCGTATTTAAAAATTCTATATATGTTAATTGATTTACTTTATTATAGATAATGACATAAGTTTCGTAATCTGTTCCAACCTTGTATCGTAAACCAACAAAAATGGAAGGGATTAACAAACTTATAACAATATAAAATCTGTAATAAACAATATTTATTTTCCAGAAATATTGTGAAAATAATAAAGTCAATACAGATGCTGAGAAGACACCGATGTACAGAACTACACTATTGAAATCATCCATCCAATCACTGCTTTCTATGATAATCGAATAACAGAAATGTAAGATATTCCCAAGATATAATTTAAAAATAATTTTGTTTCTTTAATATTCCGTTTTTCATTATACTGTTTTATTTATTCGATTAGTTATTATTAGTCATTTTAAAATTCTTTTCGATAAACTAACAATAAGATATACATGTATAGTGTAGATTTAATATCAGTTATGCTTCTTTCATTTTTTCCTTCTTAAGATTTTTACGCTTTAAAGCTTTCCAGGCCAGCAAAACAATAAAAATACTTCCAAGTCCCTGCGATACGCTTAAAAGTAATACAATGCTCAACGCACTTTCTAAAAATAGATACGCAACCATTATCCCTAGTATCAAAACTGCAAACTTAATTATCTCTGATAAAGCCAACAAATATTGTTCTTCCAATAATATGAATGTTGCGCTAATTGGACCTGCAACTAATTGAAATAGAAAAAAAATACTGAGACATTGCAGAAATAAACTTGCTTCTCCCCAGGCATCCCCAAAAACAACTGGAAAAATGAAAGGCGCTGTAATGTCAATTATGATATATATAAACATAGACAGCATCCCCATCTTTTTTACTGTATTCCAAAACAGATTTACAAAATCGTCAAAATTTATGTTCAACATCTTAGCAGATTTCCCTATATACACCTGCTTTACAGAGTGACCTATTAATGCATCAGGTAAAGCCAGGATTCTTTGAGCCAGAAAATACCAACCAGCTTCTTTTACCCCCAAATAGGAAGCTATGAATAGAGTTGGCAGATGTTGGGATAATCCATTAATTAAAGAAGACCAGCTTGCAATGAGGGGGAACCGGATATATCTATGAGCAACGCGCCATAATGATTGTAATGAAAAATCAGAATGTTTACCTTTTAGATTCTTCCACGAGATGTAAGCCATCCCTCCTCCACCAATTAAACGACCAAGTACTTCTCCAGCCATTAAACTGCTGGCTGATGGGATAAACCATCCTAATCCTCCTTGGGAAAATACTTGAGATAAATTCATCCGAACCTTTCCCACTGTTATTTGTAGATAGTCCTCTTGACGTATCATCCACATTTCAAATAAATGAAACAAACCAAAACCGAATAGACTAAACGGGATGAATAACATAATCTCTTCCAGACCTTTAGTTTGAAAACTTTGCAATATGGGATTTTTAAACCACTTCAATAATAAAGTAACAAGTATTGTATTTGCAACAAGTAATACAAACGATAAAATAAGCAAATAAGTAGCGTTTGTTTCTTTAAGAGGCAAAGGGATTGCTTCTTCATAATGTAAAGATGCAATAATGGATAGCGTTAATACAATAGACATATACACAGATAATACTCCAAAATCTTCTGGAGTATATAATCTTGTTAAAAGAGGGGTTAATAATACAACTGTAAATTGAGAGATAGAAGAACCTGAAGCAAGGATAACTACGCTTTTAACAAACTCATTTTTCATAAATTTTTGAATTAAATGTCTTATAGGTTTCAATATAGATTCCAGCTTTCTGCTAGTATTTATTATAAATGAGAGTCAATGCAAGCTGTTAATTCAAACCTGTTCAATAAAGGCTTTACGTTAAACTTGTATGCTCATACTCTTCTCTTTTTAATAAGTCCCAACTTGAAGCATAGCTACTATAATGGAAGATTGGACAATTAACTTAAAAAAATTTTCTGAAGCTCATTTATTTAAAGATGTGCCATTATTTAATTCCACCCAATTATTTCGAATTGCTTTCACCACGGCTTGAGTTCTATCTTTTACCTGCATTTTTTTAAAGAGACTGCTCACATGATTCTTAACTGTCTTATCGCTTATTTCTAATGTGTCTGCAATTTGCTGATTATTTTGCCCATCTGTTAATAATTGCAGCACTTCACACTCCCTTTTAGTGTATAAATGAAGCGGCCGCTGTACTTCTGTCTTTTTCTCTCCTTCCTCCCACTTTTTCAATACTTTTTGATACTCGTGCACTAATACGTTCGTTGCTACTGGATGAAAATACACCCCACCTTTTGCTACTTCTTTAATCGCTTCGATAAAAGTAAACATATCCATTTCTTTCATTAAATAACCTTGTACACTTGCTTTTACGGCATCTTTGATGTGAATAGATCTTTCATCTGAATTTAAAATAATTACTTTTAATTGGTGTTGTTTCATCAACATTTTTATGGATGATTGATTTTTTAAAAAGAGGTTTACATCAATTAAAAGCACATTAATATTTTTAGAATCAAATACATACTCTAAAACAGAATAATCATCTGAACTAATAGCTGTATAAAAAGCTTTATCGTTTTCTAAAACTTGTTTAACACCTTCCCGAAATAATTGGTAAGGGTCAATAATAGCAATATTTATAATAGATTGTTGATAGTCCATTTGTTCACCTCCCTCCCCCTCTTTTTACATCTGCCATTTTGTATAATTAAAATATCCATTTCATCATTTTGCTGATACACCAAATCCCCTCCTTGTGGTTAAAACCACACTTATGAAATAATATGCTGCTGTGTTCGTTTTCTGGAATATATATAGTTATAAGTTTCTAACAATCCCTGTTCTAACCTTTTATTAGGAGACCAGCCCAACTTTTCACGTGCCAGCTGATTATCTAAAGAACTATGAAGGATATCTCCCTCTTTAGCTGGTAAATGTTGAATTGGTCTAATCTCGCCTGTTATATTCGATAAGGTGTCGGCGAGCGAACGAATAGAGATTCTTTTATTTGTACTCAAATTAATAATATTAGATTCTCTAGCAAGAAGTGCTTTTATACACGCACGAGCTATATCTTTTACATAGATAAAGTCTCGCGTTTGCAATCCATCACCATATATATTTAAAGGTTTCCCAGCTAGTAGCTTATTTAAAAAGATAACAATCACTCCTGCTTCGCCATTTATATTCTGGCGTGGGCCGTAGACATTAGCATAGCGGAAAATGCTATATTTCATATCTCCTAAAGAACTGAACAATCTAATATATTCTTCGGCAAAAGCTTTGGACATTCCATAAAAAGAGGTTGGTTGGAGCACTTGATTCTCAGAGATAGGCAAAAATTCGGGCTTCCCGTAAACTGCAGCGCTGGATGCAAAAATAAATCTTTTCACCTGATATTTCATCGCACATTGCACCACATGGATTGTGCCTAGTATATTCATCCGAGCATCTTCTTCTGGAGCAGACATGGACCTGGCTACGGATATTTGTGCTGCTTGATGAAAAACAAAATCTGGTCGTTCCTGAGCAAATACATTTTCTAACTCTTGATCGAACATATCTATTTCGTACAGTTTCACAGCAGAGGAAATATGTTCCCGATTACTGTTGGACAGATTATCAATAACGACAACTTCTAAACCCTCTTGTAATAAAGCATCTACAATATGCGAACCTATAAATCCAGCTCCTCCCGTTACAAGCGCTTTCATAATTGTACCTCCTTTTGTTCTCTTGTTTCATTGCCTTGACTTACAGTCTGGTAAAACATTTCTGTTTGATCATACATTTTTTCAAAAGAAAATTCGTTGATAAACCGAGTTCTGGCCGAAGCTCCGTATTTTTTTCGTAGTTCTTCACTGGAAATCAATGAAAGAAGTGCTTTTTTTAAAAAGTCTCCATCACCCTTTTTAACCAGGAAACCCTGTCTTCCATGTTGAAGAAGTTCATTGACTCCTCCGACATCAGAAGCAATGATCGGAATTCCTTCTCGCATTGCTTCTATAATGCTAAGAGGCAAACCTTCTGATTTACTTACTAATACAAAAATATCTGCTTGACTCATGTGCCCAATAACATTTCTGTCTTCGCCTGCAAATATCACTTTACCCTGGATACCGAATTCGCTAGCCAGTTGTTGATAATATGCGAATAAAGGCCCCCCTCCAACCAGCGTCAACTGCCAGTTGACAGAACGCAATTGACTAAGCGCCTGAAATAACAGCCGATGATCTTTCGGCTCTGCAAAACGTGCTACCATTAATAATCTAACAAGCGAATTGTTTTCACTACGCTTATGAAAACAGCGCTCATCATCAGGAATTCCATTATGAATCCTTTTGATTTTGTCTGCAGCTATAACATTATGCCGCAACGCTTGGATATAATCGAACGTCGATACAGTTATCACACCATTCGTTATTTTTCCAACTAGCTTTTCCAATGTAAGAAACAGTGCTTTTTTAATTTTCGAAGGTTCTCCAGCAAACGCCCAGCTATGCGCCGTAAAAATAACTGGTATATTTAAACTTTTTGCTGCAAGTCTTCCCAGTATGCCAGCCTTGGAAGAGTGAATCGCAATTAAATCCGGATTGATTGTTTTCAATTTTTTCCGAATCTCAAAAAAAGCTCGAAAATCTTGATACGGCTTCATCGACACTCCCATCCATTTCAGTTTCTGAATGTTAACCCCGCCCGCTCTCAGCTCCTTTGTCAACACACACTCTCCAGAGGCTAATAAAACGACTTCATGACCATCCGCAGTTAAGCGTTTCGAAAGATCATAAATATGCATTTGCGCTCCGCCAAGTTCATGCATATGCGTAATAAGCTGGGCAATCTTCACAAAGATCCCTCCCCTTTTGCTCGTTCATTCTCCACTTCATTTAGCAAGCAGTTCTGCTAACGGCGTCATTTGATCAATCTGATGATCATTCTCTTCTCACGTAGATAAAATATTCTACTCTTAATAACTGACTGCTTTTTTCTTTTCTTTTTTATTATTCAAAACGACTCCCAGAATATTAGCATTTACATTTAACAGTTGATTCATCGCTTGTTGCGCATGTGATACTTTTGTTTTTCCAGCATGGCTCACAAAGACACACCCATCGACTTTGGTAGATAAAACTGCTGCATCTGAAAAATACATAGGTGGACTGTCAATGATAATCATGTCAAACTGTTTTTCTAAACTGGTTAGCAATTTATCCATACGTAGTGAAGATATCAACTCTGTCGGGTTTGGTGGGAGCGGTCCACCGCGAATGATATAAAGATTTTCATAAGAGGTCTCTTGAATTAACTCTTCCATTTCAGCCTGTCCGCTTAAATAATTGGACAATCCTTTTTCTCCATCATGTTTTACATATTCTTCCCACGAACTTTTTCTTAAATCTGCGTCGATCAATAATGTTTTTTTAGAATCCATTGCCATCGACATGGCGAGATTCCCTGATGTAATCGTTTTCCCTTCATTTTTTTCTGTACTAGTAACTACAATGGACGTTAATTTCTTCGTTGATTTCTGAAATTGAATATTAACCCTTAAATTTCTAAACGATTCCAAGTTTAATTTATTTTGATTGACCTTCGAAACAAGATAACTGATATTGGATAAACTAATTTCTTTTTGCTTATTACTGTTAAACATACCAATTGTTCCTAAAAGTGGTGCCTCTAAATACCTTTCCACGTCTTGACGAGAATGTATTTTTGTATTTAAAAAGTCTGATAAAGCAATGTAATTAAATACAAAAAACAAACCTACCAAAAAAGAGATTCCTGTATTTAAAAAGGGGTTAGGCCAAACAGGCTTTTGGAAATTAGCCGTTTTTGCTTCTGTCAAGATTCGTACATTGTCCATTTTCATTAAATCAGTAATTTCTTCTTGAGAGGTGTGGGCAAACGTATTAACTAGCTTACTAGCGTCTTCTGGATTGCTTGCTCTAGCATGTAAAGTAATTATCTGACTATCTGGACTGGTCTCTACAGATAAATTGTCCTTAAGTTCTTCTAGCGTGTACTGATGATTAAATTGTTCATATACTAATTCTCTTATTTTAGAACTTTTTATAATAAATTGGTATGTCTCTATCAAACGCAGATTCATTTCCACATCTGTTGTTCCAGTCACCTTTTCATCTTCAGTTTGTGTTTGGTTTACTAGCAAATCAACTTGTGATTCGTATACTGGATTGATTAAATAACTACTGATTAAAAAACCTACTATTGCACATGCAATTGGAATTATAAGGACTAGTTTTATTCTTTTAACAGCAATATTCAAAAAATCTTGAACATTAAAAGTATTGTTCATCGTTATAACCCTTCCCTTTAGTTTCCCTATTATCTGCTTAAAAACTGTTCTCCGGTTTAATAACATGTTTGACGGTTTGGAATATAATTCGTACATCCAGCATTAGCGACATATGCTTCACATAATATAAGTCGCATTGAATTTTTTCTCCATGTGTTAATCCAGAACGTCCATTCACTTGTGCGTATCCAGTTAAACCTGGTTTAACCAATAATCTTTGTCTCTGTTTCATATTATAATAATCAGTAATTTCTGAAATTTCCGGTCTTGGACCTACTAAACTCATTTCTCCTTTCAAAATATTTATTAGTTGCGGCAATTCATCTAGACTGTATTTCCTGAGAAAAGTTCCTAATTTCGAGACTTCAACTGGACTACTCGATTTAAAAACAAAATTATCAGGGACACCGTCAATCCAATTTTTCCTGTATTCTTTTCTTTCTTTGGAAGAAGTGGGGTTTACTTGCGGCATGGTCCGAAATTTCTTTAAAATAAATGGCTTTCCCCGTGTTCCAACTCTAGTTTGTTCAAAAATAACAGGAAAACCAGCATCTATATACAATAAACAGCTTACCAGTAGTAGAAGTGGGCTTAGAAGAACTAATAATGTGCCGCTTAAGATAATATCCAGCATCCTTTTAGCAAATAAATAATGCTTTGGATAGGTAACCTCTTCTAACATTTCCACATTCGGTTGTTTCAAAGGTCTTACCCCCTTTATGAACTAAATGAAAGCCGTGTAACTATTTATTCCAACAACTTTGCTTTTAAATGATTATTTTTAATAATTGTTTTTCTATCGATTATTTCTACTTGATTTCGCCATAACCAACGCAAAAGAATCAATGCAAAATGCCCTTTTAATGTTTGCGGAAGATAGCTTTGATATTCTGTTATTTCTTTACCACCGAATCCTTTCTTGAATTTATTTATATTTTGTTGTTCCAAGTCATTTTCTTTTTGTGACAACCCCAGAAAGTCGTATAATCTATATTTTCTTTGTTTAAAAAATAAGATATCTTGCCAGTGTAAGTATCGATTCGCCCTGCCGACTTCAATTGGTTTAATATCATCTTTTTCGAATCTGGCAGAAGCTGAATAAAACATGGTGGCACGTTTTCCATCTGCAATATACAAATGACTTGCCATTTTCCCACCATTTTCATGCCTTATATAGCTTATAACTAACTGATTGTTTAAGCGCAAAGCTTCTAATTTATCAACACGGGCTTTTTCAATACCTTTTTCCTTTGCAAAGTTATTAAAAAAGACTGTAAATTCTGCTACGTCCTTTGTGGTTGGCTGAATGATAAGTTCTACGTCTAATCCATCTTTTCCAGCTTTATTTATTTGATACCTTGTTGTACGGTTCATTTCTTTTCGTAATTGTTTTTCTGAATTCTGCAATTCAATGCATAAGGTTGTTACTTTTTTATGCATGCTGTTTTTCTTGTTCGCGTTTTTAAAATCCAATTGTTGAAAATAACAATGTACATCCGCTTTTTTTATCGTTGAATAATCTATGTTGTTTCCATAAATATCGTTTATTCTTAAATTATGTTTTTTCCAATAGATAATCACAGTCATCCCTCACAGGTATTTAGTTTATTTTACTGCTTCAGACATTATTTATTCTCCTTGTTTTTCAGACAATCTTAAAGATGCTTGTTCTTTTCTCTTTATTATTTCTGCATTATTTCTCCATAGAAACCTGAGCCCCCAGACACACATAATTCCTAATAAACTCTGGGAGATAAAACTTTGATATACAACTTTTTCTTTTCCTCCAAAACTTCTCTTGTAACTATTTACTTTTTGATGGCCTGCATTGTTCTTATCTGTTGTTAAACCCATGAGATCAAAAGTATGAAAACCTTTATTTTTAAAATAAACCAATTCATGCCAATGCAAATACCGATTAGCTCGTGATATTAGTTGACTGTTTATATCAGGATGATTAAACCGAGCAGAAGCCGCGTAAAGCCCTATAGCTGTTTTATTGCTCACGATAGTTGCTGTAGAAGCAAGCTTAATATTATCTTCTTGGTATACAGACATTATTTTAAGTCTCTTTTTGTTCATCAATGCAATTAGTTTTTCTATCTTACATACTTGAATTCCTTTCGCTTTTGCAAACAAATCGTAGAACCCAGCAAATTTTTTTACATCATCAATATTTGGCTCAGAAATGTAAGTAATCCTAAAACCGTCCCTTTTCGCTCTTCTTATTTTGTACCTGGTCGTCTTGCTCATATCTTCCAATAAATCTTGTTCAGAATTCTCTAAATTTATCTGTAAATGTAACGTTTGTCTGTGAATGCTGTTTTTTTTAGTTATTTCTCTCGGATGCGACAATTGAAAATGAGCATGTAAATCTGCTTTTGGCAACAAATGTTTATTTATAGAATCTCCATAAAATTCGTTAATTTTTATAATACTTTTTTTCCATTGTATAGCCATTGATTCACTCCTGACAGTACTCTTTTTAAGATTAGGTTTAATGATCATAGTAGTATGTCATGTAGTTAAAGACTTAAGCAAATTAACGTCTGATACTTGGTCAGTTTCCTATAATAGATTTATTAGGTTTCGCATACTAAATCAGTTTTTCTGATAATCTTTTCATAGAAATACTTTCAAAATTATAGTGCTCATTCAAATGAACGTAATGATGTAAAATCTTTTCTAAAAAGTGTAAATTACTGCCAATGTTAATTCCAAAATTATGTGGATGCCACCACAAGTGATAGATTTCTTGGTGTTTTGCTGCATAAGTCATGGAAGACAAAATACGATTTAATCTTTTTTTCTCTAGCCAATTCCATTTAGCTGCGGCCGGTTTTAATTGTCTGCTTCCTCTGATGTTTAATATTCCTTCCCTCTCTGTAACTCGATAACTTTGTGGTCCAAAAATGTTAATATACGTATCCAACAGTCGTAATCCTCGTTTTATAAAATGCTTTCTATCATTTCCTTTCATGTGATAAATCCATCCTGGTTCATTTCCTCGGTAAGCGCTCATTCCTAGTTGTTCACAAATTGCTAAATACGTTGGATTCACCTGATTACGAGGAAATACAATTGAGTCAATCTGGTCAGTCACTGATGATATAACGTCTTTAAAAAGTTGAGTATCCAATTTGAAATCCTCTGCAGATTGCCCTTCTTCTAAGCAATAAAAGTGGGAAAAAGTATGCGAACCAATTTCTTGCCCTGGTGTTTCATGAATAATGCGAATTAATTCTGGCGCAAAATACAAATCACTATCTTTATACGACTTCCTCATTTCATTGATGTGTTGATAAGAAGAAAGTTTTAAATTTGAATAGGCAGGAGTTTTTACTGGTATCTTTTTATACAATTCTTCTCTGTTTTTTATATTTAACATGCCTACCGCTGCCCAAGTAGCTTGTATTTGATACTCTGTAAATACTTGTAAAAGTTTAGGAACAACCGTTCTTGCGTTACGTATTGCTTCTGCATTTGTTTTTTTATCAAAAACATCATGGACTCCCCAAAACAATTCAAAATCTAAAGAAACCACGAAATAACCATTAGATTGTTGATATATTGAACGGTTCATTTATAATCACCTGCATTTACGAAAATTACTCTTTGTCAGTTATAGTTGAGCCATCTAAACTCATCCATGGTAAAGCAAGTAATAACCAAAAATGACGCCAATGCATAGAATCAATAAATAGACTATTGAAAAAAATACCAATTAGACATGCTGTAACAATCACAAAATAACCTTTATATGAATCTTTTATACACTTGTTTATTTGTATACTGCGGAATAAAGTCAACAACCAAAACAAAAGAAAAAATCCTAAACCTAACAACCCGTTTTCCGATAAAATCCGAATAAATAAGTTATGAGTAGATTGGTTTAAAAAATATTCAGATTGACCAGGACCAAATCCAAGTGGATAAGAAAGTACATATTGTATAGAGTCCCCCTGTTCTTGGAATCTTACAGCATCATACGCTTTCAAATTCGTTCTTTCATAAAATAAAGCACCAATATCTGTCGTTAATACAATATACATTAGGACAGGAACAATAATTAAAGTTAAAATAGACAGTGTTTTTAATCTTTTTGTTGACCTGTCATTTATAATTAAAAAACAAATACCTAATGTTAAAATAAATTGTCCCCAAGCTGCTCGAGAAAAACTTAGTAATATCCCGATAGACAAAAGCAAAAATACAATTGTCCAGCCGACAAAGGCTTTTTTACTTTGTTTACTTTTGCTTAATTTCCAGACTGCATATAAAGCGGGCGGGATTAAAAATGGACCGAATACATTTGGATCTTTAAAAAGACCCTTTAGCCGATCACCTCCCCATAAAAATATGTCCAAAATAGTCCCTGGATATTGGTAAGCCACTATACCAGGGACAACTACAAATAGAGCAGCTGCAACATAAGAATTAAATAAAATTGGAAGCAGTTTTTTTCCAGAATAATAAGAAATTCCTGCGACGCCTGTCCACGCTACTAAACAGTACACTGTTATCAATAAATATTGAACAGCCAAATAAACATCTCTAACAAAATACAACGAAATAAAATTTGTCATTAAAAATAATAGAATACATAATACAGGCCAAAAATGTACTTGCATAAAAACTATATATCCACTTAGTAACGCTGTGAATATGACGATTAACATTAATAAATCATATGGGGCCGGTTCCAAAAATACAATTGAACTTACTGCAATCGTAATAAAAAACAGTTTCTTGAAAATGTTCTGGCGCTGAGTCGCAATTTCCATAATAACTTTCTCCCAATTCCTTTTATTTTCCATTTACTGTTTTTACACGACCATGTAACAAAAATACATTTTTATACTATAAAACCATTTTCGTCCGATTTTTTTATATAGTGCTTAATGAAATACCTTTATATTCTGTAGTATTTCAAAATCAACTACGCTGTATGAATTCTTTCATCCTTACTATTAGCTAATTTTTAAAAGATACCTCCTTTCAAGGAAATATGAAGTGATATATTTATTCTAGTCCATAATGTATGAAAGGACGTTTTGATTTATGATATTATAGTTCGTTTTCACGTTTTAAATGTAACAATATTGTGAAAGTTAAGTAATTTATAAGTAGTTTATGATTTAATTCGTTAGTCAATAATGAATAGATTCTTTATCTGTTAAATGATTTTATGTATAAAACATTCAATAGTCGTATTCGATAATTGGAAAATAGGTGTTGACTAACCCTTCATAGCGAGTGTTTTAGTTGCACTTATGCAGGAAGAAAGTTTTACAAATTCTTTATCTGCTAAAATAATTAAAAATCCTGCTTGAACCGGGTGAATCGGAATAAGCAGGATTTTTATATTCAAGCAGCGTTTTAAAGCTGAACTGATTCTTTATTTAAATGTTATGGCAATACCTATCCATAATCTGCTAGGAACTTTTGGACGCGCTTAAAGTAACATCCTTAAATAAAAAAAGCCTTTGAGGTATTGATTATCAATATCTCAAAGGCTTTTAACCGTACCATTTTATAAGAAACTTTATTAACGTGAGTAGAACTCAACGATAAGTGCTTCATTAATTTCAGCTGGTAATTCAGAACGCTCAGGGAAGCGAGTGTACGTTCCTTCCATTTTATCTGCATCGAAAGAAACATACTCTGGAATAACAGTGTTTACTTCCATTGCTTCTTTAATCACATCAAAGTTTTGTGCTTTTTCACGTAATGTAATAGTTTGGCCAGGGCGCATACGGTAAGATGGGATATCGACACGACGTCCATCTACTAACACATGACCATGGTTTACTAACTGACGAGACTGACGACGAGTACGTGCTAACCCAAGGCGGTATACAATGTTATCCAAACGTGATTCCAAAAGAATCATGAAATTCTCACCATGTACCCCTTTCATCTTGCCGGATTCGTTAAATAATGAACGGAATTGACGCTCATTTAAACCATACATAAAACGTAATTTCTGCTTTTCTTGTTGTTGTAAACCATACTCAGAGATTTTACGACGTTGATTTGCTCCGTGCTGCCCTGGAGCATAAGGGCGTTTAGAAATTTCTTTTCCTGAACCAGTTAATGAAATGCCGAGACGACGGGACTTTTTCCATAAAGATCCTGTAAAACGTGCCATGTGACATTTCCTCCTTTATATTTATTTTGCATAAAATAAATAAATGTTGTGACTAGATGTTGGCTATTTTATTTTCATGTATCTTCGCTCCAGCAGCCGAGAGTTACGCGACACACCTCTTAAGAGGAATAAAATAGAAACAAGCATAAGTGCACATAAGCTACCTATTATTTTACACAGAAACAAGTATACTTATTTTCATTTAGTTTGTCAACTTATACCTGCTTTTTCCTCCAACACAAATGGGCAACCAATGTTTTCTAAATAAAAAAGCCTGCCTCTTCTGCTATAAAGCAAGTTGACAGGACTAATTTGATTTTTAAAAGCGGGATTGCTACCTATTATTTTTTATGTTTTTTCTTGATAAATTGCAACGGGGTTACTTTTTTCCTTTTTTGAAATATTGGCTGAAGTGGCTTGCATTGCGAAAGCCAAATTTTTTTCTTACTTCACTTAACGATTTATTGGTATGCGTTAATTCATAAACTATTTCATCCAATTTTTTATGGTAAATGTATTGTGATACAGATTGACCGATCTCCATCATAAATAGATTTCTAAGATATGTCGTCGATATGTTTAATTCTTCTGCTAGCCAGGAGACGTTCAAGCGATGTTCGGTGACATTATGCTGGATAATTTGAAGAGCTTTTTCTACGTATGGATTATGTGAAACAAAAGGATTCATTTCGTTAAGCGTCTTCACTTGCTCAACGAACCAGGGAACAGCAAGTAAATACTCTGTTAAGGTATTCCACGATTCAATGTAAGAAATCGAACGATAAGCGAATACGAGGGAACGATGGGATAGTCGTTCTTTCTGGACTAATGTACTAATAATATTTGACATAACACTGGTGAAATACGTCCGAACGACAAATAGTTGAATAGACTCCTCCATATCTATTAATTCTTGACAGAAATCTTCCAGTATTTTTTCTATGTCTGCAAATTCTCTGTTTCTTATACAGGAATACATTTTTTGTTCCGTAAGGGCTAACATTTCTTCTAATTCAAATGTTTCTAACATTTCTGCATACCGCTCGTATTTAAGCTGATTTGTTAACATATATTCACTCACCGCCCTTTTTATTCTCATGTATTAGAATTAGCAACGACAATGACGGGGATATAAGCTATTCTCATGGCTATAAAGGTCGTTTTTTCATAATACAGTAATATGCAGTAAGTATTTTTTAGGCATCTACACCTTCCATAGATAAAGATTCGTTTAAAGGATATGGAGACGTCGTTTGCTTTACACTTCTAAACACATCCTAGTACAAAACACAGTGAGGGATGTTTCTTTTCAAGATAAATTTATTGTGATTTAAAACATTATTGTCACAAAGTTGTGAATCTTCAGTTTTCAGACTAGTACTCAATTACTTATTATACATCATTTTATTTAAAAATCCATAATTTTACATTTTTTTATTTTCTTCCACCTTATTTACTTGTTTGATATACTTAAAGTGTTAAGTAAATGGAGGGAAGAATATGTTTCAACAAACATTATATACAGGAGAACGGACAGAACAATATGAGCAGGTCATTCAGCAATTAGCTGCCCTGCTTGAAGGTGAAACGAATCAAATTGCTAATTTAAGTAATGCATCTGCATTGCTGAATCAGTTCTTAGAACGAATTAATTGGGTAGGATCTTATTTATTAGAACACGATGAATTAGTACTCGGTCCTTTTCAAGGGCTTCCTGCTTGTATACGTATCCCCATGGGGCAAGGCGTGTGCGGCACAGCTGCGGAAAAGAGAACTTCTGTTGTCGTAAAAGATGTCAACACTTTTTCAGGTCATATTGCTTGTGACCCGCAATCGCAATCAGAAGTGGTTATTCCTATGATTAAAGACGGAAAATTACTCGGTGTACTGGATATTGACAGTCCGGAAACTGACCGCTTTGATGAGTTGGATAAGACATATTTAGAAAAATTTGTGACCGCCTTATTGTCGTTTTTATAATTTTTTGTTCTTTTAATGACCTTTTAAAATCCTCTTTTCTCAACAAATGTTAAGAAAAGAGGTTTTTAATGTATCTAAACCAGTAATCATCAGCTCTCACCTTGCCGTTAAGGAAGTTGATTCCCAGCTGCTTGATACAGTTCATACCATTCCACACGAGATAATTCTACATGAGAAGCTTTGGCAATTTCAGTGATTCGTATTGGATTCATCGAGCCAATAATCGCTTGTATGTAAGCAGGATGTCTCAAAATCCAGGCAATGGCAATAGCTGATTTGGTTACATGTTTCTCCTCCGCTATTTCTTCCAGTTTTTTGTTCAATTCCGGAAAATCCGGGTGACTCACGAACACCCCTTCGAAATGCCCAAACTGAAAAGGCGACCATGCCTGAATAGTCATATCGTGAAGACGGCTGTACTCTAATACATCGCCCTCCCGGTCAAATGAACCATCCCAGTTCATATTCACTTGAAATCCCCGGTCAATCATCTCTGTATGCTTCAAGCCAAATTGCAGCTGGTTCACAATCAGCTCTTGATCTACATATTTTTTAAGTAATTCAATTTGTCCAGGATGCTGATTGCTCACTCCAAAATGACGGACCTTACCAGATTGTTTTAATGTAGAAAAAGCTTCCGCTACCTCTTCCGGTTCCATTAGCGAGTCCGGACGGTGCAACAGAAGGACGTCTAAATAGTCTGTTTGCAACCGTTGTAAAGAACCATCCACCGAATCTAGAATATGTTCTTTGGAAAAATCAAAATAGCCATCTCGAATCCCCGTTTTTGATTGAAGATATATATCTTCGCGCTGAATGGGTTCCAACTGCAATGCTTCTGCAAATATCCGCTCTGAATCACCTCCGCCATACATGTCAGCATGATCAAAGAAATTAATCCCAGCTTCTTTTGCATGCTGGATGACCTGCTGAGCGTCCGACACTGATAAATGATTCATACGCATACAACCTAAAGAAATGTTAGAAACATTTAAGTTACTTGTTCCCAGTGATTGCTGCTTCATATTTTCTCCTCCCATATTCCATGTTGAATCAAGTATAACATAGAAGATTTCTGTTACCTTACCAAGGATTATCCTGCAACATCTATTATATCTTTTAAAGGGATAAAGTCTCCTTCTCCATTGGATAAAACAATATACCCTTTCCATTGGTTAATATGTTCGATTTTACCGCGTAAAGTCGTACATCGGGAATTTTTATAATACGTAATCGTTACTTCTAGTTGAAAAGCGACACTGTCTTTTAATTTTTGGTCAATTTCCATTTGTTTTTGTTCATCGAGAAAAGGTTTTTCCTGCCGCTCTTCGAACACTCCTTCTAATAAAGCGACGTGTTCCGGTAACATCAGTGAAACCCACTTCATCGTTCCTCTATCATGTGTTTCCATATTTGCTTTCCTCCCTTTTATCCTTTTTCCGGAATGTATGTTCTTATATTAACATAACCTCTCCTTAAAAACAAGAACGCATGTTTGTGTTTTTGTTTTTATTACGTTATACTTAACCCACACTTATTAGGAGGTGAGACAACGATGGATTATTCGTCTTATCCTCGTCATGATGTCCTTTGTATTGATATGCGTTCTTTTTATGCGAGTGTATAAGCTGTTCGGCTGGGAGTCGATCCACTGAAAACGATGCTTGCAGTAGTAGGTGATATGTCACGCCCGGGAAGTATCGTACTGGCTGCTTCCCCAGCATTGAAGAAAAATTATGGAATTAAAAACGTCAGCCGTTATTTTGAATTACCGAAAGATCCCAATATTTATATTGTCCAAGCGAATATGGCCGATTATTTGCATACTTCGCTTAAAATCACGCGATTGCTCAATTATTTTGCACCAAAAGAAGCTATCCATCCTTATTCTATTGACGAAATATGGGTAACAACCGACGGCTTAGAGAAATTATTTGGCAAGCGCACCAATATTGCAGCACATATCCAACGGGCTATTTTTAATTCTTTTGGTATTATGAGTACAATCGGCATTGGAGACAACAAGTTTTTAGCTAAAGTTGTTATGGACTTACATGCTAAACAGGCTGAAAACGGCATTGCTGAATGTACATATGAAGATGTCGCAGACAAACTTTGGCCTTTTGAAGTAGAAAAAATCTGGGGGGTTGGTTCACGAATGAAGCGTCATTTGCACCGGCTTGGCATTATTACTTTTGGTCAAATTGCTCAGCATCCGCTCCCCGCATTGAAAAAACATTTCGGCATTATGGGTGAGCAATTATACTGGCATGCATGGGGAATTGATTTAAGTCCTGTATTCGGCGATTTCATCAAAAACACACAGAAAAGTTATGGACATGGTATTGCCTTGTTACGAGATTATACAAGAGAAGAAACATCTGTCTGTATGCTTGAACTATGTGAAGAAGCATGCAGGCGGGCGAGAAGAGATAAAAAAGTAGGCAGAACCGTTCATTTAGCGATTGGATATGCGGAGGAAACAGCAGGGTTCAGTCGTTCTAAATCCTTTCTGTCTCCCACCAATATAACGATGGAAATGTTCACTCTTTGTCAGGAATTGTTTGATACGTTTTATAATGGAACAAGCATGATTCGTCATGTGTCGGTCAGCTTAACAAATCTTTCAGAGGATGCCAATACTCAACTGGATTTGTTTTTTGAACGACCGCAGGAAAAAGATATTGGCTATGCGATGGACCAAATCCGTTCCCAATTTGGTTCGACCGCTATTTTAAGAGCTTCAAGTTTTACCGATGCAGGCACCACGCTGGAACGCAGCAAAAAAATCGGTGGGCATTGGGCGTAACACTCTGCTCGTTTTATTAAATACGCTAGAAAACTTGAAATTCGCCAAGTCTTTATTACAGATGCCTTAGCTGCACTGATGCAGGAAGAAGATTTTATACTTTCCTATAGGCCAAGAAAATCTTTTCACTTATTTAGAAATATATAACGTTTATTATAAAAATTTGCCATATTTACATCCATCTAAAATGAATTTTTTGCCATTAAAAAGCACTGGACAACTTACCTCCAGTGCTTTTACAGACTTATTTAAAATGAACTAAAAAATACTTTTTCTTGCCGCGGCGGATCACAATAAAGGTGTCTTCTAAACGGTCTGCAGCAGTTAACGTATAGGAAACTTCCTGATTCCGTTCTCCATTGATATAAATAGCGCCGTTCGAAATATCCTCTCGTGCTTGTCGTTTGGAGGATGAAATGCCTGCTTGTACTAACAATTCAACAAGTGGAGTATCTTCATTAGCTGCCTCCACAGTCGGCACATCTTTAAACCCTTGTTCAATCTCTTCTTTGGTTAAAGACTTTACGTCATCGCTAAATAAAGCTTCTGAAATTTTAATGGCTTGTCGCAGCGCACTTTCGTTATGCACCATTTCTGTCATTTCTTCAGCAAGACGCTTTTGAGCAGCACGTGCTCCAGGATTTACTGCGACTTCTTTTTCTAATCCTTGGATTGTTTCCATGTCCAAAAAGGTGAAGTATTTCAAGAATTTAATGACATCCCGGTCATCCGTATTATACCAAAACTGGTAAAATTCGTATGGACTTGTTTTTTCAGGATCAAGCCATACAGCCCCGCCAGCCGTTTTTCCAAATTTTGTCCCATCAGCTTTTGTAATCAAAGGCACCGTTAATCCGAAAACTTTTGCTTCTTCATCATTATGCGAACGGCGGATAAATTCCATTCCCGCTGTAATGTTTCCCCATTGGTCGCTCCCGCCAATTTGCAGTGTGCAATTTTCTTCATCATACAACTTCGAGAAATCAAAAGACTGTAAGAGCATATAACTGAATTCAGTATAAGAAAGGCCATGTTCAATACGGGAAGAAACGGAGTCTTTTGCCAACATATAATTGACGGTAAAATGTTTGCCTGCATCCCGTAAAAAATCAATTAAAGTTAAATTCGACAGCCAATCATGGTTATTTCGCGCGACTGCTGCGTTACTCCCCTGTTCAAATTCCAATACTCTTCCTAATTGCTGTTTGATACTTTCTGCAAAACCTTTAACGACATCTGCTTCATTTAAAGAACGCTCGGCAGTCCGGCCGCTGGGATCACCAATCATGCCGGTGCCGCCCCCAATTAAAGCAATTGGGCGATGACCCGCTTCTTGAAATCGTTTCAACATCGTAATCGGAAGTAAATGGCCGATATGTAAACTGTCTGCCGTCGGATCAAACCCACAGTATAAAGTAACCTGATTGGTTGCTAAGTGTTGTTCCAAACTTTCATAATCTGTAGTTGATTGCAGCAGACCGCGTGCTTCTAAATCTTGTAAAATATCCACTTTTACACTCCTTTATATTTTTAATTAAATATTGGAAAGCATGGCATTGCAAGCTTTTTTACAGCAAGTGCCTTAATTGCATTCATACAGAGAGAAATAAAAAACCCCCTCCCTAAAAAAGGGACGAGGTTTTATTCGCGTTACCACCCTTGTTGCATATAATGCCACTTTGGTATTGTTAACGATGATTCGCACCGTTTCATTTGCATGAAAAGACTCCAAAACGTAATTCGCAAGCAAATATATACTGACTTGCACCAACTGTCAGCTCTCTGTGATAGGGATTTATTCGCTACTTCATTTCTTCTTCATCTCTGTATTCAATTGGTTATATTATAGCGAAAACCTCATAAAGAAAGCAACTAAAAATAGTTGAGATACCTCGAAAATACTTGGTGGACAATTTGCAACAATTGACTGAATACATGAAAGGATATACACTTTTTAGAAAGCGGTTACTTTTAAAGGAGATGTCACACGTTTATGCAAAATATAGGAAATGTGATTCAATACCAAATCTATCAAGAAATGATAAACCCGGAAGCAAGCTCTAAAAAACTTTCCATCGCGTATGAAGATTGGAAAGAAAGGGCACGGAAACTCTTAGAAGACGGCCCTTATTACTATGTTGCCGGCGGCGCAGGAAATGAAGAAACGATGAAAGCAAACAGGAATGCTTTTGAACAATGGAAAATTATTCCGAGGATGCTGCGAAATGTAGAAAAGCGCGATTTATCCGTAAAACTGTTTGACCAAACCTTTCCATTCCCCATACTCAGTGCACCGATCGGCGTCCAATCTATTATTCATCAAGACGGAGAACTTGCCTCTGCCCGTGCCTCTGCTTCATTAGGTGTACCTTATATTACCAGTTCTGCCTCGACCATCCCTCTGGAACAAATTGCAAAAGAAATTGGAGATGCTCCAAAATGGTTTCAACTTTATTGGAGTAAAGATAGAGACGTGGCAAAAAGCTTTTTACAAAGGGCGGAAACTTCTGGGTATTCTGCTATTGTTGTGACTTTGGACACTTCCATGCTGGCCTGGCGTGAGGAAGACTTAAAAAATACTTACTTGCCATTTTTAGCAGGAGAAGGCATTGGAAATTACCTCTCAGATCCAGCATTTCGTTCCAAACTTGAGCAAACGCCAGAAGAAGAGCCAACAGCGGCCATTATGTACTGGACACAAATATTTGGGAATAATCGATTAACTTGGGATGACTTGCCTTTTATTCGTGAACATACGACCCTTCCTATCATTTTAAAAGGTATTTTACACCCAGAAGATGCAAAACTGGCTTTATCATACGGAGTAGACGGGATTATTGTTTCTAATCATGGAGGACGTCAAGTAGACGGAGCTGTCGCGTCGCTTGATGCATTGCCGCAAGTCGTCGAGGCAGTACAGAACGAAATCCCCGTCATGATGGACAGCGGCATTCGCCGAGGATCGGACATTATAAAAGCAATGGCACTTGGAGCAAGAGCAGTCCTTGTGGGGCGTCCTTGTATGTACGGACTTGCTGCAGCAGGTGAACAAGGCGTAAAAGAAGTTTTACAAAATATGGCTGCTGACTTAGACCTGACTTTAGGACTTGCCGGATTCAATTCCGTGACCGATTTAGACAAATCGATATTTCATAAAGCATAGCAAAAACAAGCTAGTCGATTATCCCTTGGAGATAGTCAAACTAGCTTGTTTTTATATGGTATTTCCTGTTAACCATTTATTTTATTTTGTTGAATCGCGTGCAATCGTGCGATGAGGAAGTATAACGGTGTGTTCATCCACTTCTTCTTTATCCATATATTTAGTTAAAAGACGCATCGCTACCGCCCCAATATCATACATAGGCTGTACAATCGTAGTCAAAGTAGGACGAACCATCAGAGAAACGCGCGTATTATTAAAACCAAACACTTCTACGTCATCCGGTACTTTAATATTACGGTCATGCAATGCATGAATGACTCCGACTCCCATTTCATCGGTAGTGACAAAGATAGAAGAAGGTTTTATTCCCTGTTCTACCATTTCAGCAACAGCTTCCATTCCGCCGTTATAAGTTGTTTCATTCATAAAGATATAGCTTTCATCTAAGGTAATATTCGCTTCTTTTAACGCACGCTCATACCCTTGATATTTTAAGCCGTTTGATTGGATATGTTTACCACCTGTAACCAGAATTGGCTGCTCTTTTGAGCGTTCAATCAAATTCTTAGTAGCTTCATAAGCTGCTTGTGCATAATCAATATTCACAGATGGGAGCTCATGGTTTTCATCCTGCGTAGCTGCTAAAACGACCGGCACTCTTGCGGAAGTAAATTGTCTGATATGCTCATCCGTAATCTCACCGCCCATAAACAGGACACCGTCTACTTGCTTTTCCAGCATCGTGTTGATTAATTGCACTTCTTTCTCTTTGTTTTGATCTGAACTGCTCAAAATAATATTATAATTATACATGGAAGCAATGTCTTCAATCCCTCTGGCTAATTCAGAGAAAAACGAACTTGAAATATCCGGCATAATTGCTCCGACAGTTGTCGTTTTTTTACTGGCTAATCCTCTTGCCACCGCATTAGGACGATACCCTAACCTTTCAATGGTATCTAATACTTTCTTTCTAGTAGTTGGTTTTACATTGGGATTGCCGTTTACGACACGCGAAACAGTTGCCATAGAGACATTCGCTTCCCTTGCTACATCATAAATTGTTACACTCACTAAAAGCCACCTCCGACCATGTTTTCTTTCTATTTTCATCATAGCTTAGCTGGGGCAAAAATACAAAAAAAAACCAGTAAACAAGTATAAAATGTTTACTGGCCAGGCAAATCATTATTTTACTTTTACGCCATAATTGGCAACTTCTTTGTAAAATTCTTCAAATTGATCAAAATCCATTTGCTGCTGAGAATCAGATAAAGCAACTGCTGGATCAGGATGTACTTCTGCCATAACACCGTCAGCACCAACTGCAATAGCAGCTTTTGCTGTAGGTATCAATAAATCTCTGCGGCCTGTAGAATGTGTGACATCTACCATAATCGGTAAATGTGTTTCTTGTTTTAATACAGGAACTGCTGAGATATCCAATGTATTTCTCGTTGCTGATTCAAAGGTACGGATACCGCGCTCACACAGAATAATATCTTCATTTCCTTTTGAAATAATATACTCTGCTGCGTTAATGAAATCAGAAATCTTAGCAGCCATACCGCGTTTTAAAATAACCGGAATCTTCGCTTCTCCAGCAGCTTTTAACAATTCAAAGTTTTGCATGTTTCTTGCACCAATTTGGATGACATCGATATAATCTTGAGCTACTTCGATATCAGAAGGAGTGACAATTTCACTCACGACGCGCATATCGTAATCATCTGCTACACGCTTTAAAATTTTCAAACCTTCTAAGCCAAGTCCTTGAAAATCATATGGAGACGTACGCGGCTTGAAGGCACCGCCTCGGATTAAATTTAATCCTTTTCCTTTTAGAACTTCTGCTACACTGGCGACTTGTTCATAACTTTCTACCGCGCACGGGCCAAAGATGAACTGTGTTTCGTCATCGCCAAATGGAGTTCCGTTTATATTAACAACTGTATCTTCTGCTTTTCGTTTACGGGAAACTAACAGTTCTTTTTGCTGGTCATCTTCCTGCACTTCTAACCCAGCTTTAAAAATCTCTTTAAAAATATGCTCCACCGTTGCGTTTTTGAACGGCCCATCGTTTTGTTCCACAATGTGATCCAGCATATCTCGTTCACGAACCGGGTCGAATCGCTGTGTACTTTGTTTTCCCTTAATTTCCCCAATATCCTGAACAAGTTCCGCTCTCTTGTTGACCAAATTTAAAATTTCCAGATTAAGCGAATCCAGTTCGTCTCTTAGTTCATCAAATTTCTGGTTGCTCATGTATACGACTCTCCCCTATATTTTAATAATTAGAACAATTATAACGAATAAAACTTCCTTTGTCATCCAATTGCCCATATAATAAACATTTTTTTTTAAAAAGTGGACAAGTCACTGGGTTACTTCACTGCCCAAATGGGAACCTGCCATCGAAAATTCGTTAAAACGAAACCAAAACTCATGCTGGCGGCTTATATATAAAAAGAACAATTCCTGCTCTTAAATACATTATACTGCAGCCTTTACTAATTCGTATTTGCCAAAAGAAAAACACCCAAACTCCCCTTCTTTGCTGCGTGGAGTTTGGATGTTTTATTAATGAGGTTCGTCTGTTTCAACAGGCTCTTCATCAGAACTATTGGTATCTTTGGCAACTTCTTTAATATCTTTTGTATCTTGTTTTGCCGTTTCTTTTAACTCTTTTGCATCTGCTTTTGCGTCCTCACTGAGTTCTTTCGCTTGGTCGGTTACTTCTTTCGTTGTCGATTTTGTTTTCTCTGTCATATCCTGCGAGAATTCTTTTGTTTTGTCTTGTACATCTTTTGCAAAATCTTTTGTTTTATCCGTAACATCTTTGGCAAACTCTGTTGTTTTTTCTTTCACGTCCTTGGTTAATTCGGCAGTGGATTGAGTTGTCTGCTTCGTAAAGTCAGTACCTTTTTCTTTCCATTCTGCACCTTTTTCCAAAGTCATATCTTTATAAACAGTGCTTTTTTCTTGAACAGTGTCTTTCAGTTCACCTGCTTTATGAACTGCTTGTTTGGAACCTTTGTTTAAATCTTGACGAAGTTCTTTTCCTGGCTTTGGAGCAACAATAAACGCGATGGAAGCACCTACAATACTCCCAAATAGAGCTCCTAAAACAAAACTGGTATTTTTCCCGTCAGCCATGTCAATTCCTCCTCTTAGTTTTTACGATTTTTCCAAATGTTCAAAATAGCAGTACTCCATTTTACTGCCTCGGTTGCTTTTTCCACATCTTCATCAGAGGAAGCAGCGATACTATCAGATAATTTCTTTAATGAGTGCGTTAAACTATTAAATGTATCACCGATTTCTTCTACCCCGTCAAAAGTACTGTTTAACTTCGCTACTTTATTATTAATATCCTCTGCTAAATCATTGGTTTTTTGAAGCAATAAAGTTGTTTCTGTTGTGATACCATCCAACTGATGCTGTACTCCTTCTAATGTGTCTGCTACGTTATCTAATGTGCGTTGTGTCGATTTTAAAGTCTGACCAATATAAATAACCAGGACAGCGAAAAAGACAGCTACAATTAGAACTGCAATAGCTATTGCTGCGTACATAAACGTCCTCTCCTTTTTTGATTTATACTCTTATAAAGTGCATATGTTTCATTGTACTATATTTTCCCGTTTTAATGAAACACAAACTTTATATCTACTGTTTCTTTCTCCTTCTTACTATTTTTCATTTCAAGAAAATGTTTATGGCAATTGGCTTTCATACGCTTTTTGAAACTTTTGGATATCGCCTGCTCCCATAAAAATGAGGACTGCCTCTTCATATCGTTGTAATGCTTCTACTTCATCGATTTCCAACACTTGTGCTTCTGGCACTTTTTGCTGTAAATCGTTGATAGTTAATTCCCCTTTTGTCTCTCTGGCGGAAGAAAATATATCACATAAATATACATAATCGGCTAGATGTAAACTTTCAGCAAATTCTTCGAGAAACTTTTCCGTTCGTGAAAAAGTATGCGGCTGAAAAATAGCTACAACATCCCGGTTCGGGTATTTTTTCCTAGCTGAGTCAATCGTAGCTGCAATCTCGATTGGATGATGTGCATAATCATCAATAATCACTTGCTTGCCGACTGTCTTATCTGAAAAGCGTCGTTTCACCCCTTCGAACGTACTTAGACGCTTCATGACACTTGCATCCAGCCCTTCGTAGTGACAAAACGCAATAATAGCTAACGCATTTAATATTTGATGATTTCCATAAAGCGGAATCTCAAATGTATCAAAATACGTATTTCTTACTGCTACATCAAAAGTAGTTCCTTGTTCGTTTTCAACAATATTTGTCGCCTGAAAATCATTAGCGGAGCCAAATCCGTAATAAATAACAGGAACAGTTGATTGCAAATGATGTAAATGTTCATCTTCGCCGCAAGCAATAATACCTTTTTTCACTTGGTTTGCCATCGATTGAAACGCATTAAACACATCCTGGATATCTTTAAAATAATCCGGATGGTCAAAGTCAATATTTGTGATAATCGCATAATCGGGATTATAATTTAAAAAATGCCGTTTATATTCGCACGCTTCAAATGCGAAAAAACGGCCATCTTGTTCTCCATGACCTGTACCATCCCCAATCAAATAAGTGGTTGGGCTGTACCCTGCCAGCACGTGAGCCAGCAGACCTGTTGTCGAAGTTTTTCCATGTGAGCCGGTAACAGCTACACTTGTGTATTTATTTGCCCATTTCCCTAAAAATTCATGGTACCAATAAAAATCATTACCGAGTTCCAACGCTTTATTTATTTCTGGATGATCTTTAGCAAATGCTGTTCCAGCTATAATAACATCTTCTTTTCGAATGTTATCAAGCGAAAAAGGTAGAATGGGAATTTCCTTTTCTTCTAGTGTTTTTTGTGTAAAAAAGTATTTTTCAATATCTGAACCTTGAACCGTTTCGCCAGCATCGTGCAGGATTTGAGCTAACGCGCTCATACCTGTCCCTTTTATACCAATAAAATGGTAAGTTGTCATAATGAACCTCCGTTACAATCTATTGTTGCTCTTATGTAAATATAGACGCAACTAACCTATTTTAATTTCAGCACGA
>Ga0079226_10000093_pt1 | contig 53948 bp, 48 predicted proteins | sample Poulit2014_FD_76345 | JGI IMG/M metagenome (GOLD analysis project Ga0079226, IMG submission 76345) | Agricultural soil microbial communities from Georgia to study Nitrogen management - Poultry litter 2014 | ecosystem: Environmental > Terrestrial > Soil > Agricultural land | place: USA: Georgia...
CATTTGATGAATTTCAGCTATAGATTTAGGTTGTTTTTTAGAGAAATTCTGGTCTAAATAAGTAGCTAATAAAACTCCATCATCTGTGGCAACACCAAACAAAGCGATGAAACCTACCCAAACTGCAACACTGAGATTTATAGGATTCATCAAGTATAATTCTCTTAAGCTGGTATTGTTCCAACTGATATTTAAAAACCAGGGTTGACTGTAAAGCCACATAAAAATAAAACCTCCAGAAATGGCTACAGCAACACTACTGAAAACAATTAAAGTTGTTTTTGTACTTTTAAATTGCAGATAAAGCAAAATGAAAATAATCAGAAAAGACAAAGGTAAAATCAGCTGTAAAGTCTTTTGTGAATGCACATGATTTTCATAAGAACCAGCAAATTCAAATTGAATTCCTGGCGGAGTTTCTATTTTTCCACTTTTTATGGCTTCTTCAATTGCTTTTTGTGCATCTTCTACTACTTGAACTTCTGAAAAATCTGAAGTTTTATCAAAAATCACATGACTGACTAAAAAACCATCTTCACTATTGATGGTTTCTGGTCCTTTTTGATAATCAATATTTGCCACAGCACTCAGCGGAATACTTCCTCCTTCTGCTAAAGGAATCCATATTTTTTCAAGATCTTCAGGAGAATCTCTCAACTCTCTTGGATAACGAACACGAACAGAATATCTTTCTCTTCCTTCAATGGTTTGTGTGGCTTCCATTCCGCCTACTGCAATTTGGATGATATCTTGCACATCATCGATATGTAAACCATAAGGAGCCAATTTTTCTCTGTCAATATCTATGGTTAAATAAGGTTTTCCTGCACTTCTTTCTGTGAAAACTGCACTTTCTTTTACACCGGGAACAGATTTTAAAATCGGTTCTAATTTCAATCCAAAATCTTCAATAATTTCTTGTGAAGGACCTTTAACTCTGATTCCCATCGGGGCGCGCATTCCGGTTTGTAGCATCACCATTCTGGTTTCTATAGGTTGTAATTTTGGCGCAGAAGTTACCCCTGGAAGTTTTGTAACTCGTGCGATTTCCTCCCAAATATCTTGTGGATGTTTAATTTCTGTTCGCCAGTTTCTAAAGATTTTTCCTTTGGCATCTAAAAGAAGATCTTTTTGTGGATTTCCTTTGTAATCTGTTAAAGAAAAATCAGCTTTATCAGGATGAGCACCTAAACTATTTGCTAAAGTTTTTCCTGAAGATAAAATGAAATTCTGTTGGTCATCTACTTTAAATTTAAGTAGATTTCCGTTTTCATCTTCTATAAATTCTGGTTTATAAGTAATGATGTTTTCATACATAGAAAGCGGCGCAGGATCTAAAGCAGATTCTACTCTTCCTGCTTTTCCAACCACGGTTTCTATTTCTGGAAGAGAAGCAACAGCCATATCTAACAATTGCAGAACTCTTTTGTTTTCTTCAACTCCAGAATGAGGTAGAGAAGTAGGCATCAATAAAAAACTTCCTTCATCTAAAGCAGGCATAAATTCTCTTCCTGAATTTTTAAATAAGGAAAAACCTATGATTAATAAAACAACAGGTAAACTCAAGAAAACGATTTTATATCTTAAACAAAGCAGCAAAAGCTTAGGATAAAGTTTTTCAAAATACTTAAAGAATAAAAGCATTCCGCCAAATACAATCGCAACAGCTAAGAAATTTCCTAAAGTTCCTGTTTGATTTCCTAAAGGTGCCCAATAAATGGCCAAAAGATAAATCAAGCAAAACATGCTGATATATAAAACTGCATTTTGTTGCAGTTGAACGCTTCCCCATTCTTGCCATTTCATCAATTCTATACCTCCGAATAAAACCACCACAATTCCGACCATAGGATGATGAAAAAATCCGATGTAAATTCCTAAACTGATTAAACCAATAGAAACCAAAGGTAAAACCCAAGATTTTGTTTTTTGCCAAGCTAAATTTGTCGCCGCAGGAATGAGAAATAATCCCACTAATAAAGTAGCGATCAACGCCATAGTTTTAGTAATTGCCAAAGGTTTAAATAGTTTTCCTTCTGCTCCTGTCATCACAAGAATAGGTAAGAAACTCACTATTGTTGTGGCAATAGTGGTGATAACTGCGCCACTGACTTCTTTTGTAGCTTCTAAAACTACAGTAGAAATCGGTTTTGGTTTTTTCAATAATTTATTTTTTTCAATAAATTCAACAGAATTTTCTACTAAAACGATTCCAATATCTACCATACTTCCAATGGCGATGGCAATTCCTGAAAGTGCAACAATATTGGCGTCCACTCCGCCGAATTTCATTCCGATAAAAACCAATAAAACTGCTAAAGGCAACATGCTGGAAATCAACATGGAAGCTTTGAGGTTTCTGATGAGAAATAAAACCACTAAACAAGTGATTAATATCTCCAGAATAAGTGCTTCGTTTAAAGTATCAACTGTTTCTTCAATAAGTTCTGACCTGTCATAAAACGGAACAATCTCTAATTTAGAAACCGTTCCATCTGCTAAAGTTTTTTGTGGTAAACCTTCAGAAACAGTGTTGACTTGTTTTTTAATTTCTTTTAAAACCTGCATAGGATTTTCTCCATAACGCGCAACAACAACACCGCCGACAACTTCAGCTCCTTCTTTGTCTAAAATTCCACGACGAGGAGAAGGACCTAAATCTACTTCTGCTAAATCTTTGATTTTTACTGGTTTGTTGTCATCAGAAAAAACTACAGTTTCTTCAATATCTTTTATGGATTTGATATATCCTAATCCGCGGATGATGTATTCAGCTTGATTAATTTCCAGCGTTTGTGCACCAGTTTCTTTATTGGTTTTTTGCAAAACATCTACAATGTCTTGTGGACTAATCGACCATTGTTTGAGTTTTTCAGGATGAATATCCACTTGATATTCTTGTACGAAACCACCTACGGAAGAAACTTCTGAAACTCCTGTTGTTCCTGCTAAACCGAATTTCACATAATAATCTTGAATACTTCTTAATTCATGTAAATCCCAACCTCCAGTCGGATTTCCGTCGGGATCTCTTCCTTCTAAAGTGTACCAATATACTTGTCCTAAACCTGTAGCATCAGGACCTAAAGTGGGTTGAACTTCTTCTGGTAAAAGAGCAGGAGGAAGAGAGCTTAATTTTTCTAAAATTCTTGTCCTACTCCAATAAAAATCTACCTCATCATCAAAAATCACATGAATGCTGGAAAGTCCAAACATCGAAGAACTTCTTATGGTTTTTACGCCAGCAATTCCTTGTAAAGCAGTAGTCAGCGGATAAGTAATTTGATTTTCTATATCATTAGCTGATTTTCCTTCCCAAGGCGTTGAAATAATCTGTTGATTTTCTCCAATATCAGGAATAGCATCCACAGGAATGGGATTGGAATTCAGAATTTTTTCTGTCCAAGAAAAAGGCGCATAAGTTAATCCGAAAAAGATGATTAACGCGGTTAACATAAAAGTAACCAAGCGGTTATGGGTGAAAAACCCAATGAGTTGTTGCAACATAATTTCTAAAAAAATACAATGTTGAAAAGCAGATAAATCTTTAAGATTTACATGCAATTACAATTGAAAAAAAATAATTTAAGAATACATAAGATCTCTTCTTATAGAAAAATAAGCAGAGATATTTTAGAAATTATGCAATATCAGGGGGCGTCCAAATAGGGAAAACAGGACTTTTAAAATCTGAAGTAATTAATAAGAAATTTGCTTGTTGAAAAGCAGAAATAAGATTTAATTTCTCTTGTTTTTGAAAAGTAAAAACAGGCGCATTGCTGATCATAATGCAATTGCAGTTTGAATCAGAACAATGGTTTTCAGATTTTTCATGATCATCACAACAAGAATGATCTGCTTTGGCATCATCACAACAATTCATTTCTGAATGTTGCATTTGATGTGAATCTGCAGAAAAAGCATAAACTGATTCAACAGTATAAGTCAAAGCAATAAAAAGAAGCAATATGTTTAAAAATGCTTTCATTTTTTGTTGTTAGAAAAAACAAAGATATAATTTTTATTGAAACAAAAATAAATATTTTCTTTTTTTGAAATAGAAAAGTGTTTTTAATTGAATTTAGTTTTGTTTTTGATTTAGCATTTTCATCAATTTATCTAATAAGATTTTATAAAGTGGTAAGAAAAATATCGCATTGATCAGTACTTTAAAAACATAATCAACAATAGTGATTTCAAAAAGATTTTCTGCTAAATAAGCATCAGAAGTTTTATAAAAAGCGATGTAGAAAAACGCAAAAGTATCTACTAAATTTCCAACAATTGCTGAAGCTAAAGGTGCGTGCCACCACTGTTTATGTTGTCTTAGTTTATTAAAAACAAAAACATCCATCAGTTGTCCAATGACATAAGCAGAAAAACTTGCCAAAGCAATTCTGGCTACAAATAAATCAAAACTAAAAAATGAATTTACGCCTAACCAAACGCCATTTCTAAATCCGATGGTGACCAAATAAGAAACAATCAAAGCGGGAAGCATGGCATAAAAAATAATTCTTCTTCCCAGTTTTGCACCAAAAAGTCGAACCGTTAAATCTGTTGCTAAAAATATAAACGGAAAAGTAAAAGCTCCCCAAGTGGCTTTAAATCCAAAAACGGTGAGCGGAAATTGCACCAAATAATTACTGGAAGCAATAATTAAAATGTGAAAACTGGCTAAAAGAAAAGCCAGATTTTTTTGTTTTTTTAAAAGCATATAAGGTTTCTTAGTTTTTTATAGTGGGAGAATTTCGAACCACAATTACCTAAATAGCTGTATTTTTTAGGGAGCGCAAAGTAAACCTAATTAATTGACTTCAGAAATGTATTTAAGCTTATTTTATAACAATAGAATTTCAGCTTGTTTAGAAATCATCTTTCTAAAGTGTATCTTTAGCAAAAAATAATAATTATGATCAATAAAGTTTTTCATTTTAGAAAAAAGCTGTTTTTGCTTTTTGTTTTATTCGGATTGTTTTCTGCAACAATAACTGCACAAGATTTACCTGGAAATTTTGAAGAATGGATAGAAAACAGTAGAAAAGATTGGAAAATCCCAGGATTAGCAGTGGGAGTTGTGAAAGATGGAAAAGTAGTTTATGCAGAAGGATTTGGAGAAAAAAAGCTAAAAAGCAAAGAAAAAGTGGATGCCAATACAGTTTTTAGTATTGCTTCGGTGAGTAAAAATATCACAGCAGCAGCTTTGGCAGTTTTGGTAGATCAAGGAAAAATTGATTGGGATGATAAAATCACTAAACACATTCCTTGGTTTGCTTTAAAAGATCCTTGGGCAACACAAGAATTAACTATTCGAGATGCTTTGACGCATCGTTCTGGATTGGGAAGAATTTTAGGAAACAGATTACAATTTATGACAGAAAAATCCAGAGATGAGGTTTTATATCAAATGAGATATATGGATTTAGAAAAACCTTTTAGGTCTGAATTTGTTTATAATAACGTGATGTATTCTTTAGCTGGACAAATTATAGAATATGTTGATGGCAGAACTTGGGATGAATTTTTAGAAGAAGAATTATTTTCTCCTTTAGAGATGAAAAATACTACCACTACACTTGATGCATTAGAAAAACAAGAAAACAAAGCTTTTCCACATCAAGAAATTGAAGGAGAAGTAGTTTTAATTCCCAGAAGAAATTGGGATAATGCAGGACCAGCAGGCGGAGTAAATTCTACGATAAATGATTTAAACAAATGGATGCTTTTTCAATTAGGAGAATCTGGAAAGTTTGAAAACAAAGAAATTATCAGTGCTAAACAGATGAATGAAATCCATAAACCACAAATGATTCGTCCTTCAGGAAATGCGATGAATACTCAATCTACTTATGGTTTTGGTTGGAATATTTTAGATTATGAAGGCAAAAGAGTTTGGACGCATGGTGGCGCAACAGATGGTTTTAACACAGCGATGTATTTGATGCCAGAATTGGAATTGGGAATTATAGTAGTTGGAAATACATTTAATAGTCTTGGCAATGCAATTGCTTATCAAGTGATGGATTCTTATTTAGAAAACACAGGAAAAGATTGGAATAAATTTTACTTAGAAAATTATCAAAAGCAATATGAAAAAGCTAAAAAAGCCAAAGAAGAAATTCATAAAAACCGAGTAAAGAGAACAAAACTCAGCTTAAATAAAGAAGATTATGTAGGAGTTTACCAATCTGAAGCTTATGGAAAAATAGAAGTAAAACAAGAAGGAAAACAGTTGAAGCTAAAGTTTTGGGAAGATGAAAACTTAACAGCAGAATTAGAACATTGGCATTTTGATACTTTCTTGGCAAAGTGGAAAAATCCAGCTATGCGAGAAGAATTTATGCAATTTCATTTAGGAAAAGATGGAAAAGTAACAGCTTTAGATTTTGAGTTTGTATTGCGTCCGATGTTGTTGCAAGTAGGCGCTTATCCTTCAGATTATATACATACAGAAAAATTTGAAAAGATAAAATAGAAAATTATAGCAATGAAAAATCTTCTTCTTGAAAAAGGAGAAGATTTTTTTACATTCCTTCATAAAGCTGTTTTAAATAAGCAATTCTCTTTTCAATTGGAGGGTGAGAAGCAAATAAACCTGAAAGTCCGATTGCATTTTTTTTCGGAGGTGTATAATCGATATACATTTCTTTGATGTCATCGCTTTTCACTTGTTCAACATGACTATTTCCTGATATTTTTTCTAAAGCTCTTGCTAAAGCTAATGGATTTCTGGTGAGTTCAACAGCTCCCGCATCAGCCATATATTCTCTTCTTCTGCTTAAGGCCATTTTAAAAAGAAAAGAAAGAAAATAAGCTACTACGGCTAAAATAATAACAAGAAGATAACCTCCGCCGCCACCGCCTTCATTATTATTTCTTCTATTTCTGGAAGATTGTGTAGGAATAAATCCGCGTAAAGCCATACGTAAAACAAAAGAGAAAATTCCCACAAAAATAATGGAAACAATCAAGAGTTTTACATCGTGATTTCTGATATGAGTTAATTCATGTGCGATGACTCCTTCTAATTCATCATCTTCTAAAGCATTGATAATTCCACGAGTTAGCGTAACGGTATAAGATTTTTCATTAATTCCGCTGGCAAAAGCATTTAAAGCTTGAGATTCTATAATACGAAGTTTTGGCATTTTCATTCCTACACTCATACACAGGTTTTCAGTTAAATTATAAACCCGCATATTATCTTTTCTGGATAAAGTATGAGAGCCAGCAGTTTTGTTGATAATAGTTGTATTAGCAAAATAAGCAATGGCAAACCAAATTCCTACAGCAATAATCACGAAAGGAATGGTGGAAATAAATTCTTGATTGACAAAATCTATAGAATTAGGATTTTCACTTGAATATCTTGTAAAAAAGATAAAAGCGTAAACCATTGCTAATACAAGAATAGGAAATAGAAGTAATAAAACTACTGATTTCCTATTATTGCTTGAAATTTGTTGTTGAAGACCAACGTACTTCATATAGTAAATCTGTTTTTAAAAACTGATATCTGGTGCTTTATCCATTTGAATTCTTTCAGCTTCCCCTACATCAAACATAGGTTCTTGTTTAAAACCAAACATTCCTGCAAAGATGACATTAGGAAATTTTTGAACAGCAATATTCAATTCTTTTGTAGCAGAGTTGAAATATCTTCTCACTGCAGCTAATTTGTTTTCAACATCAGAAATTTCACTTTGCAAATGCATGAAATTCTCATTAGCTTTTAAATTAGGATAAGCTTCTACTTGAACATTTAATCCTTTTAAAGCTACATCTAATTGTTTTTCGGCTTTGATTTTATCATTTACAGAAGAAGCATTTTCAGCTGCTTTTCTTGCATTTGTAACCGCTAATAAAACATCGGATTCATGATTCATATAGCCTTTTACTGCATTTACTAATTGCGGAATTAAATCATGACGTTGTTTTAATTGAACATCGATATCTGCAAAAGCATTTTCCCTATTGGTTTTTAAACGAACCAAACCGTTATAAATAGCTACCACCCAAATAACAACAATAGCAATAACTATTATACCTATAATAAGTCCACTCATATTTTTAATTTTTAGAGATTAAATGTGTATAAATATAAACTTTATTTAATTAGAAACGAGAATAAAACGTTTCAAAAAAGATTAGGGGATGGCTCATTAAATGAGTAATCTTTCAAACAAAGATATATAATTTAGTTTAATTTAAAATCAAAAATATTAGATTAATTTCTTTTAAATAAGAGTTTTACTAAGAGAAATTCATTGATAAAGAGTTTTTCTGCGGAATTATTTAATTGTAAAGTATTGTATATTTGAAAAAAAACTCAAAACATGAAAAATATATTATTTATCGCATTCGTCTTGATTTCTTTTTTCAGAATTAACGCTCAACCTCCTGTGAGCGATGCAAATCCTGGAGAAATATTTGGAGAGGAATTTCATATAAATTCTCAAACAGATATCATTGAAAATTTTCAAATTGAAGAAGGAGAAACCCTAAAAGGATATTTTTCAGGAATGGTAAAAGAAGTTTGCTCAAAAAAAGGATGTTGGATAAAATTGGAATTACCTAACGGAGAATTTGCCAACATAAAAATGAAAGATTATGGCTTTTTTGTTCCCACAGAATTGGTGGATAAACAGATTTTTATCAAAGGAAAAGCTGAATTAGAAATAATTTCTGTTGAAGAATTAAGAAAATCAGCTAAAGCAGCAGAAAAATCTCAAACAGAAATAGAAGAAATAAATTCACCAGAAAAAAACATCAACATCTTAGCAGATGGAATAAAGGTTAAAGGATAAACTTTTTTATTTAGCAGAAAAAGATTGTAAAACCTCTATGAAATCAATGTTTTGTTGAAAATATTAAATAATTTAAAATCTTATATAAAAAATAATATTGCCCAGCTTTTACCCAGTTATTTTGCTTTGGTAATGGCAACAGGAATTGTTTCTATAGCTGCAAATATTTTTGATTTTTCAGTTTATAGCAAACCATTATTTTACTTTAATATTATTGCTTATTTCTTATTATGGATTTTCCTAATTCTTAGAATTATCTTTTATTTTCCAAATCTTAAAAGAGATTTTACAGATAGTTCAAGAAGTTTTGGATTTCTAACTTTAGTGGCTGCAACCAGTATTCTTGGTCAACAATTTATCATTTTTGAAGAGAATTATTTCATTGCAAAAATCTTATATTATTTGAGTTTTGCGTTGTGGTTAATGCTGATTTATAGTCTTTTCACTATTGTTGCTATTCAGGAAAATAAGCTGACTTTAGGAAAAGGAATGAACGCTATTTGGTTGTTGATAGTAGTTTCCACAGCTTCTGTTTCTATTTTAGGAACAGCTTTGGTAAATCGATTAGAAATTTCTGAAGAAATCATACTTTTTATTTCCTTATTACTTTTTTTAATAGGTTGTGTGATGTATTTAATCATCATCACTTTAATTTTTTATCGCTTGGCATTTTTTCCTTTAAAAGCAGAACAATTTGCCCCAGCTTATTGGATTAATATGGGTGCTGTAGCAATTCTTACTTTAGCTGGAGCAGATTTATTACAACAAGTTGATCAATGGGAAATCTTAGCTTCTTTAGCACATTTCGTCAACGCATTTGTATTGCTTTTTTGGGCAATAGGAACTTGGTGGATTCCTTTGATAATAATTTTAGGCGGTTGGCGAATTTTATCAAAAGTAAAACCGATCAGTTATCAACCTCAATATTGGGGAATGGTTTTCCCATTAGGAATGTACACTGTTTCCACTTATAAATTAGCCAAAGTTTCGCAAATAGATTTCTTAGTAAATATTCCTAAAGTGTTTATTTATTTTGCTTTTTTAGCTTGGACAATCACTTTTTTGAGTTTATTGTTGAATATTTTACAAGGTATTTTTATAAAATCTGAAAAGCATTAATTCATCTTGATAATTATTTTTCCTTGGGTGTGTCCTTTTTCTAATTCTTGATGAGCTTTTTGAATTTCATCAATAGAAAAAGTTTTAGAAATATGTGGAATTATTTCTTTTTTCTCTAATAAGTCAGCAATTGCTTTCATATCTTCTGAATTGTTTTTTAATGAAAATCTAATTCCAATACAACCTGCTTTATCCGCTTTTATTTCTACTTCAGCATTTGTAGCTGTAGGAATACTGATTAAAACACCTCCTTTTTTTAAAGTATCTAAAGATTTATCAATATAATCTCCGCCGATTAAATCAAAAACTACATCCATATTTTTGACAATTTCTTCAAAGTTTTGCGTTTTATAATCAATGAAATGATCTGCTCCTAATTTTTCTACAAATTCTCTTTTTTCTGCTGAAGCCGTTGCCCAAATTTCAGCGCCAAAATGTTTTGCAAATTGAATTCCAAAATGTCCAACTCCTCCTGAAGCCGCATGAATCAACACTTTTGTAGAAGGATTTAATTTTCCGAAATCCCTTAAAGCTTGATAAGCTGTAATTGCCGCAATTGTACTGGCAGCAGCTTCTTCAAAAGAAATGTTGTCAGGAATTAAAGTTAAATCTTCTTTTTTTGCTATAAAATATTCAGCATAAGTTCTGCCGAATTTAGGAAAACCAATAATTCCAAAAACACGATCTCCAGTTTTAAAATCAGTAATATTTTTTCCTGTTTTTTCAATAATTCCACTGGCATCCCAACCTAAAATGCTGGGCTTTTCTTGTAATAAAAGTTTGCTAAATCTATTTCCATTTCTGGTTTTTATTTCAATAGGATTAATGCTAACTGCTTTAGTTTTTACAAGAATTTCATCTTCTTTTATTGTGGGAATAGAGATTTCTTCAACAGAAAGTTGATCAATTCCACCTATATCTTTTAAAATAACTGCTTTCATAATTTACTTTTAAATCAATATATAAAAATCAAGAAGAGATTTAAAGTTAATTTGGTTTGTTTTTTATCAATCCTCCAATTATTAAAGCAAAAACTCCAATTCCTATAATTATTAAAGTTTGAGAATTTAATCCTTCTTGGTCTTCCACTTCTAAAGGACCTAATTTAAAAACTGTTTCAGGAACAAAAGCTTGAATTAATCCGAAAACAATTAAACCAATTCCAACAATGAATAAAATAATTCTGAATATTTTCATGACTTTTTTCTTTAAGTATTTACTATTTCTCCACCGTTGACATGAATAAATTGCCCGGTGATATAACTGCTGTCTTGCGAAGCTAAAAAAACATAAGCAGGCGCAACTTCACTGGGTTGTCCTGCTCTTCCTAAAGGAGTGTTTTTTCCAAAATTCTTTACTTGATCAAAACTTGCAGGGATCAGAGGAGTCCAAATTGGACCAGGAGCAACTCCATTTACTCTGATTTTTTTCTTTGCTAAATTTTGAGATAAAGATCTTGTAAAACTCACAATAGCTCCTTTTGTGCTGGAATAATCTAAAAGATGATCACTTCCTCTATAAGCTGTTACAGAAGCTGTGTTGATGATAGCATCTCCTTCTTTTAAATGCTGTAAAGCAGCTTTAATAATATAAAAATAAGGAAAAATATTTGTTTCAAAAGTTTTTTGAAGTTGTTCTTTGCTGATGTTTTCCAAATTGTTTTTTGGAAATTGCATGGCAGCATTATTGATTAGAATATTTATCTTTCCATATTCTTTAATACAATCATCAATTACTTTTTTACAAAAACTTTCCTCTTTTATATCTCCTTCTAATAAAAGACATTTTTGTCCTTCTGCTTCCACAATTTGTTGGGTTATGGAAGCATCTTCATCTTCTTCTAAATACACTATTGCAACATCTGCACCTTCTCTGGCAAAATAAGCAGCTATACTTCTTCCAATTCCGCTATCTCCACCAGTGATTAAAGCTATTTTGTTTTTTAGTTTTTCACTGCCTTTGTAATTTTTGTTGATTATTTCAGGAGCAGGTTGCATTTTATATTGATCTCCAGGTTGAGATTGAGATTGTTCTGGAAATTTATCAGGTTTTTCCATAAGTTTTATTTTAAAAATTGTGTTGAATTAAAATACTTTTAATGAAAATTCATTAAAATTTGGTCCATGACTTTTTTCGCTTTTTTCTCTAACTTTTTGAAAAAATATTTATCGGTTTTATAAAGTTTGATAAAATATTTATCGAAAAAATCATTTAGTTTTTTCATAAACTGAATTTGAGAAGAACAAATCAAAAAGCTTATTTTGCTTTCTGATTTATTCTTTTTTCTGCCAAATGATTTAAAGACTTATCCGCTTGATATTCTTCATCTAAAGAAGTCTGTAATTTTTCAGCAACTTTATCATGTCCTAATTCTTTGGCAAATTCTATGGCAGTTCCATATCCTGAAATTTCATAATGTTCTATTTTTTGCGCATTTGCTATAATTCCAGCATTTTTTATTTCTTCATTTTCTACTTTATCTAAAAAATCATCCATTTCTTCTATCAAACTTTTCATTCCTTTACAGGTTTTTCCTTTAGGATTAAAATTTAAATCTTTACTGATTTCTTCTAATCGAGTTTTTTGATTTTTTGTTTCTGTCAGATGATTTTCTAAAGCTTTTTTTAAATTCTCATTTTCTGTTTTTTCTATTACTTTTGGCAGAGAATCTATCATTTGTTTTTCTCCATCATAAAGTTGATGTAATTGATTTTCAAATAAATCTGTTAAGTTTTTCATGGGTTAAGTTTTTAGGTTTTTCTAAATTTAAAAAGAAATCACAATAATTTTATCAGCTTTATTTTTAGTTTAACAAGTGAAAATCTATAAGATTAAATAAGAATTTTTTATTATTAAATTGAAGAATATCTACAAATAAGATAAAGTTGATTTTTCAAAAATATATTGCAAATCTTCAATAGTTTTTATATAAGAAGAACAAGGAATTCTGTGCATTCTACAATTTAAATCCCAAGCTCCTGCTTGACTATAAACTGAAAGATTATCCCAATCTGGGCGATCTATAATTGGATAAATACAAATTCCGTTGAGGTCAACTCCTTTTTTAATAGCTAAATGACATTCAGCAGTAATTTCTTTAATCCATTTGGAACGAAAATCTCCAAAATGTCCAGTTTCTGTTAAGATCATAGGAATTTTATATTTTTCATAAATTTCTAAAAGCATTTCAGAAAAAGGAGTTCTTTTATTTAAAATATCTGGCCAAGGTAAAATCTCATCTTTATCATTCCACTGACAATTGTAATAATAATTTACACCTAAAAAATCTATCAGATTTTCATTTCCTCCTAATTCTGGACACATTTTTCCTAAAATAATATCTAAAGCTTGATATTGATAATTATTTTTTTCTTTGATAAACTGCTGATTGATATTTTTTTCTGAAGCATGAATTTTTGTTAAAGGTTCTACCGCCAAAACAGTAGAATCAGGAAGAATATCTTTTATGATTTTTATGGCATTTATTTTTGCTTTACATAAATGATATTTTATTTCCCATCCATTTTTTATAGTAAAAGGAACAGTTCCTTTTGCTTCTCCAGAAAGCCAAGATAAAAAACTGATTTCGTTGATGGGAACCACCCAAAGTGGTTGATTTGAATTTTTCATGTGAAAAAGACAAAACTGTTTTGCCAAAGCTTCAAATCTTAAACTAAATTGAGGATGAGTAGGGGATAAATCATCAGGAAAACCAAAATGACACAAATCCCAGATGATTTGAATATCATAATATTTTGCGGCATCATAAAAAGGTTTTAATCTTGAAAAATCAAAAATAAAAGGTTCTTTTTCAATTTCACTCCAACAAATTCCTTCTCGAACCACAGAAATTCCTAAATCTTTTATCAATTCATAATCTTCAAAAACTCTTTTATCGTGTTGAGTTATTTTTTGAAGATTGATTCTTACTCCGTGTTTATTAATATGATCAGCACATTCAAAACCAGCCATAAAAAAACTTTTTATATTTTTATAAATCATCATTAAATAGCTTTAAGGGTTTTTGTTTGTAAAGAATAAAATAGATTTAAAGCATTTTTAAAAGCTTCATCCATATTGAAATATTTGTAATTTGCCAGTCTTCCAACAAAATGAATATCAGGATGTTTTTCTGCTTCTTGTTGATAGAGTTTATAGATTTTTAAATTCTTTTCATTTAAAACAGGATAATAAGGTTCGCCATCAGCAGTAGAATATTCCTTAACAATTGTTGTTTTATCAGAAATCTGATTTCCAAAATGTTTGTATTCAATAATTCTGGTAAAATCTACTTCAGGGCCAGGATAGTTTATTACAGAATTGTTTTGAAAATATCGCTGATTTAAAGTTTGAATTTCAAAGCGAATAGATCTGTATTCTAATTGAGATTTTATACTGTATTTAAAATCAAAAAATTGATCTATAGGACCAGTGTAAAATATTTTTTCAAATTCTGGTAAAGAATTTCTAACTTCAAAATAATCTGTATTTAATTGAACTTCAATGTTTTTATGAGCAAGCATTTTCTCAAAAATTTTGGTGTATCCATTTTCTGGTAAAGCTTGATATTTATCTGTAAAATACCTATCATCTTTATTTAATCTCACTGGAATTCTATCTAAAACAGAAGCATTGAGTTCTTCAGGATATTTATCCCATTGTTTTTTGGTGTAATATTTAAACATTTTTTCATATAAATCTTTTCCAATTTTATTCAACACTGTTTCTTTTCCGTCTTTAGGATTTTCAAAAGGAATTCTATTTAAATCCAACCACATTTTCATTTCTTTTTCTGTAGTCAGATTAAGGTTGAAAATTCTGTTTACCGTGTTGATATTTACAGGAATGGGAACCAACTGATTACCAACTCTTGCCAAAACTTTATGTTCCCATTTATACCAATTGGAAAATCTGTTGACATATTCCCATACTTCTTCATCATTTGTGTGAAAAAGATGAGCACCATATTTTGAAATTAGAATTCCGTTTTCATCAATATAATCATAACAATTTCCTCCAATATGATTTCTTTTTTCTAAAATTAAAACGTTTTTTCCTTGATTAGCATATCTTTCAGCTAAGACAGATCCTGAAATTCCAGCTCCTATAATTAAAATATCTTTTTTCATGATTTCATTATTTTTAAAAGATTCAACATTTCAGAAGCGGTGTTATCCCAAGAAGTCTTTTGTAAAATTTCTTTGTATTTATCTTTAAAATTAGAGTTTTCAGTAGAAAAATGATTTTCAATAGCTTGTTTAAAACTCTGCGGAGAATGGATGATTTGAACACAATCTTTATATGTTCTGACTACATCTTTTATAGCGGTAGAAATAATGGGTAAATCTGCTGCCATATATTCCAAAGATTTGGTTGGACTTATAAACTTTGTAGCATCATTTAAAGAAAATGGCATCATAGCAATGTCAAAAGCTTTTAAATAATTTGGTAAAACATCATAAGATTTCATTCCTAAATAATGGATGTTTTCAGCTTGTGCTAAATCTTTTTTATCAATTTTTACAACAGGACCAATCATTACAAAATGATGATGCGGAAGAAGTTCAGCTGTTTGCTTGAGTAAATCCATATCAATTCTTTCATCAATCACGCCTATATAACCAATAATTGGTTTTTCAATAGATTGAATATCTTCTGGAATTTTGAGGTCTTTTTTACTTTTACTAAAATGCTGATAATCTACAGAGCTGGGAAAACAATATACATAAGGAGAATATTTAGATTTTTCTTCATAAAGAGAAACTCCTCCTGTCATAATCAAATCAGCAATTTTTATTAATTCTTCTTCCTGTTCTTTTATGATTAATGGTGCACCTTTAAATAAAGAAAGTTCATCCATACAATCATAAACCACATGCTGAGCAGGAATACAATGCAGAACTTCCATAAAAGCTGGAGAATAAAACCAAGCGATTTTTATTTCTTCAATATTTAATCTTCTAAGGATTTTTGGAATTTGTAAGATGGAAGAAACCCTTGGTTTTACTACACTTAAATTGGGAGAAATAAATTCTAAATCCAATCCGTTTTCATCAGAATTTTTTGTGGGAATGGGTTCTTCTACAAATAATATTTTATAATGTTTAGCAATTCTACTTATTAAATGCTGTGGTCTTTGATAAACAAAATCCCATCTTAAGTGTGAAAAAACAATCATATCATAAGCAAAATGATTGTTTTTTGAAGAAATTCCATTCAGTGGAGTTCTTTCTTTTGTGGTAATTTTTTTCTTTTCTAACATTTTTTCAAGTTTTTGGTTAATGCTTCAAAAGTATTGATGAATCAAGCTTTGAGATAACTTGTTTGAAAAAATGCATTGTCTTATAAAATAATATTTAATAAAATTAATAAAGTGATATTATATTTTTTTTGGGTTAAAAAGAACTGAAGTTATTTTGGAAATTTACAATTCAGCATTAAATAAAAACTATTATGGAAAAAAAGGAAAACCAAAATCCACGTGAAGAACAAGAACGTCAAAAACAAGAACAAGAAGAGCAGCAAAGACGTGAACAAGAAAGAAAACGAACACAAGATGAGGAACGTTTAAGAAGTCAGGATAAAGAAAATCAACAAAGAAGACAACAAGGAAATCAAGAAAGACATGGTCATGAACCTCAACAAAATCAATAAATAAAAATATAGTTTATAAAAGAATTTCCGAAAAGGTGAATAAGAAAAATAGGGAATACATAAGAGGAAATTCTTTTATCAATATAGCTGTCTTTTTTAAGTTGAAGGCAGCTATATTATTTGTTAATGAATTTAGAGAAAATTTAAATAATTTAAAAAATAAATGCTTTATCGATGTTTTTGTCTTAAAAATTCCTTAAACCAGAAGGGAGCTCATATAAATTAAAGAACTTAGTAAGCTTTAAGTACTTAATATATTTATAATAGTTATAAAAATAAAGAGTTACAAGTAATAAAACCTCAACGCTATGAATCTTTATTTAAAATATGATGCTCATATTATTATAGAAATACTTTTACGTGATTTGTTAGAGCTTTTAGGAATAAGTTATCAAAGTATAAATGCTTATAAAATAAAAATAGATAAAACAGAAGAAGAAACAATAGAAAAACTTACTCTTTTCTTACAAAAATATAAGATAGAAATCTTAAAAGATCCAGAAGAGCAAATTATAGAACAAATAAAATACTATATCAAAGAAACCATTAAAGAAGATTCTACTCAAAACATTTCTGAGGTTTTAACAGAAAAAATGGAATTTTCTTATGCTTATTTAGCAAAACTCTTCAAACAAAAAACTTTAAGTACTATAGAAAAATATACAGTTTTAGAACGTATAGAAAAAGTGAAAGAATTAGCGATGAAAGAAAACTTATCTTTAACAGAAATTGCTTACAGCATGAATTATTCCAGTGTGGCACACTTATCAAAACAATTTAAAAATTGTGTAGGCATGAATTTTCAAGATTTTTTAGAAATTATAGATTCTCGTAAAAAAGAAGAATTTTAAAATTATAAAATGGAGCAAAAGGATTTATATATAGCTTTATTTAAATGTTCAAAAGAAAATGCAATCAGTACAAAGCAATATTTAAGATCTTTATATAAATCATCTGAAGTAAAAAACTTCTCTTGTTTTGACAGATTAGCAAAATCCTTAAAAGAACACCAATCAGATCTTCATGCGGTGATTATTAATTTAGATGAAACTTCAGAAAAAATTTCTACTTATCTTAAAAAACTTCGGGAAAAAAATCCAGAAGTTGTAATTTCAGCTTATAGTTTTACAGAAAATGATAAGTTGATAAAAACCTTTTATAAAAACAGTGGAAATATATTTTTTGTTATTCCTCCCACAAAAGCAGAAAAAGAAAATATTTTATTTCAATTAGTAAAAATAATTATTAAAACTTATACACTTCAACTCAATAGAGAATACTTGATTTTTCGCTTAAATTAGTTCAAATCATCATTTTGCTTGCTTTATAAATTATTGTATAAGAGAAAAATGAAATTTCATAACACAACAGAATAGATTATCTCTAATTTTGGAAGTCATTATTTGGTTTATTTCTAAAAAATTGAAAAATATGATAACAAAAACTCTGCTTTTTAGATTATTAGAAATAAAAATTACTCAATTATTAACTTATAACTTAACCTAAAATGAAAACTCAAACTTACTTTCAAAATTCAAGTTCAACTCTTTCAACCAATTTTAAAAAAGCAAAAGAGAAAATTCCAAATTTAGAAGAAGAAATACTTTTCAGAAAAATAAATTACGCTGTTGATTTATTAAACTTTGAATATTTCTGTAGAAAAGATCACGCTATAAAAACCATAGAGTTTGCGTCAGATGATTATATTTTTGGATTTAATCTGGGAAATTCACTAAGAATTTCAGAGAAAAATAAATCCTTTAGACCTCTGATGAAATACAATTCTTTTATTTCTTATGAAAAAACGCAGAAAATAAAATTAAAGCTGAAGAAAAATAAAAAATATGAAATTTTATTACTTAAAGTAAATGGTAAAGTATTAAAAGAAATAATAGAAAATTGTCAATCAGAAAATCTACAAGATTTTATTAAAATTCCAGAATTATCTTACACAGCAAATTTGAATTTGAAAATCATTGATAGAATTCAAAGATTAAATGAAAGTCAAGAAAAATCGCTTTCAGAAATGGAAATTGTAGGACATATATACATCTTAGTGAGTTTATTGATCAAACAATTTTTAAGAGAACAAAACCGATCAGAAATTAAAACTTCTTCTTTACGAAATTGGGAAATAGAAGAATTGGAAAAAATCTCTAAAGAAATCAGAAAAAATCCTGAAGTAGCTTATACAGTTTCTGGAATTTCAAAGAAAACAGGAGTGAGTATTCCTCGCTTACAAGAAGGATTTAAAGAAATGCATGGCATGACAGTAGCTATTTTTATTAGAGAAATGAGACTGAAAAAAGCAGAACAACTCATCAGAAAATCAACACATAATATTTCTGAAATTGTTTACAGTATTGGTTTAACCAGTAGAAGTTATTTCTCAAGAATATTTAAAGAAAAATATAGCTGTTCTCCATCAATTTATCAAGAAAAATATGCTTCTTAATCTATAGGATTAGGAGAGATTTTTTTTGAGTTCATAAGTTATTATCAAGTGTTTTATATTTGATTTTCATAGTAAAATACAAGATAATGATACCAGATAAATTTCCTGAAGATGACAACTTTGATCTTGATCGATTAGAGCAAAAATGGAATAAAATTTCTGTTGCTTATAGAGATCAATATCCAGAGCTTAAAGAAGATGATTTGACGTATAGGCAAGGAGAATTTGACTTGATGACAGAGCGAATTGCTAAAAAAACAAATCGAAATCGAGAATCGATATGGAAAGAAATAAGAAACTGGGAAATATGAATTTTCTTAGTAAAATGCCTGAGTTTTATTGAAATATTCAAGTGTGCTTAAGATCAACTTTACCCATTGATCTGACTTTGAATTGTTTTTCAAAATAATTGATGAATCCTACGCTAACAACTACTTGACTCCCAAACTTCATCAATTGAAAAACCTAATGAATATAAATAAAACTTTAGGCATTTTTTAATTAACTTTTATAAGTTTATTGAAATGCTTTACATTTGTGGTTGAAAATTGCAAATTTGGTGAAAACCATTTCGTAAAGAATGATTTAAATGAAAATAAAAGAAGTTGTTTCCTCTAAAGAAATTCGAGAATTTTTAGCTTTACCACAAAAGATTTATAAAAACTATCCCAACTGGATTCAGCCTTTAGATAAAGATATTGAAGCGGTTTTTGATCCGAAAACAAATAGAGCTTTTAGAAAAGGAAAATGCAAAAGATGGTTGTTGTACAACAATGAAAATGAATGTATTGGAAGAGTAGCAACTTTTGTAAATAAAAAATATAAACAAGAGCAACCCACTGGAGGAATTGGTTTTTTTGAAATTATTGAAGATAAAAAAGCAGCTTTTTTTCTTTTAGATCATTGTAAAAACTGGTTGGAAAAAGAAGGAATGGAAGCAATGGATGGTCCTATTAATTTTGGAGAAAGAGATCAGTGGTGGGGATTATTGACCAAAGGTTTTCATGAACCGCTTTATCGAATGAATTATAATCCGCCTTATTATGTAGATTTTTTTGAGGAATACGGATTTCAAGTATATTTTAATCAGCTTTGTTTTGGAATGGATGTGAAGATGAAATTTAGAGATAAATTTCATGAAAGACATGAAGAAATTTCTAAAAATCCAGATATAAGTGCAGATAATGTCAAGAAAAAAAACTTAGAAAAATATGCTAAGGATTTTGCTTATATCTATAATAAAGCTTGGGCGCAACACGGAAAAGGAAAAACGATGGATGAAAGAATTGCCATAAAACTTTTTAATACTATGAAACCTGTTTTAGATGAAAATATTTGCTGGATGGTTTATGAAAAGGAAGAGCCTGTGGCTTGTTGGATTAATTTACCAGATTTAAATTTTTACTTTAAAAAACTGAAAGGAAAATTCAGTCTTTTTCATAAATTAAAATTCTTATGGTTGAAAAAAACAACTACTTGTCCAAGATTTACAGGAATTGTTTTTGGCGTAATTCCTAAATGGCAAAAATCAGGATTAGATTATTATATGATTGTGGAAGCGACAAAAAGATTTGTGCCCACCACAGGATATAAAAAATATGAAATGCAATGGATAGGAGATTTCAATCCGAAAATGGTGAATATTGCCAAATCTTTAGATGCTGATGTAACACGAGAATTGGCAACTTATCGTTATTTATTTGATAGAAAAAAAGAATTTAAAAGACATCCTATAGTTTAAAAGCAAAATTATATTTTAATATAGATTTTTTTAGAAGTAGATTATATTTAATCTTATGCTTAGCTGAAGATAAATTGTAATTTTGCATTTTGATATTAAAATATGAATTCACCTAAAACACTTGCTGTAAAATTAAAAACTGCTGCAGAAAAAGCAGTTAAACAATCTCATCCTTGGGTTTTTTCTAAAGGGATTATAAAAATAAATAAAAAAGGAAAAGCAGGAGATATTTGTATTTTATTTGATAGAAATATCAATCGGGTTTTTGCTGTTGGACTTTATGATCCGAAATCTCCTATTCGGATAAAAATCATTCATTTTGGAGGAGCTCAAAAAGTAAATGCTGAGTTTTTTCATCATAAAATTGAAAAAGCATTTGAAATCAGAAAACCTCTTTTAGCAAAAAACACCAATGCTTATCGATTAATTTTTGGAGAAAATGATGGTTTTCCAGGATTGATAGTTGATGTTTATAATAAAGTAGGTGTAGTAAAATTATATGCTGAAATCTGGAAACCTTATTTAGCAGAAATTGTAAAATCTATAGTTGAAATCACAGGAGTGGAAAGCATAGTTTTACGATTGAGCAGACTTTTACAAAAATCAGATTTTCCTTTTAAAGAAGGAGAAGTATTGTTTGGAGAATTAAAAAACTCTGAAGTTGTTTTTAAAGAATATGGTGTAAATTTTAAAACCGATGTAATATTAGGACATAAAACTGGTTTTTTCTTAGATCATAGGGATAACAGAAGAAGGTTGAGATATAATGCAAAAGACAAAACAGTTTTAGATGTTTTTTCTTATTCTGGCGGATTTTCAGTTCATGCATTAGCAGGAGGAGCAAAGGAGGTAACCAGTGTAGATTTTAGTAAACAAGCTTTAGAATTTGCTCAAGAAAATTCAAAATTGAATACTATTTCAGGAAAACATTTAACCTTAGCAGGAGATGCTTTTGTGATTTTAAAAGATTTGATAAAGCAGAAAAGACAATATGATATTGTGGTGATAGATCCGCCTTCTTTTGCGAAAAGACAAAAAGAAATTGAAATTGCAAAAAAGAAATACGCTGAATTAGCTTTGTTAGGTGCAGAATTAACTAAGAAAGGAGGTTTGCTTTTATTGGCTTCTTGTTCTTCAAGAATAAAAGCTGATGTTTTTGCTGAAATTCATAAAGATGAATTTAGAAAATCTGGCGTAAAATTTACTTTAGAAGATTTTACACAACATGATATTGATCATCCCATAAACTTTAAAGAAGGGGCTTATCTAAAATCAGCTTATTATAGAATTCACTAATTTTTCTTTTTTCTAATATTAAAAATACTGGTTAAAATTTTTCTGCTTTGCTCTAAAGCAACTCCATAAACTAAATGAGAACCCAATTGCCAAACCCACCAAGATTTGGGCATTCTTTTGATCTTATTTTGCCATTTTGAATTGGGAAGAATAGCTCCTTGTGTCAACCCCCAAATAAAAGCACCAGCTGCTGCGCCATTGTCTTTTCTTAAGATTTTAATTGGATTTGCTGCGCTGACATACATTACGCCAATTCCTGCGCCAGCGGTGTAATAAATACATTTCATAGTATTTATTTTTGCTTTTCTGCTTAAAGGTTTTCCAGTGATATCTTCATAAATAGAATTTGCTAAAACTGCAGAAGGCATATTTTCTGGCTGTCTTTTTATATCTGCTCCTTCTAAACTTAATTCTTCTGCTTTTGGAGGAAAAATTTTTTCTCCAATTTCTTGTAGTTGAGGTTCTGCTTTAGATTTAATCCAAGAAGCTGCAAGTCCTGCTGCTACTCCTATGATAATATTTTTTGTAAACTTGTTCATAAGAATTTTCTTCAGTTTTTATCAGCTTAAAGTTAAATAAAATAAGTTATACAAATGTGTTTTTAAGAATTAATCTGTTGTTGATAAAACTGGTTTTTTAGTTTTTAAGAAAGCATAAGCTAAAATTGCTCCAGTAGAGGCCATACCTACGCCCACCAAAACTGGGGTGTCATAAGCAAAACCTAAAGTAATTGGAATTCCGCCAAAATAAGCTCCTAAAGTGTTTCCTATATTAAAACAAGCTTGACCAGCAGAAGCTGCAAATGTTTCCGCTCCTTTTGCATCTTTGATCAACATCATTTGAATTGGCGTTCCACAAGTGAAAGAAATTACTCCGGTGATAAAAGCCATAACATAAGCCATGTTTTCTGAAGAAGCTGTGAAATGAACTACTAATAAACAAATCACCATAGCAGAAAAACTAAAGATTGTGGCTTTGTTGGGATTCATCATATCTGCAATTCTTCCTCCTAATAAATTTCCGATTACCATTCCTAAACCAACTAAAAACATAATGATAGGAACTTTGTTAGTATTTACTCCAGAAACTTCTGTAACTAAAGGAGCGATGTAGGAAATCCAAGCAAATAAACCTCCTGTTCCTATAGAAATTAAAATGACTAAAAGCCAAGTTCTTGCTTTTTTGAAATAACTGAGTTGTTCAATTAATTTTCCTTTATGATTTTGTTGTAAATCTGGCATCCAAAAAAACAAACTTGAAAAAGTCAATAAACCTAAAAAAGCAATTAATATATAAGTGATTCGCCAAGAAAAATGTTGTCCGATGTAAGTTCCTAAAGGAACGCCAAGTAAATTAGCTAAAGTTAATCCGGCAAACATAATAGAAACAGCTTGGGCTTCTCTTCCTGATTTTGCTAATCTTGTGGCCACAACAGAACCTACACCAAAAAAAGCACCATGCGGTAATCCTGAGGCAAAACGTGTTAAACTCAATAAGGAAAAAGAGGGAGCAAAAGCAAATAATCCATTAAAGATGACAAAAACCAACATTAAAACCATCAACACTCTTTTGGGAGGATATTTTCCTGAAATCAACACCAAAGTTGGTGCGCCAACCACAACGCCTAAAGCATATAAAGCAATTAAATGTGCAGCTTTAGGAATTTCTACTCCTAAATCTTGAGCAAGATCAGGCAAAATTCCCATCATGGTAAATTCTGTCATGCCGATTGCTAAACCTCCTAAAGCTAATGCTAATAATCCTTTATTCATTATCAAAAATTAAGAATGCAAATTTCGAGGAAACAAAATCAATAACAAGTTGGATTAAGAAAATATTTGGGAATAGTCCGCAATAAAAAAATCACTTGAATTTTAAAACTCAAGTGATTTTTATTTCTTTATAAGAAGATGAGTTTTTTACTCAATAATTTCCATTTCTTTTAATAAATAACTTGCTCCAGCATATTTATCAATTACAAATAAAATATATCTGGCATCTACCATAATATTTCGGCAAATTTCAGGATCGTAGTTTAAATCGCTCATCGTTCCTTCCCAAACTCTGTCGAAGTTTAAACCTACTAAATTTCCATCTTTATCTAAAGCAGGACTTCCTGAGTTTCCACCGGTGGTGTGATTTGTAGCAATAAAGTTTACAGGTAATTTTGCTTTCTTTCTTTTTCCAATTCCATATTTACCATATTTCTTTTTCTTTTCCAGTTTTAATAATTTATCTGGCATATCAAATTCATAATCACCTGGAATATATTTATCTAAAGTTTCGTCTAAATAAGTAATAGGTTCATATCTTTCTTCTCTGTCTTCTGGTTGATATCCATCTACTTTTCCATAAGTAACACGCAGAGTAGAGTTGGCATCAGGGAAGAATTTTTTCTCAGGGAAAACTTCTAATTGCGCTTTCATATAAGTTCTTTGTAATTGAGAAAGTTGATTTTGAATTTCTAAATATTTAGGAGAAACTTTTTCTTCATAAGCAGTTCTGATTTTTCTGATTTCTTGAATAATAGGATCAGATTTTAAAACTTCAATCAGCATTTCTGTGTTTTCAAAAGCTTTTTCGGTATTGCTGATTTTTTCAATTCCATCAAAATCTTTTTTTCCTGTGATAAAAGAATTTTTAAAGCTTTCAGCAGAAATATTTATCTTTTCTTCTGGTAAAAACTTTTTCGGAACATCAGCAGTATATAATTTGATTAAAGCCAAAGAAACTTCTTCATCTAAATCTGCATCATAGTTTTTATAAAGTCCTTTTAAGTAATTTACCAAACGGTTTTTATAATCTTCAACATCAGATTTTTCTTCATAAGCATCAATAAGATTATTGAGTAATAAAGCAACTCTGAAAGTTTCAGAATTTCTATAAATTGCTTCGTCAAAATAAATTTCAGCTAATTGATATTCTTCATTTGCATTATATAAATCTTCAAATTCAGTAAGAATTTCTTCGTATTGTTTTTTGAGATTTTCATCTTTCGCAATTCTGCTTAAAAATTCTTTTTCATATTCTTTGCGTTTTTCAACAGCATTAGATTTTTTCAACCCTAAACTTTCTCCGCTCCATTTTTTATGATAATTGGAAATTCCAGCATATTTAGAAGCGTATTTAATACGGGTTTCATCGTCTTTTCTCATCTTAGAATCCAAGATTTTTAAAGCTACATCACGAATTCCAATTCTTGTTGGATTGGTAACTTTTAAGATTTGATCTAAAGCAGAAGCTGGTAAATATTCATCAGTGCTGCCTGGAAAACCAAATACAAAAGTGAAATCATCTTGATCTACGCCTTTGATAGAAATCGGTAAAAAGTGTTTTGGCGTGTAAGGAATATTATCTTCAGAATATTCTGCAGGTTTATTGTCTTTATCAGCATAAATTCTGAACAAAGCAAAATCTCCCACATGTCTTGGCCAAGACCAGTTGTCTGTATCTGCTCCAAATTTTCCGATAGAAGAAGGAGGCGCACCCACCAATCTTACATCTTTATAAGTTTCTGTGATGAATAAATAATATTTGTTTCCTTTATAAAAAGCTCTGGTAAAAACATCTTGGTAAGATTCTTTTACAATGTTTTTTTCAATAAGTTCTATATTAGCTTTGATGAATTCTTGACGTTGTTCTTCGTTTAAATCATCAGAAATTCCTTGAAGAGCTTTTTCTGTTACTTCTTGAATATCAACAATAAAAGTAGCTGTCAATCCTTTGTTTGGCAATTCTTCTTTATGGTTTTTTGCCCAAAAACCATCTTTTAAATAATCATTTTCCACACTGGAATGAGATTGAATTTGTCCATATCCACAATGGTGATTGGTCAATAATAATCCATTTGGAGAAATTACTTCTGAAGTACAACCTCCTCCAAAATGAGCGATGGCATCTTTAATGCTGGCCGCATCAGGATTGAAAATATCTTTACCAGAAATTTTCATTCCCATTTTTTTCATTTCTGGTTCATTTAATTCTGTGGGAATCCACATTCCACCAGCTTCTTGAGCTTGAATAAAAAACGTGCTCAACAACGCAAAAAGAAATAATAAACTGAATTTTCTCATTTTTATATATTTTCTTCAAATCTACACAAAAAGCTTGGAAGAACAATTTTTTATTCTTGCTTGAAGAGCTGTATGAAAAAGACTATTTTTAGGTTTTCTAACACAAAAGCTTGCTTTAAAATAAAAATCGATGAGAGATATTATGGGCGATGCCCTTTTGGATTATTATCATGGAAGATATACAGAAGATTTGATCACTTGGACAAACATCACAAAAGATGATGAAATGTCTTTGCCTTATATGTTTAGGGGCTTTGAAGAAATGGAATTTGTAGAGCAATTGGCTTTAGAAACTGCAAAAGGAAAAGTTTTAGATGTGGGTTGTGGCGCAGGAAGTCATGCTTTATATCTGCAAGAAAAAGGTTTGGATGTAAAAGGAATTGATATTTCCAAAGGAGCGATAGAAGTTTGTAAACTCCGCGGTTTAAAAAAAGCTGAAAATATTGAATTGTTAAATCTGAAAACAGAAAAATTTGATACGATTTTAATTTTGATGAATGGAACTGGGATTTTTAGAAATTTAGAAGAAATGCCAAAATATCTTCAGCATTTAAAAACACTTTTAAATGAAAATGGTCAGATTTTAGTAGATTCTACAGATTTGATTTATATGTTTCAAGATCAAGAAGATGGATCTTACTCAATTCCTACAAAAAGATATTATGGGGAAGTAAGATTTTGGATGAGTTATAAAGGAGTTGAAGGAAAACCTTTTGATTGGTTATATATTGATGAGGTAATTTTTGAAGATTATTGCAATCAAAATGGATTAAATTTAGAAGTTATTGGCAGAGGAAATCATTTTGATTATTTGGCGAAAATCACTAAAAAATAAAAAATCCTCTCTCAATTTTGATTTAAAAACAAGTGTGGTTTTTGGTTAAATTCTTAGTTGGTTAATTTGTTTTTAAATCTCGATAAATCAAGAGAGGAAATAAAATTATTCATCAAATTTATCCTTGTTCTTGTCAGAAGAAGGAAGATTTTTTCTTTCTTGTTTTTTCTTTTTATCTCTTTCTTTCATTTTTTCGCCAATTTGATCGCTGGCAACAAAAGAAGCAATCATATCATTTAACATATTGCTTCCTGCTTCTGGAGAATTTGGTAATAAAATAAGGTTACTATTTGTATCTGCTCCAATAGCTTCAAGTGTGTCATAATGCTGGGTTACAACAATTAAAGCAGAAGCTTCTTGAGAGTTGATACCTACATTATTTAAAACATCAACACTATCAAATAATCCGCGGGCAATTTCTCTACGTTGGTCTGCAATACCTTGTCCTTGTAAACGTTTGCTTTCTGCTTCAGCTCTTGCTTTAGCAACAATTCTAATACGTTGTGCTTCTCCTTGGTGTTTTGCAGCAACTTCTTCACGTTCAGCCGTGTTGATTTGGTTCATTGCTCTTTTAACTTCAGGGTCTGGATCAATATCAGTAACCAAAGTTTTGATGATATCATATCCATAATCTACCATAGCATCGTTTAATTCTGTTTTTACTGCAACAGCAATACTGTTTTTCTTTTCAAAAACATCATCTACAATCATTTTAGGAACTTCAGCTCTTACTACATCAAAAACATAAGAGGTGATTTGATCTTTATGGCTTTGTAATTTGTAAAAAGCATCATAAATTCTGTCGTCAATAACTTTATATTGTACAGAAACACGAAGTTTTACAAAAACGTTATCTTTTGTTTTTGTTTCGATTAAAACATCTAATTGTTGAACTTTAAGATTTACTTTTCCTGCAATTCTATCAAAAATTGGAATTTTAAAATGAATTCCAGAATTGCGGATACTTTGGAATTTTCCAAACCGCTCAATCATAGCGGCAGTTTGTTGTTTTACAGTAAAAACTGAAGAAAAAAACAACACGATGAGAATGAAAATTATTATAGAATAAGTCATTTTTTTACTTTTATATTGTGAATTCGTAAAGATACAAAAATAATAAAGCTGAATTTATTTTCTAATAGTTTTGTTAATAAAAGTTAAGTCTAAAAATAAAAAACCTTAGCTTTCAAAAGAAAACTAAGGTTTTTTTAGATTTATAACTTTATTTTAGAATAAATTATCTACAGACCAATATCTTTCTCCTGTATCATAATTAAAAGTCAAAATTTTACTTCCTTTTGGAACTTCTTTGATGAAATCTGCAATAGCTGCTAAAGAAGAACCTGTTGAAATTCCGCCAAGAATACCTTCTTTTTTAGCCAATTGTTGGGTGTAATAAAAAGCTTTTTCTTGTTCAACTTTAAGTACACCATCTAAAACTTTTTCATTTAAAACTTTAGGAATAAATCCTGCACCAATTCCTTGTAGAGGATGAGGTCCGGGTTCTCCACCACTTAAAACAGGAGAATCTTTAGGTTCTACTGCAAAAACTTTTGTCTTTGGAAATTTTTCTTTTAAAAGTTGTCCCACTCCTGTGATGTGTCCACCAGTTCCTACACCTGTGATTAAATAATCAACGCCTTCAGGAAAATCTTCTAAAACTTCTTTTCCTGTGGTGTTTTGATGAATTTCAGGGTTTGCTTTATTATTAAATTGCTGAGGAACCCAAGCATTAGACATATTTTTTGCTAATTCTTGTGCTTTTTCAACTGCGCCAACTGTTCCCAATTCTTTTGGGGTTAAAATCACTTCAGCTCCATACGCGGTCATTAATTTTCTGCGTTCCATACTCATAGATTCAGGCATAACAACTTTTAAAGTATAACCTTTTACAGCGCAAACCATAGCTAAACCAACTCCTGTGTTTCCTGAAGTAGGTTCAATAATAGTGGTTTCTTTGTTGATGATTCCTTCTTTTTCTGCAGCTTCTATCATCGCTAAAGCAATTCTGTCTTTTAGACTTCCGCCTGGATTTACGCGTTCTAATTTCATCCAAACTTCAACAGAAGAATCAAATAAATTATTGATTTTTACGATGGGAGTTTTCCCTATATTTTCAAGTATTGAATTTATTTTCATGAGATTTGATTTTTAAAATTTATTGTCTTTTATTTTTATTTGAGATTTATGAAAAACCATTGAATTCGGTTGAATACTATGAGTTAACCAAACGTTTCCACCAATTACACTATCATGACCAATGGTGGTTTTTCCTCCTAAAATAGTAGCATTTGAATAAATGACTACACGATCTTCAATGATGGGGTGTCTTTGTTTATTGGCTTCAGATTTAGAAACTGATAAAGCTCCTAAAGTAACTCCTTGATAAATTTTTACATCATCGCCAATGATACAAGACTCTCCAATTACAATTCCTGTTCCGTGATCGATGAAAAAACGTTTTCCGATTTTTGCCCCAGGATGAATATCAATTCCTGTTTTACTGTGGGCATATTCTGTCCATAATCTTGGTAATAACTGAACATTTTGTTGTAAAAGTTGATGAGCAAATCTATAAACTGCAATAGCATAAAAACCAGGATAAGCTATTTTTACTTCTTTTAAGCTTATTGCAGCTGGATCATTTTCTAAAATAGCATTAGCATCATCTAATAAAGACTGATAAATTTCTGGCAATGCTTTTGTAAATTCATCAACAATAGCAATGGTTTTTGATTTATCATCCATAATTTCTAAAAGCACCAAACAAAATTCTTCTTTGATTTCTTTTAATCGATCTTGGATGGCATTTATAGAAAGATATTTTTTGTCTTCTAACTGAAATAAAAAATGAAAAACTTCATCTATAAAAGATTCTATTCTTTTTTTATCTAAAAAAGGTTTTGCAGCTAAATGCTCTTGGTATAATTTTTTTATAAAACTTTTTTCCATCATAAAATTTTTAAATATCTATAATATGATTATGATTCAAATGGTGAACATCTTCTTGATTTTTTATTTTATGCATTTTCCCCCATTTGGATAAGGTTTTAAAAACTTCATCTAAGGTTTTTCCATAAACACTTAATTGATAAGTGATTTTTATAGGCGAAGTATTTTCTACCTTTCGAATAATCAATCCATTTTTTTCTAATTCTTTTAATTCTTTTGAAAGCATTTTACTGCCAATTCCTTTAATGGATTTTTGTAATTCGCTAAAACGCAATTTATTATGGAAATATAAACTCATCAAAATAGGAATTTTCCATTTTCCATTGATTTTTGTGAGTGCATATTGAACAGCTTTTAATTCAAAATCATTTTTCATTATATTTGCTTTCCTTTTGGAAACTACTTTCTTTTAGATAGTTAATGTGCAAATATAAATTCTTCTTCGCATTTAATAAGATTTGAAATATTAAATTATTCAAAATTTATTAAAGCATAAATAATACTGTTTACCGCTGAAGTCATAATATCAAAATTTAAAGTATGAATTTGATCTGTTTTTTTATGATAATGCGGATTTCCTTTCCCACCTGTGCCGATAACCATCACACCAGGATAATTAAATTTCCAATAATTTCTATGATCAGAAGGACCGTTATTTCTATAATCATCAGCATAAGATAATCTTCTGGAATTCATCAAACCTGGACTTTTTAATAAATTGGAAATATGTTTATTAAAATCATCAAATTTTTTAATTCCAGAAACGATAAGAAAATTTTCTTCCTGATTTGGATTGTTTTTTTCTTCTCTATAATATCCAATCATTTCCATAGAAATCATTCCGATAATATCTTGTTTTTCTTTAAAAGCTTTTTTTGCATGAATATAACTTCCCATTTCTTTAGTTCTGAAAAAAGGAGGTTCTTCTAAACAATAAGAAACAAAATCAATTCCATAATCAAGTTTGAATTTACGCTGAGAAATTATTCTTGCCATTTCTAATAAACCTGCAACGCTGCTGGCGTTATCATCTGCTCCTTCTTGTTCTTTATAAACATCATAATGCGCGCCGATAACAAACCGTTTTTGTTTTTCAGGTTGAAAAGAAGCCAAGATATTTTCATATTTATTTTCTTTGGCAATCCAACTTTGTCGTGAAATTTTTAAATCTGTTTTGGCAAATTCTTTTTCAATATAATCAGCTGCTTTTTGAAGACTCCTTAGATTTTTATAATTTCTATAAGGTCTGATAGAAGTTAAAAAATCAACATGTTGGTAAAGTGTTTTGGAATTTGCAGAAATCATTAGAATATTTTTTGCCAAGATAAATAAATTAGTAGGTTTTTTTGTAAATAAATGTGGTTTTGAAAAATGAAAATTTTCTACATAAATGGGTAAATTATCTACGTTTTTAAATTGAAGGAAATTTATTATAAAAAGAAGAGGAATATATTTTTAATAAACATAAAGTGTTTACTTTATTGATTATGAGTGGTTTGAAAAATTATAAAAGAAATAATCCTGCTTGATTTGAATATTCTGGCTTAAAAAAAGATTTAACTTTTTTGGCTTAGAGAATTATCATTTGAACAGATTTATTTATCAGAAAATAATTTTTTCATAATAAAACAACTTTAAAATTAAATTATTCTTCTATTTTTCCTTTTGGAGTTAAAGTCATTTTAACTATTTTCAATTTTTAAAAGTAAGAATAGCTTTTTTAAGCACATTTCACGAAAAAACTTGGCATTTATTATGTTTTATACTTCTTTCTTGAAAGATAAAAATCAAGCCCAAAATAAAAAATATAGTAATGAAAATATATTTACCAAAACTGATGAGAATAACAAGCGGATTAGCTTTGTTGTTTATTTTTATCACTACAGAGAGTTGTTCTTTTTTTGAAGAAACTCCAGACAAAAAAGAAAATGAAGTTGCTTTGCCGGTTTATGAAGTAGATTCTGGAACAGTAGTGTTAAACACTGCTTTTTTAGGAGCTGTAGAAGGTAAGTTTAATGTAGAAATTCGCCCTCAAGTGGAGGGAGAATTACAAAAAGCTTTTGTAGATGAAGGAGATCACGTAGAAAAAGGAGAAAAACTTTTTCAGATAGATCCTTTGCCTTATCAAGAAGATTTAAATCAAGCTTTAGCAAATCAAAATGTAGAAGAAGCCAACTTAAACAATGCACAAACAGAGGTGGACAGATTAAGACCACTTGTGGAAAATGAAGTTATGGCGCCTGTTCGATTAGAAAAAGAAAAATCTAATTATAAAGTAGCAGAAGCAAACTTGGAACAAGCAAAAGCTGAGGTGGCAAACGCAAGAATTAAATTGGGATATGCAACTATAAAAGCCCCCGTTAGTGGATATATTGGAAGAATCAGAAAAAGAATAGGAAACTTAGTGGCTCCTGGAGATAATGAACCCATCACTGTGCTTACTGATGTAGATGAAATTTATGTGTATTTTTCTGTAAATGAATCTGAGTTTTCAAAATTGAGAGAAACAGATCCCAGTGTGAAAGATACGGTTTCTAAAAGCAGACAAAGAGATATTGGACAAAAAGTTTCTTTGATTTTACCTGATGGAACTGAATATGATCAACACGGATTTATCGATGCAAATTCAGGACAAGTGAATAAAAACACAGGATCAGTTACTTTGAGAGCGAGTTTTCCAAACGAAGATAATATTTTAAGATCTGGAAATACGGTTACAGTGGTAAGACATGATACTAAAGCTGGACGAATTTTAATTCCTCGAAAAGCTACTTTTGAATTACAAGCCAAAACATTTGTTCAGAAATTATCTCCAGATAATCGTGTGCACAGACAATTGATAGAAATTGAAACAGAAGCACCAAACAATCAATATATAGTGAAAAGTGGATTAAAAAAAGGAGATAGAATTTTGGTAGAAGGTTTAGATAAAGTATCGGATAGTACAAAAATAAAACCTTTAACATATCGTCCTGATACTTTGGTGGCGCCTGGAAGTTCTATGGATAAAATTCTTATTGATTCAAGTCAAACAGAATAAATTTTGACAAATAAATTGAAATCAATAAAGTAAAAAATCAAAAAACATGCTAAAAAAGTTTATAGATCGTCCTGTATTATCAACTGTTGTTTCCTTGCTGATTTTAATGTTGGGATTAATAGGAATGATAGAGCTTCCCATTACGCGTTTTCCAGAAATTGCACCGCCGAGTGTGAATGTGTCAGCTTCCTATCCTGGGGCAGATGCAGAAACTGTTGCTAATAGTGTTTTGCTTCCTTTGGAATCAGAAATCAACGGGGTGGAAGATATGAGTTATATGCGTTCAAAATCTTCTACAGGAAGTGCTTCGATAAATGTTTTTTTCAAACAAGGAACAGATCCAGATCAAGCAGCAGTAAATGTTCAAAATAGAGTTTCAAAAGCAAATACAGATTTACCTTCAGAAGTAGTTGAAAACGGAATTACTGTAGAACCTCAACAAAGAGGATCTATTATGACGCTTAATATATATAGTGATGATCCTGCTTTTGATGAAACTTTTCTACAATCCTTCACCAATTTAAATATAATTAGAGAATTACAGCGTGTTGATGGAGTAGCAAAAATAAGTCGTATTGGAGCGCGAAATTATGCGATGAGAATTTGGCTGGAACCCAATAAACTAAGAGCTTATAATTTGGTGCCAAATGATATACGAGCAGCGGTAAAAGATCAAAACTTTGAAATCGCTCCTGGTGAATTTGGACAAAATACAGCAGAAGCTTTTCAAACTACTATTAAATATGGAGGGAGATTTACTTCTCAAGAAGAATTTGAAGATATTATTGTAAAAACCACAGAAGAAGGATCTGTTTTAAGGTTAAAAGATGTTGCACGAGTAGAACTTTCTGCTACAAATTTAAGAGCAGAAAATAGGGTAGATGGAAAACCTGGATTGACGATGAACATCACCCAAAATAGTGGGGCAAATGCAAGAGAAATAGATAAATCTATTCGAGCTAAATTACAAGAGCTGGAAAAAGGATTTCCTGAAGGAATAAAATACAACATATCTTATAGTGTTAAAGATCAAGTAGATAATTCTATAAATCAAGTTTTAAGAACACTTATAGAAGCATTTATCTTTGTGTTTTTAATTGTATTTATTTTCTTACAAGATCTTAAAGCTACACTCATACCAGCAATTGCAATACCTGTTGCTTTAATAGGAACTTTGTTTTTCATTTATTTATTAGGATTTTCCATCAACGTGTTGACAATGTTTGCTTTGGTTTTATCCATAGGAGTTGTAGTTGATGATGCTATTGTGGTGGTGGAAGCTATTCATGAAAAACTGGAAAACAATGATATTTCTCCTTATAAAGCTTCTGTAGAAACTATGGGAGAAATCACCCCAGCAATTATATCTATTACTATGGTAATGGCAGCGGTTTTTGTTCCTGTAGGATTTATGAAAGGACCAGCTGGAATTTTTTATCAGCAATTTGCTTATACCTTAGCTATAGCTATTTTAATTTCTGCAGTTAATGCTTTAACGCTTTCTCCGGCTTTATGTGCTTTATTATTAAAAAGACAAAAACCAAGAGAAGAAGAAATAAAAAACATAGAAAATACTGCGGAGAAAAAATCAAAAAAGAAAAAAGTAAAATCTTTATTGAGTTATTTTTTCATTGCTTTTAATGCTGCATTCGATAGAATGAGTAAACGCTACCTTCAAGCAGTAGTAATTTTATTAAAGAAAAGAAAAATAGCTTTTTTAGGCTTGATTTTAGTTTCAGCTTTAGGGTTTATGGCTATGAAATATACGCCATCTTCTTTTATTCCAGATGAAGACAATGGATTTATCATTTTTTCTTTAAAACTTCCGCCAGGATCTTCATTAGCAAGAACAAATAGTGTTTTACAAAAAGCAATTTCAAAATTTCAAGACCGAGAAGAGATTTTCAGTATGTCCAGTTCAGCAGGATATAATGCTATTGATAATTCCACAAGTTCTTCTTATGCAATGGGATATATTAATATGTATCCGCATAACGAAAGAAAAGGAATAAGAGATATCAATGCTTTTATAGATACTTTAAGAGCAGATTTAGCAGATATTAATGAAGCTGAAGTTTCGGTTTATAGCCGACCAACAGTAGAAGGTTTCGGAGATCAAAACGGAGTTCGTTTTGTAATAGAAGATAGATTTGGAAATGATTTTCAGTCTTTAGGAGAAGTTTCAAAAGATTTCTTATTAAAGCTTAATGAAAGACCAGAAATATTACAGGCTACTACTACTTTTGAATCGGATTTTCCACAAATGGAATTAACTGTAGATAAAGAAAAAGCAAAAATATTAGGAATTGATATTCAAGAAATGCTCAATAATGTGAGGCAATATTATTCTCGTGTAAAAACCAGTGAATTCAATTTATTCAATAGATTAAACTTTGTTTATGTACAAGGAGAACCCAGTGCTACGGCAACTTCTTCTTCCTTAAATTCTATATTTGTCAGAAGTAAAACTGGAGATATGGTTCCTGTAAATACTTTGTTGAAATTAAAGCAAAGTTATGGGCCAGAAGTAGCCACCAGATATAATATGTATAATAGTGTGGAAGTGAGTGCTATTCCAAGTGCAGGATATAGTACAGGAGATGTGATGGATGCTATTGAAGAAGTTTCTGAAATAGATTTACCAGGAAATTACCAAACAGAATGGACAGCACTGAGTTTAGAAGAGAAAAAATCTGAAGGACAAACTGTATTTATTATTGTGTTGAGTTTATTGTTTGTGTACTTTTTATTAGCTGCACAATACGAAAGTTATATCATGCCATTGGCTATTTTGCTTTCAGTTCCCGTTGGACTTATCGGGGTTTATGCAATGATAAATCTCGTTGGATTAGAAAACAATATTTACGTTCAGGTTGGTTTATTAATGCTGATAGGATTATTGGCGAAAAACGCAATTCTTGTGGTTGAATTTTCTCAACAACAAAGAGAAAAAGGAAAAACTATTGCAAAAGCAGCAATAGAAGGAGCAAGGTTGAGGTTAAGACCAATCTTGATGACTTCCTTAGCATTTATTGCAGGAATGATTCCACTGATGTGGTCTTCAGGACCTTCAGCACAAGGAAATCACTCCATTAGTTTTGGAGCAGCAGGCGGAATGTTGTCAGGAGTTATTTTAGGAATTTTTATAATTCCAGTGCTTTTTGTCATCTTTAAAAATATAGATGAAAAACTAAAATTTGGTTCTAAAAAACAAGAATAAACTATGATTAAATCAATCTATATAAAATACATAACATTCGTTGTTTTTATCCTTTTGTTAGCTGCTTGTAGTACGCCAAAAGACTATACTGCAGCCGAAATGGATTTGCCAGAAAAGTTTCAATTACCAGATTCAGTTTCTAAAAACTTAGACACAGTATTGATTTCAAGAGAAACACTGTTTAAAGATTCTGTTTTAGTACAATTGATAGACCAAGCTTTTGAAAATAACTTTGATGTCAGAACAATTGACAAAGAAATTGAAATAAATGATGAATATTTCAAACAATCAAAAGCAGCTTTTTATCCAGAATTAAATCTTAATTTATTAGGAATAGAAAAAGAGTGGAGATCTAAATATTCTCGTCAAACTCCAGAAGGAAAATGGTATAATCACACCGGAAAAGAACCTCCAGAAAACGGATTTGTAAACCGATCAACTTTTTATACCACCGCTGCATTAAACTGGGAAATTGATATTTGGAGAAAACTCAGAAATCAAAAAAGAGGAGCTTTAGCTTTATATGAACAATCAAAAATAGCTAAAAGAACAATTCAAACGCAATTGGTTTCTACTATTGCAGAAGATTATTATTCTCTTTTAATGCTTGATGAACAGCTGGATGTAGCAAAAAAGAACCATAAATTTAGAGACAGTACCCTTTCGATGATTCAATTGCTTTACAATTCAGGAGAAGTTACAGCTTTAGCAGTACAACAATCTCAAACTCAGGTTTTAGAAGCTTCCACCTTAATATCAGAATTAAAAGAAAGAAGAGCTATTCAAGAGAATAATTTAAGATTATTAACAGGAGAATTACCAGGAGAAATCAAAAGAGGAATCACTTTATCTATGGAAGGCGTGACGTATGAAGAAGTAAAGGAAATTCCTTTGTATTTAGTTCAAAACCGACCAGATGTTTTGGCTTCCCAATATCAATTAACAGCAGCAAATGCAAGAGTAGGCGTAGCACAAGCACAGCGTTTACCAAATGTAAGCATTTCTTTAGAAGGGGGAGTAGAATCTTTATTAGCAGAAAACTGGTTTAATATTCCAGGATCATTATTAGGAGGAATTACTGGAGGAATCACCACACCAATTTTTAGAGGAAGAAGATTAAAAACAGAATATGAAGTAGCCAAAAAAGAAAGAGAAATCTCTGAAATAAATTTCCAAAGAAATGTTTATGAAGCAATAGTAGATGTTGAAAACACTTTGATTTCTATAAAAAGATTAGAAGACCAGTTGCAAATTGCAATCGTCAGTCAAATGGTGGCGCAAAAAGCTTTGCAAAACTCAAGAATGCTTTTTCAATCTGGATTTGCGGATTATCTTGAAGTAATTACTGCTCAAGGAGAAGCTTTACAAAGTGAATTGAATTTAATTACTACAAAAGCAAATTTATTGACTGCTCGAATTCAATTGTATAGAGCTTTAGGAGGAGGTTGGCAATAAAAAGAAAATCCTTTTTGTAAAATAATAAAAATTATTATTTCAGACTTTGCTTATATTGCAAAAACTTTCAGAATTAATAATCGGTGAACAGTTATCAGGAAACAAAACGAAAAAAAGCAATTAAAGCTTCTTACTTCAGTATTTTAGGAAATGCTTTAATGGCTATAGTAAAAGGCTTAGCAGGATTTTTAGGAAATTCTCATGCCTTGATAGCAGATGCTGTAGAATCCACAGCCGATGTTTTTTCTTCAGCTTTAGTTTTGTTTGGAATGAAATATTCCAGTCGCCCGCCAGATAAAAATTATCCTTACGGACATGGAAGAATAGAGCCTTTAATTACTTTTATGATTGTAGCTTTTATGGTGATTTCTGCTGCTTGGATTATTTATAGCAGTATTGAAAACATGAAAAGCCCTGATGAAGAATTACCGCGTTCTTTTACTTTATATGTTTTAGGAGGAATTATTTTATTTAAAGAATTATCCTATCGTTTTGTGATGAAAAAAGGAAGAGAAACAGACAGCCTCACCTTAAAAGCAGATGCAATTCATCATAGAACAGATGCCATCACTTCATTAGTTGCTTTTGTGGGAATTTCCATTGCATTGCTCACAGGTCATAAAGAAGCAGATGAATGGGCAGCTTTATTAACCGCGGTGGTAATTTTATATAATGCTTATAGGATTTTCAGACCTGCTTTAGGAGAAATGATGGATGAACATCGTTATGATGATTTAAAGAAAGAAATCAGAGCAATTTCTAAAACAGTTCCTGGAATTATTTACACGGAAAAATGTTTAATCAGAAAAACAGGAATGCAATACCACGTAGATTTACATGCGGTGGTTGATCCTGAAATTACTGTTAGAGAAGGACATGATTTAGCTCATGATTTACAAGATACTTTATATGAAAAACTTCCGCAAATTCAATATGTATTAATTCATATAGAACCCGATGATTATCATCATGAAGAAGGAAAATGTTCGCTTTAAATATGATTAATTTCTAACTATTTTCTTTAAACTTTTCACCATATTGTTTTTAGAAAATTCTCCAAAATAACTGCTGTAATTTCCAGATTTATCAATAATTACAAAACTTGAACAAGGATAATGATGTTTAAAAAATAGATTTTCAAACTCATGATTAGGATCTTTATACCAATCCACTACTAAATCTCTTTTTTGAAGTCCATCTTTTGTTTTATATAAATAAACAGGTTTTACTTCCGCAATATTTTGAATTTCTTTTTCCATTTCATCATACCACTTTTTTGTTGAGGTGGGCGTTGCTGTTCCTCCTTGATTACATTCATCAGCACCAGGATGATAAACAACAATCAAAGGTTTTTCAGAATCTATAGAAATTTGATGTGTATTTGTTAATAAATTATCCAGCTTTTCTCGTTGATCAATTTTTCCTTGCTGTTTTCTATTTATTAATTTTCTTTCTGAAGAAGTATTTCCTGGAATTTCAAAAGATTTATATTCACTTAAAAGTCGATTGAATTTTTTTGAAGAAATTTCTTTGTTGTTTTCATCATAATAAGTGATGGAATCTTCATTTTTTATATGGCTTGAAGTGCAGGAAAAACAAAACCATGAGAAAAATAAAAGGACCATTAATCTTTGCATTATTGTTATATGTTTAATGAAAGTTAAAGATAACTAAATGTCTCTAAAAAACAAGTGTTTTCAATTTGGAAATGTAAGGAATATATAAAACACAAAAAATGAACGTAATTCAAAAAATCTAATTTTAAAACATTTTTACGACTTCTCCAATAACCCCGCTCTTTTCAGTAAAGCTTCATTATTAGGTTCTTTTCCTCTAAATCTTTTATATAAAATCATCGGATCTTCTGTTCCTCCTTTAGATAAAATATGTTCTTTAAATTTATGAGCAATTTCTGTATTGAAAATTCCATTTTCTTTGAAATAAGCAAAAGCATCAGCATCTAAAACTTCAGCCCATTTATAAGAATAATATCCTGCGGAATATCCACCTTGAAAAATATGACTGAAAGAAGTACTCATACAGTTTTCTGCTACATCAGGATAAAGTTGTGTAGCTTTAAAAGCTTGTTTTTCATGAGCTTTTACATCTTTCACATCACTCGGATTAATGCCATGCCAAGCCATATCTAACAAACCAAAACTCAACTGACGAACAGTGCCAATTCCTTCTAAAAAGTTAGCTGCTTTTTTGATTTTTTCTACCATTTCCATCGGAATCATTTCACCGGTTTTATAATGCTTGGCAAAAAGTGCTAAAGCTTCTTCTTCATAACACCAATTTTCTAACAACTGACTTGGTAATTCAACAAAATCCCAAAACACATTTGTACCCGATAAGCTCTGATAAGTGGTGTTTGCCAACATTCCGTGTAAAGCATGTCCAAATTCATGAAAAAGTGTGGTTACTTCATTAAAAGTCAATAAAGCAGGTTTTTGAGAAGTGGGTCTGGAAAAATTACAAACAATAGAAATTTGTGGTCTTTCATTTTTACCATCTTTGATTTGCTGATCTTTATAACTGGTCATCCAAGCACCATTTCTTTTTCCTTCGCGCGGATGAAAATCAGCGAATAAAATAGCTAATTTGTTTTTTTGCTCATCGAAAACTTGATAGGTTTTTACCTCTTTATGATAAGTATCTATATCAAAAACTTCTTGAAAAGTTAGTCCGAATAGTTTTTCTGAAACTTTAAAAACTCCATCAATTACATTTTCTAATCGAAAATATGGTTTTAATTTTTCATCGTCTAAATCAAACTTTTTCTGTTTTAGTTTTTCTGAGTAATAAGCGCTATCCCAAGATTGAAGCTGGTCAATTCCATCTAATTCTTTAGCGAAATCTTCTAATTCATTAAATTCTTTTTTCGCAGCTGGTTTTGCTTTCACCAATAAATCTTGCAAAAATTCATTTACATTTTCAACAGATTTTGCCATTCTTTCTTGTAAAACAAAATCAGCATGGTTTTTATACCCTAAAAGTTTTGCGCGTTTATAACGCAGATTAGCAATTTCTAAAACAATCTTCTCATTGTTGTTTTCATTGTCTTGAAATCCTTTTTTACCTTGTGCTAAAGCTAATTTTTTTCTGAGTTCTCTGTTTTTTACATATTTCATAAAAGGCAAATAACTCGGGTAGTGCAAAGTGAAAATATAGCCTTCTTTTCCTTTTGATTTAGCTAATGCTGCAGCAGTTTCTTTTTCAGATTCTGGCAAACCTGCTAAATCTTTTTCTTCTGTAATATGTAATTCATAAGCATTGGTATCTGCTAAAACATGTTCTCCGAAATCTAAAGTTAGCTTGGCGAGTTGGGTATCTAATTTTCTGAGTTCTTCTTTTTTATCATCGCTTAAGTTTGCGCCATTTCGGGTGAAAGATTTGTAGGAATCTTCTAATAAAGTTTTTTCTTCCACAGATAAATCAAAATCTTCTTGATTTTCATAAACAGATTTAACTCTTTTAAAAAGTTTTTGGTTTAAGATAATATCGTTTTGTAAATCTGTTAACCAAGGAGAAACTTCTTGTGCTATTTTTTGAATTTCTGCATTGGTTTCCGCTGAGTTTATATTGAAGAAAATAGAACTGATTTCATCTAATTTTTCTCCGGAATAATCCATGGCAACAATGGTATTTTCAAAAGTTGCTGCTTCAGGATTATCGATGATTTCATCAATTTCTTTTCTGGTTTGCGCAATCGCTTTTTTAAAAGCTGGTTTATAATCTTCATTTTTTATTTTAGAAAAAGGAGGGGTCTCAAATTTTTCTAATAAAGGATTTATTTTTGTCATAAGTATTCAAAATTAAGGATTTCAAAGATAACAAATCACAATAGAAATTAGGAAAGTAGATCTTTTGTTTTTTGGTATAGATGAAAATTAACCATGAAAAAAAGCCCTCCAAAAAAGGAAGGCTTTTTACACTTAAAAACCAATTCAATTACTGAATTTCAATCAAACGTTTGGGTTGAGTTTTTGCTTCTTCGCGTTTTGGTAAATCAATTTTTAAAACGCCATCCTTATAATCTGCAGAGATTTTTGAAAAATCAACGCTTTCTGGTAAGGTGAAAGAACGCTTGAAAGAACTGTAGCTAAATTCACGAATTGTAAATTTTTCTTCTTTGTTTTCAGTTTCTTTTTCCGCTTTCTTTTCAGAAGAAATACTCAACAAATTATCATCTAATTCAAGTTGAAAATCTTCTTTTTTCATTCCCGGTGCAGCAAGCTCAAGTGTGAAATTATTTTCAGACTCTTTTACATTTACCGCTGGGGTTTTGTTTTCAAAATTTCTTATAGGATGATTGGTGTCCATCCAATTTCCGTTAAACATATCCTCAAGCATAGAGGGTAACCAATTGTTTCTTCTTACTAAATTCATAATATTATTTTTTAAAAGTTTTTATTTCTAAATTCTGTTGCTATTAGAACAATTTAAATACCAAAACTAAAAAACGACAAAATGTCTTGTTTTGTAGAGTTAATAGTGACAAAAAGTCATATAAATGAATTAAAAAATAATTTTAGAAGTCTATTTGTCTTTAGAAAAGCTTAGTTTTGTTTTTACCTTTATAAATAGAAAAATATGGCTTTAACGAATAATGATATTTTTAAAAAACTAAGAGTTGCACATAAATTGACTAATGAGGATATTGTAAAGATTTGCGCTTTAGCAGATTTTAGAGTCTCAAAAAGTGAACTTGGTGCTATTTTCAGACGCGAAGGACATCCAAAATATATGGAATGCGGAGATCAGTTTTTGCGGAATTTTTTAGATGGTTTGATAATTCACTTGAGAGGACCCATGCCTGATAAAAGAAAATCAAAACCGAAAGGAAAATTTTCTTCTGCTAAAAATAAGAAAAAGAATTTCCCTGTTAAAGACAAGAAATTCAAGTCTAAAAAGGATTTCAAAAAAGAATAAACGCTATTTAAAAAAACAGATCAAAATAAAAATCCCGCTCAAAATTGAACGGGATTTTTTTGAATATATATAAAATATGAGTTAGCTTAAAACTTTTTGAACTTTATCAGCTGCTTCTTGAAAAGCAACAGCACTTTCAACATTCAATCCGCTTTCATCAATCATTTTCTTAGCTTCTTCTGCGTTGGTTCCTTGTAAACGAACAATAATTGGGACGTTAATTCTGTCTCCCATATTTTTGTAAGCATCGATTACCCCTTGAGCAACACGATCACAACGTACAATTCCTCCAAAGATATTGATTAAAATAGCTTCTACGTTTTTATCTTGTAAGATAAGGTCAAAAGCTTTTTCAACTCTTGCTGCATCAGCAGTTCCTCCAACATCTAAGAAGTTTGCAGGATTTCCACCAGCTTGTTTAATCAGGTCCATTGTAGCCATTGCTAAACCAGCTCCGTTTACCATACAACCTACGTTTCCGTCAAGGTCTACATAGTTTAAACCAGCTTTTCCAGCTTCAACTTCAATAGGATTTTCTTCTCTTTCATCACGCATTTCAGCATAATCTTTATGACGGAAAAGTGCACTTTCATCAAGCGTTACTTTAGCATCAACAGCGATGATTCTGTCATCACTTGCTTTAAGCACTGGGTTGATTTCAAAAAGGGAAGAATCTGACTTTTCATAAGCATTGTAAAGTTGGCTTACGAATTTTGTCATTCCTTTAAAAGCTTTTCCTGAAAGTCCAAGGTTGAAAGCAATTTTTCTGGCTTGGAAAGGTAATAATCCTGTAGCTGGATCAATTTCTTCTGTGAAAACTTTTTCTGGAGTTTCTTCAGCAACTGTTTCGATATCCATTCCTCCTTCAGGAGAATACATAATCATTGTTCTTCCAGTATTTCTGTTTAAAAGAACAGACATGTAATATTCTTCTGGTTCGTTGTCTCCTGGGTAATAAACATCTTCTCCAATCATTACTTGGTGAACTCTTTTACCTTCTTTAGGAGTTTGAGGAGTTACCAAATCCATTCCAATAATTTCATTGGAAATATCTTTTACTTCTTGTAAGTTCTTGGCAAGTTTAACCCCTCCACCTTTTCCGCGTCCACCAGCATGGATTTGTGCTTTTACAATATGCCAACCAGTTCCGGTTTCTTCGGTTAATTTTTTTGCTGCTTCTACAGCTTCCTCTGGAGTGGTGGCAACAATTCCGCGTTGAACAGTTACTCCAAAGTCACTTAATATTGATTTTGCTTGATATTCGTGTAAGTTCATAAACTTATAATTTTCTGATCCTTAAATAAGTTCCGCAAAGATAAGGATTTCAATATCAATCTATGGTTTATTTTTAAGAAATTTAAATTTGTTGGGTTTTTAAATCTATTAAAATATCTTTCCAGGATTTAAAATATGATGTGGATCGAAGATTTCTTTGATTTGCTTTTGAATTTCAAGATGTGTTTTTGAAAAAACAGTGTTCATATATTCTTTTTGAACAAAACCAATTCCGTGTTCTCCGCTGATGGTGCCGCCTAAACTGTGGGTGTATTCAAATATTTTTCTGATGGCTTGAGGTAAAACATTTTTCCATTTGTCATCAGACATTTCATTTTTTAAGATGTTGATGTGTAAATTTCCATCTCCTGCATGGCCGTATATCACAGAATCAAAACCGTATTCTTTTCCTAAAGTTTTTACTTTTTTAATCAGCAAAGGTAATTTTGCCCTGGGAACAACGGTATCTTCTTCTTTATAAATAGAAGCGCTTTTTGCTGCTTCGCCCATCACAGTTCTGATTTTCCAAAGCTTTTCTTTGTTGGCATTATTATCAGCAAAAAGAATTTCTCCTGTTTTAAACTTTTCTAAAACTTCAAAAATTCCTTCTATTTCTTGTAAAAGTGAATTTTCATCATTTCCATCTACTTCAATTAAAAGTCCTGCTTGAATATTTTTATCGAGTTTAAGAAAATCTTTTCCAATATATTGTTGAGCAATATCAATAGCTTTTCTTTCCATAAATTCTAAAGCGGAAGGGGTGAATCCTGCCATGAAAATTTTATGCACGGCTTCACAAGCTTCTTCAGCAGAATTAAAAGGAACAAAAATTAATAAATCTTTAGTGGGAATTTTCAATAGTTTTAAAACAATTTTGGTGATTACCGCTAAAGTTCCTTCAGAACCTACCATGAGCTGAGTGAGATTATATCCAGTAGAATTTTTTAAGGTATTTGCACCTGTCCACATGATTTCTCCGTTGGGCAAAACGATTTCTAAGTTTAAAACTTGGTCTTTTACCACTCCGTATTTTACAGCTCTTGCGCCACCAGAATTTTCTGCGATATTTCCGCCGATAAAACAACTTCCTTTACTGGCAGGATCAACAGGGTAAAACAAGCCTTTTTCTTTTACAGCATTCATTAATTCTTCGGTGATGATTCCAGGTTCTGTGGTGACTTGAAAATTTTCTACATCTATATTTAAGATTTTATTCATTTTCTGCATATCTAAAACCACTCCGCCAAAAATGGGTAAAGCTCCGCCGCTTAAACCTGTTCCAGCACCACGCGGAACAATGGGGATTCTGTTTTGATGACAGTATTTTAAAATTTCACTGACTTCTTTTGTAGAAATAGGTTGTAAAACTACTTGAGGTTTAAAAACTAAATCTTCTGTTTTGTCTGAAGCACAACGTAATAAATTTTCTTCATCAGTTAAAATTCTTTTTGAGCTTAATAGCTTTGAAAAATGCTGAAAATCTTTTTCGGTTAATGTGGTGTACTTCATAAAAAATCATCTTAAAAATAAAGTTCAAAACTAAGGAATAAAAAAATCCATTCCACAAAAAGCTTGTGAAATGGATTTTAATGAAAAACTTTTAAAGCAATTATTCTTTAATCACTTTAATGTTTTGTGTAGTTCCATTTTCAAAATGAAGACTTACAATATACATTCCTTTTGATAAGTTGGAAACATCAATAGTAGATTGGGTGTTGTCTAACTTTTCAGTTTTTACAATTTGTCCGTTTAAGTTATAAATATTTGCTTTTTGAACAATTGAATTTGCTTGAATATTGATAAAATCAACAGTTGGATTTGGATAAAGTTTTAAATCAACTTTACTGAAATCATCAGTTCCTAAATCTGCATCAAAAGGTAATTTATAAAAATCAGTTAAGAAAGTATTGCTGGTTGCTTCATAGATAATAGCAAGTTTATCATGGAATTCTCCATCGGTTTTTAAGATTAAATCTGCTCCAGAAATAGGACCTTTTTCAGTGTCTCCTCTAAATTCATGCAAAATGTTTTCACTGTCTTTAGCAAAAACTAAATTGTAAAATTTGCTTCCATCTTCAGCATCTTGTAAATAAACATAGCTGAAATATAAATCATCATTTTCATTGGTGAAAACATTTGGAGCTAAGAAAGCAGAAGTTAAGATAGGCTGGAAAAGAATAGCATCATCAGGAATAAAAAACTGATGTCTTTCTACTAAATCTCCATCAATATCATATTCATTAATCACGCCATAAGCATCACCATCAATCATATCTGGTTCACCAAGACCTATTACATAATGATAAGAATCTTCAAAAGGAATTCTGTTGAAATTATCTGATAATAAATCATCATTATAATCTGCGTTAAAAGTTTTTACCATTTCCCAGCTTTCGATATCAAAGAAACCTAACTGAGTTGCTTCTCCGTTTTCTCCTAATAAAAATCCTAACTGATTGTCAAATCCTTCAATTTCAGTCATATCTGGATTAACTTTTATGATTTCTTTGTCTAAATCATGCAAAATAGTTCCATCTTCTTTGGCAACTCTATAAGTATTCCACTCGGTGTCTGCCATCATATGGTAAAATTCTAAACCGTAAACGATTTTAAAATCATTGCTGGAATCAAAATATTCTTTGGAAATATCATATCTGCTGTCTTTGTAAAATCTTCCAAAGTCAGCCATAGGAATTACAAATTCTTCTGGTTCTTCATTAGGTTGAATATCTAATGTTATAGATTTTTCTTCTTGAAAATCAAGGTCTAATATTTTCAGGATAAGGTGATTGTCAGGATAAACTTCTAAAGTGGCATTGTCTAAGAAAATACTTTCATAATGCGCAACAACAATTTTTTCTTCTCCTTCAATATTGTAGAAGTTGAAAGGAACTCCTGCGAAATAGTTGATTAAATCTCCGTCGATAAAATATTCTTCTTCTACTGAAAAGTCAGTAAGATTAAAAGAAGTTGCTATCGCTTGATCTTCTCCGTTAACATAAGTGATGAGTTTTTTATTTCCTTGTGCATCTGTTTTTGCCCAAGCTGCTTGTCCTGGAACTTCTTGTATGGTATTTCCAGTTTCATCAACAATTATGATTTCTGAAATTTGTCCTTCAGGTCCCATGATTTCTTCATCAAAATAATGAACATAAACCATAAATTCTTTGGCGTCTTCTTCAAAGAAACCTTCAGAATAGTGATTTAAAACTTCTACATGATTTGTGTTTTCAGGAATTGTAACAGAAAAACTTTCTAAAGTTATAAAATCATTGTCATAAGTTTTGATGTCAATAGAAGTATTGCTGGAGCGAATAGCAGAATAATAAACCAAATTATCACTGTCTATCTGGTTTAAAATTCCCCAAACTTCAGTGTCCAAACTTAAGATGGGTTCAACTTCTGTGTTTTCTTCAAAAGTAGTGCGAGCAGAAGAAGTTGAATTATTTAAAGCATTGATATTTGTTTTTAAAGCTTGAGGTCTGTTTAAAGACGTCATATCAAAACGCTTGTTTTGATTTGCTTATTGTGCGTTTGTAAAGGTGAAACTCAATAATAACGCAAATAATAAAGTAAATTTTATTTTCATATAATTTAACGGTTATTGTTTATAAAGCGAGCAAGGTAAGCGAAAGAATTTATCTAAAAGTTAGGGAAATGATAAACAAAATAAGCGTTTTAAGAAGTTTGAAAAGAACTGATAAGTGAAAAAATAAAAATAACTATAATAGAAATAGAGTTTCATTATCGAAAGCCTAAGGAATAAACTTTTTCATTTCTTATAAAGTTGATTTTATGGTTTGTTTATAATTTGAAGAAGTGTCTTTCAGGGGCTGAAGATTTAACTTTTTTAGAAAAAATATAAGAAATGTTTTCAAATAAAAAATCCATTCCAAATTTTGCTTGGAATGGATTTTTTAATTCTCTTCAAAAAAGAATTAAATATGAATAGGTCTGGAATCTGTAGCATCCATAGCTGCTTCGCGGATAGCTTCAGAATAAGTTGGGTGAGCATGACTGATTAAAGCAATATCTTCTGCACTTGCTCTGTATTCCATAGCGACTACTAATTCTGCAATCATATCTGCTGCACGAGCACCAACAATATGTGCACCTAAAATTTCATCAGTTTCTTTATCGGTTAGGATTTTTACAAAACCGTCGATGTCTCCACTTGCACGAGAACGACCCAAAGCACGCATAGGGAACTTCCCAGAATTGTAAGCAATTTTACCTTCTTTTAGCTGGTTTTCTGTTTTTCCAACAGAAGCAACTTCTGGCCAAGTATAAACTACACCTGGAATTAAATCATAATTGATATTTGGTTTTTGTCCAGCTATAGTTTCTGCTACAAAAATTCCTTCATCAGAAGCTTTGTGAGCAAGCATAGCTCCTTTTACTACATCACCAATGGCGTAAATATTTTCTGCAGAAGTTTGTAGTTTTTCATTGACTTCAATTTGTCCTCTATCATTGATTTTTACTCCCGCTTTATCTGCGTTTAATCCTTCTGTGTAAGGTTTTCTTCCTACGGAAACCAAGCAGTAGTCTCCTTTAAATTCTACTTCATTTCCTTTTTTATCATCTGCTTTGATGATCACTTCTTTTCCTTTTTTCTCAACAGATTTTACTTTGTGAGACAAAGCAAATTTGATTCCTTGTTTTTTAAGAACTTTACGCAATTCTTTTCCTTGGTCTTTATCCATCGTAGGAATAATGCTGTCCATATATTCAATTACAGTTACTTCAGCTCCTAATCTGTGATAAACTTGCCCTAATTCTAACCCGATAACTCCACCACCAATTACCATAAGGTGTTTAGGAACTTCTTTCAAGCTCAATAATTCTGTGGAAGTGATGATACTTTTTTTATCGATATCTATAAACGGCAAACTTGCAGGCTTACTACCTGTGGCAATAATGGTTTTCTTTGCTTCAATAGTTTCTGCTTCACCTTTTTCTGGCGTAATTTTAATATGGGTTTTATCTTCAAAAGATCCCACTCCTTGATAAGTATCGATTTTATTTTTACTCATTAAATAATCAATACCTTTAGTAGTGGTCTCTACGACAGAATCTTTGCGTTCTATCATTTTTTTCATATTCAACTTTACCCCTTTTGGCACTTCAATACCATGTTCTTCCAAGTTTTTTATGGTGTCTTCATAATGATGAGAAGAATCTAATAAAGCTTTAGAAGGAATACATCCTACGTTTAAGCAGGTTCCTCCCATAGTTGAATATTTTTCAATGATTGCAGTTTTCATCCCTAATTGCGCACATCTGATGGCAGCAACATATCCTCCGGGACCTGAGCCGATTACGGCTACATCGTATGATTTCATAATCTTGATTTCTTTTTTATGATAAAACTTCGACAAAAATACAAAGAAATATGGGAGTGGTGCCTCATTTTTGATTTTATCAGAAAAGAAGAGAGATAAAATTACTTTAAAATATTTTTAATTTCTATAATTGATTTTTGTTTGGTAAAATCTTCTGCATAATCTTGAATTATTTCTGCGATGTCTTTTGATTTTTGCCATTTGTTGAAATCTGCTTTGGGAACAGCTTTTCGGTTTTGAGGTGTGTCAATTGTAGTAGGAACAACTACATGAGCTTGAATGCCTGTTTTTTCTGTTTCTGAATTGAGGATATTTGCCAATTGAAAAAGCTGAGATTTTGCCAAAGCATAAGCCACCACACCTTTGGCTTTTGAAGTTTGCATTCCAGGTTCTGAACCGATAAAGAAAATTTTACCTTTTTTGTTTTTCTTCATGTTGGGAAGAACTGAACGCGTTACAAAATAAGCTGTTTCAAAATTTAAAGCATATTGTTTTTGCAATTCTTTCTGACCTGTTTTTTCAATATTTCCCAAAGTAAAACCTCCAGTAGTTAAAACTGCAGCAGCTATGTCTTGGTGTTTTTCTAAAATAGCATTTATCGTTTTTGCTGTAGCAGCTTCATCGGTTAAATCCACTTCAAATTCATTGTAATTTTCATTTTTTATTTCATCTTTTTGGTGATGAACCAAACCGATTACCGTATAATTATTTTTCAGGAAATTCTGCACAACAGCTTTTCCTAAATTTCCATTGGCTCCAGAAACAAGTATAGTTTTTGACATGAGTTTTAGTTTATTTCAAATTTAAGCTTTTAAAATTAGTTGGATAAATACTTTTAAAAATTTCTAAGCTTAAAAAACTTTATTTTGTTAATAAAATTAAATGATGTTAATTTTATGCTATTTATGATAAAATTATTTTTAAGTTTGTATTTCTAACTAACCAAATATTATAATATGAAAACTTTTAAATTTTTAATTTTATCATTATTTATTGTTGGCGCTCTTAGCTGTTCGAGCGATGACGATGATTCAGTAGGAGGAACAGATGGAGTTATTTTCGGAAAATGGTATCCAACTACTTTTAAAGTAGAAGGAAGCATGAGTGTAGAAGGAATGGGTCAAATGGAATATATCGCAGAAGGTGTGGGAGATTTTGAAGGAATTTCTGTTGATTTTAAAGAAGATGGAACTTATTTTGCAGAAAATAATACTTTTCCTGTGAAAGTGACTGTGAAGTTAAACGGAGAAGTAATCAGTAGTGATGAGTTTCAGAGCACTTGGGATTTAGATCAAGAAGGAGAATGGGAAAGAGATGGAGATGTCATTATCTTAATTGATGATGATGGCGTGGTAAACTATGATATTTTAGAATTGACTTCTTTTAAATTTACAATGCAAACCGATGAGGGAAGCATAGATGATATGGGAGAAGATGCGCCGGATGATATGGATATGACCATTACTTTAGGATTTAAACGCTAAAATATTTATTAAAAAAAACCAAAAACATCTTGCTGGTTTTCACAAACTATGCAAGAGTTTTTTTATGGAATTATTAAAATATTACTTTTCAACTATATCTCCTGATCCAGTTGAAGAGACCTTGATTTTATCTGGATTTCCTTTATAATAAATATCTCCAGATCCAGTATTTGAAATCTGTAGGTCTTCAGCAACATTTATTTCTGCATCTCCAGAACCTGTGCTGTTGATTTTTGCTTGTTTAACTGAAAAATCATAAGCATAAATATCTCCAGAACCAGTTTTATTGACTTCCATAGTTGTTGATTTTCCAGCAAGTTTTACATCTCCAGAACCTGCCATTTTAATATGTAAGTTTTCAGTTTCTAAATTTAAGTTTAAATCACTTGATCCTGTTTGGTTGATTTTAAAATCTTTAGCTTTTATTTTTCTTTCTGTAGAAATATCTCCAGAACCAGCAGAGTTGAGTGCAGTGAGATTTTTAGGATTTACTTTTAAAACAATATCTTGATGTGCGCGAATACTTGTGTTTTTCTTGAAACCGATATATAAAGTAGAGTTTTTAACTTCAGTTTCCACATATTCTAAAAGATTAGATTCTCCTTCTAAGCTTATATTTCCTGCTTGAATTTTATCAGTAATAATTAAATCTGTAAATCCTGATTTTTTAATTTCCTGAAAATTTTTGTCAATTTCTCTGTTTTCAATAGTAGATTCTTTATTTCCTTTGATGGTTTTTCCTCCATTTTGGTAATAAATCTCTTTAACACAAGAAGTAAAAGTGAAGAATAAAATTAAAATAAGTGCATTTGTTTTGATAAAGTTGAATTTCATAATTTGAGTTTTTAAGGGATTAACTTGATTTTTGAATTTCCGTATTTCATTTCTAAAGAAATTTTACCTGAACTATTTTTTGTTTGTCCAGAATAAATTTGTTGAGTATTTTTTTTAATTTGTTTGTCAAAAGATAAATTGGAAGGATATTGCAATTTTCCATAAGAAATATCAGCATTGAGTTTATAACCAACATCTGATTTAACCCCTAAAGAAACATTGGTATATTTAGTTTTGATCGAAACTTCTTCAAAATCCTTCTTCAACTCAGAAATAACTAAAGAACCATAACCATTTATAGTGTTCAATTTTCTTATTAAAGAACCGATTTTGATTTGTGTATATTCTGATTCAATATTCATCTGATTTGCTTTTTCAATATGGAGACTTCCATAATTCATCTTTGCATCTAATGTTGATATTGTATTGATTTTCAAGTCAGTATATTTAGATTTGAAAAATAGATTTTCTGTGTTTCCTATATTTACCTTTGTATAACTCGCATTGATATTTGCTTTTTTAACTTCATCAATATTTGCTTGGGAAACATATTTTAGCTGAAAATCATTTGTAGGGCTATTTAATTTTTCAATATTGAGATTTCCATATTCTAAAATTACAGCAGAATTTCCAAAAAGTTCATCTATACTTATATTTCCATATTCATTTGTTAAAGAAACATGATTGGTTTTAGGAAGTTTTACCGTGTAAACAATTGAAAATTCAGCATTGTTTCTTCGATTGAAAAACCCTAATTTTTGAATGTTTGTTGAAGCAGAAACTTTTTTGGGATTGGCTGAAAAATCTACAGAAATAGAATTTAATCTTTCTTTTACTTTATCAGATTTATTACCTTTTACACGAATTTCAATATGAAATGCAATCTCATTTTTCTCCCAAGTTTGCAAATTGATATTTCCATATTTATTATGAATTGCTAAAGTAGCATCAGAATTTACTTCAAATCTTTTTTCAATAATTTTTGTTTGTTTCTTCTGTAAATTTTCAGCTTGAATTAGAGGAATATTCAATAAAAAAATGAATAATAAACTAAAGTATATTTTCATGATATTCAGATTTATAATGGTTTAAATAATCTATTTTTTGAATGGAGTTTTCTAAAATTTCAATTTGGATATCTAAATTGGAAAGAATGAAAATTTTGAGTTGTTCATTTCCATTAGATTTTTTATAATCTTCTAAAAGAAGTTGATAATCATTTTTTAAATTATTTATTTCTTGAAGAGAATTTTCTATAATTAATTGGTTTTCTTCATTCTTTAAATCTTTTAATTTCTCTTTTCTTAGCTTGATTTGGTAATTCATATAAGATTCAGCTTCAGATAATTCAGGGGAATAATCAGCTAAAATATCTTCTGAAGTTGTCAGGTTTAACAAAGCATATCCTGAAATAAAAAAGAGAGGAATTAAAATTGCTGCAATTTTTATCCAAGAAAACTTTTTTTCTTTTTCTAGAAAACACAGATTTAATTTTTCTTTAAATCTTATTTCATGACCTTCTGGTAGTTCAAAAGCAGGGCTTTGGTGTTGCTTGTGTTTCATTTTTAAGTGATTAAAGAAGTTAATTTTTCTTTAGCTCTTTTTAATAAAACTCGTGAATTGGCATAACTGATATTCATGATTTTAGAGATTTCTTGATGATCATAACCTTCATAATAAAAAAGAGAAATAATTTTTCGATAATTTTCAGGTAATTGTTCTAATCCATTTTTGATTTTCTGGTTTTGGTTTTGTGTGAAATCAGATTCCTTTTCTAAAGTATTTGATAAATTAAGATTTTCAATATTTAAAGTGTTTTGATACATTTTATGTTTTCTTACATAATCTAAAGATTTATGAATAACAATAGATTTTAGCCATGCACCAAAAGTTGAAGTTTCTTTAAACTGATCCAAATTTTTAAAAGCAGACAGAAAAGCATCTTGCATAGCTTCTTCTGCTTGCATATCGTCTTTTATGATATTTCTACTGATTTGATACATGGCTTTAGCATATCTATTATATATACTCATTTGAGCTTTATGATTTCCTTTCTTGCATTTTGAAAGGAGATCTTTTTCATTATGTATTTGAAATAATCTCAATTTATAATAAGGCTTGTATAATAAAGACGAGAAGTAAAAGCGAAATGTTACACTTTTGAGCAGATATTTTTAAAAAATCAGCTATTTTCTAAAATCTGGTATTTTTTGATTTTGATTTCAGGATATTTTTCAAGTAGAATTTCTTGAATTTCCTCGGCTTCTTTTTTAGAAATAAATTCGCCAGCAATGATTTTATGAATAGTAGAGTTGTCTTCTTTTTCAGAAATAATTCGAATTTTATTATCGAAATAAGCAGTTAATTCATAAACTAATTTAAAAACAGAAGTTTTATCTTTTAGTTTGGCAATTTGAAGACCATATCC
>Ga0079226_10000094_pt1 | contig 53651 bp, 59 predicted proteins | sample Poulit2014_FD_76345 | JGI IMG/M metagenome (GOLD analysis project Ga0079226, IMG submission 76345) | Agricultural soil microbial communities from Georgia to study Nitrogen management - Poultry litter 2014 | ecosystem: Environmental > Terrestrial > Soil > Agricultural land | place: USA: Georgia...
CAATACGGATCACTCGGGTGAGAAAACCCATCTGAGTGATCGCCAAAAGCGCAATACGGATCACTCGGGTGAGAAAACCCATCTGAGTGATCGGCAAATCGTAAATACGGATCACTCGCGCGGGAAAATTCCTCTGAGTGATCGTCAAATCGTAAATGTGGATCACTCGGGTGAGAAAACCCATCTGAGTGATCGTCAAAATCGCAATACGGATCACTCGCGCGAGAAACTCCTTCTGAGTGATCGTCAAATCGGAAATACCGATCATTCGCGCGGGAAAACCCATTTGAGTGATCGTCAAAAGGGATTGCATCTCCATCTTTCGCTTAAATCCCAGAAAGATGACGAGCAAACCAGACTCCCTCTTTAGGTCCCCCCAAAGACCCAAAAAAATCCAGCTTGTCCTCTAACATAGTTCCATCTTTAATCGAATATGTATACGAAGAATGACAATATGCTGGATGCACATACTGTGGATGGAATTTTTTAAATAACTATATTATGATTAAGGAAGTTACTTATTGTTGGGAGGAATTGTAATGGATCAGTTTATGAGGCGGGCCGTGCAATTAGCGTTAGAGAATGTGGAAAAAGGTGGCGGACCTTATGGAGCCATTCTTGTCAAGGACGGGGAAATTATTTCTGAAGGTGTCAACGAACTGCACATGCACTATGATGTGAGCGGACATGCGGAATTACTTGCAATCAGACGGGCTCAAGAAAAGTTACAAACCCATAATTTATCTGGATATATCATGTATGCCAGTGGTGAGCCTTGCCCGATGTGCTTAGCGGCTATGTATATGGCTGGAATAGAAGAAGGATACTACTGTTCTTCCATTGAAGATTCCGCTGAGCTCGGTATGGGTGGATCTGTTAAGTTATATGGTGAATTTAAAAAGGCCCGGGAAGAAAGAGAACTAGAAATGAAGCCGATGCCTTTAGAAGAGGGCATGGAAGATCCAATGGTTTTATGGAAAGAGAGACAATAAAGTTACCTATAGGCTGTTGGGTTTTCCACTTCCTATATTAAATTGATAATCTATTAATGATGTCTGGGGGAAGGGCTAATGACTTTTTATAAATTGCTCGTTGCTGTCCATATCATGGCAGCGATTTTAGGATTAGGTCCAGGATTTGTGATGATTTATATCGTGACAAAGGCAAAGAACATGACCGAATTACGCCACGCTTTTTTCATCAGAAACAGGGTGCATCACTTCGTAATGATTGGTGGAGTCCTATTATTAGTAACAGGACTATGGATGGGCTTCCTGCAAACCTATTTATTTAAGGCAGGCTGGTATTGGTTAAGCTTAATTTTATACTTAATTGCCTTAGCGGCAGGACCATTTATTTTAAAACCGTTAGATAGACCGATAAAAAACATCTTAGATAAGCATAAAGGAGACAACATTCCTGAAGAGTATTACGGGTATTCGAATCGGTTATTTTTCCATGAAAGAATTTTAAATACGATTTTTATTGTAATTATTATACTAATGATTTTAAAACCCTTTTAAATTTAGTAAGAACGGAGGATTTCGATGAAGAAATGGGAACACGAAACTACAATTTCAGCTTCTATTGAGGATGTTTGGTCCCTGTTTGACTACTCCTTTGAACAAATGAAAAAGATTAAGCCTGAACTAATCAGCCTTGACCTTGTCGAGCAGGCGGAGGAATTTGTCGGTTCTGTCTATCGCCAAGTTTATAAAAAGCGCCGAGTCGTTCAAGAGCATTTCATAACTATTTTAGACCATAAAGACACAACAGATTATAAATTATTAAAAACAACCTTTGATCTTCCAGGTATGCTCAGGGTGACAAACAAGTATGAACTAAAGAAACTATCTGAAAAAGAAACATCCTTAAAAACAAAAATCATAAATGAGCCCCTCAGATGGGATATGAAATTTTTATTATTATTTGCCGGAAAAAAGCCAGCAGTGGATTTATGTAAACAAGTACGTAATGTAGCCGAAGCAAATTAGTATGAACGAAAAAATGAATGACACAGACAGATAAAAGCTCTTTTCGACTAGTGAAAAAGAGCTTTTTCTATGCCCTTCCTCAATCCTCTACAATTAAGCCAAGCATCTTAGCAAAGCCAACACTTTGTTCCTGGGAAATCTTACAGCCTTGCAAGTCCTCAATCGTCACCGTTAAACGCTCAAAAGTCGAGGATCGCAAATCAATTCCCTTTAAAGAAGTACCGGCAAAATTAACCTCATTCAAATCACACTGATCCAAATAGACATTCCTAAACTTAGCTTCATAAAAATCCGCCTTAGGTAATTTCGTATTCGTAATTGCCACCTTTTGAAGGTCAGCATAGCCAAAGGAACTTAGGGACAATAGATTATGATCAAAGACGACATTTCGCAAACTAGAATCCGCGAAATTCGTACCGATCATTTTGCACTGTGTGAACTCCGTTCGGTGGATGATTGCCCCAGACAAATCCGCATTTGACAGATCACAGTTTTTAAAAATAACATCTGTCAGTTCAATATCTGGAAAAACCACCTTTTCAAAATGAAGATTCTCGAAAATAAGCTTGGAAAAAATCGGTTTTTGAATCCTTAAATCTTCAATAGTCTGCTCGACAATCTTCCCATTAGTCATATAGTAATCTTCATCCAAGAGAACGTCCAGAAACCGCATCTGCTCCAAGTGTGCTGGTAATTTTGGTGCTTCAATTTTAAGCTTTTTCAAAAGAGCCTCCCCCTTTCAAACTGCCATTCTAAGCTATATTTAGTATAGGCATAGAAAAGGGAAAGGACAATTAATATTCCAAAAGGAGCCTTATCCCTTGCAGGAAAAAAATTCCCATGTTATTATTTTGACACAGTGACCAAAATGTCCAAATGGTCATATTAGGGAGGTGGAGCAAATGATCATTGATCGACGGGAACAAATTGTAGAAGCGGCTAGTGAATCCTTTGCTATTTATGGTTATAAAAATACGACAATGGATCAAGTCGCTCGCCTAGCGAATGTAGGCAAGGGGACGATTTATACCTTTTTCAAAAATAAAGAGGAATTATTTAATGAAATTGTCAACAAGCTGATTGATGAAATGGAATCAGCGGCCAAGGAAGCCATTGACGAAGAACTTTCCTTTCAAGAAAATGTTCATCAAGCCGTCTACAAAATGTTAGAATACCGGAGAGAACACCAATTAATTATTAAACTCTTTCAAGAGAAACGTGATCTCGGAACACCGGCTGTAGAAGTCATGATGAGGAGATTTGAAGATACAATTTTAGCCTTTATTGAAGAAAAGGTAAAATCTGCCATTCATAGGGGAGAAATTCGTAAGGGCGATCCAGAATTAACAGCCTTTGTTATTTTCAAGCTATATATTGCCTTAATTTTCGATTGGGAAAAGACAAGAGAACCCTTGACCAAGAAGGAAATTGCCCAGTTATTCGAGTTTTACTTATTTAAAGGATTATCCAAGTAATCCTTTTATTTTTCCAGTCATATGACCAAATGAACGATATGGTCATATGTTTTTACCGCAATATGACTAAATGAACAAACTAGTCATAAATTATTTAGGAGGTTTTTCTTTTGTTTAAACGTATCTTTAGTAAAGAATCATTAGCAGTTTTTAAAAATAAAAAATTAATGCTAGCCCTAACGGCTATTCTATTTGTACCCGTTCTGTATGGAGGAATGTTCTTGTGGGCCTTCTGGGATCCCTATGACGGTGTTGGCGATATACCGGTCGCAATAGTCAATGAAGACCAGCCCTATGAATTTGAAGAGGAAATCTTTGACCTAGGGGATGAACTTGTTAAAAGGCTAAAGGATGAAGATGACTTCGACCTACATTTCGTCAGTAAAGAGGTCGGATATGCTGGCTTGGAGGATGAGGATTACTATATGCTAATCGAGATTCCCCAAGACTTTTCAAAGAATGCGACAACCCTAATGGACGACCATCCGAATAAGCTTCAACTCTATTATGTGCCCAATGAAAGCTATAACTTTTTAGCCTCTCAAATTGGGGAAACGGCCATGCTACAGATCGAACAGGCCCTAGAGGAAAAGCTTATAGAAACTTATACAGAAACGATTTTCGATAAAATTGATGAAGTTGCTGAAGGCTTAGCCGAGGCAGAAGATGCCACTGGTGACCTAGACGAGGGGGCTGAGGAAATCCAAAGTAATACCCATAAGCTTAAGGACCATTTACAAACTTTAGCTGAAAAGTCGGTCGAATTTGTTGATGGGACGGGAGAGTTAAAGGAAGGAGGCCAACTATTCGTCCAAGGAACGGCTACATTAGAGGACGGGGTTGAACAATTGTATGATGCTTCGGGCCAATTACTAGGAGGAGCTGGAGAACTGGGAGAAGGTTCCATAGATTTAGAAGATGGTTTGTCCCTTGCTGAATCAGGCCTCGGGGAAATCGATGAAAATCTCCCCCAATTACTCCAGGGAATGTCGGAACTCTTGGAAGGAATCAGTGAATTTGAAGCGGAATTGCCTAAACAATTAGGGGCGGAAATTGATCAAGCCCTAGAAATAGGAAATGAGCAATTAGACCAAGGCTTAGCTCAGCTTGAAGAAGCTATAAATCACGGTCTAGGTGCAAGTAGTAAAAATAAAGACGGCCTAGCTACACAACTTTCCCAAGGGCTGACGGAGGAACTTGAAAAGGAACTCAACAAGGTAGGGGACCAGGCCAAGGAAGTTCCAGAGGAAATAGCAGACAAGATCGCAAGTAAAATTACCAACCCATTAGGTGAGCGCCAGGAAAAGGCAGTAAAACGCATAAAAGAAACTATGGAAAAGCTAGGTTTACCAGAGGAACAAATCGAAACAATCCTAGAAGTAATTACTGAAGACATCCCAAGCGCAGAGGAAATCCATCTCCTGCTCACCGAACAAATTACCGAGCGGATCGAGGACAGAATGTTTGATGTCGACGCCCTTATCGCTAGCAAGCAAAAGGAAATCGAAAAATCCGTAAAGGACGGCGTCTTTTATGCTGTAGGAGAAACAGAGAAGGAGATCTCAGCAGGTTTCCAACTCTTTTCAAAGGAGTTAGATCATGCTATAGCGGAAGAAACACCCAAGATTGAAAAAAGTATCGCTAAAGGCACAGAACCCGCCTTCGCCCAACTGAAGGACGGAACAAAGGAACTTGAGCAGGGCCAAAGGACTCTCCAATCGGGAATAAAGGAAGTCACTTCAGGAACGGAAGAATTGTCTAAAGGAGCCCGAACACTTTCTGAAGGCCAGCAAGAATTCGTCTCCCAGTTCGCTTTATTCACATCGCAATTTGACCAAGCAAAAGAAGGGGCCCAAGATCTTGCAGAAGCTTCAAAGGAGCTCTTCAATGGTGTCTTAAAAATGGATGATGGTGTTCTGGAATTAAAGCAAAGTGCAGATGATTTAGCTCAAGGGTCGAGTGATCTAGCCACAGGAACGGATGATTTAAAGGCAGGGACAGAAGAGTTTAATGAAGAGATGTCTAAGGCAGCTAAGGAAGCGGGAGATGTTCATGCTACCGAGGAAACTCATAATATGATGGCTAATCCAGTAGAAGTGGAGACGGAGAAAATCAATGAAGTGCCTAATTACGGAACCGGATTTGCTCCTTACTTCATCTCCCTTGGCTTATATGTAGGAGCCCTGCTACTTTCCATTGTCTATCCCTTACGAGCACCAACCATTACACCGACCAGTGGATTTAATTGGTTCCTAAGAAAGACAGCAGGACTTGGTGTGATTGGTCTCATTCAAGCTATTTTAGTAGCAAGTATTCTCTTATTTGGTCTAGGAATTGAAGTTCAAAGTGTAGCACTCTTTTACATGTACGCTATCTTTACTAGCTGGACCTTTATCGCAATCGTTCAGTTTTTAGTAACGTGTTTTGATGACCCAGGTCGATTCGCAGCTATTCTTATTTTAATTTTACAATTAACGACGAGTGCAGGAACCTTCCCTCTCGAGTTAATTCCAAAGATGCTTCAACCCTTTAATGCCATATTACCGATGACTTATTCAGTGACCGGCTTTAAGGCAGTTATTTCTAGCGGAAACTTTAATGTCATGTGGCAAACTAGCTTTATCTTAGGAATCTTCACTTCGGTTTGCTTACTATTAACCCTATCTTATTTCCTATTGATCTATAAAAGAAAAGCGCCAATGATGCTAAAGCAAGAAGCATAAGTTATCACTTACAGTAAAAAATAATCGAGCAGGGTCAAGGCTGGAGAAATCCATTTTGCCTTGACCCTGCTCGATCTATTTATGCTTGTTCTTCGAAGAGTTTACAAATTTCAACAATCACCTTACTTGCCTTTTCCATATCGTCAATCGAAGCAAATTCATAAGGGCCGTGGAAATTTTCCCCTCCTGTAAAGATGTTAGGAGTTGGAAGCCCCATGTAGGAAAGCTGGGAACCATCTGTCCCACCACGGATGGGTTCGATGATAGGGTCAATAGAAAGATTGTTCATAGCTTCCTTAGCAATATCGACAACCTCCATGACCGGCTCAATCTTTTCCCTCATATTATAGTATTGGTCAGAAATCTCTAGAGTTACCGCATCTTGACCATATTTCTCCTTTATTTCATCAGCAAATTTTTCGGTGGTTTCCTTACGGTTTTCAAAGGAGTCCCGGTCGAAATCCCTAATAATATAAACAACTTCCGCCTGCTCGACATCACCAGAAATCGAGATTAAATGATAAAAGCCTTCATAGTTTTCCGTATGCTCTGGACTTTCCAATTCTGGGAATTTGCTAATGTATTCCGCAGCCATTTTTCCAGCATTCACCATGAAGCCCTTAGCAGTCCCTGGGTGGACACTTTTACCCGTAAAGCTTGCCCTTACCGCAGCAGCATTAAAGCTTTCATATTGTAGCTCACCAATAGGGCCCCCGTCCACTGTGTAAGCAAAGCTTGCCTTAAATTTCTCAACGTCAAAGTGATGAGGACCTCGACCGATTTCTTCATCAGGTGTGAAGGCCACACGAATATCACCATGCTTTATTTCTGGATGCTTGATTAAGTATTCCATGGCCGTCATAATTTCTGCGATCCCTGCCTTATTATCCGCCCCCAGTAAGCTTCTTCCATTTGTTGTCATCAGGGTATGGCCCTGATAATTTTCTAATTGTGGGAATTGCTGTGGGGATAAAACAAGACTATCTTCCTCATTTAAAATAATGTCGCCCCCATCATAAGATTCAACAACTTGAGGCTGAACATTTTTTCCAGTCACCTCAGTCGCCGTATCTAAATGGGCTAAGAAACCAATAGTCTGAACATCCTTTTCTGTATTCCCTGCTAGGGTGGCCATGACATAACTATTTTCATCAATAGTCACATCTGTCATGCCAATTTCCTTTAGTTCTTCCACAAGCATTTCCGCAAGTTCCCTCTGGCCCTCAGTTGTAGGGACTGTGTCACTTGCTTCTGTTGATTGAGTATCAACCCTTGCATATCTAGCTAGTCTTTCCGTCAATTTACTTTTCATATCTATCATCTCCTAGAACTCATTTTACCATAAGATAAGGATTTTATAGCTATTTTTTATATCTTCCAAAGGGGCTCGTTTTCAAAAAGGAAATTTGTGACCCCTATAAGAACTATGATAAAGTGGAGAGGAATCCTAGGGTTTTCCGTCATTTAGAAAAGCCCGGGCTTCAAGAGAAAAAATATAAAAATGACTATATTATCTGTAGTCTGACATGCTAATATGAGTATAAAGGATAGAAGAAAGGATAATGACTATGATTATTTCGGTAGAATCATTGCAAGAAAAAATAAAAAAGGAGGAAAATCTCGCCATCCTAGATGTGCGCTTTAGCTTACAGGATATAGAAGCTGGGAAAAAGGCCTACCAGCAGGACCATATTCCAGGCGCCTTTCATCTGGATTTAAAGGATGACCTGGCAAGCCCAGCCCAGGAACATGGCGGTGATAATCCCCTGCCAGATCCAAATATTCTAGCAGATAAACTAGGAAAAATCGGCATAGATGAAGAGACGACAGTAGTCATTTACGACGAAGATAACAAGATGTTTGCCGCCCGAGCCTGGTGGGTCCTCCATTATATCGGTCTAGAAGAGGTCTATATTCTCGACGGAGGATACAAACTTTGGAAGGAAAAGGGTCAGGAAACAAGCACGGAAATCCCCAGCCCAAAGGAAAAAACTTTCACAGCAAAAGCCAAGGACCACCTATACGTCAACATCGACACCGTAAAGGAAAAATTAGCGTCCAAAGAAGCCGTACTCATCGATTCCAGAGCACCAGGACGTTACCGAGGAGATAATGAACCCCTTTATAAAAAAGCCGGACACATCCCCGGAGCCGTCAACTTCCATTACACCGACGTATATCAGGAAGACGGCACATGGAAAAGCAAAGAAGAACTTCAAAAAGTCTTCGCCAAGCTATCCAAGGACCAAGAAATCATCGTCTCCTGTGGATCCGGAGTCTCCGCCTGCCCGAACATTATCGGCCTAAACAAATCAGGCTTTACAAATGTAAAATTATATCCAGGAAGCTTCAGTGACTGGGTATCCTACAACGACAATGAGGTTGTAAAAGGCGATGAGTAAAAAGGAGCGATGCTCTTGGGTGACAGACGACCAGATCTATGAGCAATACCACGATGAAGAGTGGGGTGTCCCGTCCTATGATGACCGCTACTTGTTTGAAATGCTCACCCTAGAAGGCGCTCAGGCAGGCCTCAGTTGGATTACTATTTTAAAAAGACGGGAGAATTATCGCCGGGCCTTCGATCACTTTGACCCTGAGAAAATTTGCCAATATGATGAAGAAAAGGTTCAGGAGCTTTTGCAAGACGAAGGCATTATTAAAAATCAATTAAAGGTCCGGTCCGTCATTAAAAATGCCAAGGCCTTTATCAAGCTTCAAGAGGAATTTGGCAGCTTTTCAAACTATCTTTGGCAATTTGTCGATGGTGAGCCGAAAATAAATAACTGGGCATCCCATGAGGATGTTCCCGCTTTTACCGAAGTATCGACCAAGTTAAGTAAGGATTTAAAAGCTAGGGGTTTCTCCTTTGTCGGGCCTAGGATCCTGTATGCTTTTATGCAGGCGACGGGAATGGTTAATGACCATGAGAAGAAATGCTATTTAGCAAAGAATAGATAGGAGAAATAAAATGAATCATTTAAAGTTAAATAATGGAGTAGAAATCCCACAATTAGGATTTGGCCTATGGCAGGTGCCTGATGAGGAGACAGATCCAGCAGTTTTGAGGGCTATTAAGGAGGGTTACCGTTTAATTGACTCAGCTACCGTATATGGGAACGAAGCGGGGGTTGGAAGGGCTTTAAAGAAAACGGAGGTCCCACGCGAAGAGCTTATTATTACGACCAAAGTGTGGAACTCAGACCATGGCTACGACGAAACCTTAGCAGCCTTTGATAAAAGTTTAGAACTTCTCGGTACAGATTATGTAGATTTATACTTAATCCATTGGCCGACACCCAAGCACGATCAATTTGTCGAGACCTATAAAGCCTTAGAAAAGTTATATAAGGACGGAAGGGTCCGGGCAATCGGTGTATGTAACTTTGATATTGAACATTTACAAAGGCTACTTGATGAATGTGAAATACTTCCAGTAGTCAACCAGGTAGAGCGCCACCCTTATTTCCAACAGGAGGAAATGATGGACTTTTGTAAGAAGCATGACATTATCCTTCAGGCTTGGAGCCCACTTATGACCGGTGGAGCTGTTTTAGAGGACCCCTTATTAGAGGAATTAGCTAATAAATATGGGAAAACACCTGCCCAGATTGCTCTCAGATGGCAAGTGGATTCCGGTGCAATTGTCATTCCTAAATCCGTAACCCCTACTCGAATTAAAGAAAATTTTGATATCTTTGATTTCGAATTAAGCGAGGAAGATATGGAGAAAATCAAGGGGATCGACCGAAACCACCGCAAGGGGCCAGCGCCAAAGGAAATGAACGTGCGTTAGGGAGGATGGAACTTTAAACCATGCTAATCCACCATGGATTTGTTATCATGGTTGTAATAAAGACTATGTGAAGGGCGTGGAATGAGGATGGAAGCAGATATTAATGTTCGAAAGACAGAGCACATTCGAATTTGTTTAGATGAAAATGTAGAAGGTGTTAATAAATCTACAGGATTAGAAGGCATTAACTTTATTCATAATGCCTTACCAGAAATTAATTTCTCATCAATTGACTTGGCGACTTCCTTTTTAGGAAAGGCCTTAAAGGCTCCGTTTCTAGTCAGCTCGATGACTGGTGGTTCGGAACTAGCAGAGAAAATTAATCAGAATTTAGGTATGGCAGCAGAGGAGAAGGGATGGGCTATTGGCCTAGGATCAACCAGGGCCTTGTTAGAAAGTGATGCCCATGAAGATTCCTTTATGATTCGTAAGTATGCGAAGACTGTTCCCTTAATAGCTAACCTAGGGGCAGTTCAGTTAAATTATGGTTATGGCGTGGAGGAATGCCGACGTTTAGTCGAGATGACTGAGGCTGACTCCTTAGTCTTTCATTTGAATAGCTTACAGGAAGTCGTTCAGGATGAAGGGGATCTAAATTTTGAAAACTTACTTCCAAAGATTGAGGAAGTTTGTAAAAGTCTTGATGTTCCCGTCGGTGCTAAGGAAGTCGGCTTTGGAATTGACGGTTCAATCGCGGAGAAATTATATAATGCTGGAATTTCCTATATTGATGTAGCCGGTGCTGGTGGTACTTCCTGGAGTCAGGTAGAGAAGTTCCGTTCCAAGGACCAGCTTCGTATCAAGGCTGCAGAAGCCTTTAACAATTGGGGAATCCCGACTAAGGATTGTATCGTTTCTGTCAAAAGTCGTTTGAAGGATGTCCCTGTCGTCGCAAGTGGTGGGATGAAAACCGGACTGGACGCAGCCAAGGCCATTACAATCGGTGCGGATCTGATCGGATTCGCCAGACAGTTGCTCCAAGCGGCAACGGAAAGTGCAGAATCCGTACTGTCGACCATGGAACAAATCGAATTTGAACTGAAAATGACCATGTTTGGCATTGGTGTTACAAATTTAGATGAATTAAAAAACACCAAACGCCTTAAAATCATGGGTAAATCCTTATTAGATATGGAAGAATAGGACAGATGTAAAAGCCTGGGAGCAAATCCCGGGCTTTTTTTAATGGAAAATAAAGCTTGAATTTCTTGTATAATTTTCCCTTATTATTTAAACAATAGTCTTAAAGGAGTGACTCTAATGGATGAAGAGCTAGAATACGGAAAAGACCATAAATACATTCCCATGACCTCAATCAATAGCCGAAAGGGTAGGGAGGTAAGCAAGGACATCTTTTATTACACGGATCAAATAGTGAATGTTGTTTTCCTCGGCGACCCAAGGGATGACTATTGGTATTTAGTTGATACGGGTCTTCCTTTTTCAGCCAAGGAGATCATGCAGGTCGCCAAACAAAGATTCGGCAGGGACAGTCGACCAGAAGCCATCCTCCTTACCCACGGACACTTCGACCATGTTGGTGGTGTGATTGATCTCGTGAAATTATGGGAAGTCCCGGTCTATGCCCATGAACTAGAATTTCCCTATTTAACCGGGGAAAAAAGCTACCCAAAAGCCGACGGAACCGTTGAAGGAGGAATCCTGGCGAAAATATCCTCCTACTATCCAGTAGAACCCATACAATTGGGTAAAGCATTACGGCCTCTCAAGGAGGACGGTAGCTTACCCGGACTTGATCAATGGCGTTGGCTTCATACGCCCGGCCACTCACCGGGACATGTATCCTTTTTCCGCGACCGGGACCGGACCCTCCTTTCTGGGGATGCTTTTATAACCGTTCGGCAGGACTCTTTGTATAATGTTCTAATGCAAACGCCAGAGGTGAATGGACCTCCCAGATATTTGACGACAGATTGGGGAGAGGCTTGGACTTCTGTGGAAAAGTTATTTCTATTAAAACCAAGACTTGTCGTTCCTGGACACGGGATAGCCTTAGAGGGTGTCCAGCTAAGGGAACAGCTGAAAAAACTTCTGGAAAATTTTGAAGAAATTGCCCTACCTGATTACGGCAAGTATGTAGACGGAGAAGAAGGTTTTGAGCATTAAAACCCTTCCCTCAAAAAAGATAGGCAGTAAACATTATTTTCTCCCCCAGCTATGGTACAATTACCTATAAGAAAGTGGGGGTGTCCTATGAAGATAGAGGTATGGTCTGATTTCGTTTGTCCCTACTGTTTTTTGGGTAAACGAAATTTAGAACTAGCTTTAGAAAAATTCGCCCATAAAGAAAATGTTCGTATCAAGTACAGAAGTTTTCAGTTAAACGATCCCCAGGATAACGAGGGCGAAATTTATGTTACAGAAGCTTTATCAAAAAAATATGGAATGCCTAAAAAGCAAATAAACTTGATGAATGAACAATTACAAAAACAAGGAAAAGAAGCTGGTATCACATTAAACTTTGAAAAATTACTCCATATTCAAACCTCTGATGTACACCGTATTGTTAAGCACGCAGAAAGTCTTGGTCAGTCAAAGGACTTAATCAATGATTTGTTTGAAGAGTATTTTACAAATAACAAAAATATAAGTGAAGAAGAAACCTTAATTCCTTTAGCTGTAAAGGCAGGTATGGAAGAAGCGGAGGCTAAAAGAGTATTTGAGACCTGTAAATATGGTAGATCCGTCAAGGAGGATATTGAATTAGCCAGAGAATTTAATGTGCAAGGAGTACCCTTCTTTGTAATCAATGAAAAATATGCCGTACCAGGCGCTCAAGCTGTTGACGCTTTTATTGAAATTTTAGAATCTATATGGGAACAGGAAGGTAGTGTTTTTGGTCAGACTGATGAAGGAATTAACAACACAAATTATTGCCATGGGGATGCTTGTGAGCGCAATAGTTGAAGAATTTTCTTTGTTTTTATGAAGAAACGAATTTCTGCTTTTAAATGAGAAGGGGAATTCGTTTTTTTTATGGAGAAAATGAAAGCCCTATTCATTTTTGAAATCAAATATGACATAAGTGTGATAAAGCACAGATAATGGGGATATTTGATTGACTAGAGTCTTATTTCTGCTATACTAAAATTAGCAATCTAATTGATAATGAATATCATTCCTAATTAGATTTGGTGTTAATTGATAATTATTCTAATCTAAAGGATATCTGTCTATGAAAATTCGCTATTTAATTATCACACTCATTATATTATCTATTACTTCGATCTTTTTAGGAGTTTCTCAAGTATCGATTCTTGATGTTTTTTCACTAACTGAGGAACAGAGGCATATCCTATTAAACAGTCGTCTTCCTAGATTGTTAAGTATTTTAATCGCCGGGGCAAGCATGAGTGTTGCAGGTTTAATCATGCAGCAGCTTAGCCGAAATAAGTTTGTATCGCCGACAACGGCGGGAACTTTAGACTCTGCGAGACTAGGAATCTTAGTTGCTATTATGCTGTTCACGGGAGCAACTGCCTTGCAGAAGATGCTCGTGTCCTTCGCATTTGCCTTAATAGGTACCTTTGTCTTTATGAAATTGCTAGAGAAGATTAAGTTTAAAGATGCGATATTTATTCCGCTCGTCGGACTTGTATTTGGTAACATTATAAATTCGACATCTACTTTTTTTGCTTATAAAAATGATCTCATTCAAAATATGACCTCCTGGTTGCAAGGTGACTTCTCAATGATTATGACTGGGAACTATGAATTGATGTTCGTTAGTATTCCAATCTTGGGAATTGCCTATTTTTATGCCAATCAGTTCACGATTGCGGGAATGGGGGAGGATTTTTCAAAAAACCTCGGTCTGAATTACCGACAAATTGTGAATATCGGTCTTGCTATCACGGCCTTAGTGACAGCTTCCGTTGTCCTATCTGTTGGAGTGATTCCTTTCTTAGGTCTAATCATTCCGAACATCGTTACGATTTATCAAGGGGATCATTTGAAAAACACCTTGCTACATTCGGCCTTACTCGGTGCCTTGTTTGTCCTAGCTTGCGATATTATCGGACGTGTAGTTATTTATCCATATGAAATTCCGATTAGCTTAACAGTAGGTGTAATTGGAAGTGGGATTTTCATCTACTTGCTAGTAAGGAGACAGAAATATGGGTTATAAAAAGAAACTTTACGCATTAGCTATTGTAAGTGTCATTGTCGCAGCCCTATATATTTTCTATGACTTATCAGGAAATATTGGTTACATTTTACCGAGGAGATTTATAAAAGTTGCTGCTATCATTGTAACGGGTAGTGCCATTGCTATATCGACAACGATTTTCATGACGATTACCAACAACCGAATTTTAACACCAAGTGTGATGGGGCTAGATGCTTTATATCTACTTATCCAAACGGTGATTATCTTCTTGTTCGGTTCTGGCTCACTGATTATGATGAACAGTCATTTGAATTATATGATATCCATTGGTTTAATGATTTTGTTTTCCCTCTTACTCTTTCGAATCTTATTCAGAGGAGAACAACAAAATATTTATATATTACTTTTAGTTGGAATCATCCTAGGAACCTTCTTTGGAAGCTTCACTTCCTTTATGCAGGTTTTGATCGACCCGAATGAGTTTATGGTTGCCCAGGATAGAATGTTTGCAAGTATTAATAATGTAAACAGTGATTTATTATACATATCCCTATTAATTTTTGGGTTAGTCATCTTGTATTTGCTACGGTTTTTCAAATACCTAGATGTGTTAGCTTTAGGAAAGGATCAAGCTGTTAACTTAGGAGTTCCCTACGATCATGTTGTAAAGCATTTACTTGTCATCGTAGTGATTCTCGTATCTGTAGCAACAGCACTTGTTGGTCCGATTACATTCCTTGGTTTAATTGTCGTCAACTTGGCTTATGAGTTTTTCAAAACCTTCCGTCATACTTATATTTTGATTGGAGCAGCCTTAATTAGTGTGATTGCTTTAATAAGTGGTCAATTCCTGGTTGAGAAGATCTTTACCTTCCAGACGACTGTCGCTGTATTAATCAACTTCTTCGGAGGTATTTATTTCATATACTTATTAGTAAAGGAGCATAAACTATGATAGAGATTAGCGGTGTTTCAAAATTTTATGGTGAAAAGAAGGTCATAGAAGATGTGTCGCTATCCATTGAAAAAGGTACGATTACTTCTTTTATCGGTCCAAACGGTGCAGGTAAGAGTACACTTATTTCAATGATTAGTCGTTTAATCGCTCAAGATGATGGAGAGATTTTCATTGAAGGTGCGGATGTCCATCGTCATGACAGTAATAAATTAGCTCAAAAGGTATCGATTCTCAATCAGTCCAACCACATCCATTTAAAATTAACGGTTCGCGAGCTTGTCTCCTTCGGTCGCTTCCCTTATTCCAAGGGTAATTTAAAGAAGAAGGACTGGGAAAAGGTTGATGAAGCGATTGAATATATGGAACTTGGCAATATGCAGGATAAATATATTGACGAGCTAAGTGGTGGACAGCGTCAGCGAGCCTATATTGCAATGGTTATTGCTCAGGATACGGAATATATTTTACTTGATGAGCCTTTAAACAATTTAGATATGCGTCACGCTGTACAAATTATGAAGACTTTAAGAAGACTTGTTGATGAACTTGGAAAAACCGTCGTTATTGTTATTCATGATATTAATTTTGCTTCCTGTTATTCAGATCAGATTGTAGCTTTAAAGGATGGTAAAATTATTAAGCACGGTGGGGCTTGTGATGTCATTGATGAATGTGTCTTAAAGGACATTTATGATATGGACTTTAATGTCCAGGAAATCAACAATCAAAGAATCTGTGTTTATCATGCTTAATGAGTAATTATATGGGAAGAGCTGATTTACTTTCAGCTCTTTTTTTATTGGTGTGTCTATTTTGGTCTAAGCAGCTTTTCTTAAAGGGGCTTGGTTTTTTATGTTTGTGAAGAGTTTTCTATTTTATGTATTTTTTACTTGTCAAGTGCTGGGGAAATGTGGTTGAATGAAGAGGATGACTTTTTTAATTAAAGAAATGAGGCAGTAAATTTATGCGAAAATTATTATTTGCTTTAATCGCTCTGACGTTAGTTTTAGGAGCTTGTGGGAAGAAGGATGAGGAGCAGGATCCTGAAGAGACTGGGGTATTGCCGGTTTCTGATGAGGAGTTAGTTGCGAATGATGAGGTGGCCATTTCCATTAATGATACGGAAGTTTTAGGGAATGTATATAATTTACTTTATGTACAAACTAAAATTCAGTTATACAATTTCGGTCAGGATGTTGAGGATACTGATGCCGTTAAGGAAATGACTGTGAATACCTTGATCGAACAGGAGTTAATTAAGCAGGCCGCTATGGATAAGGGTATCGAGTACTCTGATGAGGATGTTGATGCGGAGTATGATAAAATTATGGAGGATAGTGGCGATAACGTAACTGAGTTTTTAGAGGAGTATAATTTAGATGCTGATGCCTTTAAGAACCAAGTATCATTTTCCTTATACTTAAATGATTATATGGAATCTGAGTTAGAGGTTGAGGTTACGGAAGAGGACGTTGAGGAGTTATATGAAGAGCTTAAGGAAGAGACTGATGAATTACCGGAGTTTGACGAGGTGAAGGATCAGCTTGAGGAGGAGCTTAAGAACCGGGAGCAGCAGGAGAAGGTTCGAGAGATTCTCGATGGCTTGAAAGAAGACTCAACAATTGAAACACATATTTAACATGGTCGGGGCACTTCCTTTGAGAGAAGGGGAGTCGCCCTTTTTTTAATATAAATTACTCAACAAAAGCTTTCATAACATGGTATAATGAAACGGTATATTTAATAGTAGTGAATATAAGGTTAATGAAATAGAAATTTGAGACCTATTTACCTATAAGATAAGGATGAAAGTGAATGAATAAAGATCAGTTATACGATCAGTTGAAGATGATTGTTTCAAAAAAGAATGTGATTAAAGATAAACCTTTAAAGGAATATACCTATACTCGTCTTGGTGGTGAGGCGGATTATTTTGTGACGCCGGAAAGCTATGAGCAGGTTCAGCGAATTGTGAAGTTTTCTAGGGAGCATCAAATTCCTTTTACCCTGTTAGGCAATGGTTCCAATTTGATTATTAAGGATGGTGGAATTCGGGGTATTGTGATGAATCTCGGGAAGTTGAAGGATATTCAAATAGAAGAGGGTAGAGTGACTGCACAGGCCGGTGCTCGTATTATTGATGTCTCTCGGGCTGCGCTTGATCAGCATTTGACGGGGCTTGAATTTGCATGTGGGATTCCTGGTTCTGTTGGTGGTGCTCTCTTTATGAATGCCGGTGCTTATGGTGGTGAGGTTGAGGATGTTCTGACCTATGCTACTGTGGTGACGCAGGAAGGCGAGTTGAAGCAGTTGAAGGCTTCGGATTTGGATTTGAGTTATCGTACGAGTAATATTCCAGATAATGGTTATATTGTTTTGGATGCTGTCTTTGATTTACGTTCGGGAGTTTATGAGGAGATCAAGGCGGTTATGGATGATTTAACTTTTAAAAGGGAGTCCAAGCAGCCGCTGGAATACCCATCTTGTGGGAGTGTCTTTAAGCGTCCGCCAGGTTATTTTGCTGGAAAGTTGATTCAGGATAGTAACTTGCAGGGAGCTCAAATTGGTGGTGCTCAGGTATCTACCAAGCATGCGGGATTCATTGTGAATATTGACGGTGCGACAGCTGATGAATATATTGCCTTAATTCATTATGTGCAGCATAAGGTGAAGGAAAACTTCGGTGTGGATCTGGAGCGAGAAGTGAGAATTATCGGCGAGGATCTAGAGAAGTAAGAATTTCATTTTAATCAATCTTTTGAATAGTTAGGGGAAAGAGAAGCGTGTGGAATCGATTTAGATTTCATGCGCTTTTTTTGTGTAGGCTTCTGAAGCTTCAAGGGGGAATGCCGCTCACTCGGTTGGGAAATCCTTCGTGAGTGATCGTTAAATCTGGAATGCTGATCATTCGGTAGGGAAATTCCTTGTGAGTGATCGTCAAATCGTAAATGCCGCTCACTCGAGTGTGGAATCCTTCGTGAGTGATCGTCAAATCTGGAATGCTGATCATTCGAGTGGTAAATCCTTCGTGAGTGATCGTCAAATCTGGAATGCTGATCACTCGGTTGGGAAATCTCCCGTGAGTGATCGTCAAATCGTAAATGCGCACTACTCAGGTCAAAAATCCCAGGAAGAATGATCGCTAAGGGGTACCTCAAATAAAAACCGATAAACAAATGAATGTTTACCGGTTGTCTTTGATTAGCTTCTGAATCGGTGTAGGAAGCTTTGTAGTCTTTCGTTGGTTGATTCTTCAAGGACTTCTTGTGGTGTTCCTTCTTCGGCGATGACACCATCATCGATAAATACCACGCGGTCCGCGATGTCTAAAGCGAAATCCATTTCGTGGGTCACCAGGACCATAGCCATTTCGCCAGATTCAGCTAAGTCACGAATAACTTCGAGAACTTCTTCAACGAGTTCAGGGTCCAGGGCGGAGGTTACTTCGTCAAAAAGCATAATTTTCGGCTTCATGACTAAGGCTCTAGCCATGGCGACTCGCTGCTTTTGACCACCAGATAGTTGGCTTGGGTAATGCTCTAATCGATCACCTAGACCAACCCGCTCTAGCATTTTGATAGAAAGTTCCTTGGCTTCCTTCTTTGATTTCTTCTGAACGTTAATGGGTGCTGTCATACAGTTTTCCAAAATCGTCATATGGGGGAACAAATTAAAGTGTTGGAAGACCATTCCAATATCTCCTCTAATTTGACTTAAATGTTCCTCGTTAGCTCTTACTTCTTTACCCTTTGATTCCATCTTCCAAAGGTTTTGGCCATCAACGAAGATGGTACCAGAAGTAGGCTCCTCTAATGTCATTAATAAACGAATGAGAGTAGTCTTTCCCGATCCACTCGGTCCAATGACAGCTACCTTTTCAGAAGGCATAATATCTAAATTTATACCCTTTAGAACTTCTAGATCTCCAAAGGATTTGTGAATATCGTCATATCTTACAATTGGTTTATCCACGCACAGTTCTCCTTTCCATTCTCCTTACATTATACACTACTTTTCTAGGAGCTTTCCTCAAGATATATATTTTCTTTTCCATATTTTTTGTTCATTCTTTCTTCAAGCTTATTAATAATCAATGCTGAAGGATAACTTAGAATTAAGAATAGGATGGCAACGACAGTAATCGCTTCTAAAGCACGATAATGTATGGAGCCAAAATCCTCTGCTAAGTGTAAGATTCCAACGACACCAATGGTCGATACAAGTGGAATCTCCTTAAACATAATGATTAAATAGTTTCCAAGCATAGGAACAGTTGGCGGAATCGCCTGGGGCAAAATTATTTTTGTCCACTTTTGATAGGTAGACAGGTTTAAAGCGGTGGACGCTTCCCATTGCCCGGCATCAACAGCTTCAATTCCAGAGCGGTATACCTCACCAATATAGGTACTAAAATGCACACCTAAAGTGAGCACGGCTACCGTAAAGGGTGATAAGGTAATACCAGCAATGAGTGGTAAAGAATAAAACATAAAGTATAACTGGACTAAGGGTGGTGTTGAACGAATGAACTCCATCGTCCAAGTCACAATAAAGTTAATCGGCCGGTTGGGTATCCGTCTTAAAAATGTCCAAGCAAAACCAAATATTAAGGCGAATAAATAGGTGATAATAGTTAAACCAGCCGTTACCTTCAATCCCTTAGCTACAAAAGGAAAGGCCTCGAAAAATAAATCCCATTTCCAATTTAGCGGGATAAACTGTCTAACCCAATCCCAGAATCCATCCCAATAACTGAGAAAATCCATTATGTTTCCACTCCTTTCTTAGAAAACTCTTCTAATCTTCGAGTTAACCATATGAGTGGCAACGCGATAATGAAGAAAAAGATTAAAATAACTAAATAGACAGTCGATTCTATAGCGATATTTGAACTTCTTAAGATACTACCGTAGTAGAGAACATCCGTTAATCCGATTAGGGAAACGAGGGATGTTGCCTTAAGCATTTGAATGAGATAGTTACCAAACTCAGGTAACATCATTCGAACAGCCTGGGGCAGGATAACGATTCTCATCCGTTGAAAGGGTGTCATGTTTAGGGCAATTCCAGCCTCTGTTTGTCCCTTTGCAACAGATAAAATAGATCCTCGAACGATTTCAGACATGTAAGCTCCGTAGTTTAGCGAAATGGCTAGAACAGCAGCTAAAATGTCACTTCCAATTCGGATTCCGAACAACATGGGTAAAGCGTAGGAAAACCAAAATAGCTGTACAATTAATGAAGTTCCGCGGAAAATTTCTACATAGACTGTTGTCGCTCCACGTACGAACTTCCTTTTTGATAGTCGTAAAAATCCAGCAATAAAAGCAGTTACGTAACTAAAAATTGCTGAACCAATTAATATAATGATTGTTATACCCATCCCCCGTGATAGTTGGGGGAAGATCTCAATAAAACTGCTAATTTTTATCAACTCCGCATCCATTAGATCAGTTTCTAAAAACAGGCAAGGTCTGACCTCAAGTGCACATGAGAATCAGACCTCGTTGCCTCATATTAACCGTTGTATAACTAGAAGTTAATTTAGGTTAAAATTCACCTTTACATACTTTTTCTGTTGTAGCTTCCTCTTCTGGGAAGTTATTCTCCGGATGGAAATGATTATCTTCTAAAAGTTTAGCAACAGTACCGTCATCTTTTAGTTTTTGTAATGCTTTATTATATTCTTCAACGAATTCTTCATCAGATTCTCTGAAAGCAGCAGCTCCATAACTTGGATTACCTTCAACCTCTGGCTGAATAAAGTCTTCAACAAATTCTAGTTCATCCGTATCAGCAGAAAGTAAGGCCATTTTTAAGGTCATTTCTGTAGCTGTTGTAACGTCTGCTCTACCTGATTGAACGTCGGAGAAAGTTGCCGGAATATCTGGAGCAGTTTTAATTTGATCTTCGTCTACTCCCTTTTCCTTAACAAACCCGATTTCTGTTCCACCTTGCATAATAGATACCGTCACATCAGGATTATCTGCGATGTCTTCATAACTGTGTAAATTAAGGGGGTTACCCTTTGGAACGATTAATCCTTCACCGTATTTCATTTCTGGTTCACCAAATAATACGTTTTCACATCGTTCACCAGTTATGGCCATACCTGCAGTAACTACATCAAATCGATCAGCATCTAGACCGGCAATTAAATCACCGAAGTCTGCTAAGTGTGCATCAACTTCATCGATTCCTAGTTCTTTAAATACTGCCTTAGCAATATCGACAGCAGCTCCTTTAATCTCACCGTCTTCCTCGTAAGCGTATGGCTTCTCATTTGCAAATCCAATTTTAACGACACCTTCATCTTGTACCTTGGAAAGTGTGTCTTCTCCAGTAGATCCACAAGCCGCTAATAAGAGAAATGTAAAGATAAGCGATGTGGCTACTATAAAGTTTCTCATGTTAAAATAAACCTCCTTAATTTTTGCGCTTTTTTTAAGCGTCACTTAACATCTTATCCTTAAGCTTTTTTATATACAAATTCGCTATAACACGATATAAGTTTATTAATCATGGTATCATTCACTAAGACGAATCAAGCTATAGGTAACAAAATAATGCTAGTTATCTGAGCCTTAAACTCTCGTATACTCGGAATTTATGAAAATAGATGTAAAAAAATGGGTGTCGTGGAAAAACGAACGGAAAAAAACCCCAGTTTTCACTGAGGTTCTGAAGTTATTAAAGGAGTTAATTTCCTTTCAATCTTCTCTTCTTGTTTGCGTAAAGACTTTGGTAGAGATAAACTACTACCCAATTCTTCAACACTTTCGTCAACGGTAAAACCCGGTTCATCCGTAGCTAATTCATATAAAATACCGTTTCCATCTCTAAAGTAAATGGCACGATAGTATAAATGATTTACGATTCCGGAGTTAGGCATTCGAATTCTTTCAAAGAGATCCCGCCAATTTCTTAACTCTTCTAAATTTTTAACGCGAAAGGCAATATGATGGATACTACTATAGCCAGTTATTCCTTGGGTCATGGATTTACTCTTTTGTAAATGAATTTCATTCTTAAGATCGTCATCCCCAGTCGTATAAATACTCACAGGATCACCATTTAAAGGACTCTTATATTCCCCGTCTAACTGAAGGCTAAGCACTTCCTCTAAGACAAGAATTGAATCTTCATCTTTGGATACTCGAATCATAGTCGGCCCTAAGCCAATAATTTGGTCCTTACTCGGAATCTCCGGACTTCCGATAAACTCATCATTTACCTCAATATCTTCTCCACTAGAGATTAAAAATAATTTATGGCCTTCCTCATCTTCAAAAGGGAGAGCCCTTTGACCAGCAATTTCAATCTGGTCTTCATGGGTAATTGAATGGGCTACAAACCTTTTCTGCCAAAAGTCTAAAGACTCGTCCCGGGGAATTCGGAAGGAAGTACCGTAAATCTTATTGTTACCAACAAGAGTTTCCTCCGATTTCCTCCTCTCAACAAAGGACAAGCAAGTCCGGCCCAGCCCAACATGTGTGGCATAATATAATTTACGAGCCCTCTCATCCTCATGGTGGATCGTACTTTTAATTAATCTCATGCCTAAAATTTTTGTGTAGAAATCATAATTTTTCTGAACGTCCCTCGTAATTCCAGAGACGTGATGAACTCCGTGTAACTTCATTCTTTACACACCCCTATCAAACTACTAATTAAATCCGCCCCCTTTATTGTGAAGTATAGTCAATAAAAGGAAAAATAAGCAATTATCTTTTATTATACACTATTCTTTCACAGGATGTCTTTACCTTTTAAAATTTTCTAAAATTTCTTTTTAAAAGTCTAAGGAAATTCCACCGTAAAGGATATATTAATAAAAGTAATCTGCTATAATGAAAGAAGAGAATACTACTATTTAACAGAAAGGAACGTTTTTTATGCATAAGCCATCACGAGTAATCACGATAGCTGGATCAGCAGCCGGAGGGAGCGCTGGTATTCAAGCCGACTTAAAAACCTTTCAAGAATTGAATGTCTATGGTATGAGCGCCATAACCGCCATCGTCTCCAGACACCCAGTAACGGATAAAAATATCCATCCACAGACAATCGAGGCCATCGAAGCCCAATTTCATACAGCCATGAAACAAGTAGGAACAGACGCAATCAAGGTAGGAATGCTATTTACCAAAGAAGTCATCGAAACAACAGCAGAATTAATCGAACAATCCGGAGTCAAACATGTCGTCATCGACCCAGTCATGGTAGGCAAGCTAGACTCCAAGTTATTAAAGGATGATGCCATCCAATCCCTAAAAGAAAAACTACTCCCACTCGCATCCGTCATGACACCAAACATGACAGAAGCATCAATCTTATTAGGAGATCGGAAATTAACTAACGTCGAAGACCTCAAGCAAGCCGCCATCGATCTTTACGACCAAACAGGCAGAAAAGTACTGGTCAAAGGAGGGCGCCTAACAGGCCCCGCCGTGGACATACTCTATGATGGGGAAAGAATCACAAGCTTCGAAGCCCCACGAATTGATACCAAGAACACCAGTGGCGCAGGCTGTACCTATGCCGCAGCGATTACTGCTTATTTATCCAAAGGAGAAACGGTCTCGAGTGCCATTCGCCTGGCAAAAGACTTCGTCACCACAGCTATAGAGCACGGGTTTTCCTATACCAATATGGTTGGTCCAACCTATCACGCCGCACTCAGGCTAAAGGGATCTGCCCATCCAATTAAAGTTACAGAGCACAAACTATAATCATTAAAAGGAGTTCAATTACTGTGAAAAAAGCCTTGTTAAATATCGATTATACCTATGATTTTGTCGCAGAAGACGGGAAATTGACCTGTGGAGAACCAGGACAGGTCTTAGAAGATTACATCGTTTCATTAACAGAAGAGTTTATTGAAGCAGGGGAATATGTCGTTTTCCCCATTGATGCCCATGAGGAAGATGACCCTTATCACCCGGAAACAAAGCTTTTCCCGCCACATAATATTGTTGGGACTTCAGGTATTTATTTATACGGGAAATTGCAGGATGTCTATGACAAGTATAAGGATCAAGATAATGTATATTACTATGATAAGACGAGATATAGTGCCTTTGCTGGGACAGACCTAGAACTACGCTTAAGAGAACGTGGAATTAAGGAGCTTCATTTAGTCGGTGTCTGTACAGATATTTGTATCTTGCATACGGCTGTTGACGCTTATAATAAGGGCTTTGATATCGTTGTTCACAAACAGGGTGTCGCAAGTTTTAACCAAGCGGGCCATGATTGGGCCTTGACACATTTTGAAAACACCCTAGGCGCTAAGGTCGTATAAAGATTGACATTGTAAGGCTTTAGCTATATATTATTAGTAATATTGAAAACGTCGATGAGGAATAGTATGATTCGTAAAGCCTACAGAGAGGGAACGGCTGGTGGAAGTTCCTAGGTGAGCGAGTGAGAACCTACCTCTGAGTTCACATTCAGAAAAGCTTCATGCTCTAAGAAATGTGCGGGTAATTCCGTTATGTAATTAAGTGTGTAAAGGTTATTCCTTTGCAAACAAGGGTGGTAACGCCAAACCTCGGTCCCTTTATGGACACGGGGTTTTTTTATTTTTAATTTTATAAAAGGGAAGGTGCTCAGGATGAGTAATAAGAAATTTGTTGAAAAGGTGACAAATATGGAGGATGACTTCGGCCAGTGGTATACAGATGTAGTTAAACAGGCAGAGCTTGTTGACTATGGTGCTGTTCGCGGGACGATGATTATTGAGCCTTATGGATATGCTCTTTGGGAAAATATCCAAAATGTATTAGATGGTAAAATTAAAGAAACGGGACATACAAATGTGTATTTCCCCCTATTCATTCCAGAAAGCTTACTCCAAAAGGAGAAGGACCACGTCGAAGGCTTTGCTCCTGAAGTAGCCTGGGTAACCCATGGCGGAGACGATGAACTTGGTGAAAGGCTTGTCGTTCGTCCAACCTCAGAAGTGCTTTTCTGTAAGTATTACTCAGATAAGGTGAAGTCCTACCGGGACCTACCAAAGTTATATAACCAGTGGGCCAACGTTGTTCGTTGGGAGAAGACAACCCGTCCATTTTTACGTTCCTTAGAATTCCTCTGGCAAGAAGGCCATACAGCCCATGCCACCCACGAGGAAGCAGCAGAAGAGACAGATCGCATGTTAAATGTTTATGCAGATCTCTTAGAAAATTATTTAGCCATTCCTGTTTTAAAAGGGAAGAAGACAGAAAAGGAAAAGTTCGCTGGAGCAGAATATACATTGACGGTAGAGACCTTAATGCATGACGGTCGAGCACTCCAGGCAGGAACCTCTCACTTATTTGGTACAGGTTTTGCCGAAGCCTTTGATATTAAATACTTAGACAAAGACGGTAAGCAGCAATATGTTCACCAAACTTCCTGGGGAGTAACGACACGATTAATCGGAGCCCTGATTATGGTTCATGGGGATAACCGAGGACTTGTTATTCCACCACGAATTGCACCTACTCAGGTGATGATTGTTCCTATTGCCCAGCATAAAGACGGCGTCTTAGATAAGGCTTATGATTTAAAGGATAAACTTAGTGAGTACACAAGGGTAGACATTGACGCAAGTGATCATATGCCAGGCTGGAAGTTTAACGAGAGTGAAATGAAGGGGTATCCTGTAAGGTTAGAAGTCGGACCTCGTGATATTGAGAATGAACAGGTCGTCCTTGTTCGTAGAGATACAGGGGAGAAGGAGTTCGTTAAATTTGCGGAATTAGAAGAACGACTACCAGCCCTATTAGAGGAAATCCAGACTAAGCTGTTCAATCAGGCTAAGGAACACCGAAAAGAAAAGACCCATGAGGCAACAAATATGGAAGACTTTAAAACAACCTTAGAAGAAAAGGCTGGATATATTAAGGCCATGTGGTGTGGTTCTACAGAATGTGAAGAGGACATCAGAGAAAAGACCGGTGCAACGTCAAGGTGTATTCCCTTTGAGCAAGAAGAACTTGACCATAAATGTGTAAACTGTGGGGAAGAGACAGATACCCTAGTTTACTGGGCAAGAGCCTACTAAAAGCAAAAAACGTTTAGTCATTTGAAATGGCTAAACGTTTTTATGTTAAAAATCTCTTTTGAATGTGGGCGGGGTGCAACTTACAACTCTCTTGTTTACCAAACCATTTATAGCGGTTTTTAGCAAAAATGGAGTAGGCAAAATTTCGGATTGGTGCTGGTACAATAATTAAGAAGTAAAAGGCCCTCCAGAAACCGTCCAAATCCTTTGCAATTTTTAGGGCGGCCGTCGATTTCAGATAAGCCTGATCCTGATCAATTAAAAGTAAACTATCTTCTTCTTTTGCAATGGCAAACTTCCTTTTTAACTCCTTGCCTAGAGAACTTTGCTGGGAGGCGAATTGGAATTTGCCTTTTTTGTCCTGTTTAATAATAAAATTTACGGAGTTATTGCAGAAGTTGCAGTCTCCGTCAAAAAGGATAATTTTATTCATTAAAATCTCCTCCTCTTCCTATTTATTATACTACATTTTTCTTCCTTATTACATAGAAGGAATCTTTTTTGCTACCCTTCTCCTTGGCTTTTCGATTTATCCTATGGACTAGTCTGTTTGATTAATTGTTGAAGGAGTGAGAGGAAGGCCTGTTCGTTCAAGGAAGACGTAACATACGCTAACAGAAAGAAAGGAGATGATTTTTATGAAGAAAATTTTTATTGATCCTGGTCATGGTGGCCAAGATCCAGGTGCAGTTGCTAATGGATTACGGGAAAAGGATTTAACTTTGAATATTGCTTTAAAAACGAGGGATTATCTCAGGAATCATTATGAAGGTCATTCCATTAAAATGTCGCGAACGTCGGATCAGACGCTTTCTTTAACCGAGCGAACGAATATTGCCAATACCTGGGCGGCGGATTATTTAGTGTCGATCCATATTAATGCCGGGGGTGGAACTGGTTTTGAATCTTTTATTTATAATGGAAATTATCGGGGCAAGCCCAATACCGATCAATTGAGGTCTGTGATTCATGATGAAATTGTTAAAAAGACGAAGTTTTTCAATCGTGGGAAGAAAGAAGCGAATTTTCATATGCTGAGGGAGTCCAGGATGCCAGCGGTACTGACAGAAAATGGCTTTATTGATCGTTCTGAGGATGCGGCTAAGTTAAAACTAGACTCCTTTTTAAGGAAAATAGCCGAAGGACATGCCCTGGGAATTGCCTTAGCCTTGAAGCTGAAGAAAAAACAAGAGAAAGTATACTATCGGGTTGTGACAGGGTCTTTTAAGGAACAAACAAATGCGACGAAGCGGGTTCAGGAATTAAGGAATAAAGGTTTTACTTCCTTTATTACCGCATTTACGCATCAGGGTGAACTTTTTTATCGAGTGGTAACGGGATCTTTCGAAAAGCGAGAGAATGCCGAAAAGCGGATGGCGGAATTAAAAAAGGATGGTTTTCCGTCCTTTATGGACGTCTATAAACCATAATTCATAAATTTTTAGATAAAAGTTAAAATAGCTTGCTTTTATTTATAAGTAATAGTAAACTTTAGATAGCAAATGGTAATTGAAGGGCAATAATACTTTACGATCTCTTTAGCAGGATGAGTGTAAGTATTTATGTTTCAATGAATTTGCACGATATTTTGTATAAGGAGGTCGTTTTATAATGACTGGTACAGTAAAGTGGTTTAACGCTGAAAAAGGTTTCGGATTCATCGAGCGTGAAGACGGAGATGATGTATTCGTTCACTTCTCAGCAATTCAATCTGAAGGATTCAAGACTCTTGAAGAGGGTCAAGAAGTTCAGTTCGAAATTGTTGAAGGAGAACGTGGACCTCAAGCAGCAAACGTTGTTGCTCTGTAATTAAACGGAAGAGACTTACCTCTAAAGAGGTAAGTCTTTTTTTATGATAAAATATTTTTGTGAGGAGGATCCTTGGGTGAAAAAGGAAAATATGGATGAATATATTATTAAAAATTATCAGGAAGAAGAGAAGATGATGATTTTAATTTATGCCCAGTTCTGTGTTAATCATGACCTAGACCCTGTTGAAATCTATAAAGAAGCCTATCCGAATGAAGAGGGCAAGGACTCTTTGATAGAGGCCTTGGAGTTAACAGTGGCTAAGGAGGAAGCGGATCCTATTTCAGATGATCTTGTTCTCCAATCTTTGCAAGCCTTTGGGAATGACGATTTAGCCTTTATTTTATATCAAAGGATAAATAAACCGAGGGAAAAATGAAAAGCTATTTTACCCACAATAAATTAAACAATATGAGATTTTAGGATAACTTCTTACACTTGGGGAGCTATCCTTTTATTTTGCCTTGAAATAATACTTTATGCCTATTAGCTAAGCTTGATAAATTCTATAAATCTAGTATAATTACATAAACCTGAAATATTCAAAAAACAGTAAATTTTTCCTAAAAGGAGAAAAGATATGAATTTGTTTTTATTTCGACATGAATTAAAGTTAATGATCCAAAGTAGGAAGAATATTTTATTTTTGATCTTTTTCTTAATTGCTATTTTTAGTTATATATTTATTATTTTACCTAAGGAAGAAGGTCTAGAAAGCTTTGATGCAGAGAATGTCTCTGCGGAAGTAAAGGAATTAGAAGTAATGCAAAAAGGACGGGAAGGTAGACGACATACAGGTGGTGGATTTAGTTCTATTAGCTTTTATTCTAGTAATAATTACAAATACATTCTGAACCGTGGAATGCTTCAAGCCTTTGATGATAAGGACTTTAATCGTCTAGCTTATTTAAGAACTTTTTATTTAACAAAGTTATTAGAGGGTGAGATCTTTGAGGATGAAATGTTTCAGGATTCCGATTATCCTGCAAAGGATTTAGATCATTATTTAAATAAAAAATTAAGAGAGAATGAAGTATTACTTCAATCGGAAATTCCCATCACTTATGAAATGATTGAAGAAAAGACTGTCCTTCAAACTATGAAAAATATATTTTTATCCTTTGGCCCATTTTTACTTTTATTTAGTGCGATTTACTTTAGTAATGACATTCTCATAAGGGATAGGGAACAAACTTCAACGGTTCAAGGCATGCCGATATCATGGTATCAATACATTAATACCAAGTCTATCGTAGCTTTTGCATATACTATATTTATTTTACTTAGTTTACTAACGATAACGGTCATTGTTTTAACCTTTTCAAAGGGTTTTGGTTCTTTCCAGATGGGGGTTCCCATCCTGTCCATTATTCCGGATGGCCCGGTGTGGTTTATTTATGAGTACGGTACAATTTCAATGATAAAATATTTTGCTTTAACCTTAAGTTTTGCTCCAATCTTTATGTATATATTTATTAGGGTGAATATGATTTTTAGCCTGCTCTTTAAAAATGAATGGGTCGTTATCCTATTGAGTTCCTTTCTTTTATTTTCAGAAAGACTGTATTATGCCAGGGATAAAAGAACATTATTTAATATTGGTATAGATAAGTTCCCGCAAAGCTTCTTTGACTTTGGGAAAATCGTAACGGGTGAGAAGAACTTCCTGTTAAATATGAACGAATTAACCTATGGAAAGGGCATTGTCATTATGTTCATATCCCTCATTGTTGTGGAAATTCTTTTATTACTCGCGGCGAAATTAGTAACGAAGGAACGCTTCTTTAACGTATAAAACAGTGGAAAAAACGAGGAGGAGAACATGTTAGAACTAAAGGATATTACAGTTGCTTTTGGAGATCATGTCGTGTTAGAGAATTTATCTTTAAAGGCGGAGGAAGGGCAAATTATCGGTTTAGTCGCTCCGAATGGAATGGGTAAATCAACCATGTTTAATGTAATCGCAAATTATGTAAAACCGACGGAAGGTGAGGTTGTCTTTTTCGGTAAAGATACTTATGGAACGGAGAAGGATGAACTGAAAATCAGACATTATTTATCCTTTCTACCTGAGCAAAAGGATTTATTCCAACAGCTCTCTGGTGTTGACCATTTAAGGCTCTATGCAAATATGTGGCAAAAAAATGATAAACACGTCGATCAAATCATTGAAGATTTAAATATGGGCTATTACGTGAAGCAAAAGGTGTATACCTATTCTTTAGGGATGCGTCAAAGACTATGTTTTGCAATGATGTTAGCAGCAGACACCCCGATTATGCTTATGGACGAAGTCATGAACGGTTTAGACGTTTCAAATGTTATTTTAATTACCGAGCATTTAGAGCGATTAAGGAAAGAGAAGAAGCTGATTTTCATTGCTTCTCATTTGCTAGATAATTTAGATTTATATTCTGATCGTGTCTTATTTTTAAAGGACCGTAAAATCATTCATGATAAAAAGCGGGAGGAAGAAAGTGAGCTCTATTTAAAAGTACCCTTGAAGCTAGAAGAATATGAAAGCGTAAAGGTCGTTCACCCTCTTCCTGAGGACCATTTGTATATAGCAGAGCGATTACTGGCGATACCTTACGCCTATATTCAGGAAAATCAACAGGAATGGTTGGAACACTTTATGCCTTATGCGAAAGCGAATATTACTATCGGACCTCTTGGTACCCATGAACAGTATGAGAGATATTATTATGAAACCTTTTAAAAGAAGCAAGAGGAGATATTGTCATCTAGGGAGTGTAATTACGATGAAAAAACTCTTGGTCGTCGGAATTCTTTTGTTCGTGACGGGTTGTAATGTATTTGCTGATCAAGAAATCACGGAAGAAGCGAAGGCTTATAAACAAAACTTTGAAATTATCGGAAAGGAAAAGGAAGCCCTTATCGGAGATATCCATCCGGATATTTTTGAACCAGCAATTGAGGAAAAACAGTCAGAAGAAGCAAATGTTTTATTTATTGATCATAAAGCAGATAAGCCTTATCAAGTTCCGACAGGCAGATATTCCATTTCAGGAGAAGGCACCGGATATATTTATTTATATGATGGGCAAGAGAATCTCGTTTATCAAGAATTTATTGCCTACGGTATTGAGTCTGTAGAAGTTGATATAAAGGATGATTATGACTTTCGTTTTAACGGTCTAGAACGTGTAGCATTAGTAGAAGTTGAACCAGAGGTGAAAGAAGTACTAAGCCCGGGAATTTGGGAGGTTGGAATTCATATTGATCCGGGAGTTTATAAGGTCTCAGGAGAAGGGTATGGCTATCTAAAGTTGTTGTCTAATCAAGGAGATCATCAACTTTTTGAATTTCTTGGTAGCGCCTTTACGGAGACGGAAATTACGATTGAATTTAGTGAGAAGGAAAAAGTAATTATAACTGGCTTGTCAGAAGTGGTCTTAGAGCTTGTTCAATAAAATTGCCGGAAGAAAAGGAAAGGGAACCCTTTTGCAGAAAGGAATAAATAAATGTTTTATCGATATTCTAAATTCGAACTGAAAATATTGTTATTGAATCGAAAGCAATTGTTTTTAGGATTATTATTAATTCTTTTCTTTCCAATATATTTTCAGTTGTATCTTAATACAGATCCGCCTACCCTCTTAAGTCAAAAGAGTGAAGAAAGTGAAGCACAAAGTATTATCGTAAATACCTTACCCCTCGATCTAAGGGATACGGAAGAGGGAATGGAAATTTTCGATAATTATACGGAGCAATTGTCGATTGTAAAAATGCAAATTTATTATTTATCGAATGACTATGGAAGGGAAACAAGTGAATATATAACCGAGGGATTACGATTAAATGACCTAAGGCTGAAGATGCATGAGCAGGACAATCCGCATGTAAGTAGTAATTTAACAATTCCTAGGGAAGAAATCGACAAGGAAAATGAGTATTTAACCTATCTTCAAGATCATAATATTCAAGAAGAAGATAATCCCTTTGTTACAAGCCAGTTTATGATGACGGCTATGAATATGTTGAGTGGGATTTTTCTCTTTGCAATTATTTTACTTATTTGCAGTGACATAATGGTTTATGAAAATGACCATCAATCTGTCCTTCGTGGTATGCCTGTTACCTTTGGAACCAAGGCCTTAAGTAAAGTTGCTTTATATTTCACCTTTATAACGGGGAGCTTAATCCTAGGTGTCCTTTTAGGAACCCTTCGATCAGGTCTGAAGGAAGGATTCGGAAACTTCTCCTATCCCACGCTCATATATACCAAGGATGGTTTTCTAGCTGTGTCAATCATGGAATATAGCCTCTATGTTTTACTAGGAATGGTAATTGCTGTATTCATGACAGTCTTGCTATCTTTATTATTAAATGTTTTTGTAACAAATATGTATGGGGTTGCTTTAGCAGGCTTTGGCCTATTCTTCCTCCCAGATTTACTTTATTTATTAGGAATTAAGGCGAAGCTTTTATTCCCGATTAAATATATTGATGTAACAGGAATCCTATCAGGAGACCTAGCTCTTCAATTCGGTGATTCGGGAATTCATTACTGGAATAGTGTTTTTGGGATGCTAGTATTTTCCATCGTGATTACACTTGTTCTTTATGTTTATAATTGGTTAGTCTTTAGGAAGAGAAGGATTTAAGCTTCTATTGGTTCTGGTCATATTTTTCTATAAATAGGCAGTTATGATTTTCTTGAATTTGTATAACCTATCATTACAACATTTGATGGGAGACGACTGGTAATGATTACTCAAGAACAAATTAAAGCCTGCAAGCTTACTTTATTAAAGAGACAACATGAACTAATTCAAAAAGTTAATGAAAATAGCCCTTACTCAAGTGTAGACAACAGCACAGAATCCCTTAGTGAACTATCAACTTATGATAACCATCCGGGGGATTTAGGCACGGAGTTATTTGAACGAGGGAAGGATTTAGCCTTTAAAAGCCGTTCAGAGCAAGAATTAATGAAGATAAATTCTGCATTGCATGCGATTGATGAGGGAACCTATGGACTTTGTTCGGTTTGTGGAAGTGCTATACCCTTTGAAAGGTTATTAGCAGTACCTTACACCGCTTATTGTACGGAACATGCAAAGCGGGATTTAGACTTAGATCAAAGGCCTGTGGAGGAGCAAGTTCTTTCACCTAATATTAATCCAAGGCACCAGGCTACTGATGATGAAGTAGGCTATGATCAGGAGGACGCCTGGCAAGAGGTAAGTAAATATGGTACTTCCGAGACACCCTCCGATTTATATGGTGACCAGGAGGATTATAATGAAATGTATCCTAATGCCGATGAATCGATTGGAATTGTTGAAGGGATTGAGGCTATAGCGGATGATGATCCCTCCTAATTTCAAAGAATATAATTAGCGGAATCAACTTGAAAAAATGTCCTGTCCTTGCACCCAGCTGACCAGTTAGGGAGGACAGGATATTTTTTGTAGTTCTGCATATATGTCTAGTTTTTTCAAAAAAGAGGATGAAAAGACATTTATTTTAGAAAAAATGCTAGTCTATTTCATAGACATTGGGAAAAATGTGGTATAATAAAATGTCGACAGTTACTCAGTAGATACATTATGAACAATAGAGGAGAAATTTTTATGGCATTAAGAGAAGATGTACGTAACATTGCAATTATAGCCCACGTTGATCACGGGAAAACAACCTTGGTAGATCAACTGCTTAAGTATTCCGGAACCTTTCAAGAACATGAACAAGTACGGGATCGAGCAATGGACTCTGATGATATCGAACAGGAACGAGGAATTACAATTTTATCAAAAAACACCTCGGTTTCCTATGAAGATAAAACGATAAATATTTTAGACACACCAGGCCACGCTGATTTTGGTGGTGAGGTAGAGCGAATTATGAAGATGGTAGACGGGGTATTACTCGTCGTGGACGCCTATGAAGGTACCATGCCTCAGACTAGGTTCGTTCTGCAAAGAGCCTTAGATGAGCGACTTACACCAATCGTTGTCGTAAATAAGGTTGACCGTCCGAACGCCAGACCTAGCGAGGTTATTGATGAAGTACTTGATTTATTTATTGAATTAGGTGCGGATGATCATCAAATTGACTTCCCAGTAGTCTACACTTCAGCCCTAAATGGTACTTCTAGTGAAGTGCCCGAGGAGCAAGAGGAAGGCATGGATCCCTTATTTAATATGATCATTGACCACATTCCAGCACCAGAGGATAATACGGATCAGCCCCTTCAATTTCAAGTAACCTTACTGGATTACAATGACTATGTCGGTCGAATCGGGATTGGTCGTGTATTTAGAGGTTCTATGAAGGTCGGACAAAATGTTGTCCTTCTTAAAGGAGACGGGACAGAAAAGAAATTCCGCATTAATAAATTGTATGGCTTTAAGGGCTTACAGCGAGTGGAAATCCAGGAGGCAAAGGCCGGGGAAATCGTAGCAGTAACAGGAGTAGAAGATATTCATATCGGCGAGACCATTTGTCCGGTAGACCATCCTGATGCTTTACCTTTACTTCGAATCGATGAGCCGACCTTACAAATGACCTTCCTCGTGAATAACAGCCCTTTCGCAGGGAAGGAAGGAAAGTATTTAACTTCCCGCATGATTTATGACCGTCTTTTACGAGAGCTTGAAACGGATGTTAGCTTACGCGTTGAGCAAACAGAATCACCGGACGCATGGATTGTCTCTGGTCGAGGGGAGCTCCATCTATCCATCTTGATTGAAAATATGCGAAGAGAGGGCTTTGAGCTCCAAGTTTCTAAGCCTCAAGTGATTGAAAAAGAGGTCGACGGCGTCATGTCTGAACCCGTTGAGCGCGTTCAAATCGATGTACCTGAAGAATACACAGGACCAGTCATGGAGTCCCTCGGTGAGCGAAAGGGAACCATGCTAAATATGATTAATCATGGAAATGGTCAGGTTCGTTTAGAATTTACAGTCCCATCTAGAGGTTTATTTGGTTATGCTACGGAATTCATGGCTCAAACAAGGGGCTACGGAATTCTTAACCATACCTTCGATAGCTATGCTCCGGTAGTAAAGGGAAGAATTGGTGGAAGACGTCGTGGTGTACTGATCTCTAGGGATAATGGTAAGGCAACGACTTACGGTATTCTTCATCTAGAGGATCGGGGAACAATTTTCGTCAATCCAGGGGATGAAGTATACGGTGGAATGATAGTTGGAGAGAACAGCCGAGATGCTGATTTAACCGTCAATATCACCCGGGAGAAGAATCTAACCAATATGCGTTCTGCCCATAAAGACCAAACTGAAACCTTAAGTAAGACCAAGCAGATGACCTTGGAAGAGGCCTTGCAATATATTCGAGATGATGAGTATTGTGAAGTTACTCCAGAGTCTACTCGCTTACGCAAGAAGATCTTACACCAGGGACAAAGGGAAAGTGCCGCAAGAAAGGCCCGAAGAGAAGAATAACTTGAGGGTTAAAATAAAAAAAGGCTATGATAAAGCTAATGAGTTCAGTTGTGGGGAGAAAACCTAAAACAAGATATCGTTTAGGGGTGCAAAGCGCAATAAGTTTAGCAGCCTAAATTTTATGGATATTACGGTGTTTACAGCAATTTATACAAGTAATTAGCACTACAATTAGCAGGGGTACATAATTTTATGTACCCCTGCTAATTTGTCTAGTAAAATCACTGTTATATTAATTGTTAATCATATTGATAATTATGGAGAATATACTTTTCCGCAACACTCAGGGATTCTTAACAGAGTGTCTGCTTTTAAAAGGAAATATTACCTCTAAGCTAGTAGCTCTCGAATAAATTTCAGTTTTTTTTGAAAATACCGACATGTGTATGTTACAATTATTCTAGAGATATGACCATATATGTTCGATAAACGGCTATTTAGTGTAATAAGGGGGAAGTATATGTTTTGGATAAAATTTGGATTACTTGTACTAATCGTTTTTCTATTTAATTTACTGATCAGAATTTGCCTGCGACGACTATTTAAAATTGAAAGAGATAAACAGAAATGGTTATCATATAAACATATAAACAAATTGCATAGAAAAGTTGATTGGACAGTAAGTGTTATTACTCTAATTATTTTGGTTGTCGCTCTTTACTTCTTGAATGCTCGAGAATACTCAATAAATGCTTATCTAATTACGGGGCTATTACTTACTTTACCTCAAATTGGAGTAAAGGCATTTTTTGAATGGAGATACTCGAAAGTCCAAAAGCTATTTATCCTAACGGTTAGTGATATGCTCATATTTACGATAGCTATACTATCAGTTATTCAATTGGACCTGCTTAATTAGAAAAATTAGTGTAACTACTAAATTAACGGTTGCAATTGTTGATAAAAGAAATCATATAAAACACTAAAAAGGCTGAGTTGGTAGTGACCCCTAAAAGTTAAAGTTTCCTTAAGGAGAGTGATCAATGGTGTGTTATTCATAGTGTGATTAGCACTTTCGCCTCCATAACTGAATGGTCTATGATAAACCTCTATATTTAAATAATATGGAGCAATAAAAGTGAAAGAAATAACAATCACTCCTAAGGGGAACGGTGAGATTTATCTCGTAGCAATGATCCGAAATTTCCTGAAGAATCGCTTCTAGCGAGACTTCATAAGTTGAGGGTGTGTATAGGCAAAGTAAACACTAAAACGGGCAATCAATTTTGATTGCCCGTTTAGATGTTGTCCTTGAGGTGAAAGGACAGGATATTTCTCTAGCGCCTTCATTGCTCTATTCGGCTTTTATTAAGAAATTTAAAGTTCTCTTCCACCCTCTTTTTTCTTTCCTATAAAACTCACTTCTTGTCCTTGGTCTTATTTTCTTGGATATATTTTGTAAAATATACAGCAAAACCTAGCAGAATAAAGACTAGGGCATAGGCTGCAATCCCAATCCAATAAATATCGATAAAATGACTGGCAACAACGATTAAAAAACCAATAACAATTAAAATATATGTCAGATAAGGCTTCATAAAATCACCTCTGATAAATTTATTCCGTAATATCTCTCTTTGTGAAAACTGCCCACGCTACTCCAAGGAAAAGAATAAAATGAATGAATAGAATGGTGATTGAAAAGGGTAAAGTCATTCCCTCAAAAAAGGGCGCATCATTTACATATTGAGATAAATCTGTGTTAGCAAATAAAATAAACTTTGCCCATGAGTACTCACTGAAAAATGCAACAATAGAGTTACCCGCAAACATAAGGGAAATCGCAACTCCAATAGCTAAAGCATTGTTTTTAAAGATTGTCGAAATCATTAAGGCCAATGTAGCCATCATGACTAAAATTACCATATGATAGGCGTAATTCGCAAATACGTTGGCTGGTAAAGAAACATATTTTAAATAACTATAACTATTTGCAAGTGAGATGCCTTTTATAGAGTCATTATAGTCATATATTATTGCATGGGGATTGATTCCAGGTTCAATACCGAAAAATAAAGCACCGGTAGCAAAAGAAATGATGAATAAAAAGATTGCTGTGAAAAATGCAAATAACAAGACGGATAAATACTTTGAGAGTAATATTTTTGATCGACTAATAGGCCGAATGAGTAACAATTTAATCGTACCCCACCTGTGTTCACTTGCAACAATATTAGCAGCAACGATAATGGTAAATAAACTAATGAGTGATAAAATAATATCAAGCTCGTAGACGAACCGCCAGGCACCAAAAGGAACTGGTTTAATGTCTTGTTCTAAATAAAAGGAGTTCTTTTCATATTGTTCCAAATCTGGTGTGTAGTAAAATAGATTTTCATCTTCTTCCATTCTACTTTCTAACTCTTCTTTCTCTTTTAGGAGTTGTTCATTTTCCAACTGGAGCTCGGCTTGCCAGTTATCCCCGTACTGTTTATCATCTTGTTCACTGAAGGCGAGCTCGATAAAGGTAAGTCCAAAAATAATGACAGCAATAAAACCATACATAACCCAGGTTGATTTTCGAATATATATTTTTATTTGTTCGTTCCATATTAGTTTCAATAAGTTAATCAATAACATTCTCTCCAATCACATCAAAGAATTTATCCTCTAGGCTAAGTCTCTTGGTACCGACCTCATAGAGGGTTAAATCATTTTCGATGAAGGACTTAATAATAAGTGGAATCTTTTCCTTCTCATCGTGAAAGATAATTCGATTGTTCTCTAAAGTAACAACAATTTCGAATTCTGATTGTAAAAGTTCAATCGCCTTTTCAATCTCAGCCACTTCGATCGTAATATGCCTTAGGTTTTGAATGTCTGAATCCCCTTCATCATGAAGATTTTGAATACTGATTAACTTACCGTTTTGAATAATACCTATCCTGTCACACATTAGCTCTATTTCGGACAATAAATGACTAGATATAATGACGGCTACACCTTCTTCAGAGGCAAGACGTCTGATGTATTGCCTTATCTCCCTTATTCCCGCGGGATCTAGTCCATTCGTTGGTTCATCAAGAATGAGTACCCTAGGATTATGTAATAGGGCTTGAGCAATACCTAATCTTTGCCTCATTCCAAGGGAATATCTATTTACCTTTTGCTGGATGGGCTTTTGTAAACCAACAAGGTCAATAACTTCATTGAGCCTGTCCTTTGTAATTCCCGGGATCATCCGGGCATAGTGCATTAAATTTTGCCAGCCTGTTAAAAATGGATACATCTCCGGATTTTCGACGATTGCGCCGACATTGCGGATAGCATCCTTAAACTCTGTTGAAATACTCTTTCCAGAAATTCGAATATCACCAGAAGTGAGCTTCATTAAGCCGACCATCATTCGTATTGTAGTTGTTTTTCCTGCTCCATTTGGCCCGATTAAGCCAAAAACTTCCCCCTCAGGAATGGAGAAGCTTATATCTTTAATAACCTCTTTGCTTCCAAATTTCTTTCGAACGTTAATAAGTTCAATTACCCCTTGTGTCATGGAAAACTCCCTTCTTTATTTAAAAATAAGTATAAACATGAATTAAGTTTACATGATGCCTAGTCCCGTGTAAAGAGCCATTTCCTTTTGCTATTAAAAGGTGAAACGTATATAATTTAATACACAAAAGATTTCGAAGGGGAAGCTTTAGATATTTTAAAATACAGATGAGAAAACAGAGTATAATAAGGGAGATTAGCTTATGGAATGGAGAAATATTTATCGTGGTTTAGCAATGGGGGCAAGTGATGTTGTTCCCGGAGTAAGTGGAGGAACCATCGCTGTTTTACTTGGTATTTATGATCAATTAATCGCCTCATTAAATGGCCTTTTTAGTCGGGAGTGGAAGAGGCATCTATCCTTTTTAATCCCTTTAGGACTAGGAGTTTCCATATCAATATTCACCCTAGCAAAGCTCATGGACTGGCTCTTACTCCATTACCCGGGGCCGACCTATTATCTCTTTCTCGGCTTGATTGTCGGTGTTTTACCCTATTTGTTTCGGGAAATCGACGCGAAAACCAACTTTAGAAAAAGGCATTATGGAATCTTGCTTGTCAGTCTACTTTTGATTGGCTCCCTTGATTTCTTACAAGAGATCGAAACAATCATTACAGATCGCTCCTGGCAGATCTATCTATTGTTCTTTTTCTCAGGATTTCTAGGCAGTGCCGCCATGATTCTACCCGGAATTAGTGGTTCCTTTATCTTGCTAGTCATCGGTGTCTACCATACGGTACTCCATGCCATTTCTAACTTTCACTTTGATATCATAATTATAACAGGCCTAGGAATTGCCAGTGGCCTCATCGTCATGAGTAAAATCATTCACTACTTTTTAAGCCGCTTTCAAGTAGGAACCTTCGCAGTGATTATCGGAATGGTCATCGGTTCACTCTTCGTTATTTTCCCCGGCGCCCCGGAAGGAATGAAGGGACTACTCCTAAGTGTAGTTACCTTTGCAACGGGTTTATTTTTCGCCTATATTCTTGGAAAGGTGGAATATGACGAAGGATAGACACACCCTCTATTTAGAGAACATATACTAAGCTAGTAGATGAAGAGAGGTGTGAGAAAGATGGAGCGAAGAAGACAATATATGCCTCCACCCTACCAAGGGAATCCTTATCCCTATAACTATCCGCCCCAAGCCTTTCAAGAGCAGGGGTGGAATCAAGCAGGAGTGACTCCCTATAGTCAATTTGCTAAACCCATTCAGAACCCTTCGATGGGCCAGTATTTTCAGGGCGGGCCTAACCCGACTGGAAATCATCCAGGAAACTCTCCGGGTTTTATCAACTATTTCTATGATGAAAATGGACAAATGGATTATGGAAAGGTAATCAACACTGTTAGCCAAGTTGCCAATGCCTTTCAACAGGTGACACCAGTCGTCCAGCAAATCAATTCATTAATTAATACTTTTCGCAGATAAAGAAGGTGAACAATGATGATAGGATGCTTAATTATACATGGTTACACAGGTGGACCTTATGAAGTAGAACCCCTCACACAATACTTGGAGGACCATACGGCTTGGAAGATTTCTGCGCCGGTCTTGCCGGGGCACGGGGAGGAGTTAGCCTTAGAAAATGTCTCCCATGATGAATGGTTAGAAGCGGCGGAAGCGGAATTTAAAAGCTTGCGCGACCAATGCCAGACAGTCTATGTCATTGGCTTTTCCATGGGCGGGATGATTGCAGCCTATTTAGCCGCAAAATATGAGGTGAAGAAACTTGTTCTCCTTGCGCCGGCAAGAAAGTATATTTCTGTAGGGAAAATTGCTCGTAAGATAGGTGAAGTCGTTGTTGATGTCTTTCGAGGGACCTTAGCGGATAATGAATTTTATTCCAATGTTAAACAGAAACGGGGAGAGGTGCCGATCAAATCCAATGTTGAATTTACCAAGCTGGTCCGTCATACCAAGGAATTTTTAGAAGATGTACATTCACCCGTTCTCATTATTCATGGACAAGAGGATAGTATCGTGCCCGTCAGCACGGTTAAAAATCTAGATGAAGAAATTCCTTCAGAAGAAAAGCAAATCGTCGTCTTTGATCAAGAGAATCATATGATTTGCTTGGGTGAAAATAAAGACATCGTCAATGAACTGGTCTACCACTTTTTAATGGGTAAGGATGAATAAAAAAGTAATGTCTCATAAAAGTAGACATTACTTTTTTTGCGGTAAGGGTTTTGATAAGGTGACGGACCTCTTTCTCCTGGTGGCCATAATGAATAAAAAGAGACCGAATATAACGATGGTTCCCCCTAGCCATTGAGAGGCTGTCACCCGCTCACCTAAGATTAGGTAAGCAAGTATGCTAGCTCCAACCGGTTCAAAGACAATCCCCATGGAAATCGTCGCTGTACTTAGCCAGCGTAAAGCCCAGTTAAATAGGGTGTGACCGAAGAAGGTCGGAATAATAGCTAGGGCAATAAAAATCCACCAATGATCAGCAGGATAGCCGAGGAAAGGATTTTGTAAAATTAGGTTGTAAATAATTAATGTAATCGAACTAACTCCATAGACAATAAAGGTGTAAGGCATGAGGGAAATCCTCTTTCTTGAGTCCTGACCAAAGAGGAAATATACAGTAATCATAACCGCACCGAGAAGGGCAAGTATGTCCCCAAACAAGGCCTCTGGCCCAAGCTGAAAGTCTCCCCAACTAATAATAAAGCTTCCGATGAGGGCAATAATCATACTAATAACCGCTCCGGGTGAAAATCGCTCACTAAAGAATATATAGGTTCCAAGAAAGGCGAAAATCGGCTGTAGAGTGACAAGGACTACCGAACTAGCCACTGACGTGTAATTCAAGGATTCAAACCAAAGAATAAAATGAAAGGCTAAAAACACCCCAGCTAGGGAGGAGTAAATCCAGTCCTTCTTCTGGATATCTTTAAATTCATGCCGGTATTTCACCCAAATTAAAGGTGCCATAATAAGGACAGCCAGTAATAAACGGTAGTTTGCAATAATTGCAGCTGGTGCTTGGGGGGCTAACTTGACTAAAACCGCCGAAGTCGAAACGGAAATAACCCCAACAGCAACAGCTATATATGGATTAAATGGTGGGAATCTCATAGGGTCCCTCCTCATGATTTAGTAAATACATCCACTTCATTATAATAACTGACAAGAAATAGTCAACAAGTTCGTGATGAATAAAGGGATGGAGCCTTGATTATGTGAACAAAATTTGAGCAAAAGGATCTTAAAGTATCTGATCTCAGCTTTCAGAAAAATCTACTTATGATAAGATGGGATAAGACTTGCTAAGAATCGGTCTTAAAATAAGTAGGGATTAAAGATTTAGAGAATGGAGATAGCTTCAAATGACTGCAGAAATTATTTTACTTCTTTCCGTTGTTTTCATCGCTTCACTTTTACAAACGAGTACAGGCTACGGATTTTCAATTATTGGAACGCCCTTTTTGCTTTTGCTTTATACGGCCCACACGGCCATTCAAGTAAATATTGTCTTGTCCATTTGCCTGTCAGCCTTTATGATTTTTAAAATAAAAAATGAGGTCGATCAGAAATTGCTTATCACCTTAATTAAGGGGAGTATTCTCGGCTTAATCTTTGGGATTTTCATTTATCTTTATTTACAAGTCCATATTTTAAAAATGGCTGTTGGCTTCATTGTGATTGTTCTGACACTTATGCTGATATTTAAAGTGACCCTTAGTCGAACAAAGGAGAGGGACTTTTTGGCTGGGGGAATCTCTGGAATCTTAACAACCAGTATTGGCGTGCCTGGACCACCCTTACTCCTATACTTTTCTGGAATTAGAATGGATAAGGTGACACTCAGGAGTACGACACTGGCTTACTATCTCTTTGTTTATTCGGCCAGTTTACTCATGCAAATATCCTTTGGGGGCACCAGCAAGGAGGTATGGATCTATTCTCTTTGGGGTCTGCCTGCTCTTTTCCTCGGCATTTTATGTGGACAGTTACTTTTTAAGTGGATTAGCCAGGAGACCTTCCGGAAGATCACTTATGTGATTTTGCTTTTCACAGGTGCTTATTTACTCGTCACAAGTTTTTAATGGGAAAAGGTATATTTTTATTGATGTCTGATGTATTTAGTTATAATCTACAAAAAAATGGGATTTCGATGAATAGAATCATCGAAATCCCAGTTGAGACATATTACTTACGACTAAACCATTTCTTTTTCTGTTTATGATTACCAATTTCAGATAATAAATATTGAATATCGTGTAATACGGATAGTTGTTCCTCAAGAATATCATTTAAATCCCTAGTCACTTCTACATCCTCTGTTTCAATTTCTGTCGAGTTTTTCATCTCTTTGATTTGATCTTCTATATATGTGAAATCGAACAGGTCCGTTTGAAAAGCACCTTGCTTATTCATACCAATCCCTCTGTTCACAACGATCTTCATGAACATCCTTTACGACTTTCAAATTACTCGCCTTTGTAATCACAGGTCTCGTTACCGTTAGATTGGTTGAAAGTACAACTTTAAAAAGTATACTGCCAACCGTTACTCCGAGGGCCTCAATTCCTTGGGTTACCTTAGCCTCAATTTTAAAGGGGGATTCTTTAACCGTGTCTTCAGGACATACACCCGGGCAGATTGTTTCCTGTTGGAAGGGTATGTTAATTTGAAGGGGTGTAGCTACTCCTAAAATAGTCACATTTGCCGGTAAATAACCTGTATTAATCACCATATCCTTCACTACAGTAGTTTGAGCAATAATGTTTTGGATATCGGGAGTGAGGGAAATTAAGGGAGTGATCACACCACCTGGTCCGATGGAAATAATGTCACCTAGGGTTGGGATGGGGACAGCAATTTCCGCAACCTTATATACCTTTTTTGAACAAACGAGAGATTCAACAACGACACAGTCCGTCGATAGTTTTGGTGGACACTTTTCAGTCTCGAATTGTTCACATTCATAACATGGATCAGCCTGGCAGTTACAATTATTTCCTTTATGATAATTTGACATAGTAATCATCCTTTCTTGTTCTTCTTACACTAGTATGTATATGGTGAAAGAAAGAATCGGAAGTGGCGCTTGTCCCGTCATGGAGAAAAATGAACACTATGCATTAGGACAAGGGTGCAAGTTTAAGCTTTAGAATCAGAATCTAGGTATAATCTCTAATCAAGGGGGAAAGGCTACTTATGACAATCTATCAAAAACGACAAGATAAGCCCTTGTGACCGGCTATATAAATCCCTTTAAAAGAAATTTTGACAAAGCTTTGTGGAAAAAGATTAAAACTTGGAGCAACTATTGGATATAAGATTGATTTATATGGTATGATAGGTTAACTGTTTATATATGAAGAGTTCGCATTTGTGAACGTAAAAGCCTTTTATACTTAAAACATAAAAAATTCAATATATACAAAAATGTACGTTAATGTTTGATGTAGAGAATGGAAATACGTTAAAGAGTAAGTATAACGGAACATGGCTTTTTCTACGTATACTTGGCAAGGCCAAGAAAATTTAAAAGCAGCAGAAGGAGATTATTAATAAGTTGACAAAGTTTACAGATTTACAAGTATCAAGTCCGATACTAAAAGCACTAGAACGAATGGGTTTTGAGGAAGCAACACCAATACAGGGAGAAACAATTCCCCTTGCTATAACAGGTAAGGATGTTATTGGACAAGCCCAAACAGGAACAGGGAAAACCGCCGCCTTCGGTATACCAATGATCGAGAGATTTGAAAAAAAGGATAGAAAAATTAAGGGTCTAGTTGTTGCTCCAACAAGAGAGTTAGCAATTCAAGTGGCCCAGGAATTAAACCAAATTGGTCGAGTGAAAGGAATTCGTTCCTTAGCTATTTTTGGTGGAGAACATATGGGACGCCAAATTCGTGCCCTACGTGAAGGACCGCAAATTGTCGTCGCCACACCAGGTCGTTTACTCGATCATATGAAGCGCCGTACAATTCGTACCCAAGATATTGAAGTTGTCGTCCTAGACGAAGCGGATGAAATGTTAAACATGGGCTTTATTGATGATATTAAAGCCATTTTAAGAGGAGTCCCTTCCGAGAGGCAAACACTACTCTTCTCAGCTACCATGCCGAGAGAGATCCGTGAGATTGCAGCTACCCTCATGAAGAATCCTGAGGAAATTAAGGTAAAAGCGAAGGAAATGACGGTAGAAAATATCGAGCAGTACTATATCGAAGTGAATGAAAATCAAAAATTCGATACCTTAACCAATCACTTAGACATTGAAAGTCCAGAATTAGCCATTGTATTCGCCCGTACGAAAAGACGTGTAGATGAGATTGCTGACGGACTTCAAGTACGTGGTTTCCGAGCAGAAGGAATTCACGGAGATTTAACCCAGGGAAAACGTATGTCTGTGTTAAATAAGTTTAAGCATAAACGAATTGATGTCTTAGTTGCTACAGACGTAGCCGCTAGAGGTTTGGATATTTCGGGGGTTACCCACGTCTATAATTTCGACATTCCGCAGGATCCGGAGAGCTATGTTCACCGAATCGGACGAACAGGTCGAGCAGGGAAGACAGGGGAGTCCATCTCCTTTGTAACACCAAGGGAAATGCCTCATTTACAGGTCATTCAGAAGGTAACAAAGGGTAAGATTAAGCGAGTTATGAGACCGACAACTAAGGATGCTCTAAAGGGACAGCAAGAAGCGGCTGTTCAACAAATCCAAGAAGCTATAGAGCGTAAGGATTTATCAAATTACCATCAGTCGGCAAATGAACTCCTACAAAGTAGTGACCCCTTAGCGGTCGTTGCAGCTGCCCTAAGTTTATTAACCCAGGAGCGTAAGGATACTCCGGTTAAGCTTTCATCCATGCAGCCAATTAGCGTCAGAAGACAAGGGAAGGGTAAAGGACGCGGTCGAAACCGCAGAAACCACTCCCGTGGCGGTGGCGGAGGAAGAGGCGGTAGAGGTGGCAGAAGAAATAACCGAGGCCGAAACAACCGTAGAGGTAGAGGCGGAAGAAATAATTAAATAAATCAAAACAAACTGTTTGCTCGATCTTAACCGATCTAGAGCAAGCAGTTTTTTTGGCTCTTTGTCAATTGGTGTTGGTGGTAAGAATTAGAGTCAAAAGACAAAAATGAATTTGCACTGTCTACTCTGCGATCATGCCGTAGAGTAAACAGTGTTTTGAATTATAATAGATCCTTATTTGAGGTGGAAAGGTTTGGTGTTTAGCGTAATAGTCTTATAAAAAGTTAAAGCTTATAAAAAAATGTCAATAAGTGTCGAATTATAGTGAATAAACAGGTGGAAACACCTATTCATCAGATTTTTATTGTTTGATAACATAGATATAACTTACTTGTCGGTGACACATGATTTACAAGAAAAAAATTCATTCTTTTCAAAGAATCGCTCGTAGATTTAATTTATCTTAAAGTATTTAGTGAGCAGAGAAGAGGGGTTATGAAGTGAATAAAGCAATCATCCAATTAGAAAAAGTGTTAAAAACCTATCGTAAGAGAAAGTCAAAAAATAGGATAACCGCAGTAGATGAAGTAACATTTTCTGTTAATAAGGGTGAAATACTTGGTCTGTTAGGACCAAATGGTGCTGGGAAAACTTCGATTATTAAAATGATGTGTGGTCTTTTAAAGGCAGACTCAGGCAATATTTTCATCAATAATATTGATGTACAAAAAAATAGAAAAAAGGCTTTAAATCATATTAGTGCAGTTTTAGAAGGTAATCGAAATCTTTATCGCGCTTAACTGTTCGAGAAAACTTAGAATACTTTATGGGAAATCGTGGGATTGCACGAAAAGCCATATCTCAAGAAATTGAAAACACATTAAAAATATTTAATTTAAAGGAAAAGGAAAATGAATTAGTAAATCGCTTATCAAGAGGTATGCAACAAAAACTGGCTATTGCTGTTACGGTCTTGGCTAGTACCGATGTTATATTATTAGATGAACCAACATTAGGATTAGATGTAGAAACCAGTTATGAAGTAAGGCAGTTATTGAAGGATATTTCTTTAAATTATCATCGAACAGTTATCATAAGCTCTCATGATATGCAGGTCATCCAAGAATTGTGTGATAGGGTAGTTATTATCGATAAGGGAAAGCTAGTGACTGATGACTATATCGAAAATTTAATGGAACTATTGGATGCAAAATCCTATAAGATTCACTTACGCAATGAATTAAATGAAGAGCAACTGGAGTTGTTATCCAATCAGTTCCCAAAGTATACCTATACTCCTGGTGTAGATTATGGAATTTTAGAGATAGCTCTATATGAGGGAGAGGACATTTATGAATTGTTTGAAATACTTAAAATTAATCGTACAATACTTGAGTCCATTGATCGGGAAGCTTTGAATTTTGAACAGGTATTTTTAGATGTGATTCGAAGGGGTAGATTACATGAGACTATTTAATATGTTTAAAGCAAATATGCGAAAGGAGTTTCTCGAATTACGTCGATATTTACCTAATACAATAGCTGTTATTATAACTTTTTATATTATATTCTTAGGTTTGTTTTTAGGTATAAAAGTAATTGGTGATTCAGGTACTGAAGACTACAACGTTCAGTATATGATTGTTAGTTATATCTTTTGGTTTATGGCTACAATGGTACTACAGCATATAGGTGGTCAAATAACAAGTGAAGCTATGCGTGGAACCTTGGAACAATTGTATATGTCTCCGTTAGGGGTTTGGAGAATTATGGCGGCACGTCTTATATCGTCATTAATAATGTACTTTATAATCATTTCTATCCTTCTATATTTTACAATGTTAACAACTAATCAATGGCTAAATATTGATGTGTTTTCCTTATTTCCAATTATGTTTTTAACATTTATTAGTATGTGTGGAGTGGGCTATATGATAGCTGGTATATCTATTATCTGGAAGCAAATAGGAGCTTTTTTGCAAATTATACAATTTATAATAGCAGGGTTGGCGGTTGTACCCTTAACTGCATCTCCTATTTTAAGTTACCTACCCTTTGTAAAAGGGATTGATCTTATCAGAAACATTATGATTAATGGGATTACATGGAATAACATTGCCTTAAATGACTATATCAGCCTAACTTTAAATGCAATGTGTTATTTACTAATTGGTCTACTTATATTTAAAGTATGTGAAAGAATCGCAATTAGCCGTGCTCTTCTTTCCCATTATTAATAGAATATAACAATAAATAATAATGTTAATTTACTTCATATGCTTAAAGGATTTGAGGGTAAATCATAATAAACATGAAAATTATGCAAGTTACCCTTCTTTGTGAGTGAAGAATAAACAAGGAGCTATAACCACTTATAATGTGGCTACTTTTCAAATGTAATGTTTGTATCTTGTATATCAATCAGATTTTTAATATCATTAAAATAAGACAAGTGATTTTCCTCCTAGAAAAGGTTTTCGTCGACTTTAATTCTACAGTGGAAGTCACTTGTTTTCTGTTTATTGTAAAGCCAATCCTCACCGATCTAGAGCAAGCAGTTTTTTATTTGGAGCGGGTCTAGAGGATAGGATTTAAAGATTTTCAGCTAAAGTGTTTAATGAATGATTCAAAATAATACTAGCAACCTAGATAAAAAGTAATTGAATGGTAAAGTAACGATAAGTAGAAATGAAAGGATTTACATATTTAATCAGAAGGATTGATCTAGTCTAATCTCTAGGGAAATCCTATGGACTAGAAACTTATGTAGGCTTAAATCTTGATGGGGAGGTAAAAGCATTGAATTATATCTTGGCGGCTTTTGTATTGATCTTCTTTAAAATAAACCTTAGATTTATTGATCATAGCTTCTTTTTTTATATGACAAACCTAGTGGGTTTTTTCATGGTATATATGGGTATAAAAAGCATAGGGGAAGATCCTGTCTTAAAGAAAATGAAGCCCTATGTCCATATTATGGTTTTTCATAGTTTTCTATTTACTATCCTAATGGCTTTCGGCATTTCTTATGATAGCTTGCTGCTTTCGGATTTTTACTATACAGTATGGTCCTTGGTGATCTTAGCTATGGTAGGTATGGTGCTTACTTTACGGATTTTCATCCTTTTCACAAAATACCTTAAAGACAATTTAAATCTGGAGAAGAAAAAGTCCTTATTCATAGATCGCCTAGTTGAATGGGTCGTTTTAACATTTATACTTGCAGGGATTGGTTTTTGGATACCGGAAATTCGAAGTTTCACAATGATTATGCATTTACTTGTCCTTGCTTTCTTGGTTATTCAGTTAAATGCTTGTATTCGGAAGGAATTTAGAGCTAATCCTGCAACCCTTGACTAGATCTTATTTGCGCTAGAGTGAGGGGCGATTCCAACTCATTTTTGAATATCTTATATATATCTACATTAAAAAATAGAACTCCCGATAAATAAGGAGAGTTCTATTTTTCTATAGATATTCATATGAAGTTGTAATTTAAGCATCTAAGCTTTACATACCTGCTAAGGCAACGATAATAACAATGAGGATAAAGATAAAGATGACACTGTTATCCCGAATGAACTTAGGAATGAGTTGCTTCTTCTCCCAGCGGTTCGGATCAAAGGCAACCCCTCCAGGACCTTGCTTGACGGGTGGTCTTTTGTTTCGGTATACGGAAAAGGGTTTGACATTTCGTAAAAACAAGGGAGCAATGAGAAAGCCACCGATAAAGCCGAATAGGTGGGCGTATATATTAATCCCTGGGAAAATAAAGGTCGTGACCATACCAATGATAGAAATGGTGAAAATGAGCTGGCCACTCGCTTGGTCCATTAGAGATTTCCTAAAGAAGACCATGAAGACAAATAAACCAAAGATCCCATAAATGGATCCGGAAGCACCGATGTGAAAGGTAGTCGAGGCCGGATCAACAAGATAGGTCCCCAGATTACCAAGAATCCCCGCTAATAAATACATGATAGGAAATTTAATTTTCCCTAGCATTTGTTCAAGGGGAGGGGCGAAAATCACCAGGGCAAAAGAGTTTAGCACGACGTGACTCAGGCCGCTAGCATGTAAGAAAATAGGTGTAATGAATCGCCAATACTCTTCATGCTTATAAATGAGATAATTATTTCCTGATCCAAGAAAGTATAATTCTTTCCCAAATTCAAAGGGAAGGACATGGGTAATGACCCATAGTAATAAGTTAAGCGAGATAATCGTAGTGACGATTGGATAGGCGTAGAAAAATTCCTTTACACTTCGTTCCGTACGAAAAAACATCATCATCCACCTCAATTAATAATCTAAAAAGGATTTTGATTGTTTAAAAGTCCTAACAAATCAAGTATTATTAGGATACTAAATCAAATCATTTAAAACAAACTATATAGAAGAAAGGGTAGCGACTATGATTCAGGGAATTGGTATTGATATTATTGAGCTAGACCGAATGAAAAGAAGTCTAGATAAAAATGAAAAAATCCTTCAGCGAGTTTTAACAAAGGCTGAGCGGGATTGTTTTTCCTCCTTAAGGAGTGAACGTAGAAAGCTGGAATTTCTAGCTGGGCGTTTTGCGGCTAAGGAGGCCTTCGCCAAGGCTACGGGAAGGGGAATTGGTAAATTAAGTTTCCAAGATATTCAGATCCTCCCCTTGGAGCATGGTGCACCTAGGCTTGAAGCTAAGGGCTATCAGAAGGAGAAAATCTGGGTGTCCATCTCCCATAGTCAAGCCTATGCGGTTGCCCAGGTCATTATTGAAGCTTAAAAAAATACATGTGTATCATAAATTGTAAAGTTGTCTCATACATTTTAGTACAAGGTTTGGAAAGGGAAGGAGTTTATGAATTTTTAAGTCCAAGCAACTGCTAAGAGAATATGAGACAAGGGAGATGTGCACATGAAGGGAAAGTATGGAATAATATTGTCCGTCTTTATGGGACTAGTAGTATTCATGACAGCATGCGGGGAGAAATCCCAGGAACAAATTACAGACAAACTGACCAAGCAAGTGACGGAGTTAGATAGTTATTCAGCGGTGGCTGAGATGACCATGAACACAGGGCAAGAGGAGCAGAAATATGTCATAGATGTTTTATACAAGGCAGACCATTTCTATCGAATTCATTTACAAAATGCAAATGACCAAGGGGAAAGCCAAAGGATTATTAAGAATGATGATGGTGTTTTCGTCCTCACACCTGAGCAGGAGAAAACCTTTAAATTTCAATCGGATTGGCCAGAAAATGGGAGTCAGGCCTATTTGTATCAATCCCTGGTCAATGACGTCTTAAAGGACGCAGGAGCAAGCTTTCATGCCTCTGAAGACTATTATGTCTATCATGTAGCGGCCAACTATCAAAATAGCCATCAATTACCCCGGCAGGAGATCTTTTTTAACAAAAAGACCTTATCTCCAGCCTTGGTGAATGTTTATGATCAGGATGAGGATACCATTGTTTCTGTTCAATTTAAGGAGTTCAAATTTAATCCTGAGCTTTCGTTAAGTGAGTTTGAAGTGGAGGAGAATGCTGCGGAGTCAATTGCTGAGCTTGATGAGCGGAGTGAGGATGTGGAATTCGAGGTTTTATATCCCTTGGAAACTTTAGGGGCTGAGTTAACGGATCAGAAGGAAGTATATCTAGATGATGGTAAGCGGATTTTAATGGTTTTTTCTGGGGAGAAGAATTTCACCCTGGTTCAGGAGAGGAGAATGGCAGAGGCTAGCTTCTCAGAGGTATATGATGTGAAGGGGGAACTGCTGCACCTTGGTTCCTTGCTTGCCGGGATTTCTGATTCTAGTGTTGAATGGACTGCCAATGGGGTAGAATATTATTTAGCCAGTGAAGAATTGTCCAAGGAAGAGTTGATCGAAATCGCTATGTCCGTCCAAGGTAGAGAAATCAAATAAGGACACTTAAGCGGATCGAATAAAAAAAGATTCGCTTTTTTGTTTTCTTTTCCCTTCTTTTTTGTCATAGTAGTAATAGATATTCATGGCATGAGATAAAGGGGGTTGAGGAGGGATGGACTTATACCGCAAAACTTGGGCGGAAATTGATCGGCAGGCAATCCTTCATAATGTTAGACAGGTCAAGCAAGGTTTGTCAGAGGGAAGGAAGTTATTTGCTGTTGTGAAGGCAAATGGATATGGCCATGGGGAGAGAGAAGTTGCTAAGGCAGCCCTTGAAGCCGGGGCGGATTATTTAGCTGTTGCCCTTTTCGAAGAGGCTCTTGAGTTAAGAGAATCGGGAATTGAAGCACCGATCTTGGTCTTTGGTTATGTGGGTCCGGAAGCGGCAACCCTGGCAGCAGAGAAGAATATTACTTTAACTGTTTTTCACCTGGATTGGTTGAAGGAAGTGAGTCTAGAAGAAAACCTTCATATACATTTGAAATTAGACACGGGAATGGGCAGGTTGGGCCTTCGTGGATCCAGGGAAGTAAAGGAATTTCTAGCCGAGTTAGCCAAGCAAGAAAGGATTGTCCTAAGCGGTGTATACACACATTTTGCAACGGCGGATGATTTAGACTTAGACCAATACACCAAGCAAAAAGAGGTCTTTAAGAATTTGTTGGAAGTGATTCAGAAAGAAAAGAAGGATTTATGTATCCATGCGGCAAACAGTGCGGCAACGCTCCGGGAGCCAGATCAAATCTTTACTGCTGTTCGCTTGGGTGTGTCTATGTATGGGCTTTATCCTTCGGAGTCGATTAAAGAGGTGTCATCCCTTCATTTGAAGCCTGCATTTTCCTTACATAGTGAATTAAGTCATGTGAAAAGGCTGAAGAAAGGCTCTCCGGTTAGCTATGGGGCGACCTATTGGACGGAAGAGGATGAATGGATTGGGACGGTTCCCATTGGTTATGCTGATGGCTACCGCAGAGGCTTACAAGATAGTGAGGTATTGATTGAGGGCAAGCGATCTAAGATTGTTGGCCGAATATGTATGGATCAGTTAATGATTAAGTTAGACCAATATTACGATATTGGAACAAAAGTTACGCTTATAGGTGTTCAAGGGAATGAGGAGATTACCGCGGAGGAAATTGCTGAGAAACTTGATACGATTAATTATGAAATCCCATGTATGATTACAAGTAGAGTCCCCCGCCTTATGAAGAATGACTGGTAAAATTGCCAATAAAAGGGCGATTTACCCCTGTATATGACATGAAACGAGAAAAATGGTAGGTTTTTTAATAATAATGCCGATAAATCTTTGCAAATGGTGTTTTTGAGTGGTAATATAAATGTTAACTTTATAGAAATAACGTTCATCATTTGACGGAGGTGCGTGGTTTTGTCAGAGGGGTTACAAAAGAGTTTAGTAACATTACCAGAAAATCTGCTAAATGAGGTGGATGGAATTATGAGGCATGAAAAAAGGGGTCTAAATAACTTCATTAATCGAGCGACAAAAAACTATTTGCAATTTAAGGAGAGGGAAAACGTGCAGAAAGTTTATGAGTCTATGCAACAAGGATATGAAGAAATGGGAATAATTAATTTATCGATTGCTTCGGAAGCATTCCAGGCCGAGGAGGAAGCTGACAACACCTTAGAGCGTACTGTGATCGGGGTGTAGATACTTGTTAATGAAACGAGGCGATGTATATTTCGCTGATTTGTCCCCTGTAGTTGGTTCAGAGCAGGGTGGTGTACGTCCAGTCCTAATATTACAAAACAACATAGGTAATCGCTTTAGCCCAACAGTTATTGTGGCGGCGATTACCGCACAAATTCAAAAAGCGAAGTTGCCAACACATGTAGAAATCGACGCTAAGAGATACGGATTTGAAAGAGATTCTGTCATTTTATTAGAGCAAATAAGAAC
>Ga0079226_10000095_pt1 | contig 53595 bp, 49 predicted proteins | sample Poulit2014_FD_76345 | JGI IMG/M metagenome (GOLD analysis project Ga0079226, IMG submission 76345) | Agricultural soil microbial communities from Georgia to study Nitrogen management - Poultry litter 2014 | ecosystem: Environmental > Terrestrial > Soil > Agricultural land | place: USA: Georgia...
AGGGTGGCATTTGCCTAGCCGTTTTGCTGCTAACCAAGAGCCTTTTAAGCTGCCGTGGTGGGTAATGGCAATTTTCGCATACTCAGAACAAGTGGGGTAAAAACGGCACTGGTTGCCAAGCCAAGGGCTTAAGGCAAATTGATAAAAACGAATGAGTTGTAGTAGAAGCTTTTTGATCATGGTAGTGCCGTGGTTGTGCGTGTGGGGGCGTATGCAGGCAATAACAAAGCCAGCTCCGTTATCATCAAGCTTTACTGTGGATATATCAACCAAGCTTAATGTTCTGGGGCTGGCTTTTATTGGTTAACCTAAATCAAAGCTATCAAGTTCCACCACTTTCCATGGCAAGCCATAGTTGTTCATGTCCTCCATGAAAGGGTCGGGATCAAACTGCTCGATATTCCACACGCCAGGTTTGAGCCACTTTTCTTCTAATATCGCTTTTGCCCCTATCATGGCAGGCACGCCAGTGGTGTAAGAAATGGCCTGGGATTGCACCTCGGCATAGCATGCTTGGTGGTCGCAAATGTTGTACAGGTACATTATTTTTTCAGCGCCATCCTTAATGCCTTTTACCACCACACCAATGCAGGTTTTGCCCTTGGTGCGCGGCCCCAAGCTTGCAGGGTCTGGCAGCAGCTTGGCTAAAAACTGAATCGGCACAATCTCGCAGCCGTTAAATTCCACGGGCTCAATGCTTGTCATGCCCACGTTACCGAGTACCTCTAGGTGCTTAAGGTAGTTATCCGAAAAGCTCATCCAAAATTGTGCACGTTTAAGCGTGGGAAAGTGTTTGTTGAGCGATTCCAATTCTTCGTGGTACAGGCGGTAAATATTGTAAGTGCCCACACCTTCAGGGCAGGTGAAGCTTGCCTTTTTGCTCATGGCAGGGGTGGTGATAATGTTGCCGTTTTCATAGTGGCGGCAATCTGCCGTGACTTCACGAATGTTAATTTCGGGGTTGAAGTTAGTGGCAAAGGGGTAGCCGTGGTCGCCACCGTTCACATCGATAATATCCAGCTCGTGGATGTCATCGAAGTAGTGCTTTGCAAGATAAGCCGTAAACACATTCGTGGCACCTGGATCGAAGCCACTGCCAAGCAGGGCGGTGAGGCCGGCTTGTTTAAATTTATCTTGGTATGCCCACTGCCAGCTGTACTCAAACTTTGCGGTATCGAGGGGCTCGTAGTTGGCGGTATCCATGTAGTGCACACCCGCCTCCAAGCACGCATCCATGATGGTGAGATCTTGGTAGGGCAAAGCCACGTTGATCACGAGTTTTGGCGCTTCGGCTGTTAATAAAGCGGCCAGTTCAGCAACATTATCCGCATCCACTTGGGCGGTGCGCAGGGTGGTGCCGGTTTTCTCTTTTACTTGCGCGGCAATGGCGTCACATTTTGATAGCGTGCGGCTTGCCAGCACTATTTCAGTAAACACGTCTGGTAGTTGTGCACACTTGTGGGCAACCACTCCGCCAACACCGCCTGCGCCGATAATGATGACTTTAGACATAGTTTGCTCCTTAGGCTTATTCATCGTCTTCTTCAAAATAGGTGTAACCCTGAAGGCTTTCGCGGAAGGCCTTCAACATTTGCTGGCGTTTGGCCACGGTAATTAACCCATCGCGCACGGCGTTTTCTGCTTTGCGGCGGAATTTCTCCAGCACGGTTTTGGGGTCGTATTCCACGTAACTTAAAACGTCGGCAATACTGTCGCCGTGAAACTCACGAACAAATTCAAAACTTCCATCGGGCTTAATGGCCACACTCACCACGTTGGCATCGCCAAACAGGTTGTGTAAATCGCCCAGGGTTTCTTGGTAAGCGCCCACCAAAAACACCGACAGCAAATAATCTTCGCCCTCTTTTAAGGGGTGCAGGGGCAAGGTTTTACGATAGCCCTCGGGGGTGGCAAAGCGATCGATTTTGCCATCGCAATCACAGGTAATATCGGCAATAACGGCCTCGCGAGTGGGGGCTTCGTTGAGGCGATGAATGGGCATGATCGGGAAGATCTGATCGATGGCCCAAATATCCGGCAAAGATTGGAACAAGCTAAAGTTGCCGTAATAAATATCGGAAAATTGCTCGGGTAAATTTTCCAGCGCTGCGGGCACACGTTCCATGGCAGATATTACCTTTAGAATGCGCGACATCACTTCTAAATTGATGTTTTCTGCCAGCGCCCGTTCGCGAATGCTCACTTGCCCGCGGTGAAACAAGCCACGCACTTCGTCGCGGTAGTACAGGGCATCGTTGTAGCACTCTTGTACGTTGCGTTCGTTGATGTCGTTTAACACTGCCATGAGGTTGTGGATCATGTCGTGATGGCTGTCATCAAGGGTGGCGGGCAAGGCCTTTGGCGTGTGTGTGCGCACATCTAAAATGTTGAACAGCAACATGGAAGAATAGGCCACGGTGGCGCGGCCCGATTCGGTGACCAGCACGGGGTGTGGAATACCTAGTGGATCGAGCGTTTCTAGCAAGGTTTCGACGATGTTGACGCAGTATTCATCGAGTTGGTAGTTCATGCTGTGGGTGCTATTGGTGCGCGCGCCTTCGTAATCCACAGCAAGGCCGCCGCCAAGGTCCATGTAGCCCATGGGGGCACCTTCTTCAATTAGCCCCGCATAGTAGCGGCAGGCTTCTAACACGCCGGCACGAATGTTGCGAATGTTGGGCACTTGCGAGCCAATGTGGCAGTGCAGCAGCTGCAAGCAGTGCAACATTTGGTTTTCTTTTAGCTGCTCCACCACTTCCAACAGGGCGGCGGTGGACAAGCCGAAGATAGAACGGTCGCCACTGTCGGCACTCCAGTGGCCATCCACCGCCACTGCCAGCTTAAGGCGCACGCCAATCAGTGGCTCAATGCCCAAGGCGCGGCTGCGCTCGATAATAATAGGCAGCTCGGCGGGGGTTTCGAGCACAAAGAAGCAGCGAATGCCCATTTGCTGGGCGTACAGGCCAAGCTCTACAAATTCAGCATCTTTATAGCCGTTGCAAATAATGAGGCTGTCGCGATCTTTTAAGTGGGAAATAGCAATGAGCAATTCAGCTTTGCTGCCCGCTTCAAAACCATGATGGTAGCGGCTGCCGAAATCGGCGATTTCTTCCACCACGTGGCATTGTTGGTTTACCTTGATGGGGAAGACGCCGCGATAGTGGTTTTGGTAGCCAGCTTGCTCAATAGCGCGGGCAAAGGCTTCGTTCAGTTGCTGGATACGGTGGTCGAGCAGGTTTTCAATGCGCAATACAGCAGGCATGGCGAGGCCGCGCTCTTTCATGCCGTTTGTGATGTCGATGAGGGGCACATTGACGCTGTGGTTATCGGCAAAGTTTACCGTTACCACGGCATCGCCTTGTTCCGATACATCAAAATAACCAGCACCCCATTCCCTGATGCCATATAAATCAGCACTATCTTGTGCTGTCCATTGGTGTGTGTTCACGGTTTCAACTGATGAAAGTGTGACGTTCGCATCAGGGTGTTTTTCCATCAAGCTCTTCCTGTGTGGGTGATGATTAAAAAGCGCCGCATTATGGTGGCTTTAAACCAAATAGGGAAGCTTTTTTTGCGTAAATAAAGAGTGTATTTTTTGTGCGAAATAGCAGTATGATTAGCACTTTTTTATAGGCGGTGATAATGAGCACATCAAACGTTATTCCAGCTGAATGGGCAAGGCAAAAATGCCTGTGGACGGCATGGCCTTCACACCCCGAGTTATGGTTAGGCGATTTGTTAGCGCGGGCACGGCGCGAGGTGGCCAGCATGGTGAATGCTATTGCCGAACATCAGCCGTTTTATGTGTTGGTGTATGGCGAAGATGCCATGGCCTCTGCACGCATGTTGCTCAGTGAAAAAGCCACCATCGTGCCGGCTAAGTTTGGCGATATTTGGTTGCGCGATACAGGGCCTATTTTTACCGCCGATGGCCGTGCGTTGCGGTTCCAAACCAACGGTTGGGGCGAAAAGTTTATTTATGAGTACGACGATGTGGTTGGCGACACCCTTGCCGAGCAGGCAGGTGCCCCCATTGAGCGTTTTGATTTTGTGCTTGAAGGCGGTGCCATTGAACACAATGGGCAGGGCGTTATTCTCACCACCCGCGAATGCGTGCTAAATAAAAACCGTAATGGTTGGCGCCAAGAAGAGGCCGAGGCAGCTTTCGCCAAAGCGTTTAATTGCCACAAGGTGCTGTGGCTAGATAAGGGTTTGGCGGGCGATCACACCGATGGGCACATTGATAACTTGGCGCGTTTTGTGGGCGAAAACACGGTGTTGTGCCAAAAAGCCTTTGGTGAAGACGACCCTAACGCCGAGCGCTATGAAAAAACCGCTGATGCTTTACGTGCCCAGGGGGTGACTGTGTTGCGCATTCCTTCCCCAGGGTTAGTGCACGATGATAATGGCCAGATGATGCCCGCTTCGCACATGAATTTTATTATCAGCAACAAGGTTATCGTGGTGCCCACTTACGGCACGGCCAGCGCCGAAGAAGCGGTGGCAGGCATTGCCCATATTTTTCCTGAACACGAGGTGATTGGTAGCCCCTCTAATGCCATTCTTACCGGTGGCGGTTCTTTTCATTGTATTACTCAACAGGAGGTGAGCCGTGGGTAATAACACCACTGTGGCGGCGGTGCAGGCAAGCTTTAGCCGCCATATGCAAGAAAACATTGACAAAATGGCGCACTACATTGAGCAGGCGGCCCAGCAAGGGGCGCAAGTTATTTTGCTGCCAGAGTTGTACCAAAATTTATATTTTTGCACGCACCAGCGTGAAGAATGGTTTGCCCATGCTTATGAAATAGGCAAGCACCCTGCAGTGCTGAAACTGTTGCCACTGGCAAAAAAGCTGGGCGTGGTGTTGCCGCTTTCGGTGTTTGAGCGTGAAGGGCCGCACACCTTCAATAGCTTGGCCATGGTGGATGACAATGGCGAGATCATGGGGGTGTACCGCAAGAGCCACATTCCCGATGGCCCCGGCTACCAAGAAAAGTATTATTTTCGCCCCGGCAACACTGGCTTTAAAACGTGGAAAACCCGCTTCGGCAACATTGGGGTGGGCATTTGTTGGGATCAGTGGTTTCCCGAATGCGCCCGTGCCATGGCGTTGCAAGGGGCAGATATTTTGTTGTATCCCACTGCCATCGGCAGTGAGCCTTATGACGATGAGCTAGACACGTCGCGCATTTGGCAGCGTGCCATGCAAGGCCATGCGGTAAGCAACGCCATGCCTGTGGTGGCTGCCAACCGGGTGGGGGTAGAAAACGCCAACGGCGAAGAGCAGTACTGGTATGGCCATTCTTTCATTAGCGACCAAACTGGCGATGTAGTGCAGCATTTTGCCAAGGGCGAAGAAGGTGTGTTGGTGCACAGTTTCGATTTCGAAGCGCTGCAAACGTATCGCAGTGTGTGGGGCTTTTTCCGTGATCGGCGTGAAGATTTGTATTGAGTGCAAAGCGCTTTTTACGTGCATTACGTAGTTTTTGCCAATAATGGCAAGCTATTATTTGGGCATATTATGCAGGAACCGTAACATGATGTTCACCGATTTCTCTCAGTTGGATTTGGGCCGTGTGCCAAGCCCGTGCTTTGTGGTGGATGAAGTGGCCATAAAGCGTAACTTAGCCATTTTGCAAGAGGTGGCCGAACGCAGCGGCGCTAAAATTTTGGCGGCGCTGAAGGCGTTTTCCATGTGGCATTTTGGCCCGTTAACGCGCCAGTATTTAACTGGCACGTGTTCAAGCGGCCTGCACGAAGCCAAGCTTGCTTACGAGGAATATGGCGGTGAAGTGCATGTGTTTGCGGCAGCATTTAGCGAAGCCGATTTAACCGAGCTGCTGACTTTCGCCCACACCATCGTGTTTAACAGCTGCGGGCAGTGGCAGCGGTTTCAGCCGCTTATTCAAGCGGCCAAGGCGCAGCGGCCCGAGCTTAAATTCGGTTTGCGTATTAATCCTGAGCATTCTGAAGGCACGGTGCCTATTTATGATCCTTGTGCGCCCGGTTCGCGCTTGGGCATTCCCTTAAGCGAATTGGATGAAAGCATGCTTGAAGGTATTTCAGGTTTGCACTTTCACACCCTGTGCGAGCAAGAGTTTGCGCCCCTTGCACGCACCCTAGATGCGGTGGAAAAACGTTTTGGCCATTTGTTGCCTAGCATGGAATGGGTGAACTTTGGCGGCGGCCACCACATCACCCACCCAGGTTATGAGGTGGAACAACTTATTGAGCGCATTCAAAGGTTTTCAGAAAACTACGCAGTGCAAGTGTATTTAGAGCCCGGTGAAGCCGTGGCCATTGGCAGTGGTGTGTTAGTGAGCGAAGTGTTAGATATTACGTTCAACCAGTTGCCCCAAGCCATTTTAGATACCTCGGCCACCTGCCACATGCCCGATACGCTGGAAATGCCATACCGTGCCGATATTGCTGGCGCGGGTGAGCCTAACGAAAAAGCCCACACCTACCGTTTGGGTGGTTTAACTTGCTTGGCTGGCGATGTGATGGGGGATTACAGCTTCGATGAGCCCCTAGAGGTGGGGCAGCGTTTGCTGTTTGAGGATATGGCGCACTACACCATGGTGAAAACCACCACCTTTAACGGCACCTTGCTGCCCGCATTAGCGGTGTGGAACTCTGCAACCGATGAGCTGAAAGTGGTGAAGCGGTTTGGGTATGAGGAGTTTAAGGGGCGGTTAAGCTAGGGTAAGGAGCCGCGGGAACGCGGCTAACTACGGCTCCATCGAGTGCCCTCACGGGTATCCTCAAGCACCACGCCTTGCGCTTCTAACTCATCACGAATGCCATCAGCACGGGCGAAATCGCGGTTTTTCTTCGCCGCATTACGTTCCTCAATGAGCGCTTCAATGGCATCGGCACTTAGCCCATCATTGGAAACACCACCTTGGAACCATTCGTTGGGATCTTGTTGCAGCAAGCCAAGCAAAGAGGCTGCTGCCAACAGCTCGGCTTTAATCGCTGGTTTATCTGCTGTTTCAGCGCGGTTAAGGCTGCCCGCCAGCTCGTGCAGCACACGAATGGCAACGGGGGTGTTCACATCGTCGCACAGGGCTTTCAGCACGGGGTGGTTTTCTGGCAACACATAATCAGCTTGGGTTTCTACAGCCCCATCGCGGCCTTGCAGGGCGTGGTATAAGCCGTTCAAACTCGCTTCGGCCTGTTCAAGCAGCTCTTCGCTAAAGTTAAGCTGGGAGCGGTAGTGGGCCGATAACAGGGCAAAGCGTAGCACTTCGCCTTTGTAATGCTTTAATAATTCACGCACTAGGCGGAAGTTGCCAAGGGATTTCGACATCTTCTCGCCATCAATGTTGATGTAGCCGTTGTGCATCCAGTAGCGCACGTAGCTTGTATCGTGGGCGCAGCTGCCTTGGGCAATTTCGTTTTCGTGGTGGGGGAAAATTAAATCTTGCCCGCCTGCATGAATATCAATTTCAGGGCCTAAGTGGTGGGCAATCATGGCGGTGCATTCAATATGCCAGCCGGGGCGGCCACGGCCCCAAGGGGAATCCCAACCAGGCTGTTCCTCAGTGCTGGGTTTCCATAGCACAAAATCGCCAGCATATTGTTTATAGGGGGCCACTTCCACGCGCGCGCCGGCCAGCATATCTTCTAAAGAGCGCTTCGATAACTTGCCGTAATCCTCCATGCTTTGCACTGCAAACAGCACATGGCCTTCGGCGGCATAAGCATGGCCTTTCTCGATTAAGGTTTCGATAATGGCGATCATATCGTCCACGTGCTCGGTGGCGTGAGGGGTTATATCTGGCGTTAAAGCACTGAGGGCGGCCATGTCTTTAGCGAAAGCAGCGCTGAAGTAGGTGGTAATGGCGTCGATGCTTTCCCCTTGTTCTTGTGCCGCGGCAATAATTTTATCGTCGATATCGGTGATGTTGCGGGCATAAACCACGTTAGGGTACAGGTGGCGCAACACGCGGTAGAGCACGTCGAATGCCACCACAGGGCGGGCGTTGCCAATGTGCACATAGTTGTACACGGTGGGGCCACACACATACATAGTGACGCGTTCGGGGTTAATGGGTGTGAAAACTTCTTTGTTGCCGCTTAGCGTGTTATGAATTTTTAAAGAGGTCATGGTTTTCCGTATAACTCGTTAGGGTTAATTAGCGGATCGTTATCGATCACCACCTGTTGGCCATCAAAACGCCAATAAAAACAAGCACGCCGGCCGGTGTGGCAGGCGGGGCCGGTTTGGTTCACCTGCGCCAAAAGGGTGTCGGCATCGCAATCTAGGCTTAAGCTTACTAGTTTTTGCACTTGCCCCGAGCTTTCGCCTTTTTTCCAAAATGCTTGGCGTGAACGCGACCAGTAACACATGTGGCCGCTGCGTAAGGTTTCTTCGAGGGCTGCGCGGTTCATCCAGGCCAACATCAGCACCTCTTTGCTATCGTGCTGTTGGGCAATAACTGGAATAAGGCCGTCTTGGTTCCATTTCATGGCATCCAAGGCGTGTTCTAGGCGCAGGGAAAAGCCGCTGGCTTTTTGTTCGAGTTGGCTAAACATGGCAGTCCTTTTGCGCCCCGCGCTAGCCGCGGGGCAAAAGGTTAGAGGGGTAAACGCGTGGCGTCTTTCAGCTCGTTAATCATTTCATCAAGATCGCGCACATCGGTGGCGCGGCTGCCGAGGCGGCGCACTGCCACTTTGTTTTCAGCGGCTTCTTGCTCGCCAAGAACAAAAATGAGCGGTGTTTTTTGGCTAGAATGCTCGCGCACCTTGTAGCCAATTTTTTCGTTACGTAAATCGAGCTCATGGTAAATGCCAGCGGCGGTAAGCTTTTCGCTCACTGCTTTGGCGTATTCGTCTACCGCACCCGTAATGGTGCACACAGCTACGGGTTGTGGTGATAGCCACAGGGGTAAGTGGCCTGCGGTGGATTCAATGACAATGCCTAAGAAGCGCTCTAATGAGCCAAGCACTGCGCGGTGTAGCATCACAGGGCGTTGGCGCGAACCGTCGGCTGCCACGTATTCGGCATCAAGGCGCTCAGGCAACACGAAATCCACCTGTAGCGTGCCGCATTGCCATTCGCGGCCAATGGCATCTTTCAAAATAAATTCTAGTTTGGGGCCGTAAAAGGCACCGTCGCCTGGGTTAAGAGTGTATTCAAGGCCCAAGCCTTCCACCGCTTCTTTTAAAGCGCCTTCGGCTTTGTCCCAGGTTTCATCAGAGCCAGCACGGTTGTTAGGGCGGTCTGAGAATTTCACTTCTAACTCGTCGAAGCCAAAGTCGGCGTACACATCGCGCAACATGGTAATAAATTTGGCGGTTTCTTCGTTAATTTGGTCTTCAGTGCAAAAAATGTGTGCATCGTCTTGGCCGAAAGTGCGTGCGCGCATTAGGCCGTGTAAGGCACCGTGCGCTTCGTTGCGAAATAACATGGTGAATTCGGCAAGGCGCAGGGGTAAATCGCGGTAGCTTTTTAGCCCCTGGTTAAAAATTTGCACGTGGCCTGGGCAGTTCATGGGCTTGGCCGCCATGTCGCGGTCGTCGCTGGTGCAGAAGGTGAACATGTTTTCTGCGTACTGCTCCCAGTGGCCAGAGCGCTCCCATAGGGTGCGGTCCATAATTTGTGGGGTGTTCACTTCTTCGTAGCCATTGAGCTCCATTTTGCGGCGGATGTATTGCTCTAGGTTACGGCGCAAACGCCAGCCTTTGGTGTGCCAAAACATGCTGCCCACCGCTTCTTCTTGCTGGTGGAATAAGCCCATTTCGCGGCCTAATTTACGGTGGTCGCGTTTGGCGGCTTCTTCCAGCTGTTTTAAGTGGGCGTTAAGCTCTTTTTTATCGCGCCAGGCAGTGCCGTAAATGCGCTGCAGCTGTGGGTTGTTGCTATCGCCACGCCAGTAAGCGCCAGCCACACGCATTAGCTTAAAACCATCGCCAAGCTTGCTGGTGGAGGGCAAGTGTGGCCCTAGGCATAAGTCGATAAATTCGCCTTGGCGGTACAAGCTAATGGTGTCGTCTGCAGGCAAATCACGAATAATTTCGGCTTTAAATTCTTCGCCTTCTTTTAGGAAGAAATCAATGGCTTCGTTACGATCCCACACTTCGCGGCGAATATCTTCGTTGCGGCGCACAATTTCGTGCATACGCTTTTCGATAGCTTCCAGGTCTTCTGGTGTGAACGGCTCTTCGCGAACGAAGTCATAGTAAAAGCCATGTTCAATGGTGGGCCCAATGGTTACTTGGGTTTCCGGAAAGAGTTCTTGTACCGCTTCTGCCATCACGTGGGCGGCATCGTGGCGGATAAGCTCTAGGGCTTCCTCTGCCGTGCGGTCAATAATTTCCACCTCAGCACCTGCTTTAACAGGAAGGTAGATATCTTTCAGTTCACCATTCACGCGAATGGCTAGGGCTTGGCGGGCCAAACGTTTGCTAATGCGTTCGGCAATTTCAAGGCCTGTGGCCTCCTGGTCGAAGTGCATTTCTGCACCGTCAGGTAATCGGTAAGCTATGCTCATGTGCAATATTCAGATAGTAAAAGGCGAATAGGAATGGGTTGAACCCTTAGGTAGGCCATGGTAGGCAATCGAGCTCATGGCTGCAACAAAATCAGGCTAATCAGTGGCATAGAGCAGGCAAATAAGGGCGCAGCCAGCTTTTAACCATTTATCACTTTTGCCACGCAACTCGTGGTGTTTTATGCCGTCCATCCTGTATCTGCGTAATAAAGGTGGCACACCATGGTTCACTCTGTTTTTTCATCTCGCCCACTTAGCACAAGGCCTAACTCTAACTGGACCGATTGGGGCCAGTGGTTGGCTTTAATTACTATGACTATTGATCATGTGGTGCGCCACTTGCTCCCAAACATGATGTGGGCAAGCAGTAGCATAGGGCGTGTGGCATTCCCTTTGTTTGCTGGCATGGTGGCTTGGCATGGTTGTTTTAACACGCGCAACCCCTTTCGTTATGGGCGGCGTATTTTGGTGATTGGGCTGGTGGCGCAATTGCCATATATGTTGCTGCCCCGCTCGGGTTGGCAATGGAATGTGTGTTTCACCTTAGCGTTAGGCTTAATGTGGGCGAGTGTTTACCGTGATGTGTGGCGCACCCATGCGCAGCAGCAGGGCCTTGGTGCTTTGCGCTTGCCAGTGTTTGTGGTGCTTAGTTTTGTGGCTTGGTGGTGGTTAGGCTACACCGTGGAATATGGGCATTTAGGCTTATTGTTTGTGCCGGTATTGTTCTTTGCCATGCAAGCTTGGCACCCAAACACAGGGCTGCATATTGCCACCCCACTGGCTGCGTTAGGCGTGCTGTTGGTATTGGTTAACGCGGGCCTGCTGAATAGCTCATTAATGGCAAAAAGCATAACAGTGTTAACCACTGCCGTGGTGCTTGGCATGCTGTTTGGTGCAGCGCGCTGGGTGCCTAATGTGGCGCTGCCTATGCCGCGCAAAATGTGGTTGTCTTGGTATCCGGCGCACTTAGCTGCAATTGCCGCTTGTGTGGCTGTGTTGCATTAAAAAACGCTTGGGCTTTGCCGTAGCAAGTTGGTGTTGCCTTTTGTGCGGTAGGTGTGGTGCACCCGTAGCTGTTGCTGCTGCGGTAAATACTGGTACGTGGTAATGGTTAATTGCGCACTGGCTGCCACTAGGGTGGTAACAAAAAAGCCGCCCTCCTGTGTGTACGCCCAGTAATCTAACTTACCGATGGCAATGGGGCTGTCGTGCAACACAAATAGCTCGTTATTTACACGGAGTGTTAGGCGCCATTGTTGGTTGTCGTCCCAATGCACTTGGCCTTGTTCCTGGTGCGCCGAGGTGGAAAGCTGCAGGCGAACATGCTGCTCGGTGCCGGGCAGGGTAAAACTCTGCTCATCGAGCAGGGTGGTTAGCGGTGGCGTGGCGGCTGCCGTGCCTAGGGTTGCCGGTGTGTTGCTGCAGCCTATTAAAGTAAGCATGAAGAAGCAGAGTAACCAACGCATGTTAGCTGCCTCCCTGTTGCATTGTGGCAATGCCACGGGTGAGTAAAAATATCTTTTGCTGCATGTGTGGCGAGCACTGGCCAAAATGTGTAAGCAGTTCTTGTTCCATTTTGTTTGTCGTGGCTAGTTGGTATCGTGGCCTGGGCTCGGCTACGCGGCGTTGGTGCTGCAGGGTGAACGATTGGCTTAAGCGTTTTAAAATTTCGGCATTTACGCTTAATTTGCTTTGTTTGGCGGCTTGTTCAAGTTTTTCTTTTAACGGTTGTGGCAACCTAAGCGTAAAGCGGCTAGTTAGTGCATGTGTTGTCATATTGTGGCCATCCTTGCTCAGCTAATATAGGTGCATATGATGTAGCATAGCGCGAACGAAATATTTGGCTATGGCCGCCAGTGGCTTTAGAGTGCAGTGCATATGAATATTGCCAATATCGATTTAAACCTATTAAAAAACTTAGATGTGTTGTTGCGCGAGCTAAATGTTACCAAGGCTGCTGAGCAATTGGGCATTACACAGCCTGCCATGAGCAACAGTTTAAGGCGCTTGCGTAATTTGTTTAACGATCCGCTGTTAGTGCGCACCTCGCATGGCATGACACCCACCGAACGCGCTAAGGAATTACAACCTTTGGTACGCAAGGTGCTCGTGCAAACAGAAGCACTGCTTATCCCTGATGAAAAATTTGTGCCTGAGGCAAGCAATCGCGTGTTCCGCATCATGACAAGTGATTACGCTGAGGCAACCCTCGTGCCCCATATCGTACGCAGGCTGCGCCAAGAAGCGCCGAATGTGGTGCTCGATTTTCTTACACCCTCTGATGTAACTTTCGCCGACATGGATCAAGGCAGGGTAGACCTCGCGGTTAACCGCTTTAATGAAATGCCTCTGTCGTTTCACCAAGTTACGCTTTGGCGCGATACTTTTTCGGTACTGTTAAATAAAAACAACCCTTTACTGCGCGATTACAGCTTAGAAGGGTACTTGCAATCACAGCATATTTGGGTGTCGAAAACCGGCTTTGGTGTGGGGTTTGGGATGAACCCAGATAAGCTCGGTGGCTTAGGTTGGATCGACCAAGCGTTAGCACGGTTAGGCAAAAGCCGTAAAATCACTATTTTTACCCGCCATTACCAAATGCCTGCGTTGTTAGCTATGAACAATGATTTGGTGGCCACCTTGCCAAGCCGTGTGGCACGCATGCAAACGCAAAATCCCAATTTAGAAATTATGCCGCCGCCATTTGTTATTCCTAACTTGGAACTGAAGATGGCGTGGTCGCCTCTTGTGCATCATAACGCAGCCCACCGTTGGTTTCGGCGTTTGGTGCAAGAAGAGGCGGGTAATATTTTGCGTGAAGATCCTGATGATCTGCAGGCGGATATTTAGCTTTAGCTGCGGGCCATGGCGCCTTTGCCTACACCCTCATAGGCGCGCACATCATAGCGTGGGCCAGGGGCTTCTTGGGCTAAGGTAGTGGCAATGTGTGCCGCTAAAAATTCCACAGTGCTATCCGTATCAATCAAGTAGCAATGGGCCGCAGGCAAGGTAAGGCTGAAACTGCCTTGGTTGGCCGTGTAGGCAAAGGTGTAGTAGGCCACGCCTTGTTGCTCTTCTGTGTGGTGTAGGTCTTCCGTGCTGCCAATATAAATATCACGCCAGCGGTTTGCCCATTCCGCTTCCCATTGCGGCGCACGCTGGCCATCCATATAAATTTCAATACGCGAGCGGTGGCCATGGGCAATGCGCTGGCAATTGCCAGCGTGTTTTTTTAGGCCATGGGAATAGTGGTAGAAAGGTGTTGCTGCCATTTCTTCTGTGCGCAAATACAGTTTTACGCCGGTTACATTGCTAGGCATCAGCGGCAGCACCTGTGCTTCAAGCCAAAGTGTAGCGCTCGCAATATCAATGGCTGTTGTGGGCATGGCTGCAATGCTGCAGGCAGGTGCTGCCATGCTAATAAGGCCGCCGTTGTAGCGCCATGCTAGTGCAACATTCGGGCTGGTGGTTAATGCCTCAAGGGCGCCGCTTTGTGTGGGTACTGCTAATTTATGATCGAGGCAATCGTCTAAAATATCTTTTACTTTTTTCTTCACCACGCCGAAATCAAACACCATGCCGGCGGCGTCTAGTTCGCCGCTAAGCTCCACATCCACTATCCACGATTCTCCTAACATGCCTCGCTCGGCATCAAGCAAAGAAAAATCGATCACGGTGAGGTTGTTTACAAAAAGTGTTGCCATTAGTGTGCTGTGCCTATGTGTTGGTGAAAAGTGCGCGAAGCATAGCATACGGGCCGCTTTAGCAGCAGTTGTGCAGGCTGCGCAACGAATAAAAGGTGTGCTAGAAAATAAGCAGCTACCACGCTAGGTGGTTGCTTTATAGGAGAATACTGCCACACTTAAAAAATCGAATTGGAGGAAGTATTGTGACCGATACGCTATTTACAAAAATAATTAACCGTGAACTGCCCGCCGACATCGTGTACGAAGATGATCAAGCGTTGGTGTTTCGTGATATTAACCCCCAGGCGCCGGTGCACCTGTTGGTTATTCCCAAAAAAGTTATCCCTAAGTTGTCGGATAGCACAGAAGAGGACCAGGCTCTGCTTGGCCATCTTATGCTAGTGGCAAACAAAGTGGCCGAGCAGGAAGGTTTAGAAAATTATCGCATTAACGTGAATAACGGTGCCGATGCTGGGCAAACCGTATTTCACTTACACATTCACGTGTTAGGCGGGCGTTCTTTTAGCTGGCCACCAGGCTAATGCAAAGCGGGCACCATGGGTTAGCCCGCTCATGGTGCTTAAGTTATGCAACGCTTGTGTGTTGTAACGCAAACTCCACCATCATCGTTATTGCCTCGTCAGCTTCTTGCAGCAAGCCTGCATGCAACGGGAACACATGCCACATGCCTTCAAACACTTGCAAATGTGCAGGGCTGTTAGCGTTGTGTAAACGTTGCTGTAATAACTTGGCATCGGTTAGTAAGATCTCACGCGTTCCCACAATAATTAACCCAGGAGGCAAGCCTTCCAAGGCGCCGAGTGCAGGTGAAATGTGTGGATGGTTGCGTGCTTCTGTGCCGGCATAGCTATCTGCATGGGCATCAAGCCCTGCCCAGGTGAGCATGGCGTCGTCGCTGTATTCGCGGTGTGGGTGGGTGAGGTCGGCCCACGGTGATAACAAGACATAAGCTGCTGGTAGGGCAATGCCGTTTTCACGCAACGCCAGCAGCAAGCTTAGGGTAAGCCCGCCACCGGCAGAATCGCCCATAACGGTGATGTGTTTGCCATGGTAGCCCTGCTGCAGCAGGTGCTCATAACAATCCATGGCATCGTTTAATGCCGCTGGGAAAGGGTGCTCTGGTGCTAAGCGGTAGTTGGGCACGTAAACGGCGGCATCACTGTGCTTGGCAAGGTGGCTAGTAAGGGCGGCATGGGTGCGCCAAGATCCCGCGCGATAGGCACCGCCGTGTAAATATAAAATGGCTTGTGGCGTGTTCGGGTTACGGGCATAACGCACGGCTGGCACGTTGCCCATAGTGAGTGGGGTTGCGCGCATGCCGCGGGCGGTGAGCGTGGTTTTAGCACTGATGGCTAGCCCGTGGCGTAATACAGAAACGGGTATGCCCGCATTAAACAAGGGTTTAACAGTTAGTGATAAAGCAGTGAAAAGGGTTTTTTTAAGCCACGGTTGGCTAATGTCTTTGCTCACGCATAGCACCTCATAACAAAAGGGTAATAAAACTAACGAGCGGCAACATAGCATAACCGCAAGGCTTCTATAGAGGCTGCAGCGCCTTGTTTAGTGGCCGGTGAATTTACCTAAACAGTGTTTTAGTGTACAATTAACGAAAATTTACGTTGCCACACATGCGATAACGTAGGGGAGGGAGCGCCGCAAGATGTGCCGTTAAAATAAGGAACGAAGGGTTCTTTTACTAACGCCACCATTTTGCTGTGCAGTGTCTTTTAAGTATAAAAAAAAGAAGACAAAGGATGTCATTGTTCTCGCAAGGTTTAAATTATGTATCTAGTTGATGGTGCTCGTGGAGTTTACAGCGCTCAACTGCTATGCCACTTAGCGCAAGAAAAGGGGTTGCCTTTAGCCGCTGCCCTTGATGGTTCAGGCGTTAGTTTTTCCCAGTTAAGCGATACCCAAGGCACCATTACTCATCAGCAAGAACTTTTGATTTTGCACAACGTTATGCGCGAGCTTGGCGAAAGCTCGGGTTTGAGTTTGCAGTTGGCTGCTCGGTGCCGGCCTGGTGATTTTGGCGTGCTTGGTTTTGGGCTTATGTCGGCCAACACATTGCTTGAAGGCCTAATGCTTGGCATTGATTATTTTGAGCTGACTTATGCTTTGGCGCACACTTTTATGATGCGTACAGAAAACACCATGCGCTTTTATTTTGTGGCGGATTACTTGCCGGCTTGTGATGCGGTAAAAAGCGCGGTGGTTGAAAGAGATATGGCGGTGGTTATCACGCTAGCCAGTGAGGTGCTGCAAACCCCTTTAATGTGTGAAGCGGTGCACTTTGCCCATGCCGATAATGGCAGCGCTAGCTTAGCAGCGCAGCATTTTGGCGTGGCGCCCATTTATGGCAGCACAAGTAACCATATGGAAATTGCCAATGAATGGCTGGTTAAACCACTGCCATACACCAACCAAAGCACCTACCAAGCCTGTAAAGAAGAATGTGAAGAGCTATTAGATAAGCGTTATGCACATTTAGGTTGGCGTTATCGCACGCAGCGCTTTTTGCGTAACGTTGATGGCACACAGTTAAATATGGAAGCGGCAGCAGAAAAACTAGGGGTGTCGTCGCGCACGCTGCGGCGCCATTTGCAGGCCGAAAGGGTTACTTTTAGGCAGTTAGTGGAAGAGTTACGCTGTAAAAAAGCACAGGATATGCTGCTGTATACCGATGCCTCGGTGCAGGAGGTATCGGCATTGGTGGGTTATGAGGAAACCGCAAGTTTTGTGCGGGCATTTCGCCGTTGGGCAGGTGAAACCCCTGGGCGTTGGCGCTGCGAACAGCGCCTGGCGCGTGGCTTACCAGCTCGGTAAGGGGATTTCGCCTGCGGTGGTAAAAGGCAAGGCTTTTGGCACCAACCCCACTTTTGCTTTGCCGGTAATTTTGTATGGCACCGCTTGGCCTGGCGTTAAGTTTAGCTTGCGTAATTGGTTAATGGTATTCAGCAGCTGGGTGGTAACCAGAGTGGTGAACACTGCGCTGTCGTTGGCGGGCAATACCACTTTTTGTTGTGTGCTGCCCCGTGCAAAACGCGCTTCATCAAGTAATAAATCATAACTAAGTTGCTTCACGGTAACCTGCTTATCATTGGGATTGTGCGCGCGCAGGGTTACTTCCCACTGTTGTTCAAACAAACTGACGTTTTGCAGCATAATGTTGCTTACGGAAATATCGGGTGCTTCAAGCTCACTGTAGTGGCTAGCGCAGCCTGCCACGAGAGTGGCGATGAAAACGAACAGGGCAAACAGGCGTATTGGCATAGCAAGGTCCTTTGTTAAAACGTATCGGTGAGTAAAACACCGAGGCTTATTCTGTTCTGATAATCGTTGTAGTTAATTAAAGAGTCGCCGTAACCTGAAAACACTTGCACGATGCCTTTAAAGCGGCCTTTGAGTGGGAAAGTGTAATCGAGTTGCACCGCACCGCGGTTGCTGCTGCGTAGGTTGTTGCGCAGCAATAATTCAGTGGTGTGGTTGCCCACAGGGCGGATCACCCGCAATTCGAAATGGCCCATGTATTTTTCAATATCGGGATTATCATCGCGGCGCGGGCTGTTTTGATCTTTTCTCTTATAGCTTTCTGGGATGCGCCACCAAGGCTTAAGTTCCCAATAATAGGGCCCTGTAGTGGCCACATATTGGAAGAAAAGCCTATCCCAGCTGCGTGAAGCAGGAATGTCTTTGCCATTGGATTGGTGCACGAAACCAAAACCGACGAGTTCGGTGTTAATCGGCCCAAACTGCCAATCTAAATTACGCACCGTATATAGCTCTGGCATGTAATTAATTTCGCGAAAAGGGCGTGATTGCGCACCGTTATATAACTGGAAAAAGTTAGTTTGTGTGTAGGCAAAGTAAACGTCGTAAAAATTAAATAGTTTCGTTTTGATGGGAATTTTAAGCGATAGCTGAAACTTCACTTCCATGGAGTTGAGCTTATCGTTTTTCTTCGTGTTGTCGTTCCACTTTTTGTTAGTCCAATAGCTCGCCGGCATAATGTAGTTGCGATTATGCGGTGTCATCACAAAAGGGTTGAGGCGTGTGTTCTTTTCTAAGTGCAGGCGCGCCCGTAGTGCGTTAACACTTTGTTCTTTGCGTGTGGGTTCGTTACCGCACCAAATGCGGATATCGGCAATGGTAACGTCATCGGGGCTTATTTCTAAGGCACGCACCACGCAATCTTGTTGGCTTTCACCATCAATTTTTTCGAAGTTGGCTGGTGCCTCAGCAAGCGCAGTGTTTGCAGCAGCAAAACATAATAGGGCGGTAATGCAATGGCGCAATGTCATGAAAAACTTCCTTGCTACATGCATGCAAGCTAGGCGTCATCGTCTGTTAACGGGCGCGCTTCGGTGGGCAGTAATACAGAAATGCCGTTGCGTACTGGGTAAACGAGATTGCTGGCTTTGCACACAAGCCCCTGTTCTTTGTCGTCCCAAAATAATGGGGCTTGGCTTACAGGGCACACTAAAACATCGAGCAGTTCTTGTTTGATCATAATTGCCTCAAAGGTTACGAAGTGGCTGAAGTGAGGGTACTTTAACGAACTTTGTGGCAGATGTCGTAGGTTGAATGATTCAAACGCTCGTTTGACTTTGTGGTCACAAATACAAGTGGAAGATTTTATGCCCAAATGTATATTGTGGCATCACGGTAGAACATGCTGTGCATTTATTATTGCCATTTGGCTGCTGCGGCGTGTTGCAATGTCTTGAATCCATTTTGGAGGGTTTTATGCCTGAGTATACCGCCCCAGTGCGCGATATGCGTTTTGTGTTGCACGAGTTATTGAATGTTGATGAACACTATCAACAGCTAGGCCTTGAAGAGGTTAACGCTGAGTTAATCGATGCTTTTCTAGAAGAAGGCTCACGCTTTGCTAGCAATGAACTTGCGCCAATTAACCGTTCTGGTGATGAAGAAGGTTGTAAGTTTGATAATGGTGTAGTGACCACTCCTACCGGCTTTAAAGAAGCCTACCAAAAGTATGTTGAAGGCGGTTGGCCTTCCCTAGGTGGCGATGTGAACTACGGAGGGCAAGGGTTGCCTTCCACTGCTGGGATCGCTATTTCTGAAATGATTGGTACCGCTAACTGGTCGTGGAGCATGTACCCAGGCTTGTCTGATGGTGCAGTTGCCACCATCGAAGAGCACGGCACCGATGAGCAGAAAGAAACCTACTTGCCGAAGCTAATTAGTGGTGAGTGGACCGGTACCATGTGCTTAACTGAAGCCCATTGTGGTTCTGATCTAGGTTTACTTAAGAGCCGTGCAGTGCCGCAAGAAAACGGCAGCTACAGCATTACAGGCACGAAAATCTTTATTTCTGCCGGCGAGCACGATATGACAGACAACATCATTCATATCGTATTAGCACGTTTGCCTGATGCCCCAGCTGGTACTAAAGGTATTTCTTTGTTCATCGTGCCAAAGTTCAAAGTGAACGCAGACGGCTCAGTGGGCGAAGCGAATGGCGTAAGCTGTGGTTCCATTGAAGAAAAAATGGGCATCAACGGCTCGGCAACTTGTGTTATCAACTTTGATGACGCAGAAGGCTTTTTAATTGGGCCCGAAAACCGCGGTTTACACTGCATGTTTACTTTCATGAACTTTGCCCGCCTTGGTACAGCGGTGCAGGGCATTGCCCACGCCCAGAAAGGCTTTGAAGGTGGCCTGCGTTATGCGCGTGAGCGCTTGGCGATGCGTGCTTTGTCGGGCGCAAAAAACCCAGACGGCCCAGCCGATCCGATTATTGTGCACCCTGATGTGCGCCGCATGTTACTTACAGCCAAAGCATTTGCTGAGGGTGGCCGTGCGCTGGTGTATTACACCTCGCAGCTTGGTGATATTGTACAAAAGAGCCAAGATGAAGAAGCGCGTAAAGAAGCTGATGATTTAATGGCATTTTTAACCCCGATTGCTAAGGCGTTCCTTACCGAAGCGGGTTTTGAAGCGGCTAACCACGGCGTGCAAATTTACGGTGGCCATGGCTTTATCCGCGAGTGGGGCATGGAGCAAAACGTGCGTGATTCACGCATCTCCACTTTGTACGAAGGCACCACCGGTATCCAAGCGCTTGATTTGCTAGGCCGTAAAGTGTTGCAAACACAAGGTGCAGCATTGCGCAATTGGACCAAAGTGATCCATAAATTCTGCCAAGCTAACGCAGGCAACGAAGCTATGGCTGAGTTTGTTGAGCCACTCGTTGCGTACAACAAAGAGTGGGGTGAGTTCACCACTGCACTAGGTATGCAGGCTATGCAGAATATCGATAACGTAGGTGCAGCCTCGGTGGACTACCTCATGTATTCAGGCTATGTAACGCTTGCATACTTCTGGGCCGCGATGGCAGCTGTGGCACAGCAAAAGCTAGATGAAGGCACCACAGAAGAAGACTTCTACAAAGCGAAGATTGCTACAGCACGTTTCTACTTTAAGCGTATCTTGCCACGCAGTGCTGGCCACAAAGGCGCAGCAGAGGGCGGTTTAGATTGCTTAATGGAAATTGATAAAGAGCACTTTGCGTTTTAATTAGTACTTGAAGCTTATTAGGCTTTAGCGATAATGCCCGCTCAAGAAGCAATTCTGAGCGGGCATTATTGTTTTTGTGTATGCTTTACGGGCTTTTTACCGAGGGCATAATTTAAGGGAGAGAAGAATGGCGACGTATAAAGCCCCAGTAGACGATATGCGTTTTGTGCTGCAAGACGTGTTTGACGCAGAAAAAGTGTGGGCATCTATGCCTGCCACCGAAGAAATTACTAACGACCTAGCCGATGCCATTTTAGAAGAAGCTGGCAAGATGGTGGAAGGAGTGATGTTCCCCATTAACCGCGAAGGTGACGAGCAAGGCTGTACTTTTAACAACGGCGAAGTGACCACGCCAGCAGGCTTTAAAGAGGCGTATCACGCGCTTGCCCAAGGTGGTTGGACCGCATTTTCAGGCAACCCAGAATACGGCGGCCAAGGCATGCCGAAATCACTCGCTGTGTTGTTCGAAGAGATGATGCACAGCGCCAATTGTTCGCTAGCGTTGTACCCGTTGCTTTCAAACGGTGCTTGCTTAGCCATTGATGCGCATGCCACCGAAGAGCTTAAGCAAACCTACTTGCCTAAAATGTATGCTGGCGAATGGGCGGGCACCATGTGCTTAACCGAGCCACACAGTGGTACGGATCTAGGTATTTTGAAGAGCCGCGCTGTTCCCCAAGGTGATGGTAGCTACACCATTAGCGGTACTAAAATCTTTATTACTGGCGGTGAACATGATTTCACCGACAATATTATCCACCTAGTGCTTGCGCGTTTGCCTGATGCACCCCAAGGCCCGAAAGGTATTTCTTTATTCTTGGTGCCTAAGTTTTTGCTGAATGAAGATGGCAGTGTTGGTGAGCGCAACGGCGTAGCTTGTGGTTCCTTAGAAGAGAAAATGGGGATCAAAGGCTCTGCCACGTGCGTAATGAACTTTGATGATGCCAAAGGTTGGTTGGTAGGCGAAGAAAACAATGGCCTTGCTTGCATGTTTACCATGATGAACTACGAGCGGGTGTCTATTGGTTTGCAAGGCTTGGGCCTTGGCGAAACGAGTTACCAGAGCGCCGTGGAATATGCCTTAGACCGTATCCAAGGCCGCGCTGCAACGGGCGCACAAAACCCAGCAGCTGCTGCCGACCCCATTATTGTGCACGGTGATGTGCGCCGTATGTTAATGACCATGCGTGCACTCAACCAGGGTGGCCGTGCGCTAGCGGCATATCTTGGGTTGCAGCTAGACCTTGCCAAGTTTTCGCAAGATGCCCATGTGCGTGCGCAGGCTGAAGACCGCGTTGCCTTGTTAACCCCAGTAGCTAAAGCGTTTTTCACCGATCGCGGCTTAGATACCACAGTGATGGGGCAGCAAGTGTTTGGTGGCCATGGTTATATTCGCGAGTGGGGCATGGAACAAATGGTGCGCGATGTGCGCATAGCGCAAATTTACGAGGGCACCAACGGTATTCAGGCGCTAGATTTAGCGGGCCGTAAAGTGGCACGTAATGGTGGCGCTTCCATGGCCGCTTTAGTGGCAGATATTCGTGCATGGCTTGCGAGTGATGGCAGCAAGGCGGGCGAGCTTGCAGCTCAGCTAGAAGATGCCTTGAAGTTAATAGAAGAAGCCACTAACAACCTGTTAGAGCAGGCGCAAGAAGACCCTAACGCAATTAACGCACTAGCGGTGGAATACCTCGATATTGTGGGTTATGTGCTGTATGCGTGGTTCTGGGCACGTATGGTGGCAGCAGTGGATGGCCGTGAGGATGATTTTGCGAGCAGCAAGCGTATTACGGCTAACTTCTACTACGAACGTTTGCTACCAAAGATCCACAGTTTATATGCGCAGTTTAAAGCAGGTAGTAAGCACATCATGGCATTGCCTGCTGATCAGTTCTAAACATTTGTTTAGGCACAAAAAAAGAGGGCCATTTGGCCCTCTTTTTTTGTGCCTGCCTCACATGGATAAACGCAGGGAAAAATCGATAGCGCGCAGATGTTTAGTGAGGGCACCGATGGAAATGTAATCCACCCCGGTGGCGGCTATTTTAGCTAGAGTTTCTTCGGTGATGTCACCAGAGCCTTCTAATTTAACGCGGCCATCCACTAGTTTTACCGCCTCCGCCATGTGGGCATGGCTGAAGTTATCAAGCATGATGACATCGCAGCCGCTAGCAAGGGCTTCTTTCACCTGTTCTAAGTTTTCGGTTTCCACTTCCACCCAACGCTTTGGGTAAAGCCGTTGCGCTTGTTTCACTGCTTCTGTGATCGAGCCATGGGCAGCAATGTGGTTTTCTTTAATTAAAAAAGCATCGTACAAACCAATGCGATGGTTGGCGCAACCGCCACAGGTAACAGCGTATTTTTGTGCGCTACGCAAGCCAGGAATAGTCTTGCGGGTATCCAGCAGGGTGCAGCCTGTGCCAGCCACAAGATCAGCATAGTGGCGGGCCGTGGTGGCGGTACCGGATAGGGTTTGCAAAAAGTTAAGGGCAGTGCGCTCGGCGGTAAGAATTGTGCGGGCACGGCCTTCTAACTCTAACACCACGCCATCGGCAGGAATGCGTTCGCCATCGGCATAGTGCCAGGTGAGGGTAACGCTGCCGCCAAGCTGGCTGAACACTTCGTCTACCCAAGCACGGCCGCTAAGCACCATGGCTTCGCGGGTAATTAACTTGGCGGTGGCGGTGGCATCTTCAGGAATTAATTCTGCAGTAATGTCGCCACTGCCAATATCTTCTTTTAAGGCATGTGTTACTTGCACAGGGATGTCGGCTTTTACCCACTCTGGCAGCACAATTGTCTTCGCACCCGCTTGCATAACCACTCCTCTGTAATGTTCATGGTAGGTAGGGCGAAGTGTAGCAAGTTGCGCCTTTGCCTGCTGAATTGTTTTGGCAAACTGTGCGACAGAAAGCACCAAGCTGTTGGTGTGTGGTTGGCTATGCTGTACCTTGTTGGTTTTTACCGTTGTAGAGGTGACGCGTGTTAACCATGGTGAACCATTGGGTGCAAGAGGCTAAGCAGCTGCCGTCTCCCAACCATAACGAGCGCCCCGCGGGCGAGGTGATCGATTTAGTGGTGGTGCATAATATTAGCTTGCCCCCTGGGCAGTTTGGCGGGCCTTATATTGATGATTTTTTTCAAAATCAACTGGCTATTGATAGCCATCCTTTTTTCCACGAAATCAAAGATTTACAAGTATCTGCCCATTTTTTAATTCGCCGTGACGGCGCTTTGCACCAGTACGTAGCCTGCAATAAGCGCGCCTGGCATGCTGGCCAGTCGCACTGGTGTGGGCGTGATATGTGCAACGATTTTTCCATTGGCATTGAACTAGAAGGCACCGACGAGGTGCCCTTTACCAAGGCGCAATACACGCAGTTGGCAGCGCTAGTTGCTTTGTTAAAGCGTGAATACCCGCAGATAACTAACGAACGCATTGTGGGCCATTCTGATATTGCTCCAGGCCGTAAAACCGACCCAGGCCCATGTTTTGATTGGGCACAACTAAAGCAGCAACTGGCAGAGGACTAACTCATGCCCATCATCATCATTTTATTTATTGTTTTAGGGTTGCGCCGCTTTGATCTCGCGTGGCCGCGCTACATGGTGGCGCCAGAACGAGTGGCTGTGGCCCTTGGCCCCTTATTGCAGTGGGCAGAGCGCAAACAGCGTAATGAAAATATAGTTTGGTTATTGGCTGTGCTAGCCCCTGTGCTGTTGTGGCAATGGTTGTATGCCAGTGTGGGCGTGTGGCTTGGCGCTGTGCTTAGTGCGGGTTTGTTGCTCTGGCTGTTGGGGGCAGAAAGCGAGTTTCGTTATCTAGATGGCCTCATTCAGCGTGCACTCATGCGCGATAAAGACCAATTTACCGAGCAAGCGGAGCGCCATTTTGGCATGCACGGCAGCGTGGATGATGAGGGATATGTGCTGCAACTTATGCGCCGTATTGTGCAGCAAGAAGCCAGCAAGGTGTTTGCCTTATTGTTTTGGCTGTTTGTGTTGGGTTTTTGGGGAGCCTTGTTGTACAGCCTTAACCAAGCGTTAGCGCAACGGCAAACCGGCAAAGGGGTATCGGGCTTGCTGCATATGCTCATGAGTTGGTTACCTAACCGTCTATTAATTGTGGCCTTGGCGTTAGCAGGTAGTTTTCGCGGTGCCACAGAAGAAAGTGAGCCTTACTGGTGCACGCTTGATGATGGTAATGCTCTGTTGGCCGCTACGCTGCCGCAGGTGCTTGATCTGCCCGCTGAAGTGGAACAGTTGCCTACCTTTATGAAAGCAAAACAGCAGCTTAAGGCACTGCAAGTTATCGTGCTACGTTGTTTGGCACTGTGGCTTATCTTTGGCACTTTATGGAATGTGGTGGTGGGCTAAAAAAAGGATGCCACAGGGCCTGCGCGGCCCTGCAGGCAGAGGTTTAACTAACGGCAACTTCTAAAAACTGCGAAGCAATAAAGAGATAGATCACCACACCGGCAGCATCACAGATAGAAGTGATGAGTGGGGCACTTGCGCTGGCTGGGTCTAGGCGGAAGTGGCTAAGCACAAACGGTAGGCTCATGCCGATGACACAGCCAATGAGCACTATTAGCACCATGCTTAACGAAACCACGATGGCAATTTCAATCCCACCTCGATACCAACCAATAAGTGATACCGCTAAGGCCATAGTAAGCCCCAGGGCCGCAGCTACTATGCTTTCGCGGCCTAATAGTTTAAACCAGTCTTTCAGTAATACTTCGCCCGTGGCTAAAGCACGCACCATCAAAGTAGAGGATTGCGAACCAGCATTACCGCCGCTATCTACCAATAGGGGTAAGAAAAACACAAGCTTAATGTTAGATTCGATAAGATCTTCGAAGTGGCCAATACCTAACCCCGAGAGCAAGTTGCCAAACACGAGCAGTACCAACCAAAACACACGTTTTTGGTAAAGCACCCGCACGCTGGCATCTTTTAAGTTACCAATGTGTGTGGTAACACCGGCCCCTTTGTGGATATCCACGGTGGCTTCCATGCTTGCTGCATCCATGGCGTCGTCGTGGGTAACAATGCCCACCAATTGGTCGCCACTGTTAATGATCGGTAAAGCAAGCAGGTTATAGCGTGCAATTAAGCGAGCCACTTCCTCTTGGTCGGTGGTAACGTCTGCACGAATAACGCTGTGCACCATGAGCTGCTGCACAGGGGTAAGCGGTGCAGCAAGAATTAATTCTTTTAGTGATACCACGCCCACCAAACGGCGGTTATCGTCGATCACAAAGGCGTGATAAATGGTTTCGGCATCGGGGGCTTCTTCACGTAGCGCCACCAAAGCTTCTGAAACATTCATCTCTGGGCTAAGCGTGGCGTAGTCCGACGTCATGATGGCGCCTGCGGTGCCTTCTTTGTATGCAGAAAGTTTGCGTACGTCGTCGCGCTTTGCTTGCGCTAGCGCTGGCAAAAGCGCAATTTGCTGGCGCTTGTTTAAGCGTTTATATAAATCGGCGCGGGAGTCGGCGGCCATTTCGCCCACTAACGGTGCTAAGCCACCGCGCGGGGCTTCGTTGGCAAGTTTTATTTGTTGCTCTGGATCGAAGTATTCGAATACTTCCGCGCGGTTAGGAAGGCGCTGTAATAGTGCCCAGGCCTCGGCGGCGGTGGGCAGCTGGGCAAGCGCATCGGCCACGTCGATGGCTTTGAGGTCGGCGGCCTCTTTAATAGCAGCTTCGTAGTTTTGTGTTTCGAGGGCTGCGCGCAACACCTTAGTGTATTTGGTGGTATCCATCATTATCTCCTGTCGAACGTGAACAGCTCCTCAGAAGACATGGCTGAAAAGAGTAGCGCATGCAAGGGCTGTCAGCAGACGACTATGTCCATTATGTTGTGGTGTCCCGATAGGGGCGAATACGGACTTTCCATTTGGCCTCGTAATAAAAAACCCGCTTATGCGGGCGCTGCTATCCTAAGCGAATGATGGTTTGTAGGCAACAGAGGGAGGGGTTGGCAAGGTGGTGTTTTTGCCGAAAAAGCCTGATTGCCGAGTGTTTTTTGGCACTTTTTTCTCTGGTGCTTTCAGGTTGTTGAGCCAAGTCTAAGGAACTCCATGTTGTGGCTGCGAAGCGTGGTTAAACATGCTAGCTTCATAGTCGCAAAGCTCTGACCGAGCAGTCGCATCAATCGCTAACCCTCGGGTGATCCCCTTGGGTTATTCAACATGGCTAGCGGAGGAACGCATTACCATGACAAAGAGTCGCTTACTCACTAACAACTTATATGAATCATTTTTTGATGACGATGACCCAGCCGAAACCAGTGAATGGTTAGGCGCCCTTATTTCTTTAATCGAGCACAAAGGCCCCGAACGCACCACTTGGTTGCTGAGCCGGCTAACTGATTTAGCCCGCGACCAAGGTTTATATCGCTCGCATTTACATACCCCTTATGTGAACACCATTAGCACGCGCAACGAACCGCATTTTCCTGGTGATATTTTTATGGAGCGGCAAATTCGTTCATTGGTGCGTTGGAACGCTATGGCTATGGTGATGCGGGCCAACCAAAATGATGACGAACTAGGTGGCCACATTGCCTCGTTTGCTTCGGCAGCCACTTTGTATGATGTGGGCATGAACCATTTCTTCCGTGCTGCATCCGAGGATTTCGGCGGTGATTTGATTTATTACCAAGGCCACTCTTCTCCTGGGATTTACTCTTGGGCGTTTTTAGAAGGCAGGTTAACGGAGGAGCAACTGATTAATTTCCGCCGTGAAGTTGACGGTAAAGGCATTCCTTCGTACCCGCACCCTTGGCTTATGCCTGATTTTTGGCAATTCCCTACTGTCTCCATGGGCCTCGGGCCGATTCAGGCTATCTACCAAGCCAATATCATGAAATACCTGAAAAACCGCGAGCTTATTCCTAACCAGGAGCGCAAAGTGTGGGCCTTTTTGGGCGATGGTGAAATGGACGAGCCTGAATCCATTGGTGCCTTATCTTTAGCTGGCCGTGAGGGGCTAGATAACCTTATTTTTGTGGTGAACTGTAACTTGCAGCGCCTTGATGGCCCGGTGCGCGGTAATGGCAAAATTATCCAGGAATTAGAAGGATTATTCCGCGGTGCTGGTTGGAATGTGATTAAGGTGGTGTGGGGCGGCTTATGGGATTCCTTACTAGAACGTGACACCCAGGGCTTGTTACGCCGCCGCATGGAAGAATGCGTGGATGGCGAATATCAATCCTATAAAAATAAAGGTGGCGCTTACACTCGTGAGCACTTTTTTGGCAAATACCCTGAGCTTGCCAAAATGGTTGAGCACATGACGGATGATGAGATTTATGCCCTTAACCGTGGCGGCCACGACCCACAAAAAGTGTACGCTGCTTACCATCAAGCGGTGAACCATAAAGGCCAACCCACAGTAATTTTGGCGAAAACCGTGAAAGGCTATGGCACAGGCGAAGGTGAGGGAGCGAACAAAACCCACCAAATGAAAGGTTTGGATATCGATAGCTTAAAGCATTTTCGCGATCGCTTTAGCATGCCTTTTAGTGATGAAGAGCTTGCACAGTTACCCTTTTACAAACCCAGCCCTGATAGCCCAGAAATGCGCTACATTCAAGAGCGCCGAGCGGCCTTGGGCGGTAGCATCCCTTCGCGGCGGGTGCAATCCACTAGCCTTACCACGCCACCCTTAAGTTTCTTTCAAAACTTTTTGGAAGGCAGTGGTGATCGTGAATTATCCACCACGATGGGTTTTGTGCGCATGCTTGCAACCTTAGTGCGCGATAAAAATATTGGTGAGCGCGTGGTGCCTATTGTGCCGGATGAGGCGCGCACCTTCGGCATGGACGGCATGTTCCGCCAGCTCGGTATTTATTCGTCCAAAGGGCAAAAATATGAACCCGAAGATGCCGGCCAGGTGATGTATTACCGCGAAGATAAAAAGGGGCGTATTTTAGAAGAAGGCATTAACGAAGCGGGCGCTATGTCGGCGTGGATAGCGGCTGCCACAAGCTACAGCCATCACGATTACCCCTTGATCCCCTTCTTTATTTACTACTCCATGTTTGGTTTCCAACGTTTTGGCGACCTCGCCTGGGCGGCAGGGGATATCCATGCCCGTGGTTTCTTGCTCGGCGGCACCGCTGGGCGCACTACGCTCAATGGTGAGGGCTTGCAGCACCAAGATGGCCATAGCCACATTTTGGCCAGCACAGTGCCCAATTGCATTAGCTACGACCCCACCTACAACTACGAGCTAGCGGTGATCTTGCAAGATGGCTTGCGGCGTATGTATGCCGAGCAAGAAGATGTGTATTACTACATCACCTTGATGAATGAGAATTACCAGCATAGGCCCATGCCAGCAGGGGTGGAAGAGGGTATTTTGCACGGCTTGTACCAACTCGAAAAACAGCGTGACACTGAAACAGGCTTGCGCGTGCATTTGCTGGGTAGCGGCACCATTCTGCGTGAAGTGGAGGCTGCGGCAACCTTGCTGCGTGAGGATTTTGGGGTGGCAGTAACCCTATGGAGTGCGCCAAGCTTTACTGAGCTGCGCCGTGAAGCTTTAAAGGTGGAGCGTTGGAACCGCTTGCACCCTGAGGCAGAGCCACAGCAAAGTTGGGTGGAAAAACAGCTAGGGCAGGTGAACGAGCCCATTGTGGCCGCCACCGATTACATGAAGGCGTATGCTGATCAAATTCGTGCTTTTGTGCCAGCGCCCTATGTGGTGTTGGGCACCGATGGCTTTGGCCGCAGCGATTCGCGTGCCAAATTAAGAGAATTCTTTGAAGTGGACCGACGGTTTGTTGTGTTGGCAGCTTTATCAGGGCTTGTAGAACAGGGTGCGCTGCCGCCTAGCAAGGTGAGCGAGGCCATCGAAAAATATGGCATCGATCCTAATAAAGCCTATGCGCCCGAAGCGTAAACTTCCACAAGAAGGAGAAGCCCGTGAGTAACGAACTAATCTTGGTGCCCGATCTAGGCAGCAGCGATCCTGTTGATGTGATCGAGGTTACTGTGCAAGTTGGCGATGTGGTCGCCGCTGAAGACACCCTTGTGGTGGTGGAATCAGACAAAGCCACAGTGGAAATACCCGCCCCACGGGGCGGCACCATTACCGCCATAAAGGTGGCGCTTGGTAACAGCATTAAAACCGGTGATGCCTTGGTGGAAATGGCCGCAGAGGCAACTGGTGCAGAAGAAACCACGCCTAATGCTAACGCCGCCGAGGCGCCCAGCCAAGTGCCCGCAGATGAGCCAACAGCCAGCAAAGCCGCGGCAGCGCCGACAGCCGAGGCACCTAGCACCCCAACAGAACAGCCGTTGTTGGTGCCTGAGCTTGGCGATGTGGATGGCGCTGAGCTAATTGAGTGGCTGGTAGCCGTGGGGGATAGCATTGCTGAAGACGATTTAGTGGCTGTGCTGGAATCAGATAAAGCCTCATTTGAAGTGCCCGCCGAGCAAGCAGGTGAAGTGCTAGCCTTGCAAGCCGAGTTGGGGCAGGCCTTAAGCACCGGCGATGTGTTGCTTACCCTGCGCACCACAGATGTTGCAACAGGTGCTGCAGGCATCCCAGGTGCTAAAGCAGAGGCAGAAGATGCGGGCGCAACCGAAGCTGCGGCTGTAGAAGAGGCTGCGCCCACTGCGCTAAAAAGCACGCCCAGCACAGCGCCATTAAGCAGCACCACCGCCCAACTTGCCAAGGCCAGTGATGCGGCCATTTACGCAGGCCCGGCGGTGCGCCGCTTAGCCCGCGAGCTAGGCGCCAACCTTGCTCAGGTGAAAGGCACAGGGGTGAAAGACCGTGTGACTAAAGATGATCTCAAAGCCCATGTGAAACAGCGCCTGGCGGCCGGCCCTGAGATGGGCACCGGTGCCCCCAAGCTGCCGGAGATTGATTTCAGCCAGTTTGGGCCAGTGCACACAGAAGCAGAAAGCCGTTTGCGCCAAGTGGCGGCCGAGAACTTACACCGTTCTTGGCTCACTATTCCTGCGGTAACCCACCAAGATGAAGCCGATGTTACGAGCTTAGAGGCATTTCGTAAGGCTGAAAACTTGCGTGCGCCAGAGGAAAGTAAACTTACCTTATTGGCGTTTTTGCTGAAAGCGTGTGCCCAAGCATTGTTGAAATACCCACGTTTTAACAGCTCTTTAGCCAGCGATGGCAAAAGCTTAGTGCTGAAAGAGTACGTGCACATTGGCATAGCGGTGGACACCGATTACGGCCTGGTGGTGCCTGTGTTGCGCAACGTGCATCAGAAAAGCTTGCGTGAGATAGCAGCCGAGGTGGTGGCGCTAGCAGGTAAAGCCCGCGATAAGCGCTTAAGCCCCGCCGACATGCAGGGCGGCTGTTTCACTATTTCCTCATTGGGCGGCATTGGTGGCGGCTATTTTAGCCCCATCATTAACTGGCCTGAGGTGGCTATTTTGGGTGTGGGGCGCAGTAAAAAGCAGCCTCACTGGGATGGTGAGGAGTTTGTGCCGCGCGACATGCTGCCCTTGGCACTCACTTATGATCACCGAGTGGTGAACGGTGCCGATGCGGCGCGTTTTAGCCGTTATGTGGCTGAAGCCCTAGAAGATCTCAGGCGTTTACTGCTGTAACAAAAAAAGCACCCTAGCTAGGCTAGGGTGCTGATTATTGGGCTAGGTTGGCTTATTCAGCAGCAGGTTTTACTGGCTGCGCATGCATACGATCACCTTTGTGCATGTGGTGCTTGCCATTCTTGTGCATTTTGCGTTGGTTTTTGTTAGCACCGCGTTCCTGCCATTTGTTCTGGCGCTTTTCACGTGCCTGCTGCCATTTCTCTTGCTGTTCTGCGGTTAAAATTGCGTTAATGCGCTGTTGCGTATCTTCATGCATTGCCCGCATTTTTTCTTGCTGGCCTGTGAACACCTCGCGGAGCTCTTTTTGTTGGTCATCTGTGAGCTCCAACCAGCTTTGTAAGCGCTCAACACGGTGGTCTGCCCAGTTTTTTTCTGCAGCGGTGTTGTCGGCGGTGGCCATTAAAGGGCTTGCTAATAAAGCACCCGCAACAGCAAGGGATAAAAATGTCTTTTTCATGGGTTACTCCTTTGGGTTGATGCGTATAACTATGGGCGCACACTGTGCAAAGAGTATGCAAGCATTGTGAAACTTACTCACTTTCTGCTGTGGTAACTTCAAACCGGTAACCTGCACCGTAAATAGAATGGATGAATTGCATGTGAGGGAAGGCGTCAGCTAGTTTACGGCGCACCTTTTTAATGTGGCTGTCCACCGTGCGATCGCTAACAATGCGATTATCCTCGTAGATGTAATCCATTAGCTGTTGGCGGTTGCGTATGTGCCCTGGGCGCTCGGCTAAACTGCGTAGCAGGGCAAATTCAACCATCGTAAAGCTCACCTCTTGGCCTTGGTAAATAAACGCCAAGCGGTCTTCGTCTAGCTGATAACTGTGCTGTTGTTGTGCTTGCGGCTTAAGGCGCCGCATTAGTGCTTTTACCCGTGCCACCACTTCCCGTGGGCTAAAGGGCTTGCAGATATAGTCGTCGGCACCCAGCTCAAGGCCAATTAAGCGGTCCACCTCATCCACCTTGGCCGTAATCATAATAATGGCGATATCTGACGTGGCGCGCAGTTGTTTGCATACCTCTAGGCCATCCATATCGGGCAGCATTAAATCGAGCAACACCATTTGCGCGTTGTTGTGTTTAAGCCAATCAAGGCCACCTTGGCCTGTGTCGCACCAATGGGTGGTAAAACCGCTATAGCTTAAGTAATCCTCTAATAAACGAGCAATTTTGGGTTCGTCTTCAATAATCAGCAGTTGCGTCATAAGGCCCTCTTAAAGCGCAAGGTGAACGTAAGGCCGCCTAACTCACTTGCCGAGGCTGTTAGGCTAGCGCCATGGGCATCGGCGATGCGTTTCGCAAGGGCAAGGCCAAGGCCTGAGCCGCCAAACTGGCGGTTTCGAGATGCGGTTTCAGCACGGAATAAATGTTCGAATAACTGCGGTAGTTTTGCGGCAGCAACGCCGGGGGCTGAATCTTGCAAGATAAGCACGGGTTCGCCGCCATCAAGGTGTAGTGTGAGATCCACAGTGCCGGGGGCATCGGTGTAATTTAAACTGTTGCTGAGCAGGTTTGTTAGCAGCTGGCGCAAGCGTGTGTTATCGCCTTCCACCACAACCTCATCGGTAATGTGGGCATGAAAAGTTAACCCTTGCTCATTGAACGAATGGCGGAACAAGTTGGCTTGCTCATGGGCGAGTTGGCTTAAATCTACCTGGTCCATGCGGTAACGTAAGCTGCCAACATCGGCTAAGGCGAGGTCGTGGAGGTCGTCTACTAGGCGTTTCAAATGCATCACCTCTTGCTGCAACGACACCAGTTGCTCGGCATTAGGTTGGCGAATGCCGTCAACCAAGGCCTCAATTTCCCCTTGTAAAATAGCTAAAGGGGTGCGCAGTTCGTGGGCGGTATCGGCAAGCCAGCGGTCGCGTGCCTCGCTCGCTTGTTCTAGATGGTGGGCTAGTTGGTTAATGCTTTCACTCAGTGTGCCCAGCTCATCGCGCCGATGTTCGGTGAAGCGCTGGCGATAATTGCCGCGTGCCATTTGTGCGGTAATTTGCGACATGGCCAACACGGGGCGCACCACTTGCCGTGCTAGCCACCACGAGCCAAGCAAGGCCACTAATAAGGCAGCAAAAGTGGTTAAGGCCACCGAGCGCCATTGCTGTTGGCGAAAGGCACGATCGGTGCTGTCAGTAATGGCGGCTTGCATAGGGTGGTACACCAAGGTGCCCACCTGTTGTTCCTGCACGGTAATAGGGATTGCCTTTTGCGGGCGGTGGGCAATAGGTTCGCCCACAATGCGCCTCCCTTGGGCATCAAGCACCACCAAGTGGCGTGGTAAACGCATGGGGTTGCGTGAGCCATGAGGCGTGCGCTGTTCGCTGGGCCAGCCATTATTGTGCTCATAAAAGCTGCCAATTTGTTCGCTGATTTCCACCATGCGCAGCTGGGTGCGTTCTTGCAAGTAGTTAACCAGGCTGCGTTCAAAACTCACTTGGTACAGGGTGGCAGAAAGCAGCACCAGTACCATGCCGGTGGCAGAAAAAACTAAAAATAAGCGGGTGCGAATGGAGTACATAGGGTGGCCTACTGGTTAACTAGCTGCCCATGATAGCGGTTTTATAAGGTGAAAACGCGCGTACACAAAGAATTCATAATGTGCACGCGGGGGTGGTTATGCTAGCAGCTTAACCACCAAATAGATGACAACCAACCAAAAGGCTATGAGTGCGCCAATGGCCGCTGCTAGCCACAGTAAAGGCCGTTTCACATAGCGCCCAAGCCAGCGGGTGGCCTTAACATCGGCCTCTTCGTGCACTTCATAGGGCAGGCGCTTAACAATTTGGCTTACACCAAAAGGCACAATAATTAAGTCGTCTAGTAAGCCAAAAACGGGCACCACAATGGGGATCAGATCAAAGGGGCTGAGTAAGTAAGCGGCAACAGCGAGGCTGGCAATTTTTAAATGCAGCGGGGTGTTAGGGTGGCGAAAAGCGTACCACAACACAATGGCTTCACGGCGAAAGCGCATAAAGCGTTGGCGGATAAACTGGCTGATTTTGGCCATGGTTAATTCCTGCTTTGGTTAAAAGTCCACGCTCACATCAAGCATGTAGTGGCGTCCAGGTAAGGGGTACACACGGTATTGCTGGCTGCTTGTAGCGAAGAACCCGGTGTCGTACACCTTACGGTTTTGTAGGTTATATATCCCAGCGGTAATACGGCTCTGCGCAACACGCGCTGTGGCTGTGAGGTTGCTCCAAGTAAAGCCACGTTGGCGCTGCTGCGTATTGGCAACATCGTTGTTGAAAAAACGCGAACTGTAAAAGTGTTGGCTAAAGCCAAGGCCGAGCCAATCGTTAGCTTGCCAATCTACTTGTGCATAGCCGGTGCGGCGGGGTGAATCGGGCACTTGCCTGTGGCGCCAAGGGCCTTCTTTAAACGCAGTTTTTTGTAAGGTGGCATTCAGGGTAAGCCACACGTGCTCATCAAGTTGCCAACGGCTGTTGAGGGCAAAGCCTTTGCGGCGAATGTCGTGGCTCTGCTGGCCATATTGGCCTTGGGCAAGATCGTAATACAATGCGTTTTTATGGCTGCCATCCCAGTAGGTAATGGAAGAACGCTGGCCTTCGTGCTGCCAAGCGAGTGTGCCGCTATACACGGCGCCTTGCTCGCTGCGTAAGGTGCTGCCTTGCTGCATCTGTGCTGCTAACGACGGGGCGGCACCTGTGCGGGCTGCATCTAAGGTGAAGGTTAATGGTTCTGCCAATTGCACGGCCATGCTGCCTTCGTACATTTCTAATGAATGGCGTTCACGTGGTTGTGCTGCCGCTGCAACTAAGGTTTGTTTTACGCGTTCGTGGCGCGCTCCCGCTTGCACGGTTAACCAAGGGGTGAGTTTGCTGGCCCATTGGCCGTATATTGCTTCTTGTTGTTGGCGGGCGCTGGCGGTGTTGAGGTTGGTGTTATAACGGGTGTGATAGTAATCCCATCCCGCATCCCATTGGTGTTCTATTTCGCCGCTGCTGAAAAACCCTGCTAAGCGCGGCGTTACGCTATAGCCATCAATATCGTTACGCACATAAGGGGTGGTGCTAGCGGCGTTGGTGTGTTTAATCGTGTTATCAAAAAAACTACCCTCGAGGTAGGCATTAACATGGGAAAACTGCCACATGGCACCTGGCATTACGTGGTAATTGCGTTGTTTTAGCCTAGCGTTGCTTAAACTGTGCTCGCGGCGCGGGGCGTTGCTGTCGATTGCGCCTGGCAACGCTAGGTTTTCCTGCTGGGTGTGTAGGTTAACGTAGAGCACGCTGCGGTCTATTTGCTGGCGTGCATCCAGGTAGCCCGCGGCTTGCTCAAGCTTGTTGTGTTGGCGGTAACCATTGCTGTGAAGCCCTGTGAGGGCGCCAAACAAGCGGGTGTTGCCTTTGTTTGCGCCGGCCCAAATACCGCCCTCGTAGGTGTCGTAGCTGCCGCCGCCACGGTGGGCGCCACCAGCGGTGCTTTCAGCTTGGCGGGTAACAATATTCACCACACCATTGTTGGCTCCTTGGCCATACATCACCCCGCCGCGGTTAGGCAGCACTTCGATGCGGGCAACGCTTGCTAGCGGGATGCTACTGAGGTTGGCGCTACCTTGTTGTTGGCCTGCCATGCGGCGGCCATTCAATAGAATAAGCGGCTGTGCCGCGCCATGGCCATTAGCCACATGCTGGCTGCCACCTATGCCGTGTAAACGCTGTAGCGTTATGCCACCAATGGAATCAAGTACATCCACTAGGTTGCGCGCAGGCATAGCCTGTATGTCGGCCGCGCTAATTACTACTGCATTGGCGGGCAAGGTGGGCATGCGCGTGCCTTCAAGCATTAGTGAAGGCGCTTCATCCGCTAGTGCGGCAGTGGGTGCAAGGGTGGCTACAGCAACAAAAAGTAGGCAACGTTTTAGCACAGTAAACCTCAGTGAATGTTGGAAAAAAACCATCTTAACGCAACCGCCGCTGTTATGCTTTATGGAAGTGTACAGAAGCAGCAAGCACTTGTTCGTATAGGGCTTGGTGGGTGGGTAAGGCCAGTTGGTGTTGGGCGGCGGTGGTGAGTAAAAAACCCGTGATGTAAGCCACTTCGGTTTCTTGTTGGGCTAAAAAATCTGCACGCATGGAAGAGCAATTGTTGGCTGTAGCTTGGGCCACTGCAGCCGCTCGTGTATAAGTGTCCATTGGCCAGTGGGGAAAGAGGTGTTGCGCCACAGCATCACATTCTGCGGCTAGCTGCTGCATATGTGCATGCGCTGTTGGTTGGCTAAGCAAGGCGCCATTGGGGCAATCGTACAGGGCGGTTAATGGGTTAATCACAGCGTTAACGGTGAGTTTAAGCCACTGATGAAAGGTAATGTCGGCTTGCCAACTTAGCCCTGGCCAGTGGCGTTTGAGGGTTGCAAACCAACAAGGCGGTGGGCCATCAGTGCCCATCACAGTGTTGTTTTCGGCCACCACGGTAATGTGTTGCTGGTTGCGCCATGCGGCATTAGTGGTAATGGCTTCAAGCCGTTGCCAAGCAGCAGGCAAGGATGCCTTGGCAAGGGTGCCCATGCCATTTTGCAGCCGCACCAACACACCGCTAGGGGCCAAGCGTGGCAGCAAAGGTGCTAGGGCAGCACGGGTGCTTGGGCCCTTGGTGGCTAGTAATAAATGTGTAATGGTTTCTTGATCATCAGCGGGCAAGCAAAGCTGGGTGCTTGTGCCATTAGGCCAGGTTAGCCTGCGTGTTTGTTGGCCGCGGTTTGCGGCCAAGGTAGGCCAGCCCGCTTGCTGTAAATAATGCGCAGCTAAACTACCCATGCTGCCGCCGCCAAGCACATACCACTTCATTGGTTAGCCCTGTGTGTTGAAGTTTTCGTGATGCATTAAATAATAAATGAGTGCCAGCACGGGCAGCCCAATTACGGTGGAATAATAAAGAAATTAGCGTAACCCACGTTATCCACAATGGCGCCCGAGTAGCCGCCTAGTAATTTGGGGAAGAGCGTCATCAGCGAACTGAACAAGGCATACTGCACAGCAGTGAAACGTAAATTGGTTAGGGATGATAAAAAGGCAATAAACACCGCGCTAGCGAGGCCTGCGGTGAGGTTGTCGGCCACCACAGCGATATAAAGGTAAGGCAAGTTGTAGCCCTTGTAGCTTAAAAGCACAAATAAAAGGTTGGTGAGGCAGGCGAGTAAACCGCCCACAAACAGCATTTTCATCACATTAAAACGCTGGGCAAACACGCCACCAATAAAACCGCCGAGGATGGTAACCAGCACGCCCACTGTTTTTACTGCCGTGGCGATTTCGTTTTTGCTAAAGCCTAGGTCTTGGTAAAACACGTTGGAAATCACTCCGGCCACAATATCTGTGATGCGGTAAAAGCCCACAATCACGAGTATGAGCACGGCCTGCTTGCCATAGCGTTTAAAGAAGTCTGCAATGGGCTCTACCCAAGTGGCAAACACAAGTTGCTTGTTCACCCAACCTGTTTTAATGCTAGCGCTGGCAAGCAGGCTGCAGCTAATAACGGCGCTAAAAAAGCGCAGGGCTTCTAAGGTGAACGTTGCTAGTAAACCACTCTTGCCGCTCATGGTAATCACTTTTGGGAAAAACACATAAGTGGCAATAAAACCACTTAGCAGCACGATAAATAAGGCGCTGAGTTGCGCATAATCCTGTGCGCGAAACGTGTGATTTTGTTCGCTGAGCACCTTGGGCTCGGCCATGCTTAAGGTGGTGCCAATGCCAACTAAAAATAATGCAGCCATGGCCAAATACGTGTGTTGCCAAGCTTGATAGTTATAGGCGTCTTCGCTGGCGCCTAAGAAAGTAGCTAAATACAGTGCCCCAGCACCAGAAGTGATCATGCCCAGCCGGTAGCCCGCCACATAGCTTGCCGCCAACATGGATTGCATTTTTACTGGGGCACATTCAATGCGGTAAGCATCAATAACAATATCTTGGGTGGCAGCAGATAATCCTAGCCCCGCTGCCAGCAGCGCCATATAGATAAGCTGTTGCTCGTTCACCGGGTTAATAAACGCCATGCCCACCACCGATAACATGATGGCTACTTGGGCGGCAATCAACCAACTGCGCCGGCGGCCCATGCGGCGGGTTAAAAAAGGAATAGGCACCAGATCAACTAATGGCGCCCAAATAAACTTAAACGAATAAAACAATGCCGCCCAACTGAACATGGTAACCGTGCTGCGCTCCACGCCAGCCTCACGCAACCATAAGGATAAACTCGAAAAAATAAGCAATAGCGGCAACCCCGCAGAAAAACCTAATAGCAGCAGTGCAATGCTGCGGCGATCTAAATAGCTAGCAAAAGAATCGCGCCAAGTTTTTTGTGGTGCAATAGGCATGATGAAAGTATGTCCTTTGGTAAGGCAGGGCCTAAACAACGGGTGGGTTTAATGCTGCACAGTATAAACAGCTTGGCAGTTTTATTTGGCAAAAAGCAAATACACTCTTGAAAAATAAAACTGCCACCCCATATAGGTGGGCAGCCATGGTAACCAAGTAGGTAAAGCTTGACACTGACTGCTCGGTTACTATGATTAGCACTCGTCAGCACAGAGTGCTAATTCGCTGCTGAAATAATGGTAAAGCAGCACAACCCCTTTTGGGGAAACATTAAAAGAGCAGTTGAGCACAGGCTTAACTGACATAGCTAACACCTCAACAGGAGACCAGAGGAATGAAAATCCGTCCTTTGCATGATCGCGTGGTAATTCGTCGCGCCGAAGAAGAAACCAAAAGCGCTGGCGGCATCGTGCTGCCTGGTTCTGCTACTGAAAAACCCGCGCGCGGGGAAGTGCTAGCAGTGGGCAACGGTAAAGTATCAGAAAGTGGCGATGTACGCCCCCTAGATGTGAAAGTGGGTGATCAGGTTATTTTTGGCCAATATGCAGGCAACACCGTAAAACTTGATGGCGAAGAGCTGCTCATTCTTGGCGAAAGCGAAATTCTAGCTGTTGTTGAAGCGTAATTCGTTTTCTCGATAAACCTATTTTTTGAGGATATAAAGAATCATGGCAAAAGAAGTGTTATTTCGTGATGAAGCCCGCCAGCGCATGCTGAGCGGCGTGAACATTCTAGCTGATGCAGTAAAAGTTACCCTTGGGCCTAAAGGTCGTAATGTTGTATTAGATAAATCCTTTGGTGCACCGTTAATTACTAAAGACGGTGTTTCTGTTGCGCGTGAAATCGAGCTCGAAGATAAGTTCGAAAACATGGGCGCACAAATGGTGAAAGAAGTGGCGTCCAAGGCCAACGACGAAGCCGGTGACGGCACCACTACCGCTACCGTGCTTGCTCAGGCGATTGTTAGCGAAGGTTTAAAATCCGTTGCGGCGGGCATGAACCCTATGGATCTTAAGCGTGGTATCGATAAAGCCGTAGCAGCGGTGGTAACCGAACTGCAAGCGCTGGCCACACCGTGCGAAAGCAGCAAAAACATCGAACAAGTGGGCACCATTTCTGCTAACTCCGATAGCTCTGTGGGTAAAATCATTGCTGATGCTATGGAAAAAGTAGGTAAAGAGGGCGTGATCACTGTTGAGGAAGGCACCAGCCTCGACAACGAACTCGAAGTGGTTGAAGGTATGCAGTTCGATCGCGGCTACCTCAGCCCATACTTCATCAACAACCAAGAAAACATGTCTGTGGAGCTTGATGAGCCACACATTCTATTGGTTGATAAGAAAATCTCTAACATCCGTGAATTGCTACCTGTGCTTGAAGCTGTAGCAAAATCGGGCAAGCCCCTGCTAATTATCGCTGAAGATGTGGAAGGCGAAGCACTAGCCACCCTAGTGGTGAACAACATGCGTGGCATTATTAAGTGTGCTGCAGTGAAGGCTCCTGGTTTTGGTGATCGCCGTAAGGCCATGTTGCAAGATATTGCAACCCTTACTGGTGCCACTGTGATTTCTGAAGAAATCGGCTTAAACCTAGAAGAAACCACTTTGGAAGATCTAGGTTCAGCGAAGAAAGTAAACATCGATAAAGATAACACCACTGTGGTAGATGGCGCCGGCAACGAAGCAGATATCAAAGGCCGCGTTGAGCAAATTCGCGCTGAAATCGAAAACTCCACTTCCGACTACGACCGCGAGAAGCTTCAAGAACGTGTGGCCAAACTAGCGGGTGGTGTAGCTGTGATTAAAGTAGGCGCAGCTACTGAAGTGGAAATGAAAGAAAAGAAAACCCGTGTAGACGACGCTCTAGCTGCCACCCGCGCTGCGGTTGAAGAAGGTATTGTGGCAGGTGGTGGTGTAGCCCTTGTGCGTGCACTGAGCAAAATTGGTGACCTAAAAGGTGATAACGAAGACCAGAACGTTGGTATTGCCTTAGCGCGCCGTGCAATGGAAGCACCTCTGCGCCAGATCGCTGCTAACGCAGGTGCAGAAGCGTCTGTGGTGGTGCAAGCGGTACGTGAAGGCAAAGGTAGCTACGGTTACAACGCTGCCACCGAAGAGTACGGTGACATGCTAGAAATGGGTATTATCGACCCAGCCAAAGTTACCCGCTCTGCACTACAAGCGGCTGCATCTATTGCTGGCCTCATGATTACCACTGAAGCCATGGTTGCTGATAAGCCTGCAGAAAACGCTGGCGCAGCAATGCCTGACATGGGCGGCATGGGTGGCATGGGCGGCATGGGCATGATGTAAGCCTATAGCCCGCGCCTTTACCTTGTGTGAAGGCGCAGCGCATGTTAAAACCCCGCTTCAACGCGGGGTTTTTTATTGGAAAAAATATGACCACAACACCTATGCCAGCGTTAGATAAGGCTGTGTACCTAGTTTTTGGCATCGTGCTGCTAGTGCTTAGCCTGGGCCACGAAATGCTTAATCCATGGCTGCATTTCAGCAGCGAAAAAATACTCGCTGGTGAGTATTGGCGCGCCTTTAGCGGCCACATGGCCCACCTAAATTTACAGCATGGCTTAATGAATGTGCTGGGTTTTTGGGCCTGTTGTTATTTTTTTAGCGATGTTTATCGGTTGCGGCATTTTTTTGTTTGGTGGCTAGTGGGCACCCCATTGCTGAGCGCCTGCATGTTATTGTTTGATGGCCCTATTGGTTATTATGTGGGCCTTTCAGGGCTGCTTTATGGTTGGTTAATGTTTGCCATTTTGGCGGGCTTTCGCAGCCAACCGCGCTTGCATTTGCTTGGTTTTGTTGTGTTGGCAGCACGGGTAACGTGGGAGCAAACCGCACAATATGACACCGCCTATTTAATGGATACCGTGGGCGGTATTGTGTATGTGAATGCGCATTTTTATGGCGTGCTAATAGGCGCCGCCATGGCCGCGTTTGTGCTATGCTTTCACGCTTTAGCAACTGATGAACACAACGGCAGCACATAATGGTTGAGCAGGAATTACAGCGGCAAAAAATGCTACGTGAACTGGGTTTTGCTGCTTGGGTGGTGCAAAAACCATTGCCAGGCGCCATGGCAAGCCCTGTGCTCGGCGTAAAACCTGGTGCCGCGGCGCAACAAACGCCTGCTGCCGCTACAGTGCCCGCGGCAGAAGCCGCTTCTGCGCCCTCTGGTGAAAACCCGCAAACGTTGCTAGCCCAAGTGCGTGCTGGCTTAGGCGGTAAGCGCCCAAGCCAAAACCCAAGTGCTAAACCAAGCCCGCCTGCCGCGGGCAGCACAGTACAAAGCACACTTGCTCCCCGCACCCCCATGCGCTTTACGCTGCAGGTGCTACCCATGAGCTTTGGCTATGTTATGGTGCAGCAAAAAGACCCGTCCGCTCCAGGGTTTAGCCGCGATGAGCAACATTTGCTGCAGGGGTTTACGGCCCTATGGGGCGGTTACCAAGGGCTAGCCCGCACTTTCGCTTGCCCGCTAGGGCGCCAACCCATGTATGCCGAGGAAGCTAAAGAAGCCTTGGGCGGTTATTTGTCGGCCCTTAGCGAAGCTACCCAAGCACCCAACCACAATGTGTTGGTGCTAGCCGAAGCTGAAGTGGCAGAGCTCATGGTAGGCCAGCGCTACGTGGCCACCCCCTTGGGCGCAGGGCAGTTACTTGTGATAAGCAGCTTGGCAGAAATGCTGGTAGCCCCTGCAACACATAAAAAAAACTCCTGGAACGCAATTTTAACGGCGCAATTTTATGCCCCAGCTCAACATTCCTAACGCTCGCTTGCGGCGCATGCGGCAAGAGGACTTATGTACCTTGCTTGCCATTGAAGCCGAGAGCGACCCGAGCCCCTGGCCCGACACCATGTTTATTGAAAGCATGCTATGGCCACAAAACCGCTGCGAAGTGCTTGATATAAGTGGCGATATTGCGGGTTATGTAATTATTTCCACAGTGATTGATGAAGCCGATGTGCTATCGATTGTGGTTGCACCTGCGTGGCGCCGCCAGGGTATCGGCCGGTATTTGTTAAGCCAAGCCATGGAACGCTTAGCCCGCGAGCAAGTGGAACGTTTGTTTTTAGAGGTCCGAGTATCCAATCTGCCGGCGCAACAGCTTTACCAACAACTTGGTTTTGCAGAAGTGGGGCGGCGGAAGAACTATTATTCCTCCGCAGCTGGCCCAGAAGATGCCATTGTGATGTGCAAAGAATTTTTGTGATAGGAATATTGTGCCTGCTCGCTCGTTAGTCCCGACCCGTAAACAAGTGTTTACCCTAGCTATTCCGGTTATTTTTGCCAACCTGGCCACCCCTTTGTTGGGCATGGTGGATACCGCAGTAATGGGGCGCTTTCCTGATGCAACCCATATTGCTGCCATTGGCCTTGGCGCCACCGTGTTTTCTTTATTGTTTTGGGGCTTTTCGTTTTTACGCCTTACTACTGTGGGGTTAACTGCGCAGGCTAGTGGCGCAAACCATTACACGGCTTTGTATGCGCATTTATTGCGGCCTTTGCTGCTTGCTGCAGGCATTGGCGCCTTGTTACTGCTGCTGCAATACCCGTTGGCCGCATTGTTGTTTGGCTTGCTTGGTGGGGAAGCAGAGGTGCAGGCACTTGGCAAAGCCTATTATTTTGTACGCATTTGGGCTGCACCATTTACCTTAGCCAATTTCGCCCTAAGTGCTTGGTTTTTAGGGCAAGGTAAAGCAGGGCGAGTGTTGCTGCTGCAGCTGATCCTAAACGGCACTAATATCGTGCTTACTTTATGGTTTGTGTTGCATCTTAAATGGGGCATTCGTGGCGCAGCATTAGGTACAGTGATCGCTGAAATGACAGTATTTGCCGTGGCCCTATTGTGGGCTTGGCGGGGTTGGCTTGCAGGCCACTGGGCGGCAGTAAAAGAAGAACTGCACAACCGCGCTAAATGGGCCCTGTTGTGGCGTGCCAATGGCAATATAATGCTACGCACCTTGCTGCTGGTGGGTGGCAATGCATTATTAATTAACCGCAGTGCGGCGTTGGGCACGGATGTTTTGGCAGCCAACCAAATGTTAATGCAGTTAGTTATGTTAGCTTCTTACTTTCTAGATGGTTTTGCTAACGTGGGCGAAGTGTATGGTGGCCGTGCGGTGGGCCGCGCTGATAGCCATGCCTTGCAACGCATTGCCTTGCGCACAGGAAGCTATGCGTTGGCGGCAGCGGCGGCTGTGGCAGCTGCCCTGTGGTTAAGTGGCAGTTTTTGGCTGCAAGTGTTTACCGTGAACGAGGCTTTACAACAATTAACCTATACCTATATTGGCTGGGTGGCACTATTGCCTGTGGTAGCGGTATTGGCGTTTCATCTTGATGGCTTGTTTTTAGGCGCCACTGCCACGCGTGCCATGCGCAATGGCATGCTGTGGAGTTTCGCCGTCTTTGTGTTAGCTATTTTGTTATTGGTGCCTCAGTGGGGCAACCATGGGTTATGGCTAGCGTATTGGTTTTTTATGGGCACACGTGGCGTTACACTGCTGTGGCAGTGGCCGGCATTAATACACAGTGTGGCTAACGAAATAATCGACAATAAGGAGCAACAATGAAAAATTTCTTGTTCTTAGGTGGCAAATGGGTAGCAGCGGGTGTTGCGTTGCTTGCTTTAGCAGGTTGCCAATCTGGGCCTAAGCAGGCCGAAGGCATTCCCGCTGATAAAGCCGTGGCAGATTGTAGTGTGGAAAAGGTGCAGCACTACCTTGGTGGTTTATACCGCACAGGCATGGAAGAAGATATTCGCAAAGAAGCTGGGGCAGAAGAAGTGCGTGTGCTAGATGTGAGCGCCCATGAAACCATGGATTATCGCCATGAGCGTTTAAATATTCGTGTGGATAAAAACCACCGCATTTTTTCTATGAGTTGTGGTTAAGTTGATGAAGGAGCATGCGGTGAAATGGTTGCGTTGGCCGCTGTTAACGGTGGCTGCGTTGTTATGGTTGCTCACGGCGGCAGCCCAAGCTATGGATGCCAAGCAAGCTGAACAACAATGGGAAGCATTCGTAACGCTAGAAAAGAAACAACGCCAAGCCCATTTAGAAACATTTGCCGAACAGATAAAGCAATGGCTTGTGGCAGAGCCAACTAGCGTGGCGGCCTTGGTGTGGCACGGTACGGTATTGGAAAGCTTAGCCCGCGAAGTGGGTGGTTTTACTGGCTTGCGTTACGCTAAGCAGGCACGTGCGCAACTTGAGCAGGCGCTAGAGCTTGATGCTGAAGGCTGCAACGGCATGGCGCAACTTCGTTTGGGGCTGCTATATGAGAGAGCGCCTGGTTGGCCAGTAGCCTTTGGTAGCTTAAAACGCGCAGAAGAGCAGTTTTTAGCCGCATTAGCGGTGCGCCCCGAAGGAGTGGATACCAACTTTTATTACGCGGCTTATTTAAAGTTTTTAGGCCGCAATAAGGCAGCCATGGAACATGCCAAACAAGCCTTAGCAGGCACGCCAAGAAAAGGCTATGAAGTGTTTGAACAACATTTGCAAGTGCAAACAAAAGATCTCGTTGGCGAAAAAGGGGATGAATAGCTTTAACAACTTGTTATCAAGGTCAAGAATTTTTTGTTAGTAAGATTGTCTGTATGTGGTAACGGTGTATCCTAATTGTATTCGCTTGCGCTTAGTTGCAGCTGGATAATATGTTGTAGTTCAAATAAAAATATAAATTAAGGGGTTTCATCATGAAGAAATATGTTGCTTGGTCTTTTGCCGTGGTGGCGCTGTTGTTTTCAGGCATGGCGTTTTCCGCAAGCATTGATGATGTGCGCGCTGAATGGGAAGCTGTTTCAGTGGCACCCGCTGGCGATAAAGAAGCACGCTTAAGCAAACTAGCAGAAACCACAGAGGCGTTGGTGAGTGCTAACGGAAATAGCGCTGAGGCACAAACTTGGCACGGTATTGTGTTGGCAGGCTTAGCCCGTGAGCAAAGTAAATTGGCAGGTTTGCGTACCATTAAAAAAGCACGCACCGCTCTTGAAACAGCCACCAAACTTGATCCAAATGGCCTCGATGGCTCAGCCTACGTAACCCTAGGCGCTATGTATGCTCAAGTGCCTGGCCGCCCCATCGCTTTCGGCAACGTTAAAACCGCAGATGAAATGTTTAAAAAAGCGTTAAGCGTGCGCACCACAGGCCCTGATGTGTACAGCTACTATGCTAACTTTCTTGCTGATCAAAAGCGTAACGAAGAGGCCAAGCAGTATGCTCAAAAAGCAGTGGCAGAAAGCCCACGCGCAGGCCGCACTAACTCAGACGGCGTGCTAATTAAAGAAGCACAGAAATTGTTAGATTCTTTGTAGTAATATCTGCTGCGTAAGATAGCCGATAGGCTAGCTAAACCCCAAAAACATGTTGTTTTTGGGGTTTTTTATTGCGTGGGCTTTCGCTTTATGTAGCATTTTTAATGCTTTCAAGTGCGCGTGTTTGGTATTTCTTTTCGCGCACCTTCTCGCGCATGTTTTTTAAAGTATTGAAAGGTGTGTCGATGGCTGTGCTGTTAATGATCGCATTGGGGATGCTGCCTGCGGGATCAATAAACATTTGGTAGGTCACTTCCACCGTGCCATTGGGCAGCGGGTTAAAATCCCAATAGCCGCGCATCTGGTTAATGCGCACAATGCCGCTTGTTTCCGCCTGGTAGCCTTTCGTGGCGGTTAGCTTGATGTGCACACGGTGTGTGGTTGGGTCTTGTTCGGCAAAGCTATGCACTATCATGTCGCGGTCTTTCACTGGCCATGGTGCACCAATGTGGTTGTAGGTGTACTTCTCTTTTAGGTTGGGGCGGTCGAGTATTTTTTGCTCTTTGCAATTGTGCATCCAATCAACACAGGCGGCTGGGTCGTCGAGCAAGGCCACCAAGCTAGTGATGGAAGTGTTGATATGTGTTACCCCGCGAAACTCTTTTAATGGAGAATTAGGTACCGCGCGGGTGTACACCTTTACGTCGTCTTTGTTTTTGGTTAACTGCCAATCTTCAGCAAACGCAGGTGTGCTTAGGGCTAGGTTGGCACATAGCAGCAAGGTAAAAAAAGAAATTAAACGCATGAATACTCCTTAGCTTTCATTGTGTGGCGCGCCCTGTGCCACACAATGCTGGCGCAGTTAAGCGAGGTTGGTATGGCGAACCACGAGATGGATGTTTGTTGCTTTACGTTGTTAAGCTCGTGTGCAGGCGCAAGCGAGGGCAACGTTGGCTGAAAGTAACAAAAGAACAGTGCGAAGCCATTGGCCCAAGGCAACCAAGAACGGCGTAGTTACCATGTGTTAAAACAATGGCAGGGTGAGTGTTTTTGCACGCATGTAAACCAAGCAGGTTTGATGTGTGTGAAAACGCAGAGCGGCTGTGCAACTTCCCTTGTTGTATTGGCAATTAGCCATTTTATACTGTTTTCGCTGTTCAATGTTTCCCCACAACCCATAATAAAAATAGGAAACCCCCCATGCTTCTTTTTAGCTACGTTGGCCTGCTAGCTAGCCTTGCTTTGTTGATTATTTTAACCATGCGTGGCGTGGGCATTATTTTTGCCGCAGTGGTGTGTGCGCTCATTGTTACGGTAACAAGCGGTATTCACCTTAGCGATGCCATGCTGGATTACTACATGAGCGGCTTTACGGGTTTTTTTAAAACCTGGTTCCCACCTATTTTGTTGGGTGCCATCTTTGGTTGCTTGATGGATGACAGTGGGGCGGCCATTGCCATCGCCAATAAATCAAAAGAAGTGCTAGGGGTGGATCGAGCCATTGTGGCAGTGGTGGGGGCGGCAGCGGTGCTTACTTATGGTGGGGTGAGCGTGTTTGTGGTGGGCTTTACGCTGTACCCCATTGCTTTTGAATTGTTTCGTAGCGGCAATATTGCACATCGTTTTATCCCAGCAGCTATTATTTTTGGTTCTATTTCTTTTACCATGGTGTCGCCGGGTTCACCCGAAATTCAAAACCTCATTCCCACGCGTTATTTTGGCACCACAGCAACCGCTGGTGGCTGGATTGGTGTGTTAATGGGCCTAACCATTATGGTGTTTGGTAGCTTCATGCTTACCCGCATGGTGCGGCGTGCCACGGCCAATGGAGAGCAGTTTGATTTGCCCGAAGGGTATGGCGAATTAGCCCCAGTGCGTGGCAGCAGCATTCGTTTTGCGAGCGCTATGGCTCCTTTAGTAGTGCTAGTGGGCGGTTTTAACTTGTTGGGCTTATATATTGATGCTGTGGAAGCCTTGCTAGTAGCCATGGTAGCAAGCCTGCTTACTGGCTATGCGCTGTTTTATCGGGCTATTCCTGATACCGGAAAAATGATTACCGTGGGCACAGAAAATGCATTAGTGGCCATTGCCAACACGTGTGCCGTGGTGGGGTTTGGTGCAGTGGCGGCAAAATCGCCGGCGTTTGATCACATCGTGGCATCGCTTACTAACATGCCGAATTTTGAATATGCAGGTTTGGCCATTGCGGTGACGGTGATAGCGGGTATTACTGGTTCCGCCTCTGGCGGCTTAGGCATTGCCTTACCTATTTTGGCCCCCATTTACCAAGGCATGGGGCTTGATAATGGTGCCATGCATCGGATCTCTGCCATTGCCTCAGGCGGCCTCGATTCGCTGCCACACAATGGTTATGTGGTAACTACTATTCGTGCGATTTGTAAAGAGACGCACCGGCGTGCTTATCCTGCGGCCTTTGTGGTCAGCGTTTTAGTGCCGTTGCCCGTGCTTGCCTTAACCGTGTTTCTCTACAGTGTTTTTGCCTAATTACCCTCTTTGGTGGGCCGCAAACAAAGAAGGCCCACCTGCTGCATTGTGAAACGCGGCTATTTCAGCGAAAATGAGCCCCTCATACTTACTTCACCAAGCGGTGGCAGGTACCAACATGGTGCCATGTAAATTTTAGCCAAGCCGTGCAGCCTAAAGAAACGTTGATGACAAACCCAAAATTATTGAAAGAAGTAAATAAACGCCGCACCTTCGCGATTATTTCTCACCCCGATGCGGGTAAAACTACGATTACCGAAAAACTGCTGTTATATGGCAACCAAATTCAGTTGGCAGGGGCGGTGAAAGGGCGCAAGTCTGACCGCCATGCCACCTCCGATTGGATGGAAATGGAAAAAGAGCGAGGTATCTCGGTAACCACCTCGGTGATGCAGTTCCCTTATAAAGAAGCGATGGTAAACCTGCTCGATACCCCAGGCCACGCAGATTTCTCGGAAGATACCTATCGCACTCTTACTGCGGTGGATACAGCTTTAATGGTTATCGATTCCGGTAAAGGGGTGGAAGAAAGAACCATTAAATTAATGGAAGTGTGCCGCCTGCGGGATACGCCTATTCTTACTTTTATCAATAAACTCGACCGCGATGGCCGCGATCCCATCGAAGTGATGGACGAAGTGGAAGAGGTGCTGAATATTGAATGCGCGCCCATCACTTGGCCCATTGGCATGGGTAAGGGGTTTAAAGGCGTGTATAACCTGCTTGAAGATGCCACCGTGCTCTACCAAACAGGCCAAGGGCACACCATTCAAGAAGTGCGCCGTATCGAAGGGCTTGATAATCCAGAAATGGACGAGGTGCTTGGCGCCGATGCCGCTGAGTTGCGTGAAATGCTTGAGCTCGTACGTGGCGCTAGCCACGATTTTGATCGCGAGCGTTTTTTAGCAGGTAAGCTCACCCCTGTGTTTTTTGGTACCGCGCTGGGCAACTTTGGCGTAGACCACATGCTCGATGGTTTGCTGGCATGGGCGCCCACGCCCCAACCACGTGAGGCTATAGAGCGCACAGTAGAGGCAACTGAAGAAAAATTCACCGGCTTTGTGTTTAAAATCCAAGCCAACATGGATCCGCGCCATCGCGACCGCGTGGCTTTCTTGCGCATTTGTTCTGGTAAATATGAAAAAGGTATTCGTTTGAAGCAATGCCGCACCGATAAAACCGTGCGTTTATCAGATGCATTAACCTTTTTGGCTGGCGAACGAGACAACGTGGAAACCGCCTACGCGGGCGATATTATCGGCATTCATAACCACGGTACGGTGCAAATTGGCGACACCTTCACCGAAGGCGAAATGCTGCAATTCACCGGTATCCCGCACTTTGCCCCTGAGTTGTTCCGCCGTGTGGTATTGCGCGACCCACTAAAAAGCAAGCAATTGCATAAGGGCTTAAAGCAATTGGCCGAGGAAGGTGCCGTGCAAGTGTTTTTCCCGCTTAATAACAACGATGTGGTGCTTGGTGCTGTGGGTACGCTGCAATTTGATGTGGTGGCGCACCGTTTAAAACACGAATATGGCGTGGATTGCGCCTATGATGTGGTGAACGTGGCTACGGCCCGTTGGGTTGAGGCAGATGAGCATAAAGACCTCGATGCTTTCCGCCGCCGTGCAGAACAAAACCTGGCTATGGATGGTGCCGAACACCTCACTTACCTAGCGCCCACACGGGTGAATTTACAGCTGGCAGAAGAGCGCCATCCAGAAATTCGCTTCCGCGAGACACGTGAGATATAACCGTTATTAACAAGGGCCTAAGGGCTAGGCCCTTTCACTGTGCATGAGGGGCGAACATAGTGTTAGCGTACGTGTCTATTGGCATTGGCGGCATAGGCCTGTTTTTGTGGGGTATGTGGCTAATTACCGAGGGCTTGCGCCAGGCCGCTGGTTCCTCGCTTGACCGTATTCTTACCTCGTGGACATCTTCCCGCTTAAAGGGCTTGCTAGCGGGCACCTTGCTCACCGCGGCAGTGCAATCCTCAAGCGTGGTCACCATGGCCATTATTGGGTTTGCTAACGCAGGGCTCATTACCTTCCAGCGCGCCGTGTGGATGATGTTTGGCAGCAACCCAGGTACCACAGCCACAGCATGGATAGTGGCGTTGGTGGGGTTTAAGTTTCAAATTGATGCTTTAGCTTTGCCGGTTATTGGTATCGGCGCCATGCTGCGCGTACTTGGCCGTAGCGAACGAAGTAAATCCTTTGGCGAAGCGTTATCTGGCTTGGGCTTGCTGTTGCTTGGCATCGAGGTGCTTTCCACTGGTTTTAGTGCCCTAGGTAACGAAGTGCAGCTTGGGCAGGAATACGGTGTGTTGGTAATGGTGCTGGTGGGCATAGTGCTAGCATCGATTATCATGAGCTCGGCTGTGCCGGTGGCTTTAGTTCTCACCGCTTTGGCAAGTGGCAGCATTAGCATGGTGGATGCTGCCGCAGTAGTGATTGGTGCCAACATGGGCACTTCGTTTAAATCTATCTTGGTGGTGATTGGCGCCACCAGCAATGCCCGCCGGTTGGCCGCCGCCCATGTGTTTTTTAATGTGTTTACCGGCGTTGTTTGCATTGTTTTCTTGCACCCGTTGCTGTGGCTTATGTATTGGCTTGGCGGTGTGTTTGGTGTGGGCGATGAGCCGGTAACGTTAATGGCCATTTTCCATACTATTTTTAATGTGGGCGGGGTGTTCCTCATGTGGCCCTTAGAAAAACACATGAGCCGCTATCTTATGTCGCGCTTTCAAGACCCACAGCACAAGCGGGTGGCGTTGCAATACCTCGATGAAAGCGTGATCACGGTGCCAACCACTATTCCTGTGGCCTTGGCACAGGAATACGTGCCCATGCTGCAGGCCATTCCCGATGCTTTGCTTAAACTTCCCACACGCTTAGCGCCTGCCGAAGATTGGCACGCGGAAGACCACATGCGCGAGCAGCGAGTTACCGCGGTGGGTGAGTTTTTAGTGCTTGCATCGCGCTCGGCAGTTACTGATGAAGTGGCCAACGAGCTTGCCGGTGCATGGGGCATTTACCACAACCTGTTGCTTATGGAAGAAGATTTTCGCGACCTCGTGGCGTTAACAAGCCAGTGGCAACAAGCGGGGCAACAGCCCGAAGTAACAGCTTTGCTACAAGGCTGGTATAAAGAGCTAGCTAGCCACCTTGAGAGCCTGTGGGATGATGATGGGGTGTTTCCTGCAACCCTATGGCAGGAAAGTTACGAAGCCGTGAAGCGGCAACTGCTGCAGCGCACTATGTCTGGAGTGATGAAACGCGAAGAACTGGATGCAGCGCTGCAGGCGTGCAGCATTTCAAGGCGCCTTGGTGAACAGTGGTTGCGCACCTTTGCGCTGTGGCAGAAGCTTTCGGAAGGCGAAGAGAAAGAAGACCATAACGAACCAAGCGGCAGCGGCCTGGAAATAAAATAGGGTACCAGCACTCGCAATTCGTGGCGTAAAGATTTAGCCTGTCATGTTTTCAGAAACAGATTAGGTGCAGAATGTTTTACGCTCGCTTACGCATGTTATTTGATAACTTCACCATTGCTTTGCTAGTGGTGGTGGCGGTGGCTACTTTCTTACCGCCGGTGGGTGGGGGTGTTGCCTTCTTTGAAAACCTTACCTATGCGGCTATTGCTTTATTGTTCTTTCTGCATGGCGCTAAATTGCCCCGTGAAGCCGTAATTGCAGGCATTACCCATTGGCGCCTGCATTTGCTGATCTTTCTGTTTACTTTCTTGGCTTTCCCGCTGCTTGGTTTGCTGCTCAAACCCGTGCTTGCCCCCTTGGTGAACGACACCTTGTATATGGGTGTGCTGTTTTTGTGTGCTTTACCTGCCACAGTACAATCAGCCATTGCTTTTACCGCCATGGCGCGCGGTAACATTGCAGCGGCGGTGGCGAGTGCTTCTGCCTCTAGTTTAATTGGTATTTTGCTTACCCCCTTAATCGTTAACTTACTGCTTGATGTGCAGGGAGATGCGGGCTCTTTTTGGGGGGCTGTGGGCTCAATCACCCTGCAATTGTTAGTGCCCTTTGTGGGGGGGCAAATTGCCCGCACTTGGATTGGCCAGTGGGTGGAAAAACATGCGGCCATGCTGCGCTATGTGGATCAAAGCTCTATTTTGTTAGTGGTGTATACCGCTTTTGGGGCGGCGATTGTGGAAAACCTATGGGGCGAGGTGTCGTACATGCACCTTGCGGGCTTATTTGTGCTGTGCTGCATTTTACTGGCTGTGGTGCTGCTGTTAAGCACCTTCTTAGCCCGCCGTGCTGGCTTTAACAAAGAAGATGAAATTACCATCGTGTTCTGTGCGTCGAAGAAAAGCCTAGCCACTGGGGTGCCTATGGCGAAGGTGATTTTCCCCGCTGCCACAGTGGGGCCCATGTTGTTGCCCTTAATGATCTTCCACCAGTTGCAGCTGATGGTGTGCGCGGTGTTAGCGCAGCAATACGCTAAGCGCGAAGAAGATACGGTGTAACGTGTTGGGCTTGCCGCAGGGCAAGCCCGTAAGCTGGGTTAGGCTTGGCTGTTCTGTTCCACCATGTTGGCTTGGATAACTTCAATCCAGTAGCCGTCGGGGTCTTGGATAAAAGCCAGACCTTTCATCTTGCCCTCATCGGGCTTTTTAACAAACGCTACGCCAAGCTGTTCAAACCGTTGCGAAGCAGCATACACATCGGGCACGGTGATACCAATGTGGCCAAAACCGCGTGGGTCTTGGTTGCCGTTGTGGTAGCTAAAGTTGTCGTCGTTTTCTGTGCCCCAATTGTGGGTGAGTTCAAGTAGGCCTTCACGCTGGAAAGTCCAGGTGGTGCGTGCGTTAGCATCGGCGGGGGCCGTGGCAGCTAGCTCATCGCCCACATAACCTAAAAAATACAACGAAAACTCCATTTCAGGGAAATCGAGGCGGCGCACCAAACGCATGCCGAGCACACGGGTATAAAAATCAAGGCTGCGTTTAGGCTCTTTAATGCGCAGCATGGTTTGGTTAAGGAAATATTGTTGTGTCTCGCTATCAGGCGTGGCGCATAGGCCTTCTGCTTCATCTAAATGGCGGCTCATAAAAGCTCCTTGTAACAGTGGGTTAAGGATAATAACGCGGC
>Ga0079226_10000096_pt1 | contig 52952 bp, 48 predicted proteins | sample Poulit2014_FD_76345 | JGI IMG/M metagenome (GOLD analysis project Ga0079226, IMG submission 76345) | Agricultural soil microbial communities from Georgia to study Nitrogen management - Poultry litter 2014 | ecosystem: Environmental > Terrestrial > Soil > Agricultural land | place: USA: Georgia...
CACCAACCCCCGCTGGCGGCAACCTTTGGCTGTGTGGGAAAGGTACTTCAACGATTGGATGGCACGGCCCACACCAAAACGGTTGTTACACAGTGGCATTTTCTTTGATATGGATCCTATCCATGGCGAGGAGAGCCTGGTGGAGAGTTTACAGAAAAATGTAACGAGACAAGCTCAACGCCGTGGGCGGTTTTTGGCGGCTATGGCTAAGAACGCTGTAACGCGCACGCCCCCACTAGGCTTTTTCCGCACTTTTGTGATGGAAAAAGACGGTGAGGAAAATAATAGCATTAATCTAAAACACCGTGGCACAGCGCCGTTGGTTGATTTAATTCGGGTGCATGCGCTAGCTTGTGGCTCCACGTCGGTGAATAGCTTTGATCGCATTGCCGACATTGCTGTTGACGGGCAGCTTTCTGATAAGGCTTGTGAACGCTTGCACCATGCATTGGAATTTGTGGCGATGGTGCGCATTCGCCAACACGTAGCTGATTTAAAAGCCGAAAAACCTCTAGGCAACCGAGTGGAGCCTGCGCAGTTAAGCCGCAGCGAAAAACAGGGGCTAAAAGAAGCATTTCAGTTTTTAAGTAGCGCACAAAAAGCGTTGCTAGTGCGATACCCTGCGGCAGATATGAGCCGCATTCCCACATGAGTGTTTGCCGTTGGTTTGCACAGCGTTTACAGCCGCAGCGGCAGTGGGAGGCGTATTACGATGAACGCACCCAAGCTTGTGCACATGCGGGCTTGCGCCGCTTTTATGAGGCCGGGGTGGTGGCTGCCGACACACCTGTGGCTGAAGTGCCTTTTGTGGCCTTAGACATCGAAACCACGGGGCTGAGCCCGCAACGCAATAACATTGTAAGCATTGGCCTAGTGCCTTTTACCTTGCAACGGGCGCAGCCCAACTTGGCGCAGCACTGGTTGGTTAAGCCCGCACGTGGTTTAACCAGTGCCAGCGTGCGTTACCACCAAATTACCCATGCCGATCTTGCACAAGCGCCGCCCTTGCGCGAGGTGCTTGAAGAGGTGTTGCCTGTACTGCAAGAACGCGTTGTAGTGTGCCATTACTTACCTATCGAGCGGCAGTTTTTACGTTATGCGGCAGGCCACTGCTGGCAAGAAGAATGGTTGTTCCCCATTGTGGATACAATGCAACTGGAGCGCTGGCGCTTGCAACAACGTGGGGCGTTGGTGATGGCGCGCTGGCGCCGGCAAGAAGTGTTTTCCCTGCGATTGAACGATTGCCGTAAGCGTTATGGTTTGCCGGCTTATATGGCGCACCATGCGGTAACAGACGCTTTGGCGGCGGCAGAATTGCTGCAGGCGCAGTGGCAACGAGACGGCTGTGACAGTAGGGTGATCGGCGATTGGTGGCGCTAAAAAAAGAGCCACTAGCACAGCGTGCATAGTGGCTCTGTTTGGCTTTGTGCATGTGTTAGAAGCGGAAGAGAGTGCCCACAGAAACGGCCCATGGGTTTTCTTTTTTGCTAATGCTGTCGCTTAAAGTAATGGCAGCTGTGCGGCCAGCGTTAGTGGGCGCACGGTAAACACCATCGTTGTCTGTTTGCGCAAAGTTCGCATAGAACATGAGATTAGGTGCGTACTGATAGTCGGCCCCGATAGCATATTGGGTAGCCTTCGGCTTTTTATTGTCGTTTGTTTCACGCTTATCGCGTTGCAAGTGGTGCACTTGTGTTTTTAGTGCCACTTTTTGGGTGGCTTGCACGCGTAAACCAATACCGTACACATCGCTGTTAGCAGGGCTTGAGCTGCCATTTAAGCTAGATTTGTTGTCGTGGCTGTAAATTAGGTTTAAACGCACATCATCGTTAAGGTCTAGCGACGCTGCTGCACGGTAGGCTTTAACGTTTATGTCGTTGCCATTGAGATCTTTATCTTCGTCGTAAGCTACAGCTAACCAAAGAGGGCCTTCCTCGAACTCAAGGGAAGCACTGTAGGCCACAGAGCGATAGCTAGTCACATAACCTTCGTCGGCATTGTTTGTGGAATACTGTGCTTTAGCGGTGAAGCCATTAAACTGTGGTGAGGTGTAGTACACACTGTTGCGGCGCCAGTTGTCTTGGCCGTCGGCGCCAGTGATGTTACCCGCAGCACCCACTTGGGTGGAGAATAAATCTGTGCGTACACGTAGCAACTTGGTGGGGCTGTTCATGTTACCAATGCGCACTAGCCCCCAGCCGCCTTTAAAGCCCGCGAAAGTATCTTGGTCGAAGCGGAAAGTATTGCTTTTGTGGCCGCCTTCTGTCATGTAAACCAAACCTTGGGCTTGGTAAAGCAGCTTAAGGTTAGCGTCAATATCAAAGCTGCCGCGAATCCCCAGTGAGCTTGTGTTGCTCGATACGTTTAAAGATTGTTTATCGCCTTTGATACCGCTATTAATTTGGTCAACTGATAAGTGGATTAAACCGTATACAGTTGGGCCTTGCACATTTGCCACTGCCACGTTGGCCGTTAGGGCAGTTGCCAGTAAAGCTGGCGCTGCTACTAAAGATAAGTAAGAACGCATAGTTATTCCATTAAGTAGTTAGAGTTATTACTAAGTATATTAAGTTGTTATACCTTAGCCGCTTACGCCGCTAGTGTGAATGAAAATGCTTAGAACGTTTTTGACCTAGGTTATAGTTTTAATCTTTTCTCAGGTTGAGTGGATCAATTAATTTTGCTGCCACTGCAAAGCCTACTAAATCCGGTAGGCGCTCAGCCTCTAAGCGCCTCATTACCCGCGACCGGTACAGATCCACTGTCTTGACACTAATATCTAGTTGTTTGGCAATTTCTTTACTCGTGTAGCCTTTCACCAAGGGCAGTAGCACATCGTGTTCGCGGGGGGTAAGTTGCTCTAGGCGTTGGGCTACATCACCGGCGCTATTTTCTTGCCCAAGGTGCTGCTGTTGTTGTGATAAAGCGAGTTGTACGCTATCTAATAGCAGCTGCTCGTTATAGGGTTTTTCGATGAAATCTACGGCGCCAGCTTTAAAGGCACGCACCACAATAGGTACGTCGGCATGGCCGCTCATAAAAATAACGGGGTAGTTTACGCCCAGCTCTAGCAGCCTTTCTTGCACGTTTAAACCACCAATCACAGGCATGCGCACATCTAATAGCACACAGGCGTTAAGGTTAGGTTCTAAAGCATCTAAAAAGGCTTGCCCGCCCGTAAAAGGGCGCGCTTCTAAGCCTACCGATTCCAATAGCCAAACGGTGGATTCTAGCATCGCTTTATCATCGTCTACCACGTAAACCACGGGTGTGTTATTCATGCTATCTCCTGCTTTATGTGGGCCAATGGTAGCGTACAACGTAAAATAAGGCCGCCCCCTGGTGCTGTTTGTGCGGTAAGGTCGCCGCCAAAGCCTTCAATAATAGTGCGGCTCATGGATAAACCAAGGCCTAAACCGTCTTCTTTGCTGGTGAAAAAGGGGTTGAACATATTGGCCAGAGTTTCTTCATCCGAGCCTGGCCCTTGGTCGTGAACTTCTACGCTGGCGCTATGTTGGTTGTGCTGTAAGTGTAGGGTGATGGTGGAGCTGCGCTGTTGGTGCACCTCCATGTTGGCTTCTAAAGCGTTGCGGATGAGGTTGAGCAACACTTGCTCAAGCAGGGTGCGGTCGGCATACACCGGTGGTTGCCTGTGTTCGCCCACGTAACGAATGTTGACATGGTTACGCTCTAACTCCCACTGGCATAAGGTGATGGTGTCGCTGAGTACTTCGCCGAGCTGTAAGGGCTCTAGGTGGCGCTGGCCTTTGCGTAAGAAAGCACGCAAACGGCGTATAACTTCAGAAGCATGGTGAGCTTGGTGGCCTATATGGCCTAAGCCTTGGGCCACTTTGTTGAGTGCTGCGTGGTCGCCTTGCTTTACGTGGCGCTGGCAAGCCGCAGCGAAATTAGCAATGGCGGCAAGAGGCTGGTTCATTTCGTGCGCAATGGCGCTGGCCACTTCGCCTAAGGCTATTAAGCGGGCGCTATGGGCTTTATCTTCTTGGTATTGGCGTTGCTCTGCTTCACGCAAAGCTCGCTCTGTCATGTCACGCAAAATCAGGGAAAAATAACGTTCGCCACCAGCAGATCTGTGGGCAAGCAGCACCAGGGAAACTGGAATTTGTTTCTTTTCGCGCAAAGGATTGATGTGTGCATCGCGGCTCCAAGAACCACGGCGAACGGCTTGCTGCCAGCCATTTTCTTGAATAGCAGCAAAGGTGTTTTGATCGAGGATGTCAGCCAATGAAGACAGTTCTTCGGGCTGTAACACCAGTGCCTGCCGTGCTGCTTTGTTGGCATAAGTAACGGCACCTTGGAGGTTAACGAACAAAATAATATCGGTGTTTACCTCTACTACTTCGGCAAGGCGGCGGTTTTCTTCTGCCTGCACACGTTCAGTGATGTCTCGCGATACACTGATAACTTCCACCACTGCCCCTGTGTAGGTTTCGCGAATGGCGCGGCTAGCTGTTTCAAACCATAAATAATGCCCAAGTTTATGCTGTAGGCGATATGTCATGGTGTGGTAGCCCAACTCTTGTAATGCTAAGGCGGCGCCGTGCTGTAAATGGGCGAGATCTTTCGGGTGAAAGAGGTCGCGTGCTGGGCGGTTACGCAGTTCTTCTGGCCAGTAACCGAGCAAGGCCCAAGAAGCCGGTGTGGCGTCTAAAAAGGTGCCATCTAGCGTATGGCGCGAAATAAGATCGGTGGTGTTTTCCGTGATCAAGCGGTAGAGGCGTCGTGCCCGTATGGCAGCTTTTTCTTTCTGTAACTTTTCCGTGGCATCGGTGCCGCGCAGCAGCACCTGCTGCGGGTTGATTGGCACATAGCTCCATAGGAATAGGCGGTTGCCGGCTGTCGCTTCTACCTCCTCGATGGCTCGCTGTTGTTGGCTGCAGGATTTAACCAAGGCTAAATGGTTGCTAGGAAAGCATTGCTCTGCGGTAATGTTTTTGCGTTGGCAGAAGGCAAGGAAGGCGTTGTTGGCTTGGAGAATGGTGCCGGTGCCAGCCGCGCAAATGGCCGATGGCAGTGGTTCGGCACTATGCATGGCGTATGGTTTGCTGCTGCTTGCTAAGGCGGTGTTGTGTTGCAGGGTTTGCAACAAAAAACGCAGGGTTTCCAATGTTCCTTGGGTATGGGTTGTTTGTATCACAACGATGCTGTCGTGTTCTGCGCACAAGGCAAAAGGTACTAACAGGCCCGTATGCCAACCAATGCGTTGCAAGCGATTAAGCAAACGGCTTGGCAGTGTAGGCGTTGCGCTAAGGCAATAGTTGCCTTGGTGCTGGAGATGTTCGCGCAATGGTGCATCTGTGTTGGGTTGCGCACAATTGCTCGGCGGTAAACTGGGGTAGGCAACATCACTGTGATAAGCGCGAGTGCTTGGCCGCCAAGTTAACACTAAAGCGTTTTTTACCATGGGGTGGTAAGCAAGAGCGTCGCACAATGCTTGTGCTCTCTGTGCCCGTGGTGCTTGGTCCATTTGTAATTGTTGCCAAAGCGATAGGCGAAGAGAAAAGTTCTTGAGGTTATTTGTAATCATCTAGTAGTTTTCCTATACGCCTATAGTCTTGCTTCCAATTTTGCTAGAGATCTATTATAACTATGACCCATGGTTCATGAATATATAACAGATAACCAAAAAAATACGCCTAATAACAACAGGAACCTTCTATGTCTATCTATGAAGAAGGCTTAGCGCCGACAAAAGTAAACCATGTCCCTTTAACGCCGTTGAGCTTTATTAAGCGCACGGCTGCTGTTTATCCCCATTATCCCTCCGTGGTGCATGGCTCATTGCGTTACACCTGGGCAGAAACCTATGCACGCTGCCGCCGTTTAGCATCTGCGTTACGCGGCCGCGGTATTAGCAAGGGCGATACTGTGGCAGTTATGTTGCCGAATATCCCTGCCATGGTGGAAGCGCATTTTGGTGTGCCCATGTTAGGTGCTGTGCTCAACAGCCTCAACGTTCGCCTTGATGCAGACACTGTGGCCTATATGCTCGAGCACAGTGAGACAAAAATTTTAATTGCCGACCGTGAATATGGCGCTGTGGTAACCGAAGCTTTAACGTTGCTCGAAAACCCACCACTGTTGGTTGAATTGGATGACCCAGAGTACGGCGAGGGCGAGGCGATTAGCGAGTTGGAATATGAAGCGTTGCTTGCAGAAGGTGATCCTGAATTCGAGTGGCTGTGGCCAAACGATGAATGGGAAGCTATCTCCCTAAACTATACCTCGGGCACCACAGGTAGGCCTAAAGGGGTGGTGTATCATCACCGCGGTGCTTTTTTGAACGCTTTAGGTAACCAGGCTACATGGTCTATGGGAATGCACCCAGTGTACTTGTGGACGCTGCCCATGTTTCACACAAACGGTTGGTGTTACCCCTGGACTGTAACCGCCCAAGCAGGCGTGCACGTATGCTTACGCCGCGTAGATCCGCAGCTTATCCTTAACTTAATTCGCGAGCATGGTGTAACCCATATGTGTGGCGCTCCTGTGGTGCTTAACGCATTAATCAATATGCCCGAAACCGCTAAGGCGGCCATTGAGCACCAAGTGGAAGCTATGACTGCTGGTGCGCCGCCACCCGCAGAAGTTATCCGCGCTATCGAAAAAATGGGCATCAATATCACGCACGTTTACGGCCTTACTGAAAGTTATGGCCCTGTTGTGGTATGCGCGTGGCACGAAGAATGGGATGCACTGCCCGATAACGAGCGTGCAGTGCTGAAATCTCGCCAAGGGGTGCCTTACGTAACCATGGACGATTTAATGGTGGCCGATAGCAGCACGTTAGAGGCGGTGCCCAAAGATGGCGAAACCGTAGGCGAGATTTTCTTGCGTGGTAACACCATTATGAAAGGCTATTTGAAGGATGTTGAGGCTACAGAAGAGGCCTTTGCTGGCGGTTGGTATCACACTGGCGACCTTGCGGTATGGCACCCTAATGGCTACGTGGAAATTAAAGATCGTCTGAAAGATATCATCATTTCTGGTGGCGAGAATATTTCCACCATCGAGGTGGAAAGCACACTTTATCACCACCCCGCGGTACTAGAAGCCGCTGTTGTGGCAAAACCTGACGAACGTTGGGGTGAAGTGCCTTGCGCTTTTATCACACTAAAACCAGGCTACGAGGCTACCGCCGAGGATATTGTGAAATTTTGCCGTGAACACCTTGCAGGCTTCAAAATTCCTAAGGCGGTGGTGTTCCGCGAACTGCCAAAAACATCCACCGGTAAGGTGCAAAAGTTCGTTCTCCGCGATTGGGCCTTAGAAGCTAACACTCTCTAACTATCTAGCGGCATTTATACACTAGCCTCTGTTGCACCAGCAGCAGGGGCCGGTGGGCTGTACTTAAAAATAACTAAAACGATAAAGGAAAATTCAATGCAGCGTTACCATCGTCAACACGGCGAGGAGCAACCGTTTTGGAAGCTCGGGCCTTTTGAACTTCGCTTACCTTTTATTCATTACCGCTGGGAAACAGCAGAGATGATTCAAGCGCTCATCATGTTTGTGGTGAGCCTAGGTATGATCCCCTTATTGCAAAACTTACTGGGCTTGCCCTATGAAGTGGCGCTTGCCTATGTGGTGGTGTGCGGTATCGGGTTTATGCTGCCCGCCCTGCTTGGTGTGCCCTTTGTGCCGGGCTGGATTACACCAGCCATTCCCGTGGTTATTTTGTACATGGGTGATTTTGAACCAGGCCCCGAGGCTATTCAGGCCTTGTTTGCACTGCAGTTGATAGTGGCGTTTATCTTCTTGTTTTTAGGCATTACTCGTTTGGGCAGCCGTTTGGTGCAGCTTATTCCTGTATCCATGCAAGCAGGTATCATTATGGGTGCTGGTATTGCTGCATTAACGGGTGAAATTGAAGCCGGCGGCCGGGTGGCAAACACACCTATTTCACTTGTGGTTGGTACACTAATATGCCTGTTTTTTATGTTCTCTCAATCATTTCAGCAGCAACTGAAAAAGAGTAAAATTGCCCGCCAAATTGTGAATTACGGCATGGTGCCTGGCATGTTGGTGGCTATTGTTGTGGGCATTAGTATTGGTGAATATGATATGCCCACTATTGAATGGGGCATTACTAAGCCGGCTTTTAGCGAGATGTGGCAATACCTACCTTTCGTAGTGGGTTTTCCTGAGCCAAAAATCTTTCTATACGCTATTCCCACCGCTGTGATTGCTTATGTGATCGCCTTTGGCGACATTATTGTGGGCCAATCGCTCATGGAACGAGCTGATGAATTACGCTCTGATGAAGCCATTAATACAGATGTGGATAGGGTGCACGTTGTGACGTCCATCCGTAACTTTTTGCATGCTTTTTTTGCCCCTTACCCAGGCCTAGCCGGCCCGTTATGGACAGCCGTGGCAGCCACAATGGCGGAACGTTATAAGTATGGCCGCGAAGCCATGGATTCCATTTATAGTGGTGCTGGCACCTTCTGGATTGCTGGGTTTATTGCGCTGTTTGTGTTGCCACTGGTGACATTCTTTCAGCCAGTGTTGCCTATTGCCCTATCGCTTACCTTAATTTTAACGGGTTACATTTGTTTAATGGTAGGTATGGAGCAACTAAAAAATAATATGCAGCGCGGCGTGGCGGGCACCATGGCCGTTGTGCTAGCCGTATATGGCGCTGGCTGGGGCCTAACTGTGGGTGCTGTGTTGTATATCTTCATCGAAAAAGAACAATTGTTTGGCCGCGCTAAAAAAACAAAAGAGGTAGATGAAGCAAGCGCGAACAACTAGGCTTATACCCATGTATTAACCATTAACACCCGCCCTAAGGCGGGTGTTTTGTTGCACAACTGGAGAATAATTATGCAAGAAGCGGTGATTGTAGCGGCACGCCGCACCCCTATAGGTGCTTTTTTAGGCAGCTTATCTTCTGTTAGCGCAGTGGATCTTGGTGTCGCTGTGGTGAAACAGCTGCTCGCTGATACCGGTGTGGCGGCAGATGCGGTGGATGAGGTATTGCTTGGCCATGTGCTTTCTGCGGGTGCTGGGCAAAACACAGCTCGGCAAACTGCATTGCGTGCGGGCTTACCGGTAACCGTATCAGCGATGACCTTAAATAAGGTGTGTGGCTCAGGTTTAGCAGCTGTTCAGTTAGCTGCAAGAGCTATAGCTTGTGGTGATGCAGATATTGTGATCGCTGGTGGCCAAGAAAGCATGAGTTTGGCCCCCTATGTGTTACCCAAAGCACGTACGGGCTTGCGCATGGGGCATGCACAAATGCTTGATACCATGATCCAAGACGGCCTATGGGATGCTTTTAACGATTACCACATGGGTGTCACGGCAGAAAACCTTGCAGAAAAATATGCGATCTCGCGTGCAGAGCAAGATGCTTTTGCCGCAGAATCGCAACAACGTGCTGTGGCTGCGCAGGAGGCAAATCTATTTACTGATGAAATTGTGCCGGTGATTATCACAGATCGCCGTGGCAATGAGACCGTAGTGGATCAAGATGAACAGCCACGTGCAGGCACCACGCAAGAAACCTTAGGTAAGTTGCGCGCGGTGTTTAAAAAAGAGGGCACAGTTACCGCAGGTAATGCTTCCACGCTTAATGATGGCGCGGCAGCGGTGATGGTTATGAGTGCTGCTAAAGCGGCAGAGCTTGGCCTGCCTGTGCTGGCGCGCATTGCTAGCCAGGGTAGTGCAGGTGTTGACCCTGCCACCATGGGTATTGGGCCTGTTCCTGCCACGCAAAAGTGCTTGGCGCGTGCCGGCTGGAGCATTGCTGATCTGGATTTAGTGGAGGCAAATGAGGCTTTCGCAGTGCAGGCTTTATCGGTGGCGAAAGAGCTGCAATGGGACCTAGCTAAGGTAAACGTGAATGGTGGCGCCATTGCGCTAGGGCACCCCATTGGCGCATCAGGTTGCCGCATTTTAGTAACGTTGTTGCACGAAATGCGCCGCCGTGATGCAAAGAAAGGTTTAGCTACCCTCTGTATTGGCGGTGGGCAAGGCGTTGCTTTAGCTGTTGAACGCAGTTAGGCCGCGTTTAAACACGCACAGAACGGCGCAGTTGCTTAATTTCACTGCGTCGTTTTTTTTTGTCTAAACGGCGCCGTTTGGCCGCTTTACTTGGCCGTGTTGGGCGCCGTTTCTTTTGTGTTTGCGTGGCGGCATACACCATGGCTTGTAAACGTTCGAGGGCGTCTTGCCGGTTTAGTTGTTGGCTGCGGTGGCGTTGGGCCTTAATGGTAATTACGCCATCTTTATCAATACGGCTGTCCGCTTGTTTGAGTAACCGTTGCTTAACCTCTGCGGGCAAAGTGGCTGGCAGCACGGAAAACTGCAGTTGAATAGCAGAAGACACTTTATTCACATGTTGGCCGCCAGGGCCTTGTGCACGGATGGCTGAGAGCTCTATTTCGTGCAGTGGGATTTGAATGCGAGGGCTTATGTAAAGAGTGTTATCACTCACTGTGTTTTATGTTCTCCTTGTTGTGCTTAGCTTTACTAAAGGGGTTTAACGAAAGGTATTGCAGTAGTTGTTTGCGCTCAAAAAGCACAATAATGACCAACGAAATGGCGAAGGGGATAAGTAAGTAAAATAACCGAAATACGAGTAGCGCAGCAATAATATCCGCGGGGTTTACTTCGGGTAAAGCAAATAAAAATAAAGTTTCTAATACGCCTAAACCACCTGGCGCATGGGAAATTAGCGCCGCAGAAAACGAGGCTAAAAACACCCCTAATACGATAAGAAACCCAGGGTTGCTTTCAGCAGGTAAGGCAAAGTAAATAATGGCTGCTGCGCCAAGTAATTCTAGTGGCCCAATCAGAAGTTGTTTTTTCACAATGGCAAGTTCGGGATAATGCATATGCAAGCGGCCAATGCGAATGGCTGCTAAGCGCAGGCGGCTAGCGAGCACGTATAACGCTACCAAACCTAACAGGGTGGCGCTTAGGGCGAAGGGCAGCCAAGGTGCAGGATCATCAAGCAGCAGGTGGACAATGCTTGGTTTTACCAACAACACGATGCCACCTAAAAACAACGTTCCTAAGGCGAAGGTAAAGGAACATAGGCCTACTAGCACACCCACTTCGGAGCCTGTAAGCCCTTTAGCAGTGTAAGCACGGTAGCGCACCACAGCGCCAGAGGCAACGGAGGCGCCAATATTGTGCGCTAAGGCATAAGTGGTAAACGAAGTGGCTGCCACATAGGGCCAGGCAATGTGTTTGTTTAAGTGCAGCAGGGCAATGCGGTCGTATCCTGCTAAGGCAAAATAAGCCACGCCCGTGGCTATACCTGCCAAAACCCAACGGTGGGCAGGGATAGCATCTAAGCTGAGAAGCACATCATCAAGGGAAATGTTGCGTAATTGGTGCACAAGCAGCCAAGCGGAAAATAGCACCGCAAGCAAGCCGATAATGGGCCAAATATGTTCCTTAGATAATTTCACAGATGAAATTATTCCTTGCACTAAAAAGAGTTCGGTTGGTGTGCTTAGCCCTGGCTTAGGCCTACATTAACCCCTTGGTCTTGTAAGTCGGCATGGTATGAACTGCGCACCATGGGGCCTGAAGCAATGCCGGTGAAGCCAAGTTGTTCGGCGAATTGTGCATATTCAGCAAATTCATCAGGGTGCACGTAACGCGCCACGGGGGCGTGGTGCGGGCTAGGTTGCAAATATTGGCCAATGGTTAATCGATCAACATCGTGCGCGCGCAGGTGTTGCAGGGTAGCCAGTACTTGCTCTTTGCTTTCCCCAAGGCCCACCATAATGCCCGATCTAGTTGGAACATGTGGGTTGTGTTGCTTGAATTCTTTGAGCAGTTTTAGCGAATGCTCATAGCGCGCGCCAGGGCGCACTTTTTTATATAAATCAGGTACCGTTTCAATGTTGTGGTTAAACACATTGGGAGGTGTGGCGGTTAATAATGCCACAGCTTCTTCTAGGCAGCCGCGAAAGTCAGGTGTGAGAATCTCGATGCTTACATGTGGTGTACGTGTTCGAATGGCAGTAATGCAATCAACAAAGTGCTGTGCGCCACCATCTTTGAGATCGTCGCGGTCCACAGAGGTAATCACCACAAAATTTAACCCCATGCTTGCAACGCTTTCGGCTAACAGCAGCGGCTCGTTTGGATCTAGAGGGTTAGGGCGGCCAAAGGCCACGTCGCAAAAAGCACAGCGGCGGGTACAAATGTCGCCCATCACCATAAACGTTGCCGTGCCATGGCTAAAGCATTCTGGCAGGTTGGGGCAGGCTGCTTCTTCGCAAACGGTGTGTAGTTTTTGTTTGCGCAACATATCTTTGACTTGTTGAATTTTCCCACCTGCGGGCACACGCACGCGTATCCAGTCGGGTTTACGTAACGGCGCATCTTCGTTAACCAAGGGGATAGTTCGCACCTTGCGTTCACCGCGTAGTTTTTCACCAATGGCCACTTTACGACGGGCAGGATGCGTACTCATGTTAATTCCTCAGGTTGTGGGTGGTGGCGCATTGTAGCAGCCTCATGCATAGGGTGTTGCGCTAACGTATCGAACACTTGTGTGGCGGTGGGAAGCGCAAGTTGTTGTTGTAGTGCCTTTACGAGTGCAGTTTCTAATTCTGTGCGGCTAGTTTTAATACCTTCTTGTGCTAGGCACGTCATAGGTTGGCTAGCATATCCACATGGATTAATGTCAAAAAAAGGGGCCATGTCCATGTAGCGGTTAAAAGCAAGGCCATGATAGCAGCGGCCTTTGCTAATACGCAGGCCTAAAGAGGCAATTTTTCGTTCGTCATCAATATAAACCCCTGGTGCGTTAGGCCTAGGGTTGGCAGCAAGCCCATATTGTTGCAGTACATTGACGATAGCAGCCTCTATAGCAGAAACCAAAGCGCGTGCACCAAGGCCCTTGCGCGCTAAATCGAGCAACAGATATATCACTGTTTGCCCAGGGCCGTGATACGTAACTTGGCCACCGCGGTCGCATTGCACCACAGGAATATTGTTCGCCTGTAAAATATGAGCCTCTAATCCTGCTTGCCCAAGGGTATACACAGGTGGATGCTCTAACACCCATAATTCGTCTGGCGTACGGCGATCGCGCTGTTGGGTAAATGTGCGCATTGCCTGCCAGCTATCTTTGTAGGGGGCTTCTTGTAGGTATCGTAAGTAAAGTGTCTGCTCGGTCATAGCGTTATTATGAGCCGAGCGACGTGGTTCTACAACACCGAGTTAGAAGATTACGCGAACATGGGGCGAGGCGTTAAGGGCTGCGTAGATGGCGCGTATTTGCGTGGCATTTTCCACAGTGATTTTTGCATTTACGGAAATAAAATTACCTTTTGCGCTTGGTACCGTGTGCATGTGTTCGTTAGGATCAAACGTGCCTAACTGCTCGGTGAGCACGGCGGTAACCACTGCTTCTAGTGGGCTATCGGTAGCCCCTAACACTTTTAGGGTCATAGTGTGGGGGAATTCCCACAGGTGTTCGTTTACTAATGAGGTCATGGTTTACTCCAAGCCACATAGGTGGCGCTTAAACTGAGTGTAGTGGCGTGCCATTTGCTGCCAAAGGGGGCCAGGTACACCCGCACCAACAGGTTCGTCGTCGAGGGCGATAATAGGCACCACTTCACGGGTTGAGCTGGTGGACCAAATTTCATCTGCGCTGCGTAGTAATGCCACGGGGATGTCTTCCTCGCGCACTTTAATTTGATGTTGTTGGCACAACTCAATGATCACATCACGGGTAATGCCGCCTAGAATTTTATGGCTCTTTGGCGGCGTGATCACCACGCCATCTTTCACAACAAATAAATTACTTGCTGCCCCTTCCATGGCGAGGCCATCGTTAATCAAAATAGCTTCCATGGCACCCTCGCTTGCTGCTTGCTGGCTGAGTAATAGGTTGGGCAGCAGGGCGATGGCTTTAATATCACAGCGTTTCCAACGTATATCCTCAGCCGTAATTGCCTTTGCGCCGCGCTGGTGGGTTGGCACTGTGCTAGCAGGAATGGCCATGGGGTGCACCATGGCAAATACCGTAGGTGCAATGTTGGCATCAGGAAACGCGTGATCACGTTCAATGGGGCCGCCGCGGGTAATTTGCAAGTACAGGCTAAAATGGTGGCCTGTATTGCGTTGGATGAGCTCTCGAATTAATACTTCCCATTCTTCGTAGCTGTGCGGCGAAGGCAGTGCTATGGCTGCTAATGAAGCATGTAAACGCTCAAGGTGTTCGGCCAACCTAAAAGGTTGGCCGGCGTAAACAGGAATAACTTCATAAATGCCATCGGCAAAAAGAAAACCACGGTCCAGTGGTGAAATACGTGCCTCTGCCAAGGGCACAAATTGCCCATTAAGGTAGGCAATAGACACTAGAAAAAGCCTTTAACCAATAACACTAAGTGGTGCCATAGGCGTTTGAATAGGCCAGCTTTTTCCACATCTTGCTGTGCCACCAGGGGGGCTTTCGCAAGGGTTTTATCTTCTAATTTCAGGCTCATTTCGCCCAAAATGTCGCCCTTTTGGAAAGGCGCGCGTACATGTTTGTCGAAATCAATATCTAGAACGAGGTCGTCTTCGCTGCCTTTAGGAACCATGATCGAGAAAGGCTCTGCCACACCTAGGGCTACGGTGTTTTTCTCACCAAACCACACGTCCACGCTAGTTACTTTATCTTCAGGGCTAAAAGGGGTGTAGCTATCAAAATTGCGGAAGCCATAGCGCAAAAGTTTTTGCGATTCATTGGCACGCGCTTGCTCTGAATTGGCGCCCATTACTACGGCAATAAAGCGTAGGCCATCGCGCTCAGCGGAAGAAATAAGGCTATAACCCGCGGCATCGGTATGGCCAGTTTTCACCCCATCCACGCTGCTGTCCTGCCATAGCAACAAGTTGCGGTTGGGTTGGCGAATGCCGCCATAGGTAAAATATTTTTCGCTGTAAAGGCGATAGTTTTCTGGATAGTCGCGGATAAGCGCTTGCGCTAGCAAAGCCATATCGCGTGGGCTGCTATATTGCGCTTCATCAGGCCAACCGGTGGCGTTAGCAAAGTTACTGTTTTTCATGCCGAGGCGTTTAGCGTGCTCGTTCATGATGTCGGCAAAAGCTGATTCGCCGCCAGCAATATGCTCGGCTAAAGCCACGGCTGCATCGTTACCTGACTGGATAATGATGCCCTTTAAAATATCTTCTAATGGCACTTGGGTGCCTTCTTTGATAAACATGCGCGACCCACCCATGCGCCATGCTTTTACGCTTACATTAACAGCGTCGTCGAGGTGCAAACGGCCTTTTTCGATTTCATAGGCAGCGATGTAGTCTGTCATTACTTTGGTGAGGCTTGCAGGTGGCAGCTGTTCATCAGCGTTCTCTTCTGCAATAACACTGCCGCTAGTGGCCTCCATCAAAATATAACCTTTGGCGTTAATACTAGGTGGGTTTGGGATAGCTGCAAAGGCACTAATAGGCAAGCTAAGTAAGGTTGTGAGTAATACTGCTTTGCAGCGTTTTTTGAATAGGGAGGTCATGGCGTTGTTTCCTGTTATGCGGTGCCTTAGTTTGGGATACATTTGTTGCGCCTATCCTAAGGCAACCGCGATAAATCTAAAAGAAAAGCAATATAAAAAAAGAGCTAAGGGCTAATTTTTACGGTGTCGTTATAGCCCATGTTGAGTAAATCTTCTGCAGCACGGTTAAGGCTGCTTTCTGAATTAAAAGGGCCTACCCATAGGCGATATAAACGTTGGCCCTCGCGCTCCATGGAGCGAATAGCCACGGGGTAAGTCATTTTTTGCAGTAGCTCTTTTTGCAGCAATTGAGCGCGTTCGGCTTGGGCATAAGCGCCTACTTGCAAATACATTTCACCTGGAGGGGGTGGGCTGTCGGCAGCGGCATGAATGCCACTACGCGGTGTTTTTTGCGCGGTTGTGGCACTGGCAACATTACGTTGTGTGCGTGTGACAACTTCAACGCGCACGCGGCCGGTGCCATTTTGATCAATATCGAGTGCCTTAGCTGCTGCCCAAGAGAGATCGATTTCTCTATCAGGGTGGAAAGGGCCGCGGTCATTAACACGGACAATCACTGATTTGTTGTTATCGAGGTTGGTTACCCGTGCAAAAGTAGGCAAGGGCAAGCTTTTATGAGCCGCAGTAAATTGGTACATGTCGTAAGGCTCACCACTTGAAGTGCGGTGGCCTTGGAACTTACTGCCATACCAAGAAGCTACGCCTTCGGCCACGTAGCCTTCCGAGCTCGGCAACACGTGATAGGTTTCGCCGAATACGGTGTAGGGTGTGTGGTTGCCATACCTGCTCGGCTCTTCATTTTTGGGCTTGGGTTGCGGAATGCTTGCCACGTCTACCACTTTGCCGGGCGGTGGGCCGCTGTCGTGTTCCTGTGTATAACGATCGCTACCGGGCGCTGTTTTGGCTGGGTCGGAGGTTTTTGCAGGCGCACTGCCGCCCGTTGTTGTGGGCGGTGTGGTAGCACAAGCGCTAACTAATAGCGCTGCGGTAAGCGGAAGTAATAAAGACCAACGCAAGATGTTAGTCCTCCATTTTCTCTTTAATGGCCTGGCTTAACTGAAATACGGCCATGGCATATAGGTGGCTGTGGTTGTAACGAGTGATGGTGTAGAAGTTGTTGGTTACTAGCCAATATTCGTTGCCGTTAGCACCATCAAGCACCAGTGGCGCCACATCGGTATTGCGTGGCAGGTTAAAGCAGTAAGCATCAGCCGCTTGTTGGCAAGAAACTGGGGTTGCACCTTCTTTGGCTGCATTAGCTAGCGTGGTGTTAGGCTTGTAATCCTTGCTAAAAATGCTGCGGTTGGCGTTATTGCTTAAGTTGGCCCGGGCTGCCACAGGCAAGCCTTTCTGCCATTTGTGTTTGGCAAAGTAGTTGGCAACACTATGAATAATATCGCTCTTACTGTTAATGAGATCCACTTTGCCATCGCCGTTGCCATCTACTGCATAGGCGCGGTAGCTTGAAGGGATAAACTGCGGCATACCCAATGCGCCAGCATATGAGCCGCGCACCTGGCTAATGTCGATGCCTGCATCACGCTCAAGCAGGAAAAGCTGCTTTAATTCACCACGGAAAAATTTAGCACGTGGCGGGTAATCAAAACCCAAGGTAGCGAGGGCATCGATGGCTTTCCAACTGCCTGTGTTGCGGCCATAGCTGGTTTCTACGCCGACAATGGCAGTAATGATTTCTGGTGGCACGCCGAATTTGGCTTCTGCGGCTTCAAGGGTAGCTTTGTTTTCGTGCCAAAATTGCACTCCTTGTTCAATGCGTTGTTCTTGCATAAAAATATTGCGGTAGCGGCCCCATGTCATGGTGCCTTCCGCAGGGCGAGAAATTGCATCGAGAATTTTTTGTTGACGTTTGGCTTGGCCAAGCACGTTGCGCACGTGGTCTGGGTTGATGCCCTCTTGGCGCAGTTCTTCAATCAGTGCTTTGCCATCTGCGCTATTAACGTAAGAAGCCGAAGCGGTAATGGGAGCGATAGCCAAGGTGGCTGCTGCAAACAATAAGCCCGTTGTAAATCGTTTCATAATAAACCCTAGTGCGAATGAATATGTAATTTGCGGTGTGTATGAATAGACATCAGCACACCAAAGCCTGCTAATAGTGTAATAATTGACGTGCCGCCATAGCTTACTAACGGCAGTGGCACACCTACTACCGGTAATAGGCCAGTAACCATGCCAATGTTAACCACCACATAAACGAAAAATGTTAAGCCAATGGAGGCACTCAAGAGGCGGCCAAACGTATCCTGTGCTTGGTAGCTTATCAATAAACTGCGCGCAACAATGGTTAAATAACACGTTAATAGCACGATAAAACCTAAAAAACCAAATTCTTCGCCCAATACAGCAAAGATAAAATCGGTGGAGGATTCAGGTAAAAAATCAAGCCGCGATTGTGTACCCTCAAACCAACCTTTACCGGTAATGCCCCCAGAGCCAATGGCCGTTTTTGATTGGATTATGTTCCACCCTGCACCGAGAGGATCGACTTCGGGGTTAATAAACGTATCAACTCTGCGACGCTGATAATCGTGCAAAACAAAATAATAGGCAAGTGGTGCAGCCACGGCAATAAGCCCTGCGGTAAGTAAAATTAAGCGCCAAGCTAGGCCTGCAATAAACAAAGTAATAACGCCGCCCACGGCCACTAGTAATGCGGTGCCTAGATCGGGTTGTAGGGCAATAAGTACCGAGGGGGCTGCTACGATGACAAGTGCCATGAAGACATCCGTTAAACGTGCGGGCAAATGGCGTTTTTGAAAATACCAAGCCACCATGGCTGGGGCTGCCAATTTAAGCAGTTCAGCAGGTTGAAAGCGCCCCATGCCGGGCAGGCTTAGCCAACGTTGCGCCCCTTTCACTTCGGTGCCCACTAATAGCACCAATATCAACAAAACTAAGCCGATGGTGTAAATAATAGGTGTCCAAAAGCGCAGTACACGCGGTGGGATTTGGGCAAGCAGCACTAGTGCCCCCATGCCTATGCCGGTGCGGATGACTTGTTTACTGATCACGGCATTGTTTGCGTTGGCAGCGCTGTAAAGCACCCAAAGCCCCAAGCAAGACAGGAAGAGTAGAGTGATAAGCAAAGGGGGGTCTAGGTGTAAACGCGACAACAAACCCGGAGGCGTGGTATCGAGGGTTTCGCCTTGTGCTGCTCGAAAGTAGTGTTGCTCTGCCATGGTGTTGTTGTGCTCTATTCGTTGCTGTTCGGATCGCTAGAGAGTTTTGCTGTTGGAATATCTAGCTCGCCATTATTGTTAAGTAGCCAAGCATCCATCACCTGTTTGGCAATAGGTGCCGCAACTGAACCGCCCCCGCCGCCGTTTTCCACCAAGGCCGTGACAACAATAGCAGGGTTGTCAGCGGGCGCAAAGCCAACGAATAGTGCATGGTCGCGTAGGCGCTCTTCGATTTCATCCGCATTGTACTCTTCTTCGTTCGACAGTGAGAACACCTGAGAGGTTCCTGATTTTGCAGCAATGCTATAAAGCGGTGTGGCAATGCGGCGGGCCGTACCGCGCCGGTCAGTGACAACAGCAAGCATCGCCTCATGCATTAAATCCCAATCATGCGGGTTGCTAAGTTGTATGTCTGGCGTTTGTTCAGGGGTACCAAATTGCGCTACCTGCGGGGTTACGTGTTTACCTTTAAGGGCTAATACTGCGGTGGCAGCAGAAAGCTGTAGAGGTGTTGTGAGAACATACCCTTGCCCAATGCTAGCGTTAATAGTGTCACCGTGATACCAGGCTTGATCGTGAGTGGCTCGCTTCCATTCTCGTGAAGGCAAAATACCACGGTACTCGCCTGGCAGATCAATACCTGTGGCAGCACCAAAACCAAACTGTTGCATAAACTCATGGTATTTGTTGATACCAAGGTTGAAGGTCATGTCGTAAAAATATGTATCGCAGGATTCCACTATAGCGCGGCGCATGTTCACATGGCCGTGCCCACCTCGAAGCCAGTCACGAAACACGCGTTTTTCGCCTTCTAGGCGGTAATAGCCTGGGTCCCAAATTGTACGCTGCCAACTGGTAACCCCGTGCTCCAAGCCAGCAAGGCCCACCATGGGTTTAATAGTTGAGCCGGGTGCATATTGGCCTTGTAAGGCTCGGTTAAACAGCGGTTGATCGAGGTTGTCGCGATAGCGGGCGTAATCGCTATGGGAAATGCCGGTAACGAAGAGGTTGGGGTCGTAAGCGGGGCGGCTGACAAATGCGATAACGCCACCATTACGTGGATCGATGGCAACAATGGCGCCGCGTCTACCTTCGAGGGCGTCCCAAGCAGCTTGTTGCACAGTAAGGTCTAAGTGCAGATGAAGGTCGGCACCTGGTTGCGGTGCCACCTCTTGTAGCACACGTAAAATACGGCCACGAGCATTCGTTTCCACCTTTTGATAGCCCGCTTGGCCATGTAGGTAGCGTTCATAATAGTTTTCTATGCCCGTACGCCCGTGGAAATGGGTGCCGCTGTAATTACTTTTTTCTTCCACCGTCATCTTTTCAAGATCGGCTGAGTTCATTCTGTTTACGTAGCCGAGCACGTGGGCGAAGAGCTTGCCATGAGGGTAGTGGCGGGTGGGTGTGGCATCAATGCGCACCCCTTGCAGCAAATGCTGGCGTGCAGCAATTTGTGCTATTTGTTCTTCGCTTAGCCGCGCTTTTAATGGCACGGGTTCCCATGGGCGGCGCGGGCTGTTAAGGCGGCGTTGAAAACGCTCAATGTCGCTGTCTCTTAGCTCTACCCAGATGTCGATGTCATCAAGCAAGGAGGCCATGTCTTGCACTTGCTCAGGCACCACAGAAAGGGAGAAGTCGGCTAGGTTGTCGGCAAGCAAACGGCCCTTGCGGTCATAAATAAGGCCGCGGGGCGGTGCTATGGCAATAGTTTGTACACGGTTTTTATTCGATAACGTGGTGTATTTTTCATGCTCCACGCTTTGCAACCAAAATAGCCTGCCCAGAAGTAACCCAGCGCATAACACAACCACAGCAGCAGACCAAAGCAAACGGAAGGCTACGATGCGTTGTTCTTGGTGGTGGTTTTTTAGCGTAATCGGAGAGCGCATAAAAGGCGTTTTCTGTGGCTTATTACTCACGGCATCTCTTTGCGGGCAGCGGCCCAGTTAGCGGTGGTAGGGGTGGCCTTGTAAGAGGCTCCACACTCGGTAGATCTGTTCGGCAATGAGCAAGCGCACCAAAGGGTGCGGCAGGGTAAGGTCGGATAAGGACCAACGCTCATGGCAAGCAGCTGAGAGTTGTGGGCACAGGCCATCAGGGCCGCCGATCAGTACTATGATATCTTGGCCAATATTGCGAGCTGCATCAATGCTGCGGCTAAGGCTAACTGTGTCGTGGCGTTTGCCTTTCACCTCAAGGGCTATACGCAGGGCTTGAGGCCAACGTTCTAGTTGCTTGTTAATCAGAGCGGCCTCTTTTTTTATCAGTACAGCAGCGTCTGTGCTGCCTCGTTTGGGTAGGGGGAGCTCAATAATCTCAAGACGAACGTCGCCGGCTAGGCGTTTTTGGTATTCATGTACGCCTTCATTTACCCAAGGGGGCATTTTAGTGCCTAAGGAAATTAGCCGAATATTCACAGTTATGGCTCTTTAGGCAACGGTTTTTGGTGTGGGTCTTGCCATAGTTTTTCTAAGTCGTAAAACTCGCGCATAGCTGGCTGCATAATGTGCACAATAATGTCGCCGAGGTCTACTAGGAGCCAGTCACCATCGCGCTCACCTTCTACACGCACCGTGGTGCAACCGGCAGCTTTTGCTTTTTCTGACACATGCTGGGCTAGTGCGCGCACCTGGGTGGATGAAGTGCCTGAAGCGATAACCATGTAATCGGCCATGCTAGTTAGGGCTTGTATGTTGAGCACTTTTACCTGCTGTGCTTTTACATCATCTAATGCGGTGGTTACCACCTGCAACAAATTATCTAAAACGGTCATAGGAACTCTGCTTAATAGAAAGGTGTTAATAATAGCGAATTTTTCAGGCTCTCACACCATATAAACCGTGTTGGCGAATATAGGCCATAACACTGCTTGGTAGGCCGTCGCTAACTTGTTGTGTGGCTAGCTCGTTACGTATATGCGTTGAAGATAACTCCATGGATGGCATATCAATATGAATGCGGTAGCCATTGGTGTGTTCTGCTAGTTGGCTAGGGGCCACCTCAGGAAACGCAGCGAGCACCTCTGGGTGTGCGGGTGCATTATTAGGGCGGGGTAAAATGGCCAAATGGCATAATGCTGAAAATTGATGCCATTGATGCCATTGATGCAGCTGGGTAAAGCTGTCGCTGCCGATTATCCATACTAAAGGTGCTGTGGGATGCAGTTGGCGCCAGTGTTGTAGGGTGTTGAGTGTCCATGATGGCCCTGGTTGCCGCAATTCCCAAGCATCCACCATAAGTTCTGCATAGGGGGCACAAGCAAGTTTGAGCATGGCAAGGCGGTGGTTGGCAGTGGTGTTGGGCTGGTTTTTATGTGGAGGGGTTGCGTTAGGAAGCAGCGTAACACGGCAGCCTAAGGTGTGGGCGACGGTGCGTGCCACACGTAGGTGGGCATTATGCACAGGGTTAAATGTGCCCCCAAAAAGTGCTATGGGCACGTTTTGGGGGCTGCGCTTTGGGCTCATTGGCGCGTTTGCCCATTACCTAATACCACCCATTTTTGGCTTGTTAGGCCGTGTAAGCCCACTGGGCCGCGGGCGTGCAGTTTGTCGGTGGAAATGCCGATTTCGGCGCCTAGACCATATTCAAAACCATCGGCAAAGCGGGTGGAGGCGTTTACCATTACGGAGCTTGAATCCACTTCACGTAGGAAGCGGCGGCTAGAAGTATAGTTTTCGGTGATAATGCATTCGCTATGGCCCGAACTATATTGGTGAATATGATCGAGGGCTTCATCGAAGCTAGCCACAATACGAATGGCCAAGATAGGTGCGAGGAACTCTTCTTCCCAGTCGCTTGCTGTAGCTGGTTTAACACCATCGAGCAAGGCGCAGGTTTTATCGCAGCCACGCAGCTCCACCCCTTCTTGTTGGTAAGCTTGCGCTAGGCGCGGCAGGATATCCGCTGCCACTTCTTCAGCCACCAGTAGGGTTTCGAGGGTGTTGCAGGTGCCATAACGGTGGGTTTTGGCATTGAATGCCACAGCAAAGGCCATGTCTAAATCAGCATCTTTATGGATGAAAGTGTGGCAGTTGCCATCTAGGTGTTTAATAACTGGCACAGTGGCATCGTGGGCAATGCGCTCAATCAGCCCTTTGCCGCCGCGTGGCACAATCACGTCCACATATTCAGGCGAGGTAATGAGCGCACCTACTGCGGCGCGGTCTGTGGTTTCAATAACTTGCACTGCAGTTTCTGGCAGGCCTGCTGCAGCTAGCCCTTGCTTAATACAGGTAGCAATGGCTTGGTTGCTTGCAAACGCTTCGGAGCCGCCGCGCAAAATAGTTGCGTTGCCAGATTTTAGGCATAGGGCTGCGGCGTCGATGGTAACGTTGGGGCGTGATTCATAAATAATGCCGATAACGCCTAAGGGCACCCGCATATGGCCCACTTGAATGCCGCTAGGGCGGTAGTTTAGGTTGGTAATTTCGCCCACAGGGTCTGCTAATGCTTGAATTTGCTCAAGGCCTTCAACCATGTCGTTAAAGCGTTCTGGGGTTAACGCTAAGCGGTCGAGAAGCGCTTCATCAAGGCCGTTTTTTTTGCCTGCGGCAAGGTCTTCTTCGTTGGCCGCTAAAATGGCTGCTTTGCTGTTACGCAAAGCGCTAGCAATGTGCGCTAAGGCTTGGTTTTTTTCGCCTGTGGTGGCTTGAGCAATACGCCGCGCTGCTGCGCGTGCTTGCTGCCCTACGGTGTCGAAATACTGAGTAATATCCATGTAATGTGTCCACTCGCAAAAGTAATGGGTGAGAGTGTAAAAGACAATTGTAACTTTGAGCGCCACAGTATAGCGAAAGTAATCTTTTTTCGCTGCCCCGCAGCCAGTGGTTTGGCGGAGTGTTTTTCTTTGTTTTAGCGCTTAGGCGCAGTGCAATAAGAGCGGCTTGTAACATGCTATGTAAGCGTGGAAAGGTTAATGCGTGGAGTTTTTTTGGGCCATTGCTAATTTGCAAAAACAGTGCACCCAACCCATGCGCTTGGATAAGTGGTGTGTTAAACTCTGCAGCCGTCCGTGGCGCCGGCTCCGGTGCTCTTCCCTCCACTTTAACATAGTGATGTTGTCATGCTACGAAATTTACTTGTGTTGGTAACTACCTTATTAGCGTCTACCTCTGCTTTGGCAGCGGAAGAGGTTGCTGCTGGGGCATTTACGCTAGGGCTTACAAGCTCAGGCGTGGGATTTGCTGCAGTGGCGATTTTTGTTATTGCTTACTTGCTCGTAGTGGGTGAGGAAAAACTACAGTTACGCAAATCGAAACCTGTGCTGCTTGCAGCGGGAATTATTTGGGTGCTAGTTGGTTTGAGCAGTGCAAAAACAGGAGACCAGGCTTTTGTTAAGGAAGCCTTCAATAGCAACTTCCTCGATTTCAGTGAGTTGATGCTGTTTCTCTTGGTGGCGATGACATACATCAACGCCATGGATGAGCGTCGTGTGTTTGAAGCGTTGCGCTCATGGATGGTGCGTAAAGGGTTTAGTTACTTATCCTTATTTTGGATCACAGGTGTTCTAGCTTTCTTTATCTCTCCCGTGGCCGACAACTTAACCACTGCTTTATTGATGTGTGCAGTGGTAATGAAAGTTGCCGAAGGGCAGGGCAAGTTTATTGCCATGAGCTGTATTAACATCGTTGTAGCAGCAAACGCTGGTGGTGCTTTCAGCCCTTTCGGCGATATCACTACCCTAATGGTATGGCAGGCAGGGCAAGTAGAGTTTATGGAGTTTTTCGCTCTATTCTTACCAGCTGTGGTGAACTTTGTTGTGCCCGCGCTCATCATGAGCTTCCTAATACCTAAGGGTAAGCCAGTAAGTGCTGAAGAGGCGGTGCGCATGAAGCGTGGTGCGCCTATTGTTATCGTGCTGTTCTTGCTTACTATTCTTACAGCGGTGTTGGGCCATAACTTCCTCGGTTTCCCACCGGTGTTCGGTATGATGACTGGGTTAAGCTATCTTATGATTTTCGGCTACTACCTCAGCATTACTACCCCTGCTGTGGTGGCTAACAAAACAAAGCGTGCCGAGGCGGTGGGCGATACGGTTGAACTTCAACGCCTGCGCAATGTTAAACCTTTTGATATTTTCACCAGTGTTGGCCGTGCCGAGTGGGACACCCTGCTTTTCTTCTACGGGGTTGTGCTCTGTGTAGGCGGGCTTGGTGTGTTTGGTTACTTAGAGCTCGTTTCTGGGGTGTTGTTTGAGCAGTGGAACCCGAGCTGGGCGGCCTTTGCTATTGGTATTATCTCGGCTGTGGTGGATAACATTCCTGTGATGTTTGCGGTGCTGTCGATGAACCCAGAAATTAGCCATGGCCACTGGTTGCTAGTAACCCTAACTGCAGGTGTGGGCGGCAGCTTGTTGTCTGTTGGTTCTGCGGCTGGGGTGGCACTGATGGGTGCTGCGCGCGGCTACTATACCTTCATGAGCCACTTGCGCTGGTTGCCAGTGATCTTCTTGGGTTATGTGGCCAGTGTGTTGGTGCATATTCTGATCAATGGCCATCTGTTTGAAGTGCTTGGCTAATAGCCATGCGGGTAACAGAAGGGCGCTAGAAATAGCGCCCTTTTTTATGCCTTATTGGCGATGATGGTTACGAGAGGCTTGCCACGGCTAATGGGCAACGAAAGGCTGTGGTAATAATCGGCAGGGCTGTATAAGTGAGTATCGTTAAACCCAAGTTGTTGGAAATAGGGAGCAATGTTTGCTTGGTCAGTAAAATGAAACGATACCTTGCTGCGCGCAGTAGCACCTAATATTTGGCTTAATTTTCCGATAGTACCAACAAAGCGTTGTTCGTTAAGTAGATAGTTATCGCTGAGGTAATAACCCGCGGGGTATCGCTGCAGGGCGTGGGCGAGCTGCTGCCACACCGGTGTGATAATGGCTAATGGGAAATAATTCACTAGGCCTTCGGTGATCACCAGCACGGGGGCGTTATTGTGCAGATGCTCGTTAAACACAGCATCAATGCTGTGGCGGCCTTCGGCGAAAACATCCACAGGTGTGGCGTAGTGCCGCGATGAGCGTAGTGTTTGTTGCCTGAGGAGGGTGTTTTTGCGCTTTGCCATGGCTGGCAAATCGGTTTCGATGTAGCGCAAGTTGGGGTACTGGCTACAGAAACGCTGCCCGCGTGGTGATAAACCGCAAGCAAGCTCCACCACTTGTAGGTTAGGGTGCTTGGCAATGGCCTGGTGTAATAGATGATCGATAAGTAAGTGGCGCTGCAGTAAAAAAGTGCGCAAGTCGGTGCCTATTACTTTACGTGAGCACCATTCAAATGGGCCAAGCATACCGTATAACGCCTTTCCTAGGTTGGTTTGCCATGTGGGGTAAGAGAGCCCGTGGTTAGCCCATACCTGCCCCGTGTAATGGGCGGTAAAACTAATGGAGGACGTGCTGTTGTTGCTTTTCTTTAGCAGCATGTGGTTGGCTCAAAGGCGTTCGTGTTGGCGTGGCAAGGGGGTGGCGCAAAGCCGTAATAGTAACGAAGTTAAAGGTTGCCATGGGTTGCCCGGGAGCATGCCTTTTAATGTTTGGTCGGCCAATGCTGCCTGCGCCATGGCCTCAATTAAGGTTTGTGGGCCTAGCTGGCGGGCAAGTTGTTGATAAGCGCCGCGCTTGCTTTGCAGAACGAAATCGCTTGGGCGCTCGCCCGTAGCCATGGCAAGTAGTACGCGGCAATCACGCCTGAGTGCCCATAAAATAACGGGAGGCTCTACACCTTCTTCCCGTAGGCCTTGCAAAATACGTAAAGCACGTGCGGGCTGGCGCTCTAAAATAGCATCGGAAATATCAAAAGGATTGTAACGGCTGCTTTGGCCCACTGCCTGTTGCACTTGCAGGGGGGTAATTTCGGCGTTAGGAAACAATAAAGCCAACTTTTGTACTTCTTGTGCTGCGGCTAGCAAGTTGCCTTCATTGCGTTCAGCGAGCAAGTTGATGGCATCGGGTGTGGCGGTAAGGTGCTGTGCTGTAAGGCGCTGTTTTAGCCACAACGGCAATTGCTGCGGAGTCACTGGCCACACTTCTATGGCGCTACCTATTTTTTCGAACGACTTATACCAAGCTTTGCTCTTATCGCGGCTGCGATGCAGTTGTGAGCTAGATACGAGGATGACGGTATCTGGATTGTTCTGTTCGAATAAGCTCACAAGGGTGTTAGTGCCTTGTTTGTCTGGGCGGCGGCTATTGAGGTGTATTTCAATGAGCTGGCGTTGGCTAAATAAACCCATGCTTTGCGCTGCATTAAATACTGCCGGCCAATCAATGTTTGGGTCGGCATGAAAGCTATGCCGTTCGCTAAAGCCTTTGCTTAATGCAGCTTGGCGAATGGCATCCGTAGCTTCTTGCACCAGTAAGGGTTCGTCACCACTCACCCAATAACAGGGGTTTAATTGGCTAACCAAGTGAGCCCCGAGTTGCTCAAGTTTAATGCTCATGGGGCTGCACTAGCGTTGTGGCCAAGCAGGTAGGCACTGGCGGCGTTCAGTTGGCGAAGAATTTGCCATGCTGCATCTTCGTACATGGCATCTTTGGTGGCGCGTTCTTCGTCGCTTGAAGCAGTGGTGTTGTCTGGGTCGTAATGCACATGGCGGCTAAGGTTTACGCGGCCACGTTCGGTAAGCGGCTCGCCATCGCTATCGAGCAATAACCAGTTAATGAAATAATTGAGTTCTATTTCTGCTGTGCGCCCCTGTGCATCCACGGCTACGGTGCGGCGATCAAAACGCTCGTTTTCTAAGCGCAAACGATACTTTGCTTGGCTGCTTACTGAGATATCGCTGCTTTCTAATGCTTCAGTGAGGACGTCTTTAATATCAAAGCTCCCCCCCGATAAGCTCATGCTGCCGATGGCTAAACTTACGGGTGCCCCCCGCAGCTGCCAGCCACAGGCCGACAGCGCTAGGGTAAGGAGCAATAGGCTAAGCCAAGAGTGAGTGGCCCTCATTAGCCCACCACTATGTTAACGAGTTTGCCTGGCACTACGATGACCTTGCGAACGGTTTTGCCTGTGGTGAAACGCTGTACGTTTTCGGCTTCCAGTGCCATGTTTTCTAAGGCCTCTTTATCAGCATCGGCTGGCGCCTGAATACGTGCACGTACTTTACCGTTTACCTGTACCACAAGCTCGATGGAGGTTTTCACACGTGCGGCTTCATCTACGGTGGGCCATAGTTCGTCTTCGATGGCACTATCGTTGCCTTGCACTTGCCATAAATGGTGGGTGATGTGTGGTGCCACGGGAGCGAGTAGCAGCAGTGCCGCGCGCAGGGCTTCGTGTACGGCTGCGTTGTCTTCTTCTGCAAGCGGCTGGAAGCGGCTCACGTGGTTGCACAGCTCCATTACGGCGGCTATAGCGGTGTTAAAGGTTTGGCGGCGGCCGTAATCATCACTTACCTTGGCGATGGTGTCGTGGGTTTTTTGCCGCAATGATTTGCCACGCTCTGATAACGTATCGATATTAAGTGGAACATGAGCGTGCGGCTTGTTTTCATGCACTAAGCGCCACAGGCGGTTAAGAAAGCGGCTTGCGCCTTCCACACCTTCGTCGTTCCATTCCAGGGATTGCTCGGGAGGCGCTGCAAACATAGTGAATAAGCGCACGGTGTCGGCACCGTATTCATCAATTAAGTGTTGAGGGTCCACCGTGTTGCCCACAGATTTCGACATTTTCGACCCGTCTTTTAGCACCATGCCTTGGGTGAGTAAGCGCTTAAAAGGCTCATCAGAGCCTACGAGGCCTAGATCGCGTAGCAATTTGTGGAAAAAACGCGCATATAGCAGGTGCAAAATAGCGTGCTCAATACCGCCAATGTATTGATCTACGGGTAACCAATAATTGGCTTTTGCCGGATCAAGCATTGCTTCATCGTTGGGGTGGCTGCAAAAACGTGCGTAGTACCAACTCGATTCCATAAAGGTGTCGAAAGTATCCGTTTCGCGCAGGGCAGGCTGGCCCTGGTAAGTGGTTTTTGCCCATTCTGGGTCGCTCTTAATGGGGCTGTGTACGCCATCCATTTTCACATCGGTGGGTAACACCACGGGTAAATCTTCTGCGGGCACGGGCACGATATCGCCGTTTTCAAGGTTGAGCATGGGGATTGGTGCGCCCCAGTAACGTTGGCGTGATACGCCCCAATCGCGCAGGCGATAATTGGTTTTACGCTCGCCGGCACCTTTTGCCGCTAATGCATCGGCAATAGCGCCGAAAGCGTCAGCCGAGGTAAGGCCGTTGAATTCTGCAGAGTTGATGAGCACACCTTCGTCAACGAAAGCTTCCTCGCTAAGGTCAGGTACTTGGTTGCCGTCAGCGCTAATAACAGCCGTAATGGGTAGTTGGTAGGCGCGGGCAAATTCCCAGTCGCGTTGATCGTGGGCAGGCACGGCCATCACGGCGCCGGTGCCGTATGTCATGAGGACGAAGTTAGCCACCCACACAGGCACCTCTTCGCCTGTAATGGGGTGGATGGCGCGCAAGCCTGTGTCCATACCGCGTTTTTCTGCTGCGGCCAATTCAGCTTCGTTAGATTGCTCATTTTTAAGCTCGCTAATAAAAGCCGCTAATGTTGCTTGTTCTGCAGCAGCCTGATCAGCCACTGGGTGGCCTGGCGCCACAGCTATGTAGCTTACGCCAAATAGTGTATCGGGGCGGGTAGTGTAAATGCGGATTTTTTCTTCCTGGCCAACTAAGGCGAAATCCATTTCCACCCCCTCAGAGCGGCCAATCCAGTTGCGCTGCATGGTTTTTACTTGCTCGGGCCAGCCGTCGAGTTGGTCAAGTTCATCAAGCAGTTCATCTGCATAATCGGTGATTTTAATAAACCACTGTGGGATTTCTTTTTGCTCCACTAGGGCACCTGAACGCCAGCCTCGGCCATCGATCACCTGTTCGTTAGCGAGTACTGTTTGGTCTATTGGGTCCCAGTTAACGGTGGACATTTTGCGGTACACCAACCCTTTTTCGTAGAGTTTGGTGAAAAACCATTGCTCCCAGCGGTAGTATTCTGCATCGCAGGTGGCAAATTCGCGGTTCCAGTCGTAACCAAAGCCCAAACGCTTTAGTTGGTCGCGCATGTAGGCAATATTAGCGTGCGTCCATTTGGCAGGTGCTTCGCCGCGTTCAAGAGCTGCGTTTTCTGCAGGTAAACCAAATGCATCCCAACCCATGGGCTGCAACACGTTTTTGCCTTGCATGCGCTGGTAGCGGCTAACCACATCGCCTAGGGTGTAGTTGCGCACGTGGCCCATGTGCAGCTGCCCACTGGGATAGGGGAACATGCTTAAACAATAAAATTTTTCTTTGTTAGGATCTTCGGTAACGGCAAAGGTTTGTTGTTCTTGCCAAAACTGCTGTACTTCCCGTTCAAGGATTTCGGGGCGATACTGTTCTTCCATTGGGCGTCTTCGACTCTTAGGTTGTCGTGAATAATTGTTTATTATGCTATGTGCATAAAAAAAATGTGAATGGCTATAGGATACATTAGCAAGCCACTTCTAGGTAGCAGAGGAAAAAGATGAGCGGGCTAGTACTTTTTTGGTGCTTTATATTATTTGGTTCTATGCCTGCGGTGGCTGTGTTTTTTATGCCGCCCATGCCTGCTTGGATAAGAAAAACCGATTATCCGCAGGTGGTGGTAGTGTTGGGGCCCAATCGTGTGCGGCAACATCGCGATTACCAATTGTCGGCAGCGGGTTGGCGCCGTGCTGGGGTGGGTATTGCACAAGCTAAAAAACACAAACTGCCTGTGTTGTTTGCCGGTGGCCATGAAGAAGGTGGCGCTTCCGAGGCGCAATTAATGGCCCAAACGGTTGAAAGCTATTGGCCAGAAGCCGTGGTTTGGTTGGAAGAGGAAGGCTTGAATACCTGGCAAAAAGCACAAAGCTGTGCCGCTCATCTAACACAAAAAGGCATGCGCCGTGTGTTGCTGGTTACGGATAGGGCGCATTTGCCGCGTGCCATGTATGCTTTTCGCGCACATGGCTTATTAGTACAGCCTTTTTCGGCTTCGGTGCTGCCACAGCCAGGATGGATGCCGTCTGCTGGCGCCTTATCGATGTTGCTAGAGGCTTACTACGAATGGTGTGCCTTAGTGTGGTACTGGCTGAAATACCGCTGAATGGCGGGCAAACAAAATAATATAGCCATTAACCAAACTGGCCACCCGCCAAAACGGTTGTATGGAGTGCGGCCGCTAAGTGGCACAAAGCTGCTGAGTAACACGTTGCGCTCAAACTGTGGCAGTTGGGCATGCACTTGCCCGCGTTCATTGATCACAGCGGTAATGCCAGTGTTTGTGCTACGCAGCATCCAGCGTCCATTTTCGATAGCGCGAAAGCGTGCCATCTGGAAATGTTGATGGGGCCCTGCCGAGGTGCCAAACCAGGCATCGTTGCTTACCGTTGCCATCACGTTACTTAGCGCTGTTTGGCGTGCTACCAGTTCAGGGTACACCACCTCGTAGCAAATGGAGGGTGCAATGGCTATGCGTTGAGCTAATAAGTTGCTTTGCTCTTTGTCGCCTGGGCTAAAGCTCGACATGTCTAAATCAAAAAAAGGAATAAGGCCGCGCAAGTGTTTTTCGAAAGGCACGTATTCGCCAAATGGCACGAGTTTTTGCTTTTGGTAGTCGCCATCGCCTCCGGCTAGCACTTTTAAGCTGTTATGAATGTAACCAGGCATTAGCACAGAGGGCCTATCGTAGGTTGGGATGCCCACAATTAAGGCGCCATTCTTTTGCTCACTAATGGCCGCTCGTTGTTGCAAAAATGTTTCTGCATCATGGTAGAACTCTGTTAGGGCTGATTCAGGCCATATCTCCACGTGCTCGGCTGGCACGCGATCACTGAGAGCGGCGTAAATATCTCGTGTTTCATCGCGCATTGTGGTGAGCCAACGCTTGTCCTGTGGGATGTTGCCTTGTAATAAGGCAACAGAAATAGCGCTGCCTGTAGGGGCCACGTAGCGGTTTGCCGGGGTAAAGGGGGCTAAGCTAATACATAGGCAAAGCATGATCGCTTGGGCAAACCATGGCCGCCAAGCGCGTTGTGGCCAATGCACTAAGGCACCAAGCAGGGCGCCAGCGAGCACTGCCAGCCAGGTGATAAGCCAAACGCCGCCAAGGGTGGCGAGATTTGCCACGGTGGTGTCGATGAGGCTGTAGCCTGCGTAAAGCCATGGGAAGCCAGTGAAGAGGCTGCCACGTATTACATCGAATAGCAGCCATAAGCTGGCAAAAACCAGCGGTGACATGCGCGCCAAACTTAAACGTACGGTTAAGGCGGCAAACGCAGCAAAAAACAACGCCATGAACATCACTAAGGCGCCAGTCAGCATTATGGCTAGCCATAGGGGGGTGTCGCCATAGGTGTGCATGCTCACATGCAGCCAGGCCACGCCCAAGCCAAACAGGGTTAAACCATAGCCTGCGCCTATGCATGCGGCCTGGCGGCTGTTGGCGCCTTGCAGTGCCACCCAAAACAAGGCAATGCTTACAAATAGTAGGGGCCAAAGCTCATAGGGTGAAAAGGCGAAGGGATATAAGGCGCCAGCAACAAGTGCTAACGCAATGCGGGCAAATATAGGCAATGCAAACATGGTGGATATCCAGCTAGGTTAATCACAGGAAGGTTCGCCGCGCAGGGGCGGCGAATAAGGGCTAGTTGGCTGAAGAGGTTTGGCCATCGGGCTGCTCATCGAGCGGTGAAACACGTAATAAGCGGATGGTGCGCCCATCTGCGCTGAGCACAGTAAATAAAAACTGGCCAATGGCCACACTTTCATTGGCTTCAGGTAAACGGCCAAACTGCTGCATTACTAAACCGCCCACGGTATCAAATTCTTCATCGCTGAATTCGGTGGCAAAATGCGCATTAAACTCTTCAATGGGCATACGTGCTTTGACTGTGCTGGTGTTGTCGTCGGCTTGGGTAATAAGGTATTCATCACTCTCTATGTCGGTTTCGTCTTCAATATCGCCGACAATTTGTTCGAGCACGTCTTCAATAGTAACAAGGCCAGCGATGCCGCCATATTCGTTCACAATAATAGCCATGTGGTTGCGGCTAATGCGGAAATCGTGCAGCAAGGAATCGAGCCCTTTAGATTCAGGAATAATGAATGCTTGGCGAACGTGATCTTTAATGTTGAAACGATCCATGCGCTGTGGTTCTAAAATAAGCGGTAGTAAATCCTTAGCTAACAACACGCCAATAATGTCATCCGGGTCTTCGCCTAGCACGGGGAAACGCGAGTGAGCGCATTCGATAATAAGCGGTAGGAAATCTTCTGGGTGCATGTCGTATTTCAGTGTAATCATGAGGCTGCGGGGCACCATGATATCGCGCACCTGGAGGTTAGAAACCTCGAGTGCACCTTCGATAATGCCTAGGGTGTCTTCATCTACTACATCACGGCCACGCAAGGAGCGAATAATTTCTTGTAGTTCTTCGCGGGAACCTGGTTCTGAGGCAAACAGTTGGCTAATTCTATCCAACCAACTTCGGCTGCTATCTGCGTTATCGTCCGCCATTTTGATGCATCTCTATCTCTATTCTCATTAATCGATGGGAAGATACGGGTTGGCAATAGCAAAAGTTGCCAATATCTTCGCTTCTAGTGTTTCCATTACCTTCGCGTCATCGTCGGTGATGTGATCGTAACCGAGCAAGTGTAACACGCCATGCACCACCATATGAGCCCAGTGGTTTGCTAGAGGCTTGCCCTGTGCCTGGCTTTCGCTGGCAATAACATCGGCACATAAGGCAATATCGCCAAGAATGGCGCCTTCAAGCTCAGCTGGCAAGCCTTCGGGCATGCTAAAAGGGAACGACAACACATTAGTGGTGCTGTCGTTGCCACGGTAGGTATGGTTTAGCAGTTGTATTTCTTCTGCACTGACAAGGCGCAAGGTTATTTCGCCTGCGCCACCAGAACCCGCGGCGCGAGCGGCTTCGGCCCAACGCGTAAGCTCCTCGGTGCTAGGTAGGTTGGCTGCCTGCACGGCATATTGTATCTCAATCATCGGCTGCCTGTTCGTTATCGTAGCGATCGTAAGCTTCAATAATACGTTGCACTAGCGGGTGGCGCACCACATCGGTGCTAGCAAAGTGGGTAATGCTAATGCCTTCTTCTGCAGCAAGGATGGTTGTGGCGTTGACCAAGCCAGAAGTTTGGTGGCGTGGTAAATCAATTTGTGTCATGTCGCCTGTGATCACAGCTTTTGAACCAAAGCCAATACGGGTAAGGAACATCTTCATTTGTTCCACAGTGGTGTTTTGGCTCTCATCGAGAATGATAAAGCTGCGGTTTAGTGTGCGCCCGCGCATATAGGCCAAGGGTGCCACCTCGATGATGCTTTTCTCTTGTAAGCGCACCACCTCTTCATAGCCGAGCATTTCATGCAATGCATCGTATAAAGGGCGCAAGTAAGGATCGATTTTTTCGGTGAGATCGCCTGGTAAAAAGCCTAGTTTTTCGCCGGCTTCTACAGCAGGGCGCACGAGTAAAATACGTTCCACTTCGTCGCGCTCTAAGGCCTCTACTGCGCAGGCCACAGCGAGCCAGGTTTTGCCCGTGCCTGCAGGCCCCACGCCAAAATTAACATCATGTTGGCGGATACTTTGAATATAACCACGTTGGTTTTCACCGCGTGGCTCGATGTGTTTTTTGGCAGTGCGAATGCTGAGTTGTTTACCCATATGCTTGGCTGTTGCTGTGTCCTTTGTGGTGGCGGGCTGTAAAAACAGATGTACGGTTTCAGGTGCAATTTCATTGTTGCGTACGGTTTCTTCATACAGGCGCTCAAGTGTGCTTTGCGCTGCTGTGGCGGCTTGTGCTTTACCCGTAATGGTAAAAAAATTGCCTCGGTTGGCGATATCAACGCTTAACCGTTGGGCAATTAATTTAATGTTGTTATCGAATTGGCCGCACAAACGGGCTAACCGATGTGCGTCATAGGGCTCAAGCGTGAAAGTGTGAGTCGCTAGGGAGGTTGTCAATGTTTTACGGGCACCAGAGAGTATCAGTATTGGATAAAATATTGTGGCCACTGTATTGGATTTTATTGGTATTGGCTACTGCTATGCATTTACCGGTTATTTCTATTTGTTATAACTGAATGATTAATTGGTATTTTACGAGAATAAGAGGGATGGCCACAATGCCCTGCAATTAAACCGATCATTAGTAAGGGTATAGCATGTTGAAAAAAGCAGTTGGTGGTGCAGTATTGGCGCTAAGTTTATTAGGCACTGAGGGGGTGTTGGCAAAAGAAACCACGCTATTAAGTGCCTCCTATGATATTTCACGGGAACTGTTCGCTGAAATTAACCCCAAATTTGTTGAATACTGGCAAGAGAAAACGGGCGAAAAGATAAAAGTAGACCAATCTTTTGCGGGCACCTCGCGCCAGGCGCAAGATATTATTCGCGGCAAGCAAGTGGACGCAGTGTCTTTTAACCAAGTGCCAGATGTGGATATTTTAGCCCAACGTGGTTTGGTGAAAAAAGACTGGAGCGAACAATTTCCTAACAATAGCTCACCTTATTACAGCACCATTGCTTTTTTAGTGCGTGAAGGAAACCCAAAAAACATTACAAGTTGGGAAGATCTCGCCCGTGAAGATGTAAGCATTGTGTTGCCGAACCCAAAAACCTCAGGCAATGCGCGCTATAGCTATCTAGGTGCCTGGCTTTATGCCCACGATGCGTTTGATGGCGATGAAGAAAAGATTAAAGACCTTGTGGGCAAAATTTTTAATAACGTGGAAAGTTTCCCCACAGGTGGCCGTGGTGCTTTGGTGGCATTTGCTAACAACAAACAAGGTGATGCATTACTAACGTTTGAATCAGAAGTGCTTAACGTGGCTAATGGCGGCGAATACGCTGAGCAGAACTTTGAAGTTGTCGTGCCGCCCTTAAGTGTGCTCGCTGAATTTCCCGTGGCGGTGATTGATCGCGTGGTTGAGCGTAAGAAAACCCGTGAGCAAGCAACTGCATACTTAGAGTTTCAGTACTCCAAGCCCATTCAGGAGCTGCTAGCGAGCTTTAATTACCGCGTAAACCATGAGGAAGTGGTGGCTGCAACAAAGGATAAGTTTGCTCCTGTAACTTTGGTGAACCCAGTGGAGGTGTTAGGCGCCTGGAGCACCATTCAAGACACTCATTTCAGTAACAATGGTGTGCTTGATCAATTGCTTTCACGTGGGCGTAAATAACCGCAGCATGCTAGGCCACTATGGGTGGCTTAGCCGTTTTTAAGGGGAAAGACATGACAACGCTTGTGGCAGAAGGGAGGCAGCCTGTGCAGCACCACAGTAAAGCAGCAAGGCGGCGAAAAAGCCGCTTTTTTCTGGCGGCGCCCATCCTACCTGGCTTTAAGCTTAGTTTTGGCTGGAGCGTATTTTACATTAGTGTTGTGTTATTGCTGCCGGTGGTAGCGTTGTTGTATTACGTACAAGGCCTTACGTGGCAAGAGTATTGGCAAGCGGTGGCCGATCCACGGGTAGTGCACAGCTATTGGGTTACCTTATCAGCAGCTTTGTATTCCACTGCCATTGCTTTGGTTATTGGGGTGGCATTGGCATGGGTTATTGATCGATATGAGTTTCCTGGGCGGCGTTTGCTTGATGCCTTAGTGGATCTTCCGTTTGCTTTACCCACTTCGGTAGCGGGGTTAACGTTTGCCATGCTGTTAGTGCCTTCGGGTTGGCTTGGCCAAGCGTTAGCCGCCGATGGTGTAATTGGCTCTTGGCTTACTTGGTTAGCACCTGAGGGAATTAAAGTGTCTTATGCTTTTCCCGGTATTGTGGTGGCCATGGTGTTTACTAGCCTGCCTTTTGTGGTGCGCACTGTGCAGCCTGTGCTAGCCGAAATGCATACGGACGTGGAAGAAGCTGCCGCCACATTAGGGGCAAATTCGTGGCAAAGGTTTCGTTATGTGGTGCTGCCTTTTTTGGTGCCTGCGCTAGTTACCGGTGGCGGGCAGGCTTTGGTGCGTGGGCTTGGTGAATTTGGTGCTGTGGTAATGATCGCCGGTAACATTCCCTTTAAAACCGAGGTTACCTCGCTGATGATCTTCGTGCGCCTTGAGGAATATAACTATCCGGCAGCGGCAGCGATTGCCTCTGTGGTGCTAGTGGCTTCGCTACTTCTTTTGTTTTCCTTGTATTGGTTACAAAGCCGTGTGTTCAGTTGGCAGAGGCAATTATGAATAAGCAGCAAACTCCACGCAGCGTAGCGCAGTGGGTGCTACTGTTGGGCACAGTGGCGTTGGCCACAGTGCTGTTAATTGTGCCATTGGTGTTTATTTTTGTGGCAGCGTTTAGTGGCGGTTGGAGTTTGTTGTGGGCCAACCTGCAGGAAGATTACTTACGGCATGCACTGGGCTTAACTGTGCTAGTGGCGTTGCTAACGGTGCCACTGAATACCTTGTTTGGCATTTTGTTTGCTTGGTGTGTTACCCATTACGAATTTCGTGGGCGCCGCCTGCTGCTCACTTTTATAGATATACCTTATGCCGTTTCGCCTGTGGTGGCAGGGTTGTGCTATATGGTGATCTATGGTGTGGAAAGCCGTTTTGGTGCTTGGTTAATGGAGCACAATATTTACATTATGTTTGCTTGGCCAGGCATTGTGTTGGTAACGCTATTCGTTACTACTCCTTATGTGGCGCGTACCTTAATCCCAGTGATGCAGATTCAGGGTAAAGAGGAAGAGTATGCAGCCTTAACCTTAGGTGCTAGCGGCTGGCAAGTGTTTCGCCACGTGAGTTTGCCAAAGATAAAATGGGGTTTGCTCTATGGTGTGGTGGTTACCAATGCGCGGGCTGTGGGAGAGTTTGGTGCTGTTTCTGTGGTGTCGGGGGCTATCATTAATCAAACCCTTACCTTGCCGTTATTGGTTGACCAATTGCACAACGATAACAAAGCAGCGGCGGCATTCACCGCCGCCGCTATTCTGGCATCAATGGCTTTAGTAACCCTGTTAATTAAAACCTTCGTGGAATGGCGCCAAGCGCAATTACTTAGCAAGGCAGATGTTTCTATATGACTATCTTTATCGACAAAATCGACAAAAGCTTTGGTGGTTTTCAAGCATTAAGCCCGATTAATTTGCGTATTGAAAAAGGCGAAATGGTAGGCCTGTTGGGGCCTTCTGGTTCTGGAAAAACCACGTTGCTGCGTTTAATTGCAGGCTTGGAGGTGGCGGATAATGGGCGCATTTTATTTGGTGATGAAGACATTACTCATAAAGCAGTACGCGAGCGCCGAGTAGGGTTTGTGTTTCAAAACTACGCTTTGTTCCGCCACATGACAGTGTTGGATAACGTTGGCTTTGGCTTGCGCATGTTGCCGCGTAGGGAGCGCCCGAGTAGATCAGCCATACGCCATACCGCTGTTCAGTTATTAGAAATGGTGCAGCTTGGGCATTTAGCTAAACGCTACCCAGATCAACTTTCGGGTGGCCAGCGCCAACGTGTGGCATTAGCGCGGGCGTTAGCACTTGAACCCGAAGTGCTATTGCTCGATGAGCCCTTTGGTGCTTTGGATGCAAAAGTGCGCCAAGAATTGCGTGGCTGGCTGAAGGAGCTGCACCAGGAGCTTGGTTTCACGAGCGTGTTTGTTACCCATGACCAAGAAGAAGCGCTAGAGCTGTCAGATCGTGTGGTGGTAATGAGCGCAGGCCGCATAGAGCAGGTGGACACACCAACCGCTTTGTTTGCGCACCCTAACAACCGTTTTGTGTTTGATTTTTTGGGCGAGAAAGCGGTGTTTAAAGGTACAGAGAAAAGCGGTGTGTATGCTAACCAAGAGGCTTGGGTTGTTTTGCCAGATGAAGCTGAGCGCCATGTGGAGCTGTATCTGCGCAGCCACGAAGTGGCATTGGCTGAACAACCTAACCATGTGGCCAATTTGCCCATGGTGGTGCTGCATAGCAGCCAAGTGGGTGCGCAGGCGAAGGTGGTGATGGCGCCAGTAGGATGGCATAGCGAGGAACATTGGCAAGTGAGCATAAGCCACGAACAGGCACGTGCTTTGGGGCTGCACGCAGGGCAGGTGCTGTATGTGCTGCCTCAACAAGGGCATGTTTTTGCAGGTGCAGCGAACACCCCTCGGTTTGTGCATTTCGCTACCCTGCCCGAGGCGCAGGGTGCAGGCTAAACTTTGCGGTGCGGTAAAGTAAGGTTGAGCAGTGTGGTTTGCACTGCTCGCTCGGTACATAGGTTACAACGTGGGGCTGTGTTCGTCGTCGAGCACTGCTTCGTCGCCTAATAAGGAATTGGCGTAAGCATCCACAATTTTCACCTTGGCAAAGCGCCCAATTAGGCTCAAATCGCTGCTGCGGAAATTCACCACACGGTTGTTTTCTGTGCGGCCCTGTAGTTGGCCTGGGTCTTTCTTAGCAAAACCTTCCACCAAAATCCGTTGCTCTGTGCCCACCATACGGCGGCTAATGGCTTGGGTGTTTTGAATAATGCGGCTTTGTAGAATTTGTAAGCGCTCTTTCTTTTCTTCCATAGGCACTTCATCGGGCAAATCTGCCGCAGGGGTGCCGGGGCGCGCGCTATAAATAAAGCTAAAGCTGTGATCAAAGCCCACATCTTCAATCAGCTTCATGGTGTCTTCAAAATCTTTTTGCGTCTCGCCAGGGAAGCCAATAATAAAGTCAGAGGACACAGAAATGTCGGGGCGGATTTTGCGTAAGCGGCGAATTTTGGATTTGTACTCAATGGCCGTGTGCGGGCGTTTCATCATAGCCAAAATGCGGTCTGAGCCGGATTGCACCGGTAAGTGCAAATGGTTTACTAGTGCTGGAATTTCCGCATACACATCGATAATGGCATCAGAAAACTCAATAGGGTGGCTAGTGGTATAGCGAATGCGGCCAATGCCCGGCACCTTATTCACTAGCAATAATAGCTCGGCGAAATCCACTTCGCGGCCGCTGGCATCCAAGCCGCGATAGGCGTTTACGTTTTGGCCGAGCAGGTTTACCTCACGCACACCAAGGCTTGCCAAGTGCTCGATTTCTTTCATCACGCTTGCCACAGGGCGGCTTACTTCTTCGCCACGGGTGTACGGTACCACACAGAAGCTGCAGTACTTAGAGCAGCCTTCCATAATGGAAACAAAAGCGGTGGGGCCATCCACCGAAGGCTCGGGTAAGCGGTCAAATTTTTCAATTTCAGGGAAGCTAATATCCATGGCCAACTGGCTGGAGTCGTTAGCTTGTTTCAGCAAGGTGGGTAAGCGGTGCAGGGTTTGCGGGCCAAACACCACATCCACATAGGGGGCACGGCGCTTGATCAGTTCACCTTCTTGGCTGGCCACACAACCGCCCACACAAATTAATAAGTCGGGGTTTTTCTCTTTTAATAACCGCCAACGGCCTAGTTGGTGAAACACCTTCTCTTGCGCTTTTTCACGAATAGAACAGGTGTTTAGAATAAGCACATCGGCTTCGGTTTCAGTGTCTGTGGGGGTAAGGCCGTGGGAGCTTTCGAGTAAATCGAGCATACGATTAGAATCGTACTCGTTCATTTGGCAACCATGGGTTCTAATAAACAACTTGCGAGTCATGCGTGCACCGAGGTGTTGTGAATGGATAGCGGGGGCACATTATACAGTGTTAGGAGGCTACTATGCCATGGGGGTTTTTCGCACAATAACTAAGGTTGTTTTACCCTAACACCTACACGGGCCATGGCCCATAGTGAGAATGGATTTAACGGAGGTATAGGTGGCTAAGCAAACAGCGCACCAGCGTAAAGTTATTGTGTTGTTACTCGCTGTTGCACTAGGCGCGTGGGGCGGTTGGCAATATTACCAACAAACAGAACATGCGTTGCCCAGGCAGCATGGGGCAAATGCGCCTGCTGCGGCGGTTGTGCCTAGGGCCCAGCCGGTGCTGGGTGCGCCGCAAAAGTTAACAGGTGTTGCTGGCCACAGTTTGGCGTTCGCAGATTTATCAGGGCGGCCAACCCTGATGTATTTCGTTTTGGGCAGTTGTGCGGATGAGTGCAAAACAACACTGTTAAAGCTAGCAAAGCTTGTTACCGATTGGCCGCAGAAGTTGAAGGTTGTGGTGGTGCTAGATAGTGCCAAGCAATCGGCTGAGCATTGGGCAGAGCTCGTTGCCCCTTATAGCGATGCTTACACCCCAGTGGTTGCTGCAAAGGGTGTTCTGGCCGAGTGGCACAAGGTTTTATCTGGCACCAAGCCAAACGGCACATTATATGTATTGAATTCAGCCACACAACCAATAGGTGTATTAGCACCTGAACAAAGCGTTGCGCAATGGTTGGGCGCTTTGCAGGGGTGGCTGAAAGAATAGCAAAAGGTGATGGCATGCGTTATCTGGCGGGCTTACTTCTTGTGTTGGCGCTTTGCGTTGCAGCTTTTTCGGCTAATGCTTGCCCAAAAGTGGTGTTCGAGGAGCAGCAGGTGCCCACACCAGCTGTGGATGAGTGGCTATTTGCTAGCCAAAACCTCTGGCATTTTAACGATGCGGTAAGCCCTAGGCGCTTGCGCATGTTGGCCCATTATGTGCGCGATCGTTTGCAGAGCCCGCATTTACTCGCTGTGCAAGAGGTGGCGTCGCACGATGTGTTAATGCAGCTAGCGGCGGTGATAAAGCATATAGGTGGGCCGGAATATGATACTTGGTTAATCCCAGGAAACGATGCCGGTAACATGCATGTGGGCGTGCTAGTGCGCAAGCCTCTGCGGGTGGAGCGGGTGGCAGCGCTGTTTACCGAAGTGGGTACACGTACAAGCGTTGCGCTATTCCAACGCCCGCCCTTGCATGTGCAGTTGGCCTACCCAGCATTAGATGTTGTGGTGGTTCACCAACGCAGTGGTTTGGGTTTGCCCGAGCGGCAAGCGGCGGAACAGCGCTTAGCGCAAGCAGAGCATGTGTTGCAATGGGTGCGGGAACGCCATGGCCAACAGCGTGAAGTGCTGTTACTAGGAGATTTTAACACCCATGACCAAGCGGATATCTTTGGTGAGCCTTACGCCGTGTATAATCAACCTCCTTTACGTAATGCATTAATGTTGGTGCCCGAGGCGGATCGGTTTACCTATATATATCGTTGCCAGCGGCAAGCAATAGATCATGCTTTTGTAACCCCTGGCCTATGGCACAAGGTTAATCGTGCAGCTATAAGCCGCGGTAATGCTGGGCGCTACGATGCATTGTATGCCAGTAAGGGAGAGTTTGTGGTGTCCGACCACGATGGTATTGCCGTATATGTGCAGCAACCAACTGATTAAATTACAGCCAGCGGCGCACTCTTCGGCGATATTGTTGCCACTGCTCGCCGAAGAGTGCTGCTAGGGCTTGCTCTTCTTGCGTAATTACATGGTGCTGGATAGCCCATACGGCGAAGGGCAGAGTGAGTAGCATACCAGGGCTGTGTTGGGCTAGGGCGCAAGCGATGTGCAATAGGGCAAAACTTAAGTACAAGGGGTTACGGCTGTAACGAAAAGGCCCTGAGGTAAGGAGGGTGCGTGCCTTACGGTAAGGTATAACTGTGGTGTTATGGCGCCGAAATACCCATAGGGCACTGGTAATAATTAGCACGGCTAAGGCGGCAAAGAAGACAGCAAGGTAGCTATTGATCGCCCAATTTGGCAGGTGCCAACGTATAACCCGATCTAAGCTATAGCCAAAAAACAATGCCGCTAAAAAAAATAGCGGTGGTGGTAGTTGCATGCCATGGTTTGGCTTGTTGGAAGGAGTGTGCATGTTTTCGACTAGTAGCAAAATTGAGTAGACACGTTTAGCATGAAAGCAACGGTTGTGCGTTGTTTTGCCAACAGTTTGCCCTGTGCGCGATAAGCACACAAGTGCAGCCCCAATAACCCGTTTGAGCCATTACTTTTCGCCGAAGGCGACAATTCTTATGCCAACTACTTTTTATGTGCTAGACACCAACGTACTTATTCACGATCCCAACGCCATGCTGAACTTTGAAGAGCATGGAGTGGTGATACCCATGACGGTGCTAGAAGAACTCGATAAATTAAAAACAGGTAATTCGCATATTGCCGCTGATTGCCGTGCTGCCATTAGGTTGATTGATGCCTTGCTTGGCCAAGCAAGTAGCAAGGATATAGAAGTGGGCGTGCCTATTGAGCGCGGGCCTAATGAAACCAGCGGCACAATAGCCGTGCTAATGCCACTGCAAAAACAACAAAACCTGCTACCAGACAACATTAACGATAACCGCATTATTAATGATGTAGCAGCCTTGCAAGAAAAGTATAGCGGCAATCGTTATGTGTTGGTTAGCAAAGATATCAACATGCGCCTTAAAGCCAAGGCCTGTGGTATTGAGGCCGAGGACTACCACAATGATCAGCTAGTTAGTGATGTTAAGCAGTTATCGCTTGGCTATTTTGAATTAGAAGGTTCGTTCTGGGATCGCGTTGAGCACGTGGATACCAAACAGGAAATGGGTGATACCTGGCACCGTCTTATCTCTTCCGAGGTGCTCGCTGCAATTAACGAAGATGCGGTGTTCCCTAACCAGTTCATTTTAGATGAGCAAGGTTTTGTGGGCCGTGTAATTAGCGTTAATGAAGAACACGTGGTGTTACGCCACTTGCAACTTGAACAGCTGATGGCGCAAGAAGCGTGGGGGCTGGAGCCATTAAATATTCATCAAGCTTTGGGGTTACACTTGTTGCTTGATCCCGAGGTGCATTTGGTCACGTTAACTGGGTCTGCGGGCTCAGGAAAAACTATTTTGGCCTTAGCCGCAGCCATAGAGATGACTATCGAGCAAGAGCGCTTTAATAAGATTATTGCCACGCGCTCCACGCCGCCCTTAGCTGAAGAACATGGTTTTTTGCCTGGCACAGAAGAAGAGAAAATGGATCCTTGGTTAGGCGCCATCAACGATAATATTGAAGCGCTGCATTTATACGATGAAAACCCCACGGCCAGCATCCAATATGTGCGTGAACGAGCAAACATTGAATTTAAGGCACTGAATTACATCCGCGGACGGAGCTTTCAAAAATCGCTAATTATTATTGATGAAAGCCAAAACCTAACCCCGCACCAAATGAAAACTATTATTACCCGTGCGGGCGAGGGCAGTAAGGTGGTGTGCTTAGGTAATTTGGCACAAATTGACACGCCGTATTTAAGCCCCACTAGTTCTGGGCTTACTTATATGATCGAACGCTTTAAGGGCTTTCCGCTCAGCGGGGGTGTGCAGTTGCAAGGCGTGCCGCGCTCGGTGTTAGCTGAATACGCTGAAGCTAATTTGTAACAGTATAATTGGGGAAGCGCTTACGCCACATTTCAAAGCCACCAATGAGGCTATACACGTATTGGAAGCCTTGTTGGCGGAAGTAAGCCATGGCGTAGCGGCTCACATTGCCGTTGTAACAATACAGAATAATATCGTGGGTTTTTGGTGTGTTGGCGAGGAAAGTATCTAAGTTGTTATGCACCACGCTACGGGCGCCTTGAATGCGGTGGCAGGCGAAGCTCTCCGCATCGCGCAGATCCACAAAGTGGGTGCGCGGTGCGGATAACCATAACTCGGCTAGGCCGTGATCAATCTCATTCAGATGTTGGCGGCGGCGTCTGCGCATTTTGCTTGTTGTTGCGTTGGCCTTGGTTGCGCCCAGTACGGCGGCGTGTGGGGCGGTTGCGGCGGCGGCCGCTGCCGGGTTCGCGGTTGCTCAGGTTTGCTACTGGCGTTAATAAGGCTTCGGGTGGGTAGGTAATGTTGAGTTTCATGTCAATTGCTTTTTCAAGCTCGGGTAACAAGAACGCATCATCTTCGCAGGCAAAGCTAATGGAAGTGCCCGTGCTGCCGGCACGGCCGGTGCGGCCAATGCGGTGCACGTAGTCCTCGGGATCTTCCGGTAGGTTGAAATTCACCACATGGGAAATGCCATCGATGTGAATACCACGGCCGGCCACATCGGTGGCAATTAGCACGCGTACACGGCCGTCTTTAAAGCGTTCAAGGGTGCGCATGCGCTGGTTTTGTGGCACTTCACCCGAAAGCATGGCGGCGTTTATACCGTTGTTTTTCAAACGGTCACATAAACGGCGGGTAATATCGCGGCGGTTAGCAAACACGATCACCTTATCTAGGTTTTCTTTTACGATTAGATTGTGTAATAGATCGTATTTTTGTTCGGTTTCGGTGATGTACACTTTTTGCTCAACCGTATCTGTGGTCACCTGATCGGGTGCCACCTCAACAATTTCGGGCAACAGCGTCCAACGGTTGGCTAGGTTCATAATATCGCTGCTGAAAGTGGCCGAAAACAGCAGTGTTTGGCGGTGTTCGCTGCTAGGTGTATAGCGAATGATGCGCTTAACGTCAGGAATAAAGCCCATGTCGAGCATGCGATCTGCTTCATCGAGCACTAACACTTCTACACGGTCGAGCCATAAGTCGCGGCGAGTAGCGAAATCTAATAGGCGCCCTGGGGTGGCTACTAAAAGATCAATTAAAGAGCTTTGTAGGCGCTCTTGCTGGCGCTGAAAGTTCATCCCGCCTACCACACTCATTACTTGTAAATCAGTGTGAGCGCACAATGCTTGCGCATCTTTTTCAATTTGCAGGGCCAGTTCCCGTGTGGGGGCAACAATAAGAGCCCGGGGCTCGCCAGCGTAACGCTTTACGGTTACTTCATGGCGCAGCAAATCGTTGATGATGGTGACCAAAAAAGCAGCTGTTTTACCCGTACCAGTTTGCGCTTTACCAATAGCGTCTGCACCCGCTAGCGTGTGGGTTAGCACTTGAGCTTGGATAGGTGTGCAGTATTGGAACCCTACGTCGGCAATGCCGCGCATGAGGCGTAGATCGAGGTCAAAGTCGTGGAATCGCTTTTTGCCCTCTTGGGGGGGCACCTGGTACTGCTCCAGGGTCCAGCTGTTTTTGCTGTTTGGCATGTGTCTCTTCTGTTTATATGTGGGTATTGGTGTGCTGCTAGAATATTGCGCAGCTTTCGCCAGTTATAGGAATGCAATTAGCCACTAAAAGGCGACGTAGTAAAGGGCACATGCTAGTTGATGCGTGGGATAAGCTCAAACCCTATACGGCAATATTTGTTTGCTTAGGGTGAAAATTGGCAAGGGCTGTGGGCGCCCCCGCCAATAGATGTGGCTAGGCAAAGCGGCGCAAGCCTTTCTGGCCAGTAACCACAACACGTTGATAAAAAGTGGGTAATAGGCGCTGCATAAGATCAATCGCTTTCGCATCGTTACCAATAAGCACACGTCGTTTGTTGCGTTTTACGCCATTTAAAATAGTGGTGGCTGCTTGTTCTGCAGTGGTGCGAAATAGCCTCTCGAAATCAGCAATGGCTTTCTCAGGAGTGCTTCCGGTAATAGCTGAAATATCGTTCATGCGGGCATTGCGAGCGATGTTAGTTTTAATGCCGCCTGGGTGCACGCAAGTGCAAGAAACATTGCTATTACTCAGTTCTAGTTCTTGGCGTAACGATTCTGTGAAGCCGCGTACCGCGAATTTTGCGGCGTTATAGGCAGATTGTGTGGGCATGCTCACAAGGCCGAAAAGGCTAGAGATATTTACAATATGGCCTTCGTCAGCTTGTTGCAGATAAGGTAAGAACGCTTTTGTTCCAGCCACCACGCCGCCGAAGTTAATTGCCATCAGCCAGTCGAGGTCTTCGTATTTCATATCCTCTACCGTGGCACCTAAAGCAACGCCTGCGTTGTTAAACACAAGATTGATACGGCCATAGTGTGCAAAAACAGTATCGGCATAAGCATGAATTGCGGCGCGATCACCCACGTCAAGAAGTTGAATGTGGGGGGTAATGCCAAGTTTTTTCACCTGTTCGGCAGTTTTTTCTAAACCCTTTTGGTTGATGTCTGAAAGAGCCACTTCGCAGCCAGCTGTGGCTAACTGCAGTGCAAGTGCACGGCCAATGCCAGAGCCAGCACCAGTAATAACAGCAACACGATTATTGAAATTCTTCATGTGTTTAACGCCTAATTATTAGTAAGAAAAATATATTATTAGATTGTGCTTACTATGCTAGTTACTTTGACACTGTGCAATGTCATGGTTGGCTGAAGTGTCGCAGTGTTGTTGCTGAATAGTGAGATATGGAGGGGCGTGAATTACTGTTTGTAAATTGGTGACTGCAGCAAAATACGTAGTTTGTCGAGGGTGAAGTAAGGAGCACTTTTTAGCATGTGGTTGCTCAGCCGTGGGCGAATGCGGCCGCCTGGATCGGCATGAATTTGGTAGCTTAACAGCGCCTGGTTGTCTTCACGTAGTTGCGCGTGAATAACCCCTTCAAAGTGTTTGAATTGGCGATATGTCGGCGTTTCTACAGGGTGTTCTTGGGCAAGCTTAAAGTGATATGTCAGTTGTTCTGGTTGCTTGGCGGTGGCAGGAGTGTGTTGCAAAGTTGTATGCAGCACAGCCTCGCGGTTTTTAGCTGGCCAGGGAACCAACATGCGTAAACGAAGGTAGCTTTCACTGGCATTGATGCGTTGTAGCTCTTTGGCTTCACTAATGTAATGAAACCAGCGGGGATAGTTGCCGAAGTCATTTAATATGGTAATTAACGGTTGCGTTGCAGCAAGCTGGATAATAGTGGTGCCGCGATAAGTGTGGATGGCGGAGTTTGGAGTTGCTGCTTTGTGCACTAGGATATCGTCGTTATCGGCGATAATGCGCCAAGCTAGGTTGTCTGGCTGCGCAGTAGAAGGCAGCAAAGCTAGCAACAATATTACGTAGGCAACAAACCGAAAAGAAACCAGTGGTGTTTTTATCATGGCTTGGGCGCTCGGCAAAAGGGCTAGGCCGTTTTGCGCCTAGCCCTGCGGGTGTTATTTGCTGCGATGAATAAATACTTGTTCTGCTTGTTCGCCGCGCTCTGTGTTGCGCACAGAAAAACTCACTTTTACACCTTGTTGTAAACTGCGGCGGCCGCCGTTATCTACAGCGCGGAAATGAACAAACACTTCGCGGCCATCTTCGGCCAAAATAAAACCGAAGCCCTTGTTAGGGTTAAACCATTTTACTTCGCCTTGTTCTTGGTTTTCAGGCCTAGGCTTGTCTTTCTTGTCTTTTTTTGCGCTGGTTTTCTTTGGTTTTTGCTGTTGCTTAGCAGCAGCGCGCTCGGCGAATTTATCCCAGGGCAGTAATGGTAAGGCGTACACCGCTAGCGCTAGCACAGATAAGAGTGCTGATAGGTTTAGGGTGCTGCTGAGCACGGTTAATAGAAGGAAAACAAAAACAGCAGCGTGTAAGCGTGTGCGCATGATCGATGGAGCCATGCAAAAAACGTTAATTGCAGCAGCCAGTAGAAAGCCAAAAGCAGTTTGCGCAACGAGAGGTGAGCCGGCATTGGCTGCAGGTAAAATGCTGTTAGGAGCAAAGAGTAGAGCTAACCCAGAAATAGCGAATAACAGCGCAAATAAACCATAAATTGCGACTAGCGCCTTGGGTAAAGAATAAGTGGTTTGCATAAGAAACTAATAACCTTTATCAAAAATAAAAAAAGAAATACATGTGTAACACAAGGCAAGCAGCCAAAGGTTATGTACTAACAAAAAGTGGTGTTAGCTAAAGGCTAACCTTGAACACTAAGCATCGTTTAGCGTACAGCTAGCTATCTTGTTTGTGTCATTGTAGTAATAGCCTAGCGGCAATTATAACTAGGCTTTTTGTTGTAGGTTACACCATAGGGTGTTGTCTACAGGCGGGAGTATAGAGTAATGCAAGGCATTCTGAAAATGGCTGTGGCAAAGAAAGTGTTCGTTTGCGGTGTTAACGAGCTAAAAACCCAGCATTAGAGAGGTGAGTAGAAGTAAATAGAGTGGGATAAAAAATAAGAGGAGAGAAGATGGTAGCTACGGGTGGGCTCGAACCACCGACCTCAGCATTATGAGTGCTGCGCTCTAACCAGCTGAGCTACGTAGCCATGCATTCAGTGAGCGCGAATTTTCCACGAGAAGAAGGTTGCTGTCAAGCCCTTTTTTGATGCTGTGGTTTGGTTGCTCAAAAACATAACATCTCCCTTCGTTTGTTGTTTGCGCTATGCTTAAAACAAATGCCGTGACCAGCGAGCCACCCTATGGTGCCGCGATTTATTGAAATGTACGCTACTCAGCGTACACTCTACAAGCATTGTGATTTTTGTAACCTGGGACAAAATAATTATTAACGTGCCAGCGCAATAATAAAGGACGCCGTTTTTGGCGAGTATAATTAAGAGCTGATCAAAGACGAGGAGAAGGCTCCTATGAATGAAAATTTCTGGAAAGATAAATACCCAGAGGGGATGGCAACGGAAATTAACCCTGACGCTTACCCCAACGTACAAACAGTGTTGAAGGAGTCTTGTGAGCGTTTTGCGAGCAACCCAGCATTTACCAACTTAGGCAAAACCATTACTTATGGCGAGCTGTATGAGCTTTCCGGCCATTTTGCTGCTTACTTACAAAAGCATACGTCGTTGCAGCCTGGCGATCGCATCGCGGTGCAGATGCCCAACGTGCTGCAGTTTCCTATTGTGGTGTTTGGTGCCATGCGTGCGGGCCTTGTGGTGGTTAACACCAACCCACTTTACACCACGCGTGAAATGGAACACCAGTTTAATGATTCAGGTGCTAAGGCATTGGTTTGTTTGGCAAATATGGCAAGCTTAGCTGAAGAGGTATTGCCAAAAACTCAAATAGAAACCGTGGTTATTACCGAGGTGGGTGACATGCTGCCCGGCCTTAAACGCTGCTTAGTGAATGCGGTGGTTAAGCATGTGAAGAAAATGGTGCCTGCTTATCATATTCCTAAAGCAGTTAAGTTTACTCAGGCAATGAAGCAAGGCCAGCAAGCCGGCGCGATCCAAGAGTTTTACCCTGATAGTGAAGATGTAGCGGTATTGCAGTATACCGGTGGCACCACTGGGGTGGCTAAAGGTGCAATGTTAACGCATCGCAACCTTGTTGCTAACATGCTGCAGTGTAAAGAAGTGATGGGCTCAAACCTTCACGACGGTGAAGAGGTGCTTGTGGCGCCGCTGCCGTTGTACCACATTTATGCTTTTACTTTCCATTGCATGGCCATGATGATCACTGGTAACCACAACGTGTTGATTACCAACCCACGTGATCTTCCTTCAATGATTAAAGATTTGAAACCTTGGAAGTTCACCGGCTTTGTGGGCTTGAATACCCTCTTTGTTGCTTTGAGCAACAATGAAGAATTTCGTAAGCTAGATTTCTCCGGCTTAAAACTTACGCTGTCTGGTGGTATGGCGTTGCAAAAATCAGTGGCCGAGCGCTGGGAGGCGGTAACGGGCAGTGGTATCTGTGAAGGTTATGGTATGACCGAAACAAGCCCTGTGGTATCAGTTAACCCTATTCAAAATATTCAGCTAGGCACCATTGGTATTCCAGTACCGTCAACCCTTTGTAAGGTAATTAGCGACGAGGGTGAAGATTTGCCGTTAGGTGAGCCAGGCGAACTGTGCGTAAAAGGGCCGCAGGTGATGAAAGGTTACTGGCAGCGCCCAGAAGATACTGCAGAAACCATTGATGCGGATGGCTGGCTGCGCACGGGTGATGTGGCTGTGATCCAAGAGAACGGCTATATGCGTATTGTGGATCGCAAAAAAGACATGATTGTTGTGTCTGGCTTTAACGTTTACCCCAATGAGCTCGAAGATGTGTTGGCGGTGCTACCTGAAGTGGCGCAATGTGCTGCTATTGGTGTGCCAGACGAGCGCACTGGCGAGCGTATTAAGATGTTCGTAGCCTTGGTGGAGGGAGCAACCTTAACCTCCGAGGAAGTGATTAAACATATGCGCAATAGTTTAACGGCTTACAAAGTACCGCGTGAGGTTGAGTTCCGCGATGAGCTGCCTGCTACTAACGTAGGTAAAATTTTGCGCCGCGCATTGCGTGATGAAGAGATTGCTAAGCAAGGCTAATAGCTAAGCTTTAGGCATATGGCCGGCGCCTATAATGGGTGCCGGCTTTTTTATACCTGCTTAAAATGTTGCGCAAGGCTTGCAGATAATTGTTCGCCCATTGCTTTATAGCCTGCCGCCGAAGGGTGGAAGCCATCGGCGGCCAACAGTTGAGCGGATAAAGGTTGCTTGCCATAAGAGAGGTAATGGCAACGGGTTTGTTGAGAGCAAAACAATGCGACCTCTGCGTTTAGCAGGTGTGCACGTAGGCCTAGCCAGAGGTTTAGCGGTTTTGGTAAGGCTGAGAACTGCGCCATAGGTGGCACAGGGGTAAAAAATAAAGTGGTGTTGCCCAAAACAGCTTTCAATTGTTGCAGTTGTTGGCGCCATTGAACCAATGAGGTGAGCTGGGTGGTGTCGTTTACCCCGACCATGATAATCACCGCATCGGGTGGTGTTGTGAGCGTTGGCAATTTGCCAAGCAACTGTTGCAGGGTGGCACCATTGTGCCCGTGGCAGTGCCAGTAAACTTGGCGCTGTAACTGTGAGCTTAAAGGCATGGCGAGAGCTGGCCCAATGCCCTCTGATTGCATTGCAACGCCTACGCCAGCAACGGGAGATTCGCCGATCAAGTGAAGTTTTAAGGGCGGGCCGCTGCCGCAAGAGCCTTGCTGCGGGCCTATTGCTTCAGGTAAGCGCAAGGTGTTGCGGCGCGTACGGCGGCCTTGCCATAAAAGTAGCGGGGCAAGGCCCAGAAACAGCAGCCAAAACAGGGCGGCGCCTAGTGAGTTGCGGCGCATTGTCTTAGGGGGCTGGGTTTTGATAGCGAAGAAACACCTTTTCCACGGCAGCAGCCATTTCCTCTGTGTAGCTACACTGAAGGCTGCCAATGTTTTCTTGTAGCTGTTCCAGGTTGGTGGCACCTATGAGGTTACTAGTAACAAAAGGCTGCTGAGAAACGAATTGTAGCGCAAGCTCCGTGGGGCTAATGGCGAACTGTTTGGCCACTTGTGCATATTCAGCAGCCGCGGCACGGGCGCGTTCGCCTGTGTAGCGCGTATAGCCTTTAAAGAGCGTTAGGCGGGCGTTTTCAGGTGGGTTAGGTTGATGGTATTTGCCGGTGAGCATGCCAAAAGCAAGTGGTGAATAAGCAAGCATGCCTATGTTTTCGCGGTGGCACACTTCAGCTAAACCCACTTCAAAGCTGCGGTTTAGTAAGGAGTATGGGTTTTGAATAGAAACTGGGCCGGGCATGCCGAGTTCCCTGGCAATGCGCAAGTAAGTCATTATGCCCCATGGTGTCTCATTGGATAGCCCATAATAGCGAACCTTACCTTGCTGAATAAAATGGTTTAAAGTTTCTAGGGTTTCACGAATTACGTTTTCGGCATCTTCCAGAGGTGCTTCGGTTGGCATAGGGTAATTGAGCTTGCCGAAAAAATTACTAACACGGCCTGGCCAGTGAATTTGATAGAGGTCGATAACGTCTGTTTGTAAGCGCTTTAAGCTGCCTTCAAGGGCTTTGGTAATGTGTGTGCGGTTGAGTTGTGGGCCGCCTCGGATATGATCCATTTGGCGGCTAGGGCCGGCCACCTTTGTGGCTAAGATTACTTGGTTGCGTTTGCCGTGTTGGGCAAACCATTGGCCAATGATAGTTTCTGTTGTGCTCCAGGAAGTATGGTCGCTTGGCACTGCGTACATTTCGGCAGTATCAAAAAAATTAATGCCATGCTCAAGGGCGTAATCCATTTGTGCGAAGCCGTCGGCAGCCGTGTTTTGCCGGCCCCATGTCATGGTGCCTAAGCCCAGTGCGCTAAGGTGTAGCGAAGAGTGTCCGAGTTGGCGGTATTGCATGGTTGCTCCTTGAAATAGAAAGAAGGTTAGCCACTGTATGTGCTTGTTTGCTCAGTTACAATAATGTGCATGGCACAGAAGGGAAAAAGAAAATGCTTAGGGGCTGTCATTTTTTCTTGAGTATGCTATATTTCTGCGCCTATGAACGAGGTGCGATGATTTTAGTTGGCAACCTACCGTGTAGGGCAGTTGCTCGAGTGTCGGTATTAGAATTGTCGCTTATAGAGTTGCCGTAGCCACACTAAGCGAGTTAATGGCTTGGTGTGTTTTTTTGTAGCTTGTGTTACGAGCAGAACTTCGGTAGTATTCGCGCTTTCTGTACTCGGCGTCGCCATTGATAGAGGCCGTGTCGAAGGGCGGAAAGCCCGTAAACACCTGATTTTGGGAACGAATTGCATGAAAACCTTCAGCGCAAAACCGGATAGCGTACAGCGCGACTGGTACGTGGTTGACGCCGCAGATA
>Ga0079226_10000097_pt1 | contig 52840 bp, 57 predicted proteins | sample Poulit2014_FD_76345 | JGI IMG/M metagenome (GOLD analysis project Ga0079226, IMG submission 76345) | Agricultural soil microbial communities from Georgia to study Nitrogen management - Poultry litter 2014 | ecosystem: Environmental > Terrestrial > Soil > Agricultural land | place: USA: Georgia...
AAAAGCTTTACGTAATGGTTTAGGTCAAATTATTGTGTTTATCAGCTGGTTGACCCGTCTCAAAGCACTACAACGTAGCCCAGAAGAACAGGCCAAAGTGGATGCAGCCACTGCCCATTTAGCCTTGTATCAGTTTAATGCCTGTCCTTTTTGCGTCAAAGTACGCCGCGCCATGCATGCCTTAAATCTTAACATTGAATTGCGTGATGCCAGCAATAACCAGCAGTTCCGTCAAGAACTAGAGCAGCACGGTGGGCGCATTAAGGTGCCGTGCTTACGCATCGAAGAAGACGGCGAGGTGCGTTGGATGTATGAGTCCAATGACATTATTGCTTATCTGCAAGAGCGCTTTGCTTAAAACCAGCATTGGCTAGCCAAGTCGCCAATCCGCTGTTCGCTAACAGTAATGGGCTGAGCCGAGCTGGCCAGAGAATTATTAAATTCTTGTTAATGGTCATGGCTTGGCTGGTTGCAGCTCAGGCACAATTTGCTTGAGTCAGTTGTAAATGTGCTGCTTAGGGTAAATAGCGGCTGTGTTGAACCTTTTGACTCGATGCAGCATAAGGCGTTTGTAGGCATTAGGGCACAGTTTGTGTGCTCTATAATATCAATATGAATTATCAGTATTATTAGTTAAGCAAATAGATGTTTTAAACTCCAAGCCAATCAAAATATCTATTGCATGGAGCAGATTATGAGTAATTTAAATGATGAGCAGGTACTCAGTGTTCATCACTGGAATGACAGTTTATTCAGTTTTACGACCACCCGCAGTCCTGGGTTACGTTTTGAAAACGGACAGTTTGTAATGATAGGGCTTGAAGTGGAGGGGCGTCCGCTGATGCGTGCGTATTCCATTGTCAGTCCAAATTATGAAGATCGTTTAGAGTTTTTAAGTATTAAAGTGCCCAATGGTCCATTGACTTCGCGCTTGCAGCATTTAAAAGAAGGCGATCGCATTAAAGTCAGTAAAAAACCCACAGGCACGTTATTGTTAAGTGATTTACTGCCGGGTAAAAATCTTTACTTGCTCAGCACTGGGACAGGGTTGGCACCTTTTATGAGTGTGATCCAAGACCCTGAAACCTATGAGCGCTTTGAAAAAGTAATTTTGGTGCACGGTGTGCGCTATGTCAGTGACGTGGTGTATAGCAGCTTTATCACTGAGAGTTTGCCGCAGAATGAATACTTTGGTGAGCAGTTGCGTGATAAGTTGATTTATTACCCTACGGTGACTCGCGAGCCTTTCCGCAATCAAGGGCGAATTACCGAACTGATGCGCAGTGGCAAACTGTTTGAAGATGTGGGCTTGCCGCCGATGAACCCTGCGCATGATCGCGCAATGATTTGCGGTGGTCCAGAAATGCTCGATGAAACCAGCGCAGTTCTGGACAGCTTTGGCTTTAAAATATCCCCTCGCTTAGGTACGGCTGGGGATTATGTGATTGAGCGCGCATTTGTTGAAAAGTAATGAGTAGACCTGCAGGTTCGCAAACAAAAACACCGCCAAATGGCGGTGTTTTGCATTCAGTACTGCAAAGGTGATTAACGAACCCAAGCAAAAATCTTTTTTACCTAAATTGCCGGGCAGCTCAATGCGCACTTCGGGGTTGTCATTAAAACCGCCGGGTTGTCCCAACTGCTGCACTGCAGTGCGGGCGCTTTGTTCAAGCATGGCTTTTAAACCGTCGCTGGCTTGATTTTATTTTGGCTTAAATCGTTTAACGAAAAGGCGTAGATTTGCGTGGCAAAAAGTAAAGCAAAAAACCAGTGAGGTAAGCCCGCATGCTGTGTTTCCTTATGTAAAAAACCGTTTTAGATGACGCTTTTTAGCGCTTGTTCCGGTAGTAAAGCCGCAGCTTCACGATCCAGTACTATGGTTAGATTACGGTGTTTTTTAAGGGCTGAGGCAGGTAATGCTTCATCAATTGGGCTCATAAAAAGCTGCGCCATGATTTCGGCTTTATTGCGGCCAGTGGCCATTAAAATAATTTCTTTAGCTTCTAAAATATCTTTAATGCCCATGGTGATGGCATGGGTAGGCATTTCGCTTTGATCATCGAAAAAGCGGCCGTTATCGATACGGGTTTGTTCTGAAAGCTCCACCACATGGGTGCGGCTGTTAAAACAGGTGTAGGGCTCATTAAAGCCAATGTGCCCGTTGGAACCGATGCCGAGCAGTTGTAAGTCAAGTCCGCCTTGGCTGGCAATAGCGTGTGAGTAGGCTTGGCAAACGGCTTCACAATCACTGATTAAGCCATCGGGTAAATGGGTGTTTTGTGGGGGTAGATTCAGCTTGGAAAACAAATACTCATACATATAGTAGTTGTAGCTCTGTGGGTGCTGGGCACTTAAACCAATGTATTCATCGAGGTTATAGGTACACAGTTGTGATAAGTCCACAGGGTTTTCATCGAGCAGTTGTAGCAACTGACTGTATACAGGTTTCATGGTGCTGCCAGTGGCCAGACCCAAGACCGCGGCAGGCATTGCTTGTATTTTGGAAAAAAGGCGCTGTGCCGTGTAGTAAGCAGCCTCTTCTACGCTGTCAAAAATTTTATACATAAACTCATAGGTCTTTTAGCAGATAAAAGAAAATTGATAATTAACCAATTATAACGCGCTATAGCTTACCGCATATAGGAATTTATGTGAGTGTCTGTGTCAGCAGAGGTGGTTAAAGATACCAAAACAGCTTTGCTGAGAGCTAATCGACAAGTGCAGCTGGGTCGCTTGCGCTTAAGTAGGCCGCCGCATGGACTGGCGAAATTGCCCCGGGGTTTGTTGTGACCAGCGCTTGAAGGCACGCTGAAAGGCTTCAGGGGATGAAAAACCCAGCAGCCAAGAGATCTCGCTAAAAGTCAGCTCGGTGTCACGAATATAGCTGCAGGCTAAGTCGTAACGGGTTTGCTTGATGAGCGCTCTGAATTGGGTGCCCTGGGCAGCCAAGCGGCGTCTGAGAGTCCAAGTGGGTAGCTGCATTTTTTTGGCGATGAGCGCAATGCTGGGCTCACCATTCTTTAACAACGGGGCAATCAGTTGTTTGGCCTGCTCAACTAGGTTGCTGCTGCGGGTTTTTATTGCTAACTGCTGCTCACAAAGCTCCAGCAATTCATACCAAGTGCTGGCGCAGTGTTGCGGGTTGCTCAGGGCTAAGCTGTTTTTGCTCAATCGAATGCGGTTGTGTTGCGCATTAAATTCCACGGGGCAGTTGAGCAGTGTGGAAAATTCTGCAGCATAACTGGGTTCTGGGTATTCGATTTGTACGAGTTCAGCTGTTAGGGGACGCTGGCAAACTTGGCGTAACTGGTTGAGCCAGCCCAATAACACTGATTCGACGACAAAATAGTTGTACGCATTGTAGGGCGCAATGGAGTAGAAGCTGAACCAGGCACCTTGGCGGTCTTCGATAAGCTGACTGGCACCGCGATAGTTTTGTGCATACAAAGGCTCAAAGCGACTGATGCAGCGCGCTGCGGCACGCACATTAGGGGCTTGCGCCGCGGTGACACCAGTCAGACCAAGCTGGCTGAGTAAAGTGTGCTGGCCAATGCTTAAGCCTAAAGCGGGATTACCGGTCAGTTGAATAGCGGCATGGCCCAGGCGCATATAGCGTGGAATGGATAAGCGTGCGTGGGGCTGGGCTAAACGCTCAGGGGTCAGCTCAAACCTGTCCAATAGCTCGCCGGCAGGTTGCCCGTGTAATTCAGTGGCAGCGGCAATCCCGTGAACAAAGCCCACAGATAAGTCACCTAGGCGCATGTTGGGGTGCTTGCTTTGTATGCTCATTCTTTATTCCATGATTGTCTTAGTGTTTATTGTAATCATTATTTTGTTCTATTGGGTCATTGAGGGGCTGTGCATTGCAGTCTATTGTGTGAAGCATTCGCTGATCAAGTGCAGCCCGCAGGGCAGTGCATAACAAAATCAATCATCTTGTGTTGCAGCCGTTTTGGAGAGTTTCAATGTCAAATCCACACTACCCCCATATGATGTCACCGCTGGATCTAGGTTTTACCACCTTAAAAAACCGTGTGCTCATGGGCTCTATGCACACGGGCTTGGAAGAGCGTCCCAACGGTTTTGTGCGTATGGCCGCTTATTTTGCTGAACGGGCGCGGGGCGGGGTTGGCCTGATTGTTACCGGTGGTATTGGCCCGAACGAAGAAGGCGGGGTGTATGCCGGTGCAGCTAAGCTGAGTACGCCAGAAGAAGCTGAGCAGCATAAAATAGTGACGCAAGCAGTGCATGAGGCGGGCGCTAAAATTTGTTTGCAAATTCTCCATGCCGGCCGTTATGCCTACAGCCCAAAACTGGTAGCACCTAGTGCCATTCAAGCACCGATTAATCCATTTAAACCTAAACAGCTGGATGAAGCGGGGATTGAAAAACAGATCCAAGACTTTGTGAACTGCGCTGTGCTGGCCAAGTCAGCCCATTACGATGGCGTAGAGATCATGGGCTCTGAGGGGTACCTGATTAACCAGTTTCTAGTCACCCATACCAACCAGCGTACTGATCAGTGGGGCGGCAGTTATGAGAACCGCATGCGCTTTGCGGTGGAAATTATGCGTCGGGTGCGTGAAGCAGTGGGGCCTGAGTTCATTGTGATTTTCCGTTTGTCGATGTTGGACTTAATGGAAAAAGGCAGCAGCTGGGAGGAAATTGTTCAGTTGGCGAAGGCATTGGAAGCAGCTGGCGCAACTATATTGAACACCGGGATTGGTTGGCATGAAGCGCGCATCCCGACGATTGTCACTAAAGTACCGCGCGGCGCCTTTGCCAATGTCACGGCAAAATTGCGTGGCGAGGTTGCAATTCCTTTGGTGGCCACCAACCGCATCAATACCCCAGAAATCGCGGAAAGCATCTTGGCCGATAACCAAGCGGATATGGTCTCCATGGCGCGTCCGTTTTTAGCTGATCCCGATTTTGTCAATAAAGCTGCAGCGGGTAAAGCCGATGAGATCAATACCTGTATCGGTTGTAACCAAGCCTGTTTGGATCACACCTTTAGCGGCAAGTTAACCTCATGCTTAGTGAATCCCCGTGCTTGCCATGAAACAGAATTAAATTATATCCCCACGACCCAAGTGAAAAAAATTGCTGTGGTGGGTGCCGGACCTGCGGGGCTGGCAGCAGCCACAGTGGCAGCAGAGCGCGGCCATAGCGTGACATTATTTGATTCGGCCCAAGAAATCGGTGGGCAGTTTAATGTGGCCAAATTGATTCCAGGTAAAGAAGAGTTTTATGAAACCTTGCGTTATTTTGAGCATAAACTGCAAGCCACCCAGGTTAATGTACAGCTGGGGCAGCGGGTGACTGCACAAGATTTGCTCGAGCAAGGTTTTGATGAAGTGCTATTGGCTACAGGGATTGTGCCCCGTGTGCCGGACATTCCAGGCATTGATCACCCTAAGGTGATGGGTTATTTGGATGCGATTTTAGAGCGCAAGCCGGTAGGTGAGAAAGTGGCGGTGATTGGCGCCGGCGGCATTGGCTTTGATGTATCTGAATTGCTGACCCACAGCGGTAAAAGTACCAGTTTAGACCCTGAGGCTTTTTGGAAAGAGTGGGGTATAGATTTAGGTTTGCAGGCCCGTGGCGGCGTGGCCGGTATCCAGCCAAAACCAGCCGCAGCAGCCCGCCAAGTGTATTTGCTGCAGCGTAAGAAGAGCAAAGTAGGTGCTGGTTTAGGTAAGACTTCTGGTTGGGTGCATCGCGCAGGCTTAAGAACCAAGCAGGTTAAGATGATTCCTGCGGTAGAATACTTAAAAATTGACGATGAAGGTTTGCATATCAGTGTCGCGGGCGGTGAGCCGCAGGTGTTGGCAGTGGATAATGTGGTGCTCTGTGCAGGGCAAACCCCGTTGCGCGAATTACAAGATGACCTGCAAGCTGGTGGCGTAAATGTACACTTGATCGGCGGTGCTGATGTGGCTGCTGAGTTGGATGCTAAGCGGGCCATTGATCAGGGTTCGCGAGTGGCCGCGGAGTTGTAAATCACCAAGCAAGTTTAATAGCTGATCTAAAGCGCTGCAGGCGAGAGCTTGCAGCGCTTTTTTGTTTTTAGGCCGCATGTTAATCAGTGGCTTATTGCATCTGTAAATTTTTGAAAACTAAAAAACTCCAGGCTAAAGCCTTAAACTGTCCGTTGGATCAGGTAAACTGACGCCTCGCAAATGGAAGCACAGTTTGATCTGTTCTGTTGCTGAGCAATGCAGTGATCTTAGGTGTTTTCGGGTGTGACAATAGCCATAGGAGAAACCATGCACCGCACGCAGTTGATTTATATTCTAGACCCCATGTGCTCTTGGTGTTGGGGGTTTAGCCCTGTGGTGCGGCAGGTGCTGCAGCGCGCACAAATTGCCAAACTGCCAGTGACTTTGAGGGTCGGCGGGTTGCGCAGTGGCGAACAAGCCATTTTGGATGACAATAAACGCGCAGCTATTTTAGGTCATTGGCAACGGGTAGCTGAGACTACGGATCAGCCGTTTAACTTTACCGACGCTTTGCCAAGCGATTTCTTGTATGACACCGAACCGGCTTGTCGTGCTTTAGTGGTTGCACGCGAGCTGGATGCGAGTCTGCTGTTTAGTTTTTTAGAGCGCATGCAGCGGGCTTTTTATCAAAACAGCCAAGATATTACCCAAGCCAATATATTGTGTGAGCTGGCAGCGCAGGTGGGCTATTGTCCTGAAGCTTTTAGCACGGCTTGGCATGCCACAGCGACTCAGCAGGCCACACAGCACGAGTTTGCTTGGGTGCGCAGTGTGTCAGTGGCTGGGTTTCCGACCCTGCTGGCTGTACATGAGCAACACTATACGGTGATCACCAATAGTTATCAGGCTTACGCAAGCATAGAACCCCTTCTTAATCGCTGGATCTCTATTTATGCGGGTAACTGATCGCATTAGTTGGGGGTATGTTCGCCGTTTAGCTGTGCAGCATAAACGCAGCTTAATCACCGCTAACCTTTTGGCAATCTTGGCGACCTTGTGCAGTGTGCCCATTCCTTTGCTTTTGCCATTATTGGTGGATGCGGTGCTCTTGGAGCAGGGCGGACAAGCGCTGCAGTTAATGAATCGCCTGTTGCCTGAGGCTTGGCAGCAGGCAGTGGGCTATATAGCTTTTATCCTCGTGCTATCGTTGCTACTGCGACTGGGTGCGCTGCTCTTTAACGTGGCGCAAAGCAAAATGTTCACCCAGCTATCAAAGGATGTGGTCTATCAGCTGCGTAAGCGTTTGCTCGGCCGTCTGCAGCGTATCTCCCTATACGAGTATGAAAGTCTTGGTAGCGGCACAGTCAGCACGCACTTGGTCACTGACTTGGAAACGCTGGATACTTTTATTGGGGAAACCCTCAGCCGCTTTCTAGTGTCAACCCTGACTTTGCTCGGCACGGCGACTGTTCTGTTGTGGATGCATTGGCAGCTGGCGCTATTGATTTTGCTGCTGAACCCAATAGTGGTGTTTTTTACAATTAAGCTGGGCAAGCGAGTTAAGCATTTAAAGAAGCTGGAAAACGACAGCACCGCAGTGTTTACCCAGAGCTTAAATGAAACCTTGGATGCGATCCAAGAGGTGCGTGCGGGGAATCATCAGGGTTTCTTTTTTGGCCGTTTAGTGAAGCGTGCTAAGGATGTACGCGACCGAGCCATAAGCTCACAGTGGAAGACAGATATTGCTACGCGGGCCAGTGGTTTGCTGTTTCAGTACGGTATTGATGTGTTCCGTGCAGTGGCCATGCTCACGGTACTGTTTTCGGACTTGTCCATCGGCCAGATGTTGGCGGTGTTCAGTTACTTGTGGTTTATGATCGGGCCCATTGAGCAAATGCTCAACATTCAGTATGCCTTTTATGCGGCAGATGGTGCCTTAGTGCGGATTAATCAACTGCTTGAGCGCCAAGATGAAGTTGACTACCCGCCACAACAGGACCCTTTTGCTGGCCGCAAAACAGTGCCAGTCAGTGTTGAAGGGGTACGTTTTGCTTACGCCGATGAGCAGGTGTTGGACCAGCTCAGCTTTACCGTAGCAGCAGGGGAGAAGGTTGCCATTGTTGGTGCCAGTGGCGGCGGTAAAAGCACTTTGGTGCAGTTATTGCTGGGTCTCTACAGTGTGGATGCAGGTTACATACGTTATGGCACAGCCACCTTGCAAGACATTGGCTTGGCTGCTGTGCGTGAGCATGTGGCTGTGGTGTTGCAAGCGCCTGCGTTGTTTAACGATACATTGCGCGCCAATCTGTGCATGGGGCGGACGCAGACTGATCAGGCCTGCTGGCAGGCGCTAGAGGTTGCTCAGCTCACTGCAACGGTCAAGGCGCTACCTAAAGGGCTGGATACTGTGATTGGACGTGCCGGGGTGCGCTTGTCTGGCGGACAAAGACAACGCTTAGCCATTGCGCGGATGGTGTTGAGTGACCCTAAGGTGGTGATTTTAGATGAAGCCACTTCAGCGCTCGACAGTGCCACAGAGCTTGCGGTGCACCGTGCGCTGAACCGCTTTTTGGCGGGGCGTACCACTTTAATCATTGCCCATCGTTTAAGTGCAGTGAGGCAAGCAGATCGTATTTTGGTGTTGGCCGATGGCCAGGTGGCTGAAAGTGGCAGCCATACTGAGCTTATCAATGAGGCGGGTGTGTACGCGCAGTTGTACGGAAACTTGCAGTGCTAACCTGCTGAAAATGGCTAAAAATGCAGTATTTCACTGTTTTTAAGATTATTTGCAATAAAGAGTTGACACGGGGGGTGTTTGGTCCTATATTACGCCTCGTCCATGAGATGGGGCTATAGCTCAGCTGGGAGAGCGCTTGCATGGCATGCAAGAGGTCAACGGTTCGATCCCGTTTAGCTCCACCAAATTTCCACAAGTTGGAATTTGGCGCAACAGCATTCAAGTTGCGCCAATGAAGGTTTCGTCCCCTTCGTCTAGTGGCCTAGGACACTGCCCTTTCACGGCAGTAACAGGGGTTCGAGTCCCCTAGGGGACGCCATATTCTTAGAGTCGTGCTCAGAAGAATAAATCAGTACCAAGTTTGCTTCAGTCAAACAGTATTCTGAGTCCAGTAACGGCGCAAATCGTTCAGCTCAATTAAAACACTAACAAGCATTGCCGAATGTTTGTTTTCGAAGGTTTTGTCCCCTTCGTCTAGTGGCCTAGGACACCGCCCTTTCACGGCGGTAACAGGGGTTCGAGTCCCCTAGGGGACGCCATCTTAAGGGTTAATCTTAAGCAAAAAGCCAGCATGCAAATGTTGGCTTTTTTTATGGGTGCTTGTTGGATCAGTGAGCGAAGGCGGCAAATTTTAAAGGGTTAGAAGAAGGATGATTCTTCGCTGCGACGGGCTTCGCGTTGCAGTTGGTACACGAAACGCTCAATGGTGCGCTGCTGTGCGCCCTGTAAGTCATGAAACCTAAAGCCGCAGGCAACAGTGTTGCTGCTTTCATCAATATACTGGTGGCGCAACTCGGCGCTGACTTTAACCCGCCCTGCAGGCAGGCTGATGGTACAGGACTCATAGAGCTGGCCAGGTTCGAGCGGGGTATCCAGTGTTTTAATTACTACCTTGCAGCCGGTTGCTGAAATATTGAGTAGGCGGCCGGTAACGGGCTCGCTGAGCTTGCTGCTGTTGATGGTGACTTTAAGGGATTGCTCGGGAAGAGTTTGCGCACGAAAGGCGTTGCGCCGTTGATGGTAGGACATTTCCTCTGGCAGGGTGAGCCAGTAGCAAGGGGCATTGTCGAGGCTGTCAGGCAGTGCCGGTTGGCTGTGTGACCAAGTGATACGGACGCCTTGCCGATAAGCCACCACCTTAAAAGTCTCGCCGTTTAATAACAACTGTTCGCCATTATTGGGAATCAGTTCGTCAAAGGCGACACGGTTATTTTGACGATCCACGTCAACGATATAGCTTTGATAAATTTGCTGGCGCCCGGCAAACTTAATTTCCAGTGGCGCACGGTATTGCAGCAGCATGCGTAAGTGGCTACTGATCTCAATGGGTGAGGTCAATCGTTGGGGTTCTTGCGGGCCACGTGCTTCAGAAAACAAGTCAGACACTGTCCATTTTTCCCTTTTATATCTGTGCCGTAGTTAAGCGTTGCTGAAAAAGGCGCAGTATATCAGTATTTTCTATACGACTCTGTATTGTGTAAGAGTGATTAAGCCTGACTGAAGGGTGGCAGCTTGCTGCTGCTGGTGGCGCTGCCGGTTTTATCGTACAGCTTGGGTGCGTCGGCACCGCGAATGATATCCAGCATGCTGTTCACGCTGACTTGATTGCTGCGAATCAGACGGCCATTGCGCAGGTTGGCTTGTTGGCATTGCTCGACAAGCGCATTGAGTTGCTGGCTGCTGTCAAGTAATTGCGCTTGCAGTGGGCTGTTGGCAGCGAACTTAAGTAAGCCCTGTTGGTCGGCTGTGAGGTTGTTGGCAGTCAGCAGTTGGCTGCGCTGTACGCTGTGTTCGTTGAGCAGCTGCAAGGCGGTTTGCTTTTGCGCCAACAGCGCTTGCAGGGTATCGAGGTTGCGCTCACTTAAAGCAGTAAACTCTTGTTCGAGGAGTGCTAACAGCTGTTGAGCGGTAGTGATATCTTCTACAAACAAATCAAGTAAGCGCTGGTCTGACATGATGGTGTTCTTCTTAGGTTAAGAGCAAGATAATTGCAGCTTACAGCTGGGCTTCTAATCCAAGCAGCTTGCTAGCAACACGCTCGTTGTTAATTTGATAGCTGCCATCGGCAATGGCTTGCTTAAGCTGTGCCACTCTTTCTGAGTCAACACTGGGCTGATGGGCTATTTGCTCCGATACACTTTGTAATTGGCGTGCATCTTTGCTGAGTTGTACAGACTCACCTGCTAAAGGTGCTTTACTGGTTTGCTCAAGATTGCTGGTTTTAGCAGAATCCTGCGAGTTCGTGTTGACAGCATTACGCTGTGCACCCTTAGCTACTGAGTTGTTTGGAGTTGTAGGGGTGTTGGGATTCTTAAAATTGATAGCCATGATGGAAACCTCAAATACAATATATCTGCTCTTGCTTAGTGATCGGCCAGCATGTGCAAAGCTTTAATTTTATTTTTTTGTTGCTGTGTTTGGCTGAATGTTTTACAGGTTATTTGAGTTCCTGAATCAATGATTATTGACTGCATTTTACTGTAGCCAAACCTACATTGCCACTTCCACTTGGCCGGGGGCAGTGACGCGCGCGCGCACCACCCGTTGCGAGCGGGCATTGCGTACACGGATTTGCTGACCCATGGCGCCTTCTTCTAAGGCGATGCCAGGCATACGCACCGACATTGATCTGCCGCGGGCGCTGATCACCACCTCATCCCCTTTATTGATGGTTGCCGCGGCCTTTAAGGCATGGGTGGCAACCACTTGATTGGGTCGCACAGGGCGGGTGACTTGCTGGCCAATAGCGCTGTCAAGATCCAGTAAGTAGCCTTGTCGCAAACTGCTCACCTCTCTTTCGGCCAGTTGTACATCGTTGGCTTGCACAATACTGTTACGTGACAGAGAGCGGACTGCGACCACAACTTCACGGTGCAAGTTAACATGACTGGGCACGAAAATGGTCCAAGGTGCGTTACTATCGCAGCGTACCCGTAGTGTTACGCGGCCAATGGGTTGCGCAGGGCTTTCTAGGCTGACTTGGAGTGGGATTGAGCATTGCGGCAAGCGCAAACGAGGGTCAAGGCGGCCTATTTTTACCGTGTGGCGGCCAGTAATATTGTTGTTCGCTAAATAGTCTTGGGTGGCTTGCTCAAGAAATGCTTGGCTGGCGCCGATAATCTGTTGTTGAATGCTTGCGGCATGGGCGCTGGCGGAGGCAATAATTAACAAACACAGGCAAGCAGCTTTACTGAAAAAGAGTTTTTGAGTCATGGTGTGCCAATATAATGTCTTTAATAATCGCATAGTCAATCTGTAGCAATAAATGTGCCGATGTTTATTTTAATCGTATAAAAGTAGTCCAGGTTAGGAGTTTGAGTATGGCCAGTGTAATGGATTCAGTAAACCAACGAACCCAGTTAGTGGGGCAAAACCGTCTTGAACTCTTGCTGTTTAGGCTAAATGGACCGCAGTTGTATGGCATTAATGTTTTTAAAGTGCGTGAAGTGGTGCAGTGCCCCAAGCTCACCTTGTTGCCCCATGCCAACCCAGTGGTGCGTGGGGTCGCCAATGTGCGTGACCGCACCCTACCGGTGATTGACCTGGCCTTAGCCATTGGCCGCACAGGGGTGGAAAATACCGCCGAAGGTTTTGTGATAATCACAGAATACAATATGAAAGAGCAGGGCTTTTTAGTGAGCGCAGTGGACCGCATTGTCAACTTAAATTGGGAAGAAATTCTGCCGCCGCCTAAAGGTACCGGGAGTGAGCACTATTTGACTGCCATTACCAATACCGATGATCTGTTGGTGGAGGTGATTGATGTTGAAAAAGTTATCGCCGAGGTATCGCCTGTCAGTGAGGACATCTCTACCGATTCATTATCTGAGCAAGTGCGCATGAGTGCATTAAATAAAACCGCTTTAATTGTTGACGACTCCAGCGTGGCCCGTAAACAAATTATGCGTTGTTTGCAGGCAGTGGGTGTTGAAGTGGTGGTGCTAAATGATGGTCGTGCAGCTTATGATTATTTGCATGACATGCTGGCCCAAGGAAAACGCCCGGCAGATGAGCTGTTGATGATGATTTCAGATATTGAAATGCCAGAAATGGACGGTTACACCCTCACCGCAGAAATACGCAATGATCCGCAACTGAAGGATTTATATATTTTATTGCACACTTCACTGTCCGGGGTTTTTAATAAAGCCATGGTGGAAAAAGTGGGGGCAGATGATTTTCTATCAAAGTACCGCCCTGATGACTTGGTAGCGCGTGTGGTAGAGCGCATTAAGGTTGTTGATGGGTTATAATTGCTGACTGTTTTGTGGCTGTATGGTATTACTTTGCAGGCTCGCAGCAGATTTATATTAAGCGCTATTTTATAAAAGGCGGTGGATGTGTCGGTTACACAATCTGAATTCAATACTTTCAGACAGTTTCTTGAAGAGAAGTCTGGCATTGTCTTAGGTGACAATAAATTATATCTGGTCACCAGTCGCTTAAATAAGCTGATGGAAGAGCAAGGCATCAAAACCCTCAGTGAGTTGATGGAGCGTATGCAGGCACAGCCGCGTGGTAATTTGCAGGCGCTGGTAGTTGATGCCATGACTACCAATGAAACATTATGGTTCAGGGATTCTTATCCGTTTAAAGTGATGAAAGAAAAGGTTTTACCTGAACTATTAGACAAGCGTCCTTATCCAAGTTTACGGATTTGGTCAGCAGCCTGCTCCTCTGGGCAAGAGCCTTACTCATTGGCCATGACTTTAGACGAGTATGAGCGCACTCAGCTGGGGCATAAAATCAATGCGCAAATCATCGGTACCGATTTGTCGCCTTCGATGCTTGAAGTTTGTAAGCAAGGTGAGTACGACAGTTTAGCAATGGCCCGTGGTTTATCGGATGAGCGTTTGCAGCGTTATTTTAGTAAAACGACTACAGGCCGTTGGGTAATTAACGATGACATTAAAAAGCGCGTGGAATTTCGCTTATTAAACTTACTCAGTAGTTATGCGGGCTTGGGTAAGTTTGATGTGGTGTTTTGTCGTAACGTATTAATCTATTTTTCGGCAGAAACCAAGAAAGATATTCTAACGCGCATTCACGCCACCCTAAAGCCCGGTGGCTACCTGTTTTTAGGCGCATCAGAAGCGCTCAATGAGCTGCCAGAGCTTTATCAAATGGTGCAGTGCCGTCCCGGTATTATTTATCAAGCGCGTTAAATAATAAAACAGCAGGCGTACAACCTGCTGAGTCACCATCAAGATTTAAAGTAAGCAAAGCTTTCCGCCCGTGCCGCTGGCCAAAACCTTTGAAACAAAACATGTTCTGGCAGCTTGTCTGGATCCAGTAAGTCACCAGGTTGCAAGAATGGGTGCAAAGTGGACAGTGAGCGTACTAAAGTGGGCGATACGCGACGGATAATATGTTCTGGGCCAAGATCGCAAGGATGTTTTAAGCCAGCTGACTCAAGAATTTCACGTAATGTAGCTACTGTGCGGGTATGAAAATTGTGTACCCGAACGGCTTTATCAGTCACATCAAGTGCCTGCCAGCGCAGTGGGTCTTGGGTGGTAATCCCAGTGGGACAATGGTCTGTATGACACACTTTGGACTGAATGCAGCCCAAGGCAAACATAAAGCCGCGCGCCGAGTTGCACCAGTCGGCACCTAAAGCAAGTGTGCGGGCGATATCAAATGCAGTTATGATTTTACCTGCTGCGCCAATTTTCACCTTATCCCGTAAATTAATCCCCACTAGGGTGTTATGCACCAGCATTAAGCCTTCGCGCATGGGGGTGCCAATATGGTCGGAGAACTCTAAGGGGGCAGCTCCGGTGCCACCCTCGGCACCATCGACCACAATAAAGTCTGGCGTGATACCGGTGCTGAGCATGGCCTTGGCAATGGCAAACCATTCCCAAGGGTGACCAATGGCCAGTTTAAAACCGGTGGGCTTACCGCCCGATAGGGTGCGCAGCTGTGCAATAAACTGCAGCAATTCTTCAGGGGTTGAAAAAGCTGAATGGCCGGCCGGCGAAATACAGTCTTCGCCGATAGGTACGCCGCGGGTACGGGCAATTTCAGCGTTAACCTTGGGGCCTGGCAGCATGCCTCCGTGACCGGGTTTGGCACCTTGGGAGAGCTTAACTTCGATCATTTTGACTTGCTCAAGGGTGGCACGCTCAGCGAAGCGCTCAGCACTAAAGGAGCCATCCTCATTGCGTGCGCCAAAGTAGCCGGAGCCAATTTGCCAAACAATATCGCCGCCGTATTCCCGATGGTAAGTGGAAATTGAGCCTTCTCCCGTGTCTTGGAAAAAACGACCCAGCCGCGCACCTTTATTTAACGCACGCACGGCGTTGGGTGATAAAGAGCCAAAGCTCATCGCAGAAATATTAAAGATGCTGGCTGAGTAGGGTTGCTTACAGTTTGGACCACCAATGCTAATGCGAAAATCGTCGTCGGTTACTTTGCTGGGGCTGACTGAGTGATTAATCCACTCATAACGGGTGCCATAGACATTTTGTTCGGTACCAAATGCACGGGTTTCCAGTTCAGACTTGGAGCGTTGATAAATCAGCGTACGTTGATCGTGGGAAAAGGGCACTTCGTCATCATTGGCTTCGACAATGTATTGACGCAGCATTGGGCGCAGCGCTTCGAACATATAGCGAATATGCACCGCCACTGGATAATTGCGCCGTAAAGCAGAATGGCTTTGCCGCACATCAATGATGCCCACTACCGTTAGTGCAATAAATATAACGCTGAGCAATAACCACCAAGGACTCAATAAAGCCAGTAACAACGTAACTAAACTGCCTAAGATAACTGTGGCAAATACCGTGTAGCGTATAACAGACATGAACTCTCCAAGGGTTGAACTGGCTTTTTTTATTGTACAGGGCTGTGTGCACCGCGCCTATTGAGTCGCTTAAGAGGTGTACCAAGTGATGGTTTCGGATTGGCCATCGGCGCTCACGTGTAACCAGCGGTCGGCATCTTCTTCACCATCTGCTTCTTGCCAGCCACCGGGTGCGCAGCGCACGCTGATCTGCAGCTGAGCAGCAGCTGCTTGGGCACACTGCAGGTCATTCTGCCAAGGGGTTTGCGAGCTTTCTAACAGTAAACTATGCCAAGCACCCACTGCACGCTCAAACCAAGTGATGGGGATACCTGCGCAGATACAGTGGAAGACGCGGCCTTTTTGCTGCCAAGTACAGGGGGCATTGAGCGCCTTGGCGAGCCATTGGCCGACCGCTGCTCGGTCAGTATCTTTGAGGTAGATTTCAATATCAGGTTGGCGCATATTTAGTGTTCCGTTTTTTCGAACCAGTCATAACGAACGGCAATGGTGGTGGTTAAAGGTTGATTGATCACGGCTTCACGCTGTGCTGCGCTGGCTCGCCAACCGTGCGGGGTCATTGCTAACAGTTCGCTACGTTGCTGGGCATCATCCAAACTGAGCAGAAAATAAAGGTTTTCGCTGTAAACATGTCGCATGCCCGCAGGCACCTGTTGCAAATGTTTGCGGTCGTCATAATGTTGTACATCAGTATAGAGCCGTTGACGCAACTCCAAAAGGTGCTCACTGCTGGGCCCCATACGTAATACCGCACCACCAGGGGTCAGCACCCGCTGTGCTTCGGCCCAGTCGATGGGGCTAAAAATGCTGGCAATGGCCTGACAACTGGCTGAGGCAAGGGGTAAACGTGCCATGCTGGCCACCAGCCAAGTGATAGCGCCACTGCGTTGACACGCCTGCTTAACCGCATCGCGGGAAATATCCACTGCGTGACCTTGGCTGTTATTTAATGCTTGAGCAATGCGCTCGGTGTAATACCCTTCACCGCAGCCAATATCCAGCCATTGCTGTGGTTGGCGCTCTTGCATTAAAGTGGCAAAGCGCTGGGCTAGCGGTGCATAGTGCCCTGCAGATAAAAAGTTACGTCGAGCCTGCACCATGGCTAAATTATCGCCGGGCGCACGGCTTTTCTTGTGCTGTACCGGCAGTAAATTGATATAGCCTTGTCGGGCGCGGTCAAAGTTGTGTTGATTGCTGCAGCGTACACTGTTGTTGTGCGCAGTCAGTGCTGCTTGGCAGATTGGGCAGATGAGCATGCCGGTCACCGGGCTAAATGAATATAAATAAAAGTTGAAACATAACGAGCAGGCCGTGCTTAGCAGCAAGGGTGCTCAGTAGCATGACAGTGTAGTGAAACACAGCTGGTTTTGTAAGCACTGTAAAGTGGCAAGCTTAAATCGATCATGTGTAGAGGTGTTGGATGGATGAGTTGCGTTTTGGTGGAATTGCCCGACTGTATGGGGTGCAAGGCTTACAACGTTTAACTGAAGCCCATGTGGCAGTGGTGGGCATTGGTGGTGTGGGTTCTTGGGCGGCAGAGGCGTTAGTGCGTTCTGGGGTGGGTGAAATCTCTTTATTTGATTTAGATGATATTTGTATCACCAACAGTAACCGTCAAGCCCATACGTTGACCGATACCATCGGGCAAATCAAAGTTGATGCGATGGCCCAGCGCTTAACAGCGATTAATCCGAACTGCACAGTGCATGCGGTGGCTGATTTTGTCAGTCAAGACAACATGGCAGAATACATTACCGATGATTTGGATTTCGTGGTGGACTGCATCGACAGTGTGCAGGCTAAAGCAGCGCTGATTGCGTGGTGCAAGCGGCGTAAAATTCAAATAGTCACCACCGGTGGTGCGGGCGGACAAATTGATCCCACCCAGATTCGCATCACTGACTTAAATAAAACTTTTAATGATCCGTTGGCTGCGCGGGTGCGTTCACGATTGCGCAGCGCCCATAATTTTTCCCGCACCCCAGGCCGCCATTACAGCGTACCCTGTGTGTTTTCCACAGAACAGCTGCGCTATCCCAACCCCGATGGCAGTGTCTGTCAAAATAAAAGCTTTGTTGGTGAGGGTGTCCGGCTTGATTGTGCCGGTGGCTTTGGTGCCGCTATGACCGTCACCGCCAGCTTTGGTTTGGCTGCGGCTGCGCGGACTATTGATAAATTGGTAGCTGGTGCGCGGCGTCCCGCAGAGCGTCGGGTGGCCAGCGCACAAGAGCCTGCAGGGGCAAACAGCACATTAAACTCATAAGTGTTTACAGCGGCCCGCTCAACATTGAACTCATCTTGGCCATTAGCATCTTATGGGAGTAGCCAGCGCCTAGAGCTGGCTGTTAACATCAAGGCCTTTGTATTCTATAAAAGCCGCAAGGCATACGCTAAGGACATAATTAATGAAGCTACATCGTTTAGCAGCCTCAGTCGCTGTACTCAGTTTAGTATTAGCAGGCTGTGACAACCAAGCCGCGGTCAGTTCTGAACTTAAGACGCCGGCGCAAAAAGCCTCCTATGGCATTGGTTTGAGCATGGGTAAGAATCTCAGTCAAGAAGGTATGGATGATCTTGACTCTCAGGCGGTGGCGCTAGGTATTGAAGATGCTCTCAGTGATACTGAGCAACGCTTGTCAGATGATGAGCTGATGGAGGCGTTTAGTTTTTTACAGGCCCGTGCGCAAGAGCGTATGAATGCACTGAATGATGAAGTGGCCAAAGCTGGCGCAGATTTCTTAGCTGAAAATGCTAAGCGCGAGGGCGTAATCACTACTGAGTCAGGTTTACAGTATGAAGTACTTACGGCAGCCGAAGGCGCGCAGCCTAAAATCAGCGATGTGGTGAGTGTGCACTACACGGGAACTTTGTTGGACGGTTCGGTGTTTGACAGTTCCGTTGAGCGTGGTGAATCAGTTGAGTTTCCGGTGGGTGGGGTGATACCAGGCTGGGTTGAAGGTTTACAGTTAATGAGCGTGGGTGAAAAATATAAGTTTTATATTCCCAGCGAGTTGGCCTACGGACCACAAAGCCCAACCCCAGCTATTCCAGCCAACTCCGCTTTGGTTTTTGAAGTGGAGTTATTGGGAATTGAAGGTCTGCCTGAAAGCGATAGCGCTGAGTTGCTCAATGATGACACGGAAGCAGTGATTGAAGAGTAAAAAAGACGCTTAATTGCTGCACACAAACGCCCTGCCAGTCAGGGCGTTTTTGGTTGTGTGTTATTAAACTCAGTTGCGTGGCTCAGGATAAAAACGGTGATTTAGAGTCAGCTTGTTTAACTATCAGCATGTGCTTTCATCTTTATAGCTCTGAGGTAAGATGATGTCACTGCTTAGTTAATATATTTTATAAATTTGGACATGGATTATGGACGTACAAGTGATCAGCCGTGATGGTCAGCCAGAATATGCAGTGCTGCCATGGGGGCAATATCAACAGTTGTTAAAAGAGGCGGGACGTAACGAGCAAGTCAATCAAAAGGTTGCGCAGCAGGCTGCTTTGGGCAGTTTGCGGGAGCTGAAAGCCATTCGTGAGCAGGCAGGATTAACTGTAGAGGATGTGGCCCGTGATGCGGGGATCAGTCCGCATTATTTGCAAATGATTGAAAGCGGAGAGCGCGAAGCCAGTGATGTGCTCAAACGTGCTTTAGCACGGGCGTTACAGGTGTCTGGCTGGCGCAATGAGTGATTCTTTGGCGTTTACTGCACAGCAGCAACAAGGCTTGCTTAAGTTGCTGGCAACTGTGCAGCAACAGCAGGCGGTGATTACTTACCGACAAGTTATTGAGCAGCTGCAGCTGCCGCCTCCCAGTGTACGCCGTTTAGCTTTGGCATTAGAAAAACTGGCTGCAGCCGATCATGCACAAGGCTGGCCACTGCGCAGTGCCTTAGTGGTGAGTCAGGCGCAGCCGGCTCATCCACAACTTGGTTTTTTGCAGTGGGTGCAGCAATTGGGTTGTTTTCAGGGTACGTTTGATGAATCCAGTGTGGCCGCTTGGCTGCAAGCAGAGTTGGCTAAAGTGTATCAATTCAACTACCCGGAGGTGTCAGCATGATATTGGCAAAATGGCGAGCGAAAGTCGGCTATACAGTGGCACGTAAGTTATTTAACCAGCGTTGGGCAGTTGAAAACCAGCGGATTTGGTTGTGGATGCAGGAGCGTTTTGCGCGCATGAGTCATTATGATGATGTGGCTGCCCGAGCATTTTACGGCCATGTGCTTTTGCACCGCGGACAAGGCTTGGCAGCACAAAATGAAGGCTTGCGCTTACTGCGCTTAGCGGCAAAAGCAGGGGATGCTAAGTCCGCCTACCAGTTGGGTGTGCAGTGCTTAAAGGGTTCGTTAAACGAGCCGGCCAATGCTTTACAGGCGGTGCATTGGTGGGAGTTGGCTGGACAAGCCGATCATCCGTTGGCATTAAAGCGCTTGCTTGAGTTGTATGAGGAAGGTGGTCCACAGTTGGCGCCCAGTGCAGATGATGCGCAACGTATCAAACAGAAAATAGCCATACTGGAAGGTATGAGTTAACCCTCTCTCTAATCATTGTGCAGGCGAATAAAAAACCCGCCAAATGGCGGGTTTTAGGTGTGCGCTTGAGATTATTGGCGGCTGGCCATGGGGGCTAGGCTGAGCCAATCCAATAAGATCCGGCCTGTTTCAGACAGATAGGCATCATCCTCAGGCTTTAACTCTTTCTCGTCGGCAACGGCAGCTAAGTGGTCGTCGTCATCCTTAATTAAGGTTTTTAACTGTTCTTCACCTTTGCTGCTGCGTCGAGCGTTTTCAATGGCCAGTTGCTTCTGTTCGATTTTGGCGTATTGCGCACGGCGCTTAGCTTCGTTTAGGCTGACCACAGTGTCTTGCATTAAACGCTGGTTCAGCGCCAAGCGGTCACGGCTAAAGACAAAATCGGGGTCATCCATGGTACGGGCATCATGACGCGCAATCAGCTCGGCAATAAAGGGCTTGAACGGGTCTTGACTGGGCTGATAAGCGGGTTTAATGCTGTCCCATGGCATGGCTTCTGGTAAGGCACTTTCACCAATTTCATTGATATCCATGTCAGCGGGGTAGCTGATATCTGGAATCACCCCTTTATGCTGGGTGCTTTTCCCTGAAACACGGTAAAACTTAGCTAAAGTGAGCTTGAGTTCACCATGGTTGAGAGGCTGAATAGTTTGCACTGTGCCTTTGCCAAAGGTTTGTCCACCGATAATCAATGCACGGTGATAATCCTGCATGGCGCCGGCAAAAATTTCTGAGGCAGAGGCGGATAAACGGTTGACCAAAACAGTCAGCGGCCCGTCATAGAACACGCCATGTTGGTCATCAGAGAGCACGTCAATGCGCCCGTCACTGTTGCGCACCAAAACCGTGGGCCCTTGTTCAATAAATAAGCCGGTCAGTTCAGTGGCTTCTTGTAAGGAGCCGCCGCCGTTGTTGCGCAGGTCAATGACAATGCCTTCCACCTGTTCTTCTTGCAGTTCAGTGATTAAGCGTTTGACGTCACGGGTGGTGCTTTTGTATTCAGGATCACCGGCGCGGTAGGCTTTAAAATCTAAGTAAAAAGCGGGGATTTCAATCACTCCGAGCTTTACTTCACGGTCATCTTGCTCTAAGTGAAGAATGGATTTTTTAGCCGCTTGTTCTTCCAGTTTGACCGCTTCACGGGTCAAAGTAACAGTTTTGCTGGTCAGGTCATTGGGTGGGTTGCTGGCAGGGATAATCTCGAGGCGCACTTGTGAGCCTTTAGGGCCGCGAATCAGTTTAACCACTTCATCAAGACGCCAGCCAATCACATCCACTAATTCTTTTTTGCCTTGACCCACTGCAATGATTTTATCCGCTGGGGCCAGTAATTTGCTTTTCTCAGCAGGGCCAGCAGGGATCAGGCGAACAATTTTTACATACTCGTTATCAGCTTGCAGCATCGCGCCGATCCCTTCCAGCGATAAGCTCATATTGATATCGAAGTTTTCTGCATTGTCCGGTGATAAGTAAGTGGTGTGGGGGTCATAGGTTTGTGCAAAAGCGTTAATGTAAGCCTGAAATACGTCTTCACTGCGGGTTTGCAGCAGGCGCTTTTGCTGGTTGCGGTAGCGCTTAACCAACAGCTCTTGAATGGCTTGAGGTTCTTTGTTGGCGATTTTTAAACGTAGAATTTCATCTTTTAAACGCTTGCGCCATAAATCTTGTAAAGCCTCTTCGCTGTCGGCCCAAGCCGCATTTTCGCGGTCGGTGTCAAAGGACTCATCAATACTAAAGTCGATGGCATCCACACCTTTATTGAGTTTGTTAAGCGCGTAGTCTAAGTATTGATTGTGACGGGTTAAATAGCGGTTATAGATGGCATAGCCAGGCTTGAGGTTGCCGCTTTTTAGAAAGTCATCAAATTGTGTGGCCCAAGGATCAAAGGCTTGTATATCAGCGGCGGTAAAGTACATTCGTGCTGGATCAAGCATCTTTAAGTAGCCTGCATAAATTTTCTTTGAGCGGGCATCATCTAAGGGTGGCTTGCTGTAATGGTGGCGCTTAAGGAGCTCTACAACATTAAGACTGGCGATCATTTGCTCGCGGTCAGGTTGTAAATAGTCCCATTGTTGTGCTTTGCTGATGGCATAGGCAGCAGGTAAAACTGCAAGGCTAATCAGAAAAGCAAAGGCTGAACGAGTTATAAAGTGCTTCATGTTGATTCTTTGTCTGAGTGAGTTATGACGCATATTAGGCCACCGAAAGTGTTTACAGTTCCATTGTAGGCTGTATTCAGGAAAAAACAGTACAGTAATTAAACACAGATCAAAACGTACAGTTAATCATATGGTTAACAATATGGAGGCACAATGAAAGCATTGCAAGGTAGCGAAGGTCGTCCAACCTTAATTGAGTGCGACGCGCCGGAGTGTGGTGAAGGTCAAGTACGCATCCGCGTGGTTGCCGCAGGACTCAACCGAGCGGACCTCTTACAGGCTAAAGGCTTGTATCCACCACCCAAGGGTGTCACTGATGTTTTGGGGTTGGAATGCGCTGGAGTAATCACTGAAGTCGGCGCTGGTAGCGACTGGCAAGTGGGTGATCGGGTCTGCGCACTATTAGCCGGTGGCGGCATGGCAGAAGAAGTCTGTGTGGATGCACGGCATGTGCTGCCCATCCCAGAGGGCTTAAGCATGCTCGAAGCCGCCGCAGTGCCAGAAGTCTATGCCACAGCTTGGTTGAATGTCTTTCAGCTGGGTCAACTGCAGCCTGGTGAAAAAGTTCTGTTGCATGCCGGTGCCAGTGGCGTGGGCTCAGCTGCCATTCAGTTGTGTAAAGCGTATCAAAGTCCATGCTGGGTCAGTGTTGGCTCTGCAGAGCGCTTGGCTTACTGTGAAGGCCTGGGCGCGGAAGGTGGCGTGGTACGTGGTGACAGCATTGAAGGGTTGCAGAACTTTGCACCTTTTGACGTGATCCTGGATCCGGTGGGTGCCAGTTATGCGCAGCTCAACTTGAAAATGTTGGCCATGGAAGGGCGTTGGGTCAACATTGGCTTAATGGGTGGCCGTCGTGCTGAATTGGACTTAGCCCAGTTGTTGGGCAAGCGCATTCAGTTGATTGGTTCCACCTTGCGCAGTCGCACCGACGCCTTTAAAGGCGAGCTGATGGCGCAATTGGGTGAGAAAGTCTGGCCGTTATTTGCTGATGGAACACTCAAGGCACAGGCCGATGAGGTGTTTTCCTGGAGCGATGCGGAAGCGGCTTTTGAGCGGCTGGCCAGCAACCAAGTCAATGGTAAAGTGGTGCTGCAAATTTCCGAAGAGTAAACAAACGCCTGTCGCTGCAGTGCTGCAACAACATAAAAGTTTTGCAGCACTGCAGCGGTTGCTTTGTTATCTGTGCCTGCGGCATGACAGTGGTGCGCAAGTTCCCTGCTCAAGCAGTATCGCCGAGCAGTAACGCCTTGCCTTTAAGAAGCAAGGTATCAAACATCGTCATCATCGGTCATTTGTCGAATTGAAAGCCGGATCTCCGCCGGTAACGCGCGTTTAGCCACAGTCTCCGCTAGGCTGGGCAAGCGTTCGTGATAACTGAGCAAGCCATCAGCATCGGTCTGTAACACCCCTTCATTAATTAAGGTTTGGATGAAGTGCTGGAATAGGCTTTTATCAAAGAACTCTGGGGCATTTAAGCCGTGCAGAATGGATAAGCGCTGGGCCATCACCGTACACAGCTGTTCCAGTTGCTCAGCAGTTAAGGTGTTTTGTCCTTTATTCAAGAGCAAGGCAATCGCCATATAAAAGCGTTGTAAGGTTTGCAGCAGAGTGCGGGCCAGCAGGCTCAGCAACACATAGTGTTGAGTGCTTGGTGCCGGGCGCTGGTAAGTCTCGCCATCACGCTGTAACAGTTGCTGCTCAACAAATGCAGTCAGCCACTGATCAATCACTGCTTCGAGTTCATCCAATGACCAGTGTAAAAACAGTTCCGCTTGTAAATAAGGATAAAGGGCGCGGGTCAGCTCAAGGATTTGACTGCGGGTCATACGGGCATTGCTGTGGAAAAAGCTGGCCAGCAAGGCCGGTAGGGCAAACACATGTAAGACATTATTGCGGTAATAGGTCATTAATACCGCATTGTGTTCATCTAAATAGTAAATACGTCCCAGAGCGTCTTGCTGCTCGCTGATCAGCTGCATATCACGCACATAATGAATAATGCTGGCGCCGTCTGCTGTGGGTAAGCTGGTGTAGGCTGAGTAGGGCACTTGGGTTAACAGCGATAGATATAAATCAATGACTTTAGTCAGGGCGTTCTCATCCAGCGCTAAACGCTGGGTAGACAGCAGTGCCGAGGCCACTAAGTTAACCGGGTTAATAGCAGCTGCAGCATTGATGTGCTGAGCGATGCGCGTGGCTAATGGTTGAGCTGCGATGGGTTGCTGGCTGTGCTGCCAATCAGGTTGTTGCTGATCGAGAAATGCTTGCAGTTTTAAGGGTTCACCAAAGTTAACTGACACATGGCCAAAGCGCTGTTTGCGAATTGCGGCAATCACCCGAAACACATCAAAAAATGATTCTTTTTTCTTGCTGGCGCCGCGCAATTCGCCTAAATAGGTGCGGCCTTCCAAAACGCGTTCGTAGCCGATGTAAACCGGCACAAAGACAATGGGTAAACGCTGTGAGCGCTTAAAGCTGTTTAAGGTGATGGCCAACATACCGGTTTTCGGTTGCAAGGTGCGTCCGGTACGTGAGCGACCGCCTTCAATAAAGTATTCAACGGGAAAACCTTTGCAGAATAAGGTGTGCATGTATTCATTAAAAACACTGGCATATAAAGGATTGCCGCGGAAGGTGCGGCGCATGAAGAAAGCCCCACCACGGCGCAGCAAGCCGCCAATAATCGGCATATTAAGGTTGATGCCAGCGGCAATATGAGGTGGCGTTAAACCATGGGTAAACAGCAGGTATGACATTAATAAATAATCAATATGGCTGCGGTGGCAGGGCACATAAATCACTTCATGGCCGGGGGCCACTTCGCGCACAGCATCCAGATTATTGACCTGAATACCGTCATAAAATTTATTCCAAAACCAACTTAAGGCCAGTTCTAAAAAGCGAATGGCGGTATAAGCGTAATCAGAGGCAATCTCATTGGCATACTTCAGGGCCCGTTGTTGTGCTTTGGCGTAACTGATATCTGCTCGCTGTGCTTCCTCAAGAATGCTTTGCTGTACCTGTGGCTCGTGAATTAAAGCTTTAACTAAGGTGCGGCGGTGGGATAAGTCAGGGCCAATCACAGCAACTTTGCTGTTACGAAAATGCACGCGCAGTAAACGGTGCAGCATGCGCTGAGTGCGTTCCTCGCCTTTGCCCTGCGCCACTAGTTCGGCCAGCTGGAGGGGGGTGGAAAATTGCACACGGGTTTTACGACCTAAGGTCAACACCTGAACAAAGCGCCGTAACCGTCCAGTGACTGCCCAGCTATCGGCCCACAGTAACTTCCACAGGCTGGTTTCTCGGTCCGGGGATTGCCCCCAAAACACTGTAACGGGTACCACTTGGACATTATCCACTTGACCGGTTTCCACCGCGTGCACCAATTGTTTTAAAGTGGGTGCGAGGTGCTTTTTACTTTTGCGACCAACCCAGTCCGGCTCTAGGCGTAAATAGAAAAAGCAGTTTAAGTGCTCAAGTGTTGGCTCAGTAAAGCGCTGGATGGGGCGGTCGAGACCGGCTTTGCGGCATTCATTGTCCAGCACTACCAAATCGCTGATAGAAGGCTTGGGCAGCACATAGACTTGCGCTATATCACTGCGTAAGTTGGGCAGCTGATTGCTGTCGATGGTTTCTGAGCGAACCCATAACAATAAGAGACGGCGAGTAAGAGCAAAATATAAGCGACGCAAAGCAGAAAACGTCATAAATACTGGTTCCAGTTCAGTCGCCCGTAGTGGGCTGTAAATTAAACAAGGTGATTCCAAGGTAGCGTGTTAAGCATGCCGCTATAACCTAGCACTTTGTTAAGAGAATTAATAAAGGCGCTTTAAAAGCGTGGCTGGGCTGCTATGCTCTTTCTTTTTGTAACAGGCAGTGGCAAAGTTTTACAGTTAACTTGCGGCCGTTTCATAATCCGCAGCGGCTCCGTTAAAGGGTGGTTAGGGTGAAATACCAATGATCGAAGTAAAACACTTAACTAAACGTTTTATTCAGCAAGTGGCGGTGGATGACCTCTCTTTTACCATTAAACCTGGTGAAGTGGTGGGTTTTTTAGGACCCAACGGTGCAGGCAAATCAACCACCATGAAAATGCTCACAGGTTTTTTAACACCTTGTGCAGGCAGTGTCAGTATCTGTGGCTTTGATATTGGCAAAAAAACTTTGCAGGCGCAGCGCCAGATTGGTTATTTGCCGGAAGGTGCGCCTTGTTATGGTGAGATGAGCGTTGGTGATTTTTTACGTTTTATAGGGCAAATACGCGGTTACCGTGGCCAAGAGTTACAACAGCGCGTGGCTCGTGCCATTGCTTTAGTTGAGCTGCAGCGGGTGGTTGAGCAAAACATCGAGACGCTCTCTAAAGGTTTTAAACGTCGAGTTGGCTTGGCGCAAGCGGTGTTACACGAACCCAAAGTGCTGATTCTTGATGAGCCCACCGATGGTTTAGATCCCAATCAAAAACACCAAGTGCGCACGCTCATTAAAGAGCTGGCGGTGGACCGTATTGTAATTATTTCCACGCATATTTTGGAAGAAGTCAGTGCCCTGTGCACGCGGGCCATGCTGATTAATCAAGGTCGCTTGCTGGTGGACGAAACTCCGTATGCGTTGCAAACACGCTCCCGTTATCACCAGGCAGTGACTGTATTAGCTGAGCAACCCTTAGATCAGCAGCTGTTGCTGGCGCTGCCAGGGGTTGCAGCGATTGAAGACAATGCTTTAGATGGCAGTATCACCGTGCTGGCTGAGCCCGGGCAAGTGATTTTTCCTGCGGTGAACCGCTTGATTCATGAGCAGAACTGGCAGGTTCGCGAGCTGGAAGTGGAGCGCGGCCGCTTAGATGAGGTCTTTCGTAGTTTGACCCGTGGAGGTGCGCAATGAAACAGCTGCCGATTATCTTTAGGCGTGAATTTGTCAGCTTTTTTGCCACGCCATTGGCCTATGTGTTTTTGCTGATATTTTTAGTGTTGAGCAGTGTGTTCACTTTTTATTTGGGTGGTTTTTATGAAAGTGGCCAAGCCAACTTAACTCCATTTTTTAATTTTCATCCTTGGCTGTATCTGTTTTTAGTGCCGGCCTTGGCCATGCGTATGTGGGCAGAGGAGCGTAAAAGCGGCACCATCGAGCTGCTGATGACACTCCCCATTACCCGCTTTGAAAGTGTCATGGGTAAATTCTTAGCCGCTTGGGTGTTTGCAGGGATTGCTTTGTTATTGACCTTTCCCATGGTAATCACCGTCAACTACTTAGGCAGTCCAGACAATGGCGCTATTTTAACTGGCTATTTGGGGAGCTGGTTGCTCGCAGGGGCGTATTTGTCGGTGGGTTCGTGCATGTCGGCCACGGCAAAAAACCAAGTAATTGCTTTTATATTAACGGTCAGCTTGTGCTTCTTGTTTGTGGTCAGTGGCTTCTCGCTGGTACTTGATGTGTTCAGCAGTTGGGCGCCGCAATGGCTGTTAGATACAGTGGCTTCGTTTAGCTTTTTAACGCGCTTTCAAGCCATCAGCAAAGGGGTGATTGATGTGCGTGATCTGCTGTATTTCTTAAGTTTTATTGCCGCATGGTTAACTGCCACAGCGGTGGTGATTGATTTGAAAAAGGCGGACTGATGATGCAACGCATAATGTATTCCAGTGTAGGTCTGTTGTTAATAGCAGTGGCTTTTGTTGGCTTTAATGTGCTGTCCACAGGCTTGTTTAAAAATACCCAGCTCGATCTCACTGAGCAGAAGCTGTATACCCTGTCAGCTGGAACTCAGCAGTTGCTCAGTGAGCTTGAAGAGCCGGTGAACTTACAATACTTCTATTCCAATAAAGCCACCCGTGATGTGCCCATGTTGCGTAGCTATGCACAGCGGGTTGAAGAATTATTGGCGGCTTATGTGCGCCTTGCCGATGGTAAGTTGCGCTTAGAGGTGATTGATCCCGAAGCCTTTTCTGAAGACGAAGACCGTGCCGCAGCTTTAGGCTTGCAAGCTGTACCTTTGGATCAAGGTGGCACACAGCTGTATTTTGGTTTGGCGGCAGAGAATAGCCAAGGTGATCAGCAGGTGATCCCGTTTTTCGCGCTGGATCAAGAAGAGTTGCTTGAGTATGAGTTAAGCCGCTTGATCAGTAGCGTCGCGCAAACTGAGCGACCAGTGATTGGCGTAATGTCGAGTCTGCCGCTCAATGGCGGCTTTGATAGCGCAATTGGACAAGCTGTACCACCTTGGGTGGTATTGGATGAAGTGCGTCAGCAGTTTCATATTGAGCGTATCAAGGATGATGTGGACTTGATTCCTGAGCAGGTCACCACCTTGTTTTTGGTGCACCCCAAACACCTCAGTGAAGCCACTTTGTATGCCATTGACCAATTTGTGTTAGCAGGCGGCAAGTTATTGGTGTTTGTTGACCCTTACAGTGAGGCAGATACAGCTGTGGGCTTGCCGGGTGAGCTGGCCTCGGATAAAGCATCGGATTTGCCTGAGCTGTTTGCTGCTTGGGGACTGCGCATGCTGCCGGATCAGGTGGTGGGTGATGGCGTCTATGCAATGTCCGTGGGTGTGGGACCCGAGCAACGTGCGGTGCGCCATCCAGGCTGGTTAAATTTGCCGAAAAAGGCCTTGTCCAGTCGCGATGTGGTGACTGCGCAGCTCAATGACATCACCATGGCCACGGCGGGCATTTTAGAGCCGCTGGAAGGGGCTACAACTGAGTTTTCGCCGCTCTTATACAGCTCTGAATACGCCATGCCATTTGCTGCGCAGCGTTTTGCGATGCTGCAAAACCCTGAAGAGTTACTGGCAGAATTAGAGCCCACTGGCGAGCGCTATGTGTTAGCCGCTCGAATCAGTGGTCCAGCACAAAGCGCTTTTGCTGAGGGCATTGAAGGCCGTGAGCCGGGCTTACAAAGCGCTGAAAATATCAATGTGCTGGTGGTGGCCGATAGCGATATATTGAGTGACCGCATGTGGGTGCAGGTGCAGAATTTCTTTGGCCAGCGTCTGCCGCAAGCCTGGGCCGATAACGGCAGCTTTGCGATTAATGCTTTGGATAATTTATCTGGCTCAGATGCGCTGATTGGCGTCCGCTCGCGGGGCAATTTTAATCGTCCCTTTACGGTGGTGGATGAGTTACAGCGCACTGCACAAGCGCGTTTTCATCAAAAAGAGCAAGCCTTGCAAGCACGTCTAGCAGCCACTGAAGAAAAGTTGTTTGCGCTGCAGCAAGCCACTGATCCCGAGCAGGACTTGCTGTTGACCGATGAGCAGCAAACGGCCATGCAGGAGTTTTTAGCTGAAAAGCTCCAATTGCGTAAAGAATTGCGTGAAGTGCGCTATCAACTCAATGCGGATATTGAGTCGCTGGGCACTAAGCTGAAATTCTTTAATATTGCAGTGATGCCAATTCTATTGACCTTTATGCTGCTAATGCTCAGCTTAACGCGGCGCATTCGCCGTATGCAGGTGGTTGAGTAGCGTACTGGTTCTGCCATAGCTAAGCCATAAAAAAAGCCAGGCCTCTTTGCAGAGTGTCTGGCTTTTTTTATACTGGAATGCTGCCTGAACTCATCAACAGTGGCTCAGGTGAGCTGTTTGTTTAACGGCTTTTAGGCGGGGCGATTAACAGTTCTTCGCTGGGTGTTTCGCACTGGATCTTATGTCCCAGTAGCGCCTCAATGGGCGGCAGGGCATAGGCATCGTCTTCACCAGCAAAACTGATGGATACCCCAGTGGTGCCTGCTCGGCCCGTACGGCCAATGCGGTGCACGTAGTCATCAGGGTCTTCTGGTAGGGTGAAATTGACCACATGGCTGATGTCATCCACATGAATACCACGACCGGCCACATCAGTGGCCACCAACACCCGTAAACGGCCAGAGCGGAAGTTTTCCAGTACCCGAATCCGTCGGTGTTGCGGCACATCACCGGACATTTGTGCGGCGCTGATGCCATCACGACTGAGTCGCTCTTGAATACGCCGCACTTCATCGCGGCGGTTAGCAAACACAATCACCCGTGGCCATTTGTTATTTTTAATCAGATTGTACAACAAAGTGTACTTGTCACTTTCAGCTACGGCATACACATGTTGCTCAACGCTATCACTGGCCACATGCTCAGGCTCAATTTCCACAATGGCCGGATCGGTGGTCCATTGTTTGCTGAGGTTCATCACATCCTCAGTGAAGGTGGCCGAAAACAATAGCGTTTGCCGTTCCGCCTTATGCGGTGTTTGCCGAATGATTTGCCGTACTTGGGGGATAAAACCCATATCCAGCATGCGGTCCCCTTCATCAAGCACCAGCACTTCAACCATGTCCAAGTGCACATCACCGCGCTGGTTAAAGTCCAGCAAGCGGCCAGGGGTGGCCACCATAATGTCGCAATAGCGGGCTTCCAGTTGTTTACGCTGCTTATCGAAGTCCATGCCGCCCACTAAACTCATGACATTGAGGTTGGTGTATTTGGTTAAATCAATGGCGTCATTGGCAATTTGCACCACCAGCTCACGGGTGGGGGCAATAATCAATGCCCGTGGTTCACCCATATAGCGTTCGGCAGGGGGTGGGGTTTGGGTCAGTTGACTGATGGTGGAAATCAGAAAAGCGGCGGTTTTACCGGTACCGGTTTGCGCACGGCCAATGGCATCTTTGCCAGCTAATGTATGGCCTAGTACTTGCGCTTGAATCGGTGTGCAGTAGGGGAAACCTAAATCTTGAATAGCACGCATCAGCTCTGGGCTGAGGTCGAAATCATGGAAACGGGTTTTGCCTTCTACAGGCTCAACCACCCAGTCTGCAACTGACCATGGCTGTTGTTGTGGTTTAGCAGCTGCTGCAGGCTTGCTTGGAGCTGGCTTGGCTTGCGCAGTTGTCGGTTCACGCTGAGGCGATGCAGGGTGTAGAGGCTGTTGCTTAGCAGTAGGGGCTTGGCGCTCGGCAGTCGGCTCAGGTGATTTTTTAAATATATTCTTAAGTGCTTTGAGCACGGCGTTCTCTTATCTAGTTGTTTATAAAGTACCACTAGTGTAAGGCATCGCAGCGCTTTGGAGAACCTTTCATTGTCGGGGTGAGCAGTCTGCTCGCTTAGGATAAACTTAGCGAGCTGTTTTTAACGCATATCCAGCAGAGTTTCCCCCTCTTCTAATGTGGCGCTGAACTCATTGGCGGGTCAGCCGGCTTAGTTAATACATTAGCCTGCAGGAAGTTGCAGAAAATTGAGCTTGAGTCTGAGCCTAATGCTGTGCTGGTGCTCTTGTCCACGTTACAGGAACAATGGGCAAGAGCTAGCCAGTCAGTTTGTATAAAGAACAGATGAAAGCTTAATCCTGGGGCAGTGGCTTTATGAGTTGGTGAGCTGCTTGCTGAGCCAGTCACCAATATCTGCAATTTGCTGTTGGCAGACCTCATGTTGCATCGGGTATTCATGCCAAGTCACAGGCACGCCCCATTGTTCCAGTTGCTGTTGGGCTGCTTGGCCCATAAACAGCGGTACCACAGGATCATGCACACCGTGCATGCACAAAGTAGGAGTACGTGCTTGCAGAGGATTAAGTTCGCTGACGTTCTCAAAGGTGGGGGCGTAGGTGGAAAGTGCCATCACACCGCCTAATGCTTCATTCCAGCGCAGAAATGCAGTGTGCAAAACTACTGCGCCGCCTTGTGAAAAACCTGCAAGGATCATCCGTGCAGGGTTGATGCCGGAGTCACGCTGTTGCTCCATTAAGCTGATCAGTTGCTGGGTGGAGGTTTCCAGCTGTTCGCTATTGATGGCCCGTTTGCCGGGGCTGATGGATAAAATATCATACCAGCTGGGCATCACCATGCCGCCGTTGATCGTCACGGCTTGGTTGGGCGCTTGCGGTAAAATAAAGCGTGTGCTGGGCAGTTGCGGTTGCAGCATGCGGGCAACGGGTTCAAAGTCATTGCGGGTAGCGCCGAGACCGTGCAACCAAATCACACAAGCATCGGCGGGCTGCAGGGATTCAACAGTTAATGCATTTTTAATCATGGAAAGCTCTATATTAAAGTGTTTCAAATCGGCCCTGTGGGCGGTTTTTTTGGACGTTGTCAGCGTTAAAGATTTGCCCATTCATGGCAAGGTAAACGCCTGAGTCTAAGCACTGTAAGGCGCCAATAGCAAAGCCTAAGTTAAATGGGGCGTCAGTCACCTGCATACGCGCTGGCTGCATGGCACCGGTGAAAACCACAGTTTTATCAGTAACAGCACCGAGGTGTTGTGCGCTGAGGGTCATGGTATCAGTGCCATGAATCACTAAAATATGCTGATGCGGACTGTTATGTATTTGTTCGCGAAGCAGCTCACGGTCGGCGTCGGTGAACTCCAAGCTGTCTTTTTTGAGTAGGCTATCAATACGGTAGTTGAAGTTCACCCCTGCTTCTTCAAGTAGCTGGGTTGCCATGGGGTCACCAATGGTAAATTCCGATAAGGCATCATGGTAGATTTTATCGAAAGTGCCTCCAGTGGTTAAAATATGAATGTGCATAAGCTCACTTTTCTTAATGGCTGGTCTGTGCTTAGAATTAATACCTTAAATGCGCGTTTAAAGCCATGTACAGATTAGGAAAAACATGACAGAAGCAATGCCAGCCCCTTGGTATGTGTATTTAGTGCGGGCCGCCAATCAGGCGTTATATTGTGGGATCAGTTTAGATGCGCAAAAGCGTTTTGCTCAACACTGCGCCGGTAAAGGAGCGCGGTTTTTTTCCACCAGCCCAGCCCAAGCTTTAGTGTATGTGGAGGAGTGTGCTGATAAATCCACGGCGTTGCGCCGTGAGCTGGCCATTAAGCGTTTGCCTAAAGCAGCGAAAGAGCAGTTGTTGCTGGCACCAAGCAATCAGCTGTTAGCGCGCTAACACGAGAGTAAAAACAAAAGCCTCGCTAACCGGATGTTAGCGAGGCGAGCAGCTTATTGGTAGGAAGCGCCAGGAATCGGTAATAGGTTGATTTCTACGCGGCGGTTTTGCTGACGACCTTGTGGGCTGTGGTTATCAGCAATGGGTTGGTCTGGGCCGACACCGTACACGCTCATGCGCATACTGCTCACGCCTTGGCCGCTGAGGTAGTTAGCTACACTTTGTGCGCGACGTTGTGACAGGTTCATATTGTGTTGATAAGGGCCAGTACTGTCGGTGTGACCAATAATCTCAATGTTATTTTGATCATATTGATTGAATGACTGGGCAAGGTTATTCAGGGTGCCGTAAAAGCTGCCTGAAATATTGGCCGAGTCAGTGGCAAAGGTTACATTGCCAGGCATCACTAGGGTTAAGTTGTCACCGTCGCGCTGGATATCAATGCCGGTGCCTTGCATGCTGCGGCGCAATTCGGCTTCTTGTTTGTCCACGTAGTAGCCGTAGCCAGCACCTGCTGCACCTGCTACCGCGGCACCAATTAAAGCGCCTTTAGTGCGGTCTTTTTTACTGGAAGTGGCGGCACCAATGGCTGCCCCACCAAGCGCACCTAAGCCTCCGTAAATAGCTGTTTTATTGGAGCTGCGTGGCTGCTGCTGTTGAGTGTCGTAGGGACTGTTAGCTGCACAACCCGCCACCAGAGCAAAAATGCTGGTGGCAATCAGCGTACGTGATGTGGAGAGTTTTAACATAATGAAGTCCTTCTTGGTGTTATGTCGGTATTCGAGATTATTCTATAGTGATTTAGAGGGCTTTTTGAAAAATAAGTTCTTTAATGCAGGTTGTTTTTAGCAAGAGCGCTGATTTGGCGCTGTATTAAACAGTAAATGTCTCGAGTAGGCAGCCGCCGGTTCGCCTTTAAATAGCAAGCAATGTCCGCATGTTGAGTCAGTTATAACAGCAGTCAAAGGTTTTTTCCTGGCTGGTATTGGTGATTGAAGAGCAACACATGATCAAGTATCAAACAGGTATTTTGGCCAAGCCTGTACCACCATTGGCGTGGCATGTGTTTTGTTGTTTGGCAGTACTTTAGAGTTTTTGAAATGCAAATGCGCCGCATGATTGGTATGGATGACGGTAGTGTGGATGGCTTATTTTGTTTTAGCCGACCCATTACTGGCGGACATTATTGGTGCCCGCCCGTACATAATGGCCAGTTAAAGCTGCCTTTAATCAGTCGACTTGATGATAAAACTGAGTAGAACTAATACGCCCCAGTTGCTGTGAATCAGGCTGGGGCGTATGCAAAGAATTGAAGGTTAGGCGGCGGGTTCAGCTTTGCGGTGGTCAACCCACAGTAATGTGGCGCCGGCAATCGCTGCTGGCATCGCGATCAGGTTAAAAAACGGTACCATTAAGGCAAGGTAGGTGATGCCACCAAAGCCTAAGCTGAGCCAACGTTTGCTGCGCAACCAGTGCAACATGGCAGTCCAGCTGACTTTGTTGTTGTCCGCTGGGTAGTCGATGTACTGCACGGCCATCATCCAAATATTAAATAATAGCCACAGAGGCGCTGCGATCAGATTAACGCCTGGGATAAACGACAGAATCAATAAGCCCAAAGCGCGCGGTAGAAAGTAGGCCAGTTTGCGCAGTTCGCGCAGCATGGTACGCGGCACCATTGCCAACAGTTCAGTCCAACTAAAGGGTGGAAAATGGTCTGCACCGCGGGCAATCACTTCAACTTTTTCAGCCAGAAAACCATTAAAAGGTGAAGCAATCAGGTTGGCAATGGTGGTAAAGGTGAAAAATATAATCAGCAACACCAGCAAGACAAATAAAGGCCATAATAGGTAATCCAGAAAGGACAGCCAACTGGGTAAGTTCGGCATCAATTGGTTAACCCAGCCACTAAAACGCTGTACTGAAAAATAAATCAGTCCGATAAAAACCATAATATTAATGGTTAAAGGGAGCAGCACATAAATGCGCAGGCCGGGGCGCATAATCATTTTAAAGCCCGCACTTAAATACTGTGGACCACCTAAAGGTTGGGGGTGTTGCATAAGGAATTCCTATCTGGAGTGGCGTGTTGCTTGAGCTTGGTAGACAATACCTGCAGAGTTAAGTGCATTGTAGAAGCAGCAGGTTGATCAAAACCCAAGCATTCTAAAGGTTAGCGTTGAGAACGAAAACCAATTCATTATATTATATGACACAGTATAATGAGTTAAGTCCCTTGATTAGGAGTCGTTTATGTCAGAAGTTCGTCATGCAAAGGTTATTATTTTAGGGTCAGGCCCTGCCGGTTACAGTGCGGCTGTGTATGCAGCACGTGCCAATCTCAAGCCTTTGCTGATTACCGGCATGCAAGCCGGTGGGCAATTAACCACCACCACAGATGTGGACAACTGGCCTGGAGACCCTGAAGGGTTGACTGGCCCAGCGCTGATGGAGCGCATGCAAGCCCACGCTGAGCGCTTTGAGACCGAGATCGTCTTTGATCATATTCATACCGCACAATTGCAAAGCAAGCCATTTACATTGGTGGGTGATAGCGGTACCTACACCTGCGATGCGTTAATTGTGGCTACGGGGGCCAGTGCGCGCTACTTGGGTTTGCCATCAGAAGAAGCATTCATGGGTAAAGGTGTATCGGCCTGTGCCACCTGCGATGGCTTTTTCTATCGTGACCGTGAAGTGGTGGTGGTTGGTGGTGGCAGTACCGCTGTGGAAGAGGCGTTATATTTGGCCAATATTGCTAAGAAAGTCACTTTAGTCCACCGCCGTGACACCTTTCGCGCTGAGAAAATTTTACAAGATAAGTTATTTGCTCAGGTAGATGAAGGGAAAATTGAGCTAGCGCTGAATGCACAGCTGGAAGAAGTGTTGGGTAATGAAATGGGCGTCACTGGCGTGCGTTTGGCCAATAATGATGGCAGCACCCGTGAGCTGGCAGTGGACGGCGTGTTTATTGCCATTGGTCATACACCCAACACAGGCTTGTTTGAAGGGCAGTTGGAACTTAAAGACGGCTATGTGGTGGTTAGAGGTGGCAGTCAAGGCAATGCCACAGCGACCAGTGTGCCGGGCGTGTTTGCTGCAGGGGATGTGGCCGACAATGTGTATCGTCAGGCAATTACCTCAGCAGGGGCGGGCTGCATGGCCGCATTGGATGTTGAAAAATACTTAGAGCATTAATTTGCGCTAAGTTATGCAGCTGATATACAAACGCCGCTTGATCTCTGATAGATCGAAGCGGCGTTTTGCATTTTGCAGTGTGGGTTTTAAGTTTCCCCAGCCAGCTTACGGTCGTATTGAAAACGCCAGCGGGTATACATAAGTGCGCTGCAAAATAACAGCACACTTAAGGCCGTTTCTGTATAGCCCAGCCAAGCACGGTTTGGATCAATGCTGGCTAGCACACCTTTAATAAAGTACAGGTTAACCACAAAACAGGCCCAAGCATGGCCGCGCGCAGTGCCCAGCAATACCCCAGGTGCAATCAGCACTAGAGGCAAGAGCTCAATACTGGTGATTAACCAAGTGCGTGCGCCGTGTAAATCAGCGAAATAGGCATTCCAAATCACCAGTAATATGACCAGCGCCGTTAGCGAGATTAGGCTCAGTATCCGCGTGATGCGTAAGCGCGGCACCAGCCAGCTGAGTTCTGGCAGTGGCTTAGATTTTTTGTTAGCCACGTACGCTCTCCAGCTGTTGTGCAAACTGAGCCAGGCGCAAGCCTAAGGCGTTGCACAAACTGATTTCATGCTCATCGAGGGGGCGCTTGCTGTCGGCGCCGGCCACATGGCTCGGCCCATAGGGTGTGCCACCCGCTTGGGTGTTAAGTAAAGCAGGCTCGCTATAGGGTAAGCCGCAGATCAGCATACCGTGGTGCATTAACGGCAGCATCATGCTGAGCAAGGTGCTTTCTTGACCGCCGTGCAAGCTGGAGGTTGAAGTAAACACCCCAGCGGGTTTATTGACCAATTCACCGCTGAGCCACAGGCTGCTGCTGCCATCTAGAAAATACTTCATGGGTGCGGCCATATTGCCAAAGCGGGTAGGGCTGCCTAAGGCTAAACCTGCACAGTTTTTTAAATCATCTAGTGTAGCGTACACCGCACCTTGCTCAGGTACCGATGGCGCCACAGCTTCGCACTCGGCCGATACTGCAGGCACAGTGCGCAGTCGCGCTTCCATGCCACCTTGCTCAATACCTCGGGCAATATGTCGCGCCATGTCCGCTGTTGCGCCATGGCGGCTATAATACAGAACTAATATATAGGGGTTGCTCATGCTAACAGCTCAATCAGGTTGTCCATAGGGCGGCCAATGGCGGCTTTATCACCCACCACTAAAATGGGGCGTTGAATGAGAATAGGTGCTTGCACCATGGCATCAATCAGTTGCTTGTCATCAAGCTCTGGATTGTCTAGGTTCATCTCTTTATAGATGGATTCGCCGCTGCGCATGATGTCACGGGCAGTCAGGCCCAGTTTGCTGAGTAGAGTAGTGACTTGTTGTGCATTTAATGGCGTGTCTAAATACTTCACCACAGTGGCTTGAATGCCGCGCTCTTCTAAGAGTGCAAGAGCTGCACGGGATTTGCTGCAGCGTGGGTTATGGTACAGAGTGATATCAGTCATATTGAACTACCTCATAAAATCTATACAACATTCTAGCAGGCTAATGCGATGAAGCGATATGCCTGCCCAGTAGGACGTTACATGTTACGAAAATACAGTGTTTTTATAATGCTTGTACTGCTTGCAGCCTGTGGCGCGCAAGAACCCTTTGGGACAGATCAGCATGGTGCCGTGATTCCCAAGGCTTTGCTGGATGAGCACTGGCTGGTGATTAATTATTGGGCGATTTGGTGCGCACCTTGCCGCAAGGAAGTGCCTGAGCTCAATGAGTTGCATCATCAGTTACACAGTCAGGGGGTGCGAGTGTTAGGGGTGAACTATGATCAGTTGCAAGGCGCAGCGTTATTAGCCGATAGTCAGCAGTTGGGTATTGAGTTTCCGGTGTTTAGCAATGACCCTGCAGCGCATTTCAACCTGCCTAAAACACAGGGCTTGCCAGCCACTTATATCGTTAATTCACAAGGTCAGTTGGCGGGCACAATGCGCGGTGAGCAAAGTAAAGAGAGTATTTTGGCGGCTCTTGAGCAGCTGGGTTGGTCGTCACCTTGAGCAATGATCAAGCACTGCTCAAAGGTGTTTAGCGAGTGTTGCGGCTGTGTAAGGCGCGTTGCATTTCTCGATTTGAATCACGTTCTTTTTGAACATGACGCTTATCGTACTCTTTCTTACCTTTACCCAAGGCGATTTCGCATTTAACCAGGTGCTTTTTCCAATACAAGGACAGCGCCACGCAGGTGTAGCCGCGTTGCTGCACACCACTAAAAATACGGTTCAACTCATTACGGTTAAGTAACAGCTTACGGGTACGGGAAGGATCAGCGACCACGTGGGTACTGACAGTGGATAGCGGGCTGATGTGACAACCCATCAACCATGCTTCGCCGTCTTTAAGGAGCACATAGCTGTCGACCAGCTGTGCTTTGCCGGCACGCAAGCTTTTTACTTCCCAACCGGTCAAAGCAATACCTGCTTCAAAACGGTGTTCGATAAAATAGTCGTGCAGCGCTTTACGATTGAGCGCTATGGTGCCTTTAAGTTGTTTTTTCTGTTTAGCCATAGCCAGCGATTATAGGATGTTATTTGCCATCTGGCGAGTGGATGTTAAGGAAAATGTGTAGTTTGCTTGAGCGGTGAGTGTGAATACACGACAATGAGAGTTGATTTATGCTCCATAAAGCCTATTAGGGTGATTAAACACGCTGATATTTTTGTAGGTTGCACTGCTCTGGCGGCATTGGCTTGCTTGCGCTAGCGGTTACACTATCAGCAGATATTTACTGGTAAATAAAGAGTAGCTATGACCATCCAGATTCAACGTTCTGCTTTGCTGCCTTACAGCGCTGCTGCGATGTATGATTTGATCAATGATGTACTCAGTTATCCGCAGTTTTTACCCTGGTGCTCAGATAGCGAAATTATCGAGCAAGGGGATGGTTTTATGCGGGCTGGGCTGACGGTTGCAAAAGGGCGTTTGGCGCAGCGTTTTGTGACTAAAAATATTTTGCAGCCCAATGAAAGAATCAGTATGAATTTGGAGGAAGGGCCTTTTCGGCGCTTGCAGGGGACTTGGGAGTTTACAGCTTTAAATGACAACGCCTGTAAAATCAGCTTAGATTTAGAATTTGATTATGCTGGCCCCATTATTAAGGCTACCTTAGGGCCTTTATTTACCCAGGCGGCTAATACCATGGTGGATGCGTTTTGTAAGCGAGCCAATGAGATCTATGGATAAACAAATGATTGATGTGGAAGTTGCTTATGCCTTGGCGCACAAGCAGAAAATAGTGCAGTTGCAAGTACCGCAAGGCACCAGTGCGCGGGATGCTGCGCTGCGCTCAGGTTTGGATCAAGACTTTCCGGGCTTGGATTTGCAGGGCAGTCCGTTGGGGATTTTCGGTAAAGCGTTGAATCGACCGAGCCCTGAAGAGTACGTCTTAGAGGCGGGTGATCGAGTAGAAATTTACCGCCCTTTGTTGGCTGACCCAAAAGAAGTGCGTAAACAGCGTGCGGCACGTGCCGCTAAAGCACGTGCCGCTGCAGAAGCGGCGGAAGCTGCCGAGTCAAGCTAATCGTTGTGAAGCCGTGCTGGCGCTCTTAAAGCTCGCCGTCTTTTAAGCGTGACTCAGGAACCGGAGCCATTTCTACGTCATCAACTTCACGTTGCAGCTGCTCTTGTAGTGAGCCGGGCACTATGGGTTGTGCAATTTCTTCTGGAGTTTCATCGCCGGCGATGCCTGCACTTGGCGTTTCACCGACAGCGCTGCTGGTGGTTTCGCCGAGAATCGCTTGGTCGCGGCTGATGCCGGGAACAAAGTCGCCAGATAAAGCTTGCAGTTGATTGTCTTCGTTGAAAATTAGGCTGATGCGTTCTTGCTGGCGCACGCCCCCAGCCACTTGAATGCTATACAGGTAATCCCAGCGTTGATTGTGAAATGTATCAATGATCAAGGGTGTGCCCATAATAAAACGCACTTGGCGGGGGGTCATACCAGGTCGTAATTGGTCAACCATTTCTTGGTTCACCACATTACCTTGCTGAATATCAATTTTATGGACACCGGGAAATGAGCAGCCGGCAAGTACCAGAAAACTGGCAAGGGTGATGCTACGAATTATATGTGAGCTATTTTGCATTGGAGACGGACTTCCACTATCGTGAATAAATTACAGGTGCGCTGATCATACCTGTATTATGCGTCTCTGCGAAACCGTATTAGTGAGAAAATAATTATGGCTGAAAGTAATGAATTGCGTAAAGCGGGTTTAAAGGTCACTTTACCGCGCGTGAAAATCATGCAAATCCTTGAGTCCTCGGAGCCACGCCATATGAGTGCTGAAGATGTGTATAAGACATTAATCGATGCCGGTGAGGATGTTGGTTTGGCTACGGTGTATCGAGTTTTGACTCAGTTTGAAGCAGCTGGGCTGGTTATTCGTCATAATTTTGATGGTGGGCATGCTGTATTTGAGTTGGATGATGGTGAGCATCACGATCATATTGTGTGTGTGGATACGGGGGAGGTTTTTGAGTTTTTTGATGAGAAAATTGAAAAACGTCAAAAGAAAATTGCTGAGGATATGGGGTTTGAGTTGGTTGACCACAGTTTGGTCTTGTATGTAAAACAGAAATAACTTGGTTTGGGCTAGCCGCGGCAGCAGTAAGCTACTTATTGACTGACGGTGCTGTTGGCGAGCTTGCAGTAAGCCTGTTTTATGCGCGAATTTAAATGACTTGGTACTTCGATCCTAGCGCGCAATAAGCATGATTAGTTGCAGACTAATGGGAGATCTTGACTTTTATAAGCATAAAAAAGCCCTCGCGAGGAGGGCTTTTGTTGGGCTGTAAAATTTACATATTGGGGTAGTTGGGACCACCGGTGCCCTCGGGGGCGACCCAGGTAATGTTTTGCGCGGGGTCTTTAATGTCGCAGGTTTTACAGTGTACGCAGTTCTCAGCGTTAATCTGGAAACGTTTGTCATCACCTTCACCAACGATTTCATACACACCAGCAGGGCAGTAGCGCTGTGCAGGTTCGTCGTACATAGCGAGGTTTTTGCCAAGCGGAATGCTGGGGTCGGCCAGTTTTAAGTGGATCGGCTGATCGGCCTCGTGGGCGGTGTTAGAAAGGAACACCGAGCTGAGCTTATCAAAGCTGAGCTTGCCATCAGGTTTGGGGTAGTCGATTTTCTTCGATTCAGCCGCCGGCTTGAGTTTCGCATAGTCCGGTGTGGTATCGCGCAAGGTGATGGGGATTTTACCGCCAAAGATATTTTGATCGATATAGTTAAATGCACCACCTAAGAAGGCGCCATACTTATGGATGGCAGGGCCAAAATTACGGCTGGTGAATAAATCGTCATAAAGCCAGCTGGCTTTGAAAGCATCCACATAGCTGGTCAGCTCATCACCACCCTCACGACCGCCCAAGATGGCTTCTGCTGCCGCTTCTTACGCCAGCATGCCGGATTTCATGGCAGTGTGGTTACCTTTGATTTTAGCAAAGTTTAATGTGCCCAGATCGCAGCCCACTAAAGCACCGCCAGGGAATACCATCTTCGGCAGGGAGTTGTAGCCGCCCTTAGTAATAGCGCGAGCACCGTAAGCAACTCGAGTGCCGCCTTCAAGGTATTGGCTGATCACCGGGTGGTGCTTATAGCGCTGGAACTCATCAAAGGGCGATAAGTGTGGGTTGCTGTATGACAGGTCAACAATTAGACCCACTGCAACTTGATTGTTTTCAGCGTGATACAGGAAAGAACCGCCTGGGTTATCGTCATCTAAAGGCCAGCCGGCAGTGTGCACCACTAAGCCTTCTTCGTGTTTAGCAGGGTCAATGTCCCAGATTTCTTTGATACCTAGGCCATAGTGCTGCGCATCGGCTTCACTGTCGAGCTTATAGCGCTCCAGCAGCTGCTTACCGATGTGGCCGCGGCAACCCTCAGCAAATAAGGTGTACTTGGCGCGCAACTCCATTGCTGGCACATACATGCCGTCTTTCTGATTACCCTCACGGTCAACGCCCATTTCGCCAGTTAAAATGCCGTAAACAGCACCGTCGTCATTGATTAAAGCTTCTTGTGCGGCAAAGCCTGGGTAGATTTCCACGCCAAGACCTTCTGCTTGCTCAGCAAGCCAGCGGCACAAATTACCCAAGGAAATAATATAGTTGCCCTGGTTATGCATGGTTTTAGGCACAAAGAAGTTCGGTATTTTTTGTGCTTTCTCTGCGTTTTTGAACAAATAAATGTCATCACGCTTCACTGGCGTGTTGACGGGCGCACCCAATTCTTTCCAGTTAGGGAATAATTCATCAAGCGCACGGGTCTCAAAAACTGCACCTGAGAGCAGGTGTGCACCGACCTCGGAACCCTTTTCGACAACGCATACACTGATCTCTTGATCAGCTTCTGCGGCTTTTTGTTTGAGTCGGCAAGCGGCTGCAAGGCCCGATGGGCCTGCACCTACGATGACGACATCGAATTCCATAAATTCGCGTTCCACAAGCTATCTCCTGCACAGGTTGTTCATTATTTTATTATTTAAGGCACGGCGTATTTTGATCTAGATTACGACTGTAGTTTGCATTATATCTATCACGGTGTTGTCTTCAAATGCAAACGCTCGTTTGAATTTATAAAAACCCTGTTAGAATGAAATCCATAGGTGAGCAAAATAAAAGGCTGGATTGGTATATTGACCGTCTACGGTCTTACGTTCAAGATAGCAGGAGTTTTGCGCTTATCCGATGCGTTGGTTATTTGATTGACCAAGAGCATCAACGGCCAGGCTTGTCTTGGCGACACTTTTTATTCACCCGAGATAACGAGGAATCCATGAAGGTTCTAGTAGCTGTCAAACGTGTGGTGGACCATAACGTCAAAGTTCGTGTTAAAGCGGACAATACTGGCGTTGAGCTTGCCAACGTAAAAATGTCTATGAACCCTTTCTGCGAAATTGGCGTTGAAGAAGCCATTCGTTTAAAGGAAAAAGGAATTGCGACTGAAGTTGTTGCAGTGACCATTGGTCCAACGGCTGCACAGGAGCAATTGCGTACTGCACTGGCTTTAGGTGCGGACCGAGCGATTTTGGTCGAGTGTAATGATGAACTGAACTCACTGGCTGTAGCCAAACTGCTCAAAGCAGTGGTTGATCAAGAGCAACCGCAATTGATTATGCTGGGTAAGCAAGCCATTGATAGTGACAACAACCAGACCGGTCAAATGCTGGGTGCATTAACGGGCTACGCGCAAGGCACATTTGCTTCTAAAGTTGAAGTAGACGGCGAAAAAGTCAATGTGACCCGTGAAATTGACGGTGGTTTGCAAACTGTTGCGCTCAATCTGCCGGCGATTGTGACCACTGACTTGCGCTTGAATGAGCCACGTTATGCATCTTTGCCTAACATCATGAAAGCCAAGAAAAAGCCACTGGATGTGACTAACCCAGAAACTTTGGGCGTTGCAACCGAGTCCACAGTTACTACTTTGAAAGTTGAAGCCCCTGCGGTACGCAGTGCTGGCATCAAGGTCAAAGATGTGGCTGAGCTGGTCGAAAAACTAAAAAATGAGGCGAAAGTAATTTAATGGCTATTTTGGTTATTGCTGAACACACAAACGTCGATCTGGGTGCTGCAACCCTGAACACTGTTGCGGCGGCCAAAGCTATTGGTGGCGATATTCATGTGCTGGTGGCCGGTGCTGGATCCGCTGCAGTTGCTGAAGCAGCAGCAAAAATTGAAGGGGTGAGCAAGGTATTGTCAGCTGATAATGCTGCTTTTGAGCATCAGTTGCCAGAAAACGTTGCACCTTTAATTGCTGAGCTGGGCAAGGACTACACGCACATTTTAGCAGCGGCGACCACCAATGGTAAAAATGTTATGCCACGGGTGGCAGCGTTGCTGGATGTTGACCAGATCTCTGAAATTATTGCAGTGGAAAGCGCTGATACCTTTAAGCGCCCAATCTATGCCGGTAATGCAATTGCTACAGTGCAGTCCAATGCTGCAATCAAAGTAATCACCGTGCGTAGCACAGGCTTTGATGCGGTAGCAGCTGAAGGCGGCTCGGCAAGCATTGAAGAGGTGACTGCCGGCGCTGATGCGGCAATCTCTGCCTTTGTTAGCGAAGAGCTGGCGCAATCGGATCGTCCTGACTTAACCGCAGCCAGTGTGGTGATCTCAGGTGGCCGGGGTATGCAGAGCGGCGAGAACTTTGAAATGCTCTACAAACTTGCTGACAAACTTGGCGGCGCAGTGGGTGCATCGCGTGCGGCAGTTGACGCAGGCTTTGTACCAAACGATTTACAAGTGGGCCAAACCGGTAAAATTGTTGCCCCAGACTTGTATATCGCTGCAGGTATTTCCGGTGCTATTCAGCACTTGGCGGGCATGAAAGATTCTAAGGTGATCGTTGCGATCAATACCGATGAAGATGCTCCTATATTCCAAGTGGCAGACTACGGTTTAGTGGCGGATTTATTCGACGTTATTCCTGAGCTGGAAAAAGCGCTGTAATTTTACTGCGTGTTTAAAGGCCCGTTAGCAATAAAGCCATCCCTGAACGGGGCGGTTTTGTGCAGCGGGCTTTTTTGTGGCTGTTATTGACAGTTAAGCAGCTGCAGATGCTTTGCCTATGGCTTTATTTTTAACTCTGCGTTGCATGCCGAGGCGTGTAAGATATGCCTATTAATCAGGGTGCAGGGTGAGTCGTTCAATATGAACAAGCGATTTTTTTTGAGTGCGGCTTGGATTATTGCCAGCAGTGTAATGAGTCCGATGCTGTATGCCGCTGAGCAGGCGTGCGACACATTAGTGGCGGTAGAGTATTTAAGCGTACAGCCAGACGCCGCTACTTATTTTGATCAACCACGACAACGTGAGTTAAATGCCGCGCTGCTGGCAAAACTTGCCGAAGACACCCAGTTAATCTTTAAAGTCGATCCGGCCCAAGGTCAACAGGCATTGCGGGATGTGCAAAGTGGTCGGGTTGATTTGATTGTGGGGGTGAGCGATCAACCCACTAAGCTTGATCAGTTGCAGTATTTAGAACCCGCCTATGCGCAGAAAATCTATCGTCTTTGGCGACGCAGTAACGAGCAGCTAGCACCAGAGCGTTGGCCTGAGCTGTCCGGCTTGCGTGGTGTAGAGGCTGTGCCTGCTGAACATTTGCTTGAGTTTAAGCAGCACGCCCAACAATTGGATTGGCCGCTGAGTAGTGTGGAGTCGATGGGCAGCGGTATTGATATGTTATTGGCGGGCGAGGCAGATTATGTGTTAGCAGAGCAGCAACCGCTACAAAAGCATGTGCTTAACCATGAGCTCAGTGGCGAGCTGGAGTCTATTGAGCCCGCAGTGGCCACCGCACGGCTCTTTGTCGCTATTGCAAATGATTCAGTGTGTAATACTGCTGAACTGCGCAAAGCATTGAGCGCGGCCCTGCAGCAATTTAACAAGCAAAAACCCGTGAAAAACCAGTGATTAAACACAAAAAAGCCCAGCTGCTATGCCGGGCTTTTTGAAACTTTGTTGAATTAGTTTCTTTGCTGTAAGGCTGCAATGCGATCTTCTAAAGGTGGGTGGCTCATAAATAAAGCCGCTAAACCATCTTTTAAGCCGCCGTTAATACCAAAAGCAATTAAGGCCTTAGGCATGTCGGCCGGTAACTCCTGTTCGGCACGTAAGCGGTTTAAAGCACTGATCATTGCGTGTTTCCCAGCCAAGTCGGCACCGGCTTCGTCAGCACGGTATTCACGGCGACGGGAGAACCACATCACGATAGTGCTGGCTAATATGCCCAGAACCAACTCAGCGGCAATGGTGGCAACGAAATAGCCGATGCCACGGCCGTCTTCGTTTTTCAGCAGCACTCGATCGACAAAGTCACCAAAGATGCGGGCAAAGAACATCACAAAGGTGTTCACCACACCTTGCAGTAAGGACATGGTCACCATGTCACCGTTGGCCACGTGACCAATTTCATGAGCCAGGACCGCTCTGGTTTCTTCTGGCGAGAAGCGTTCCAGCAGGCCTTGACTGACCGCAACTAACGCGCTGTTACGGTTCCAGCCGGTGGCAAAGGCATTGGATTGGTGGGAGGGGAAAATACCCACTTCAGGCATGCCAATTCCGGCTTCATTGGCCAGTTGCTCAACGGTTTGTAGCAGCCATTGCTCTTGGCGGGTGCGTGGCTGAGTAATCACCTGCGTACCAGTGCTGCGCTTGGCCATCCACTTTGAAATAAACAAAGAGATCAGTGAGCCTGAGAAGCCGAACACGGCACAGAAGATCAATAGATCGCCGTGGTTAAAACCAGTGTAACGGTCGACCCCAAGCAAGCTGAGGGTCACGCTGGCTACCAGCAAAACAGCAATGTTGGTGGCTAAGAATAAAAATATACGCATCATGTGCGGAAAACTCCAAAAGTGTAGACCTGTAGCACTATATAAGGGCAGCGGAAGTGTCCTTCAAGGGGCTGTGTGTTGCAAGCTGTGTCGAGACTGAAAAGACGTTTATTTTAAGTCTATTGCAGTAGTCAGTACAGTGCGCGGCTGGCAAACGGGCTTAGTGTGTTGCTCGTGCACTCAGCAGCTGAGGTTTGGCTCGCTCAGTCCTTAGGTTAAGAGATCTGCTAGTGCTGAACAGATCTCTTAATTGGACTTAAAGACCGGCATGGGTACAGCGCGCCAGTCACTTATTGGCGGTAGGTTTTTAAGAAGTTCGCAATGCGTCCCATGGCCAGCTCAAGATCATCCACGCGCGGTAGGGTCACCACTCGGAAATGGTCGGGCCAGGGCCAGTTAAAGGCGGTGCCTTGCACCACCAGCAATTTCTCAGAGAGCAGCAAGTCCAATACGAATTTTTCATCGTTATGAATCGGGCAGATCTTTGGATCAATTTTCGGGAATGCATACAGCGCCCCCATGGGTTTTACGCAGCTCACCCCAGGAATATCATTGAGCAATTCCCAAGCGCGATTACGCTGTTCCAATAAGCGTCCACCCGGCTTAATCAAGTCATTAATACTTTGATAACCACCCAGCGCGGTTTGAATAGCGTGCTGTGCCGGTACGTTCGCACACAAGCGCATGTTGGATAAAATATCCAAGCCTTCAATATAGCTGCGTGCATTATGTTTAGGGCCTGACACCATCACCCAGCCTGAACGGAAGCCGGCAACGCGGTACGACTTGGATAAACCATTGAAGGTTAAGCACAGCACATCAGTGGCCAGTGAGGCAACACACACGTGTTGGGCGTCATCATAAAGAATCTTGTCATAGATCTCGTCGGCCATAATCACTAAATTGTGTTGGCGAGCCAGCTCGACGATATCCAACAGTACTTCTCTGGAGTACACCGCGCCTGTGGGGTTGTTGGGGTTAATCAGCACAATGGCTTTGGTGTTGGCGGTGATTTTTGAGCGCATGTCATCAATGTCTGGAAACCAGCCGGCTTGCTCGTCACATAAATAATGCACAGGTTTACCGCCAGCGAGACTGGTCGCGGCTGTCCACAATGGGTAGTCTGGGGCAGGGATGAGCACTTCATCGTTATTATTTAATAAGGCTTGTAAAGCAATCACAATCAGTTCGGAAACGCCGTTGCCCAGATAAATATCTTCAATGCCCACGCCTTCCACATGCATTTTTTGGTAATACTGCATGATGGCTTTGCGTGCACTGAACAAACCTTTGGAATCGCTGTAACCTTGTGCGGTGGATAAATTACGAATCACATCCTGAAGGATTTCTTCTGGTGCTTCGAAGCCGAAAGGTGCAGGATTACCAATATTAAGCTTTAAAATACGCTGCCCTTCGTCTTCTAGGCGTTGGGCGTGTTTCAGTACAGGGCCTCGTATGTCATAACAGACGTTAGCGAGCTTGTTCGATTTGCTGAACTGCATGATGTTGAGTATCCCGAATTAAAAAGGTCAAAAAAGGGCGTTCTGTCGATAAAAAACGATTTGAGCGCTGTCGTATAAGAAGCCCGCACTCTATATCAGCACATCAGAGTTACTTCATATAGAGGCATGTAAAGGTGACTATCATACGACTGTGGCAGCAAAGGTGAAAGGGAGTGTTCAGCTTATGCTTGAGTTTTAACTGGAGAGTGTGATGAAAAAAGTAGAGAAAAGTCAAGAACAGTGGCGCGCAGAACTGTCCGCAGAAGCCTTTCGAGTTTGCCGTCAAGCAGGCACAGAGCGGCCTTTTAGCGGCCAGTATCATTTGCCTGAATCTACCGGTCAGTTTGCCTGTGTATGCTGCGGTCAATTACTGTTTGACGCCCAGCATCAATTTGACGCAGGTTGCGGCTGGCCCAGTTATACCCAACCCATCGCGCCAGAGGTATTGATTGAGCATGCGGACAATAGCTTAGGCATGCAGCGTGTTGAAGTGGTGTGTTCCCGTTGTGACGCCCACTTAGGCCATGTGTTTCCCGATGGCCCAGCGCCTACGGGCTTGCGTTACTGCATTAACTCAGTGGCGCTCAAACTCATACCAGATGCCGATAGTTAAGCGGCGCGGCAAGCTATTTAAAGCTCATATGAACACAGGTTAAATCTGCTGGAGAACAGTGTGTCTGAATTATTGAATGAATTTTTGCAGCGTGCCAATCAGCTGCTGCAACAAGTCGAACCTTTATTGCCCAAGCCCGTTGTAGCCATTGACTGGGATCAGGTGCAGGCAGCCAGTTGGCAACGTGAGGCTAACAACAGTTTTTTTCGACCCATTCAAATTGGCGCTGATATACGTCTAGCCGATTTACTTGGAGTGGATCGCCAGCGGCAGCAACTGCTGCGTAATACCCAACAGTTCATGTGTGGCTATCCCGCCAACCATGCTTTGTTATGGGGTGCACGCGGTACGGGTAAGTCTTCTATAGTGCGTGCCCTGTTGGCAGAGTATGCCGTAGAAGGCTTGCGCTTAATTGAAGTGGAGCGCAATCATCTTGAGGACTTACCGCTGATTGTTGAGTCTTTGGAAAATTTACCACAACGTTTTATCGTGTTTTGTGATGATTTGTCTTTTGAGGCCGGTGAAGGCGATTACCGGATTTTAAAAAGTGTGTTGGATGGCTCCTTAGAACGGGCACCGGATAATGTACTGTTATATGCCACATCTAATCGACGCCACTTATTGCCCGAGCACCACAGTGACAATCAAAACTGGCAACGTGGTGATGGCGGGGAGCTGCACCCCAGTGAAGCGGTTGAGGATAAAATTGCTTTATCGGATCGCTTTGGTTTGTGGTTATCATTTTATCCCTTTAGCCAAGCACACTATTTAGAAGTGGTGCAGCACTGGATTGGTGAATATGCCAAAGCCAGTCAGCTGCAATGGACCTTTACTGATGAGTTGGCTAAAGAGGCGATCAGTTGGGCGCAGGCGCGGGGCAACCGCAATGGTCGCTGTGCGGCGCAGTTTGCTAAGCAATGGGTTGGCTTGCAGCTATTAGAGCAGGCAGAGTAGGCGCGATTGCCGCCAGTGCATTGGGTTAATCAGGTGCAGGCTCTATACTGCACCCCTTTATTTATCGGGAGGTCGCTATGAATGCGTCATTTATTGAGCACCATTTACAACTGTTAGCACATTTACGCACGATTTTGGTGGCGGTAGCCGATGCAGAGGTGGTGCCGGAAAATAACCATGCATTATTTTTAGAGCGCTACGATGACATGGTGGCGCGTTTACGGGAAAGCACCGACGATTTATACATGGGGCAAGACATTATCAGCCAAGTGTTTCAGCGTTACCCGCAAATCGCCCATTTTGTGCCCCGTGATTTATTGTGGTTTTTTGCCGGTGACTGCCTGCATTTCTTAGAAGATGAAGAAATAGAGAAGTATCAGCGGGTTGAAGAGCAGCGTTTTGAGGCCCTAGAAAAGGGCGAAAACTTTGATTGGAACCAAGCAGTGCTCGCGGAATTTACCCCGCAAACAGCGCCAGAGTCCTGAAATATAAAGAGTTTTTAAAAAAGGGCTTGACGAGTGCAGATTGAATCCGTAATATACGCACCACTTCCAAGCAATACAGCAGATCGAAAAGATCATACGTTTCTTGAAAGTTGCAAGCTGTTATAAGCTCCAAGGCTGCGTCCCCTTCGTCTAGTGGCCTAGGACACTGCCCTTTCACGGCAGTAACAGGGGTTCGAGTCCCCTAGGGGACGCCATTTTTGCGGGAATAGCTCAGTTGGTAGAGCACAACCTTGCCAAGGTTGGGGTCGCGAGTTCGAATCTCGTTTCCCGCTCCAAATTTGGCGTTATCGCTAAGAAGAAAAGAGCCGCAAGGCTCTTTTTTTTCGTCTGCAGTTTGAGCCCTCGTTCTACAAGGCTTCCTTCGCTTTCCTCGATGCCGTTCTGGCAGTAGTTAATCCCTTACAAAACTGCGTAACAATGCTTTTTAAGTGTGCCCAGGCATGTTCTAAAAGTACGGGTTTTTAAATCGGTGACCAAGTGGTGACAAGCAGCTCAGTCACCGAATTTTACGGAGGCTCCAGCCCTAAGGCTTAAAAAATTGGTGCGATACCTCATTGGGTGGTTGAGCAGTTAACTAGTCGAACCTAAAGAACTATCAAGACTATCTGCAAAGTTAAACACTTAAAGTCGGCTATAGACTGCTTGAATTTCTTAATTAAGAATGCCAGCTAATAGCTCAGCTGATCGAGTTTAGACTGTTGTTTTGCGAAAAAAACGCTTAATGAAAGAGCCCTTAGGCGGTACGATTTTCTTGACATAGGGAACGTAGTCACGGTCTTCCTGTTTGACGTGACTGATAAGCCACAAACCTATGTAAACTTTGACCTGTTCGGCTATTTTAAAAGGATCGTCTCCAGCCTCTAAACGCTGTAAATATTTTGTAGCTCTGGCTTTAAATGTTTCATGGATCTGGCGGTGGGCTTGTGTTAACGGATAATTTGCTTTCTCCATCAACGATTCCTCAAAGGTGTTATGAGAAATAGCGTAATTAACTAAGCCGTTCACAACTACAGTCACAGTGTTACTGTCGGCCATAGTAATTGCTTTATCTATTTCCTCAAAATAAGAGAATAATTGACGGTGTTGTTTGTCAATTATTTCAATACCCAATATATAGTCATCAGACCACGTCAAGTCCAACATAAACTCTATAACTCCTTCTTTGCTTGATTTTTAATTGAATTGGGCCAGTGCAATAAAAACTACTTTGCTTAAAACTGTTGCAGTTTATTTGAGCCTAGGTGTAGATGCTGTCACGGGTTATTTTCCCTTTTACAGCAATGCCCAGCAGGCTTTATGCGACTATGAGCGTGAATAACTTGTATGCCAAGAGCGCTTTGGGCTCTGGCTGATTGGCTAAGCAGTACGGCGGCATTGTGCGAGTTGCGAGTACCGCTTGGATTAATTTAAAGTTCCTAGCATCTGCGCTTGTTCTTTTATCCCTTGGCTAACACACCAATAATTTACTGAATTACTCTTACGACTTCTGCGTTGTTTGCTTGGGTTGAGCTGGACTGGCCTTGGCTGGTCCGTTCATTTAAAGGCGTAGCTGGTGGGTCTGGGAGGCAATTACACTGCCATTGGTTATAGTTTTAAGCGAGTGGTAGTCCAGCTTTTTAGCTCGCTTAAAACTCACGTTACTATACCATTTACTTTGCCTGAAGGTATAGTGTGGCTTAGAGCCATCATAGGCCTGCTCAATACATGCGGGGGTTTTATTTGGTGTGATTTTAATCCCTTATAAAACTGCGTGATGATGCTTTTTAAGAGTGCCCAGGCTTTTTCTAAAAGTACGGGTTTTCAATCGGTGAGCAAACGGTGACCGATTGGTGACAAGCAGCTCAGTCACCGATCTTTACGGTGGCTCCAGCCCTAAGGTTTTTCATAATTTGTTGGATAAGGTTTTAAAGCGACACAAAGTGTCGTGTGGTCGCGCTATAACTGCATAGCATTAAGCCTGTTTTTAAGGAGTGTTTATGCCAGTTCGTCCACAACCTTTCAATTTGCGCTGCACTGTATGTAACTGGACCGCGCATTGCCGACCATCAAGTGATTGCTTTACACCGTTAGAAGTCCCAACCCATTGCAGGCGCTGTGCAAGCACCCATTTGCAAATGGAGCACGGTAAATATTTATATCTAAAAGCTGTATTAAGAACCCATTTTGGGATGTATTGATGACTGCGTTGATAGACGCCGGACGCCGCGCGAGCCTGTTTTCTTGATGACAACTCCGTTCTGCCAAGAGGATGCGACCCAATCAGGCGACATCTAATAATGTAGGTAACAGATGGATTGAGCGTTAAGAGTAATGGCAAAAGTAAACCATATGGGTATATTGCAGCTTGGCATATCACTGTGCCATTACTTTTAGGGCGCTTCGATAAGGGATAAGCATGCGTTTAAGCAAAGACACACCCGCTTCGGTTATTGTGACTGCCGAGGCTCTAAAAACGAGACAGCGTAAAGAGCGTGATCAATATTGCGAAGGCTTTGGTTTACGTATCCACCGAGCTATCAGTTGGCTGGCGCGTGTCTGGCGCGGGCGGTTGTTAGCCGCCGCACAGGCGGCTTAGAAAAGTATGCCAACAGCCCGATACTGATGCGGTTGGTTAGCCGCCGCACAGGCGGCTTAGAAAAACCGAGTAGCCAGATGCTCGTTAATATCAAAGTTAGCTG